>Ga0315289_10012542_pt1 | contig 11935 bp, 10 predicted proteins | sample YL17G11_40_MG_FD_203452 | JGI IMG/M metagenome (GOLD analysis project Ga0315289, IMG submission 203452) | Sediment microbial communities from Yellowstone Lake, YNP, Wyoming, USA - YL17G11_40 | ecosystem: Environmental > Aquatic > Freshwater > Lake > Sediment | place: USA: Wyoming | collected...
ATACCCTCCTATCACTCGCTCGTATGCCTCCCCTTGACGCATCTGGACGTCGTGCACGACGCCCGCTTCCCGCAGCGCCTCCAGGTCGGCGCCGGCCAGCCGACCGGTGGGCGACTGGCCGTATTCACGGACGATCTGTGCGAGCAGCCGCACGGCCGTGGCTTGGTCCGCGGGGCCTAGTTTGGCGATAGCCTCGGCCCGCTGGAACGATTCCAGAATCATGGGCGCCGGTTGGCTAGCCGACCCAGCCCCGCCCCCGGTCTGCTGCTGAGACTTGCGGACCAGGTCGTCCACCTGGCGGTAGAGCTTGCGGGCCTGGACCTCCTGGTACGGCAGCCTCAGGACGGGGTCCTTGGCGGCTCTTTCGAGCCAGCTCTGGGCCTGAGCGGCAGGTGTCAGGCCCGCGAACGTCTGCGCGACCCAGTCGTATCGCTCCACGGCCTCGGCAAACGCGCGGTCTCTAAGCATCTGCCGCGCCTGCTTCAACTCCGCCAGGGCGGCCTCCTTCAGCCGACCCTCCAATGGCTTGAGCTGCTGGCGATCCTTGCTGGTGCGAGCCAACCCGCGGGCAGCCCGCCAATCCCGCGCCGCCGATTGCCAGTCGCGCTGCTCCGCGGCCTGGCTGGCTGAGCCCACCAGCGTCTGGAGATCAGGCGGTTCGGCCGGCCGGGAAGCGGCCTGCCCATTGGCCGACGCCGCGGCCGCCATGCTGATGAGGATCCCCGACGCAAGCCCCGCCCAGATGGTCCAATGACCGGACATTGCAGGCACTCCTACTACTATAAACAGGGATAGCCCACCCAGTAATCTTACCCGCCTGCCGCCTCCTTGCCCAAGGGCGATGGCACGCCGATGCCGCGACGGCCGACGACACACACCCCTCGCCGCGGGCATACTCTCCGCGGGCAGTCCAACCCATCTGCCGTGCGCCGACGAGAACACCGCAGCCCAGCCTGCCCGTCGCCTAGGGCGGTCCGCCTGTCTTCCGTCACTGTCCGCCAGCCGGCGGGGCGGCCGGCTGCACCGTGACCGTCATGTCCATGTCGCCGCGCCGTATCAAGAAATTAATGGGCTGATCGGCCGGCAACGTCGGCTCGATCTGCTTGTACCCATCGATGCTCTGTACCGGCTGGTTGTTCACCGCCGCAATCAGGTCATACGGCTGCACCCCCCCCTTGCTGGCCGGGCCGTCCTGGGCCACCAGGGCCACCACCAGGCCGGGCACGTTGGCTGATGCTGACAGGCGGAGGTACTGGTCCATGGGAATCTTCTCTCGCAGCAGCATCCCTAGCTTCCGGTCCAGGTGTCGCGCCGCCTCCTCCTCGCGCATCGGGAACGGGTCAAGGGTCACCGTTGCTTCGCGCGTCTCCTGCCCGCGGACCACCGTCAGGGTGATCTGCTGGCCCGGGCGGAACCGCGTCATCTTGCGATCCAAGTTCAGCGTGGTCAGATCGGACGTGGCGAGCTTCTCCAGCGGTTGGCCGTTAACGGCCACGATCACGTCACGGTTCTGCAAGCCGGCCTTGTCCGCGGCCTGATTGGGCACCACTTGGTCTATCATCACCCCGGGGCGGTCCAGCTTCATCACGTCGGCGATCTCTTTGCTGACCGTCGAGAGGTCCAGAACGCCCAGCCAGGCCAGGCGGCGCACCTGGGTCGGGGAGGCGGGGATGTTCTCCAGCATGTGGACAAACTCCTCCACCGGGAGGAAGAAGAGCCCCTGCTGCTGGCTCTTGAGCCCCAGATTGGTCGCCTGGCCGTTCAGCATCGTCTGATAGTTCATGAACCGTTGTGCGCCGACAATCCCTATGGCTACGCCGTCCAGATTGAACACCGGGGTCCCGACGTTGGTCAGGTTCCCGCCCGTCACGTAGACTTGCTGCTCCGGCACACGAAGGAAGGACCCGACATACCCCAGGCCCAGGTAGGTCTGATATCCGGTGTCCGCGGGCCATAGGCCGATGGACACCACCGGCTGGCCGTAGGCCAGCGACGAGGCGCGGGCAAACTGCACCGCCGTCCAAGGATGCGGATCCACGGCCTTGATGAAGGTGACGTTCATCTCCGGGTCAATTCCCAGCAGCTCGGCCTTGATCTCGGCGCCGCCCTGTCCGGCGGGGGTCAGGCGGAAGTCGCTAAGATTCTCCGGCCGAACGCGGGCGTCCAGCGCCAGGCTGATAAAGACGGCCGGCTCCGTGCTGATACACACGGCCGGACCGGCCACCTCGCCTTTGCCAAACTCGTTGGTCACGGTGCCGCGGAAGACGGCCAGGGAATTCGCGTGCTGCTGCGCGATCTGCGCCATGGCCTGGGTGATGTCCGCCGACATCGCCGACCCGGCCAGAGCACCCGTGACCAGCAGCGCGGCCATCAGCTTTTTGCATTGACATGCCATCTCGATCAGCTCCTTTGGCCCATAAGGCCTTTGCATTCCACTGGTTGTTATGCCCCCAAGGGACTCAGGATATCTTCTGCACCGTCTTGGTGCTATGGGAAACCTTGGTCTGCCCGGCCCGGCTGGCGCTCGCCGCCGGCATCCATCGCAGCGACACCAGCATCCCGACGCCCAGCACCAGCAGGACGAGCGACGTGATCTGGTTGTGCGTCAGCACGGCCGCCGCCAGGTCGTGCGCGTTGTCGCCGCGGACGGACTCCTCCAGGAACCGCACCAAAGGATAGGCGATCATCGCAGCCGCCGTCACCTGCCCCTCCCGATGTCGTAGCCGGTAGACCACCGACAGGACGGCCGCCACCAGCAGCGCGTTGACGATGCCCAGCGCCTGGGCCGGCACCACCGGGCGCGCCCAGTAATCGGCGGCCAGGGCAAACTGGTCGGCCTGCAAGTACGCGTTGGCCCGGGCATACTCGGCCCCCGTCAACTTGCGATCGTCATCGCCATCGAATTGCGCCAGCAGCCGGGTCCAGGTAAACCGGAAGTATTCCGCCAACTCCCCCCGTGACAGCCGCCGGTCGCCGTTGACGTCGAAGACCATCGCCTGGTTCCAGTTCTCGCTGCCTCGCAGCAACCCCTGGCCGACGGCCAGTCCGGCCTTCCACTCGCGCTGGTCGATCCGTCCATCCGCCCCCGCTACGCCCGGGAAGGACCTCTCCCAACCGGGTTCGTCGGCCAGCACCGCCAGTTGGTCGTTGGCTAGCGCCCCGTGCAGGTACCGCGGAGGATGTACCTCCACCGGCACGCCCAGCGGATGGGATTCCGTCGGCTCCAGCAGCACCAGCCGCTCATCGGGCCGGAGCTGGCTGAGCCGGAACTGGTGCTCGTAAACCGGAGTGGGGGTCTGGGTGGCGTTGGCGTAAGGGTTGCCGCCGCGAGGGACCTTCAACAGCGGCTTGGCATACATGGGGAACCGCTGCCCCAGCCAGTGCGCGGCCTGGCAAGGGGCCCCGAAGCAGCAACCGTTGAGCAGGCACCCGGCCCGCCCGAAGGCCAGGCCGATCATGGCGCTGATGACGATGATGTCCAGGAACCGCCGCGCCGGCAGGCGCTTGGCCAGCAGGTAGCCCACGACCAGGATCGCCGCCAGGATCACCCCGCCGTAGTAGATCAGACCGCCCGAGGTGATGTTGACCATCGCCGGCAGCTTGTCCTCGACGCGGGCAAACTGGCTGTCCCAGTGCTGAAGGATGTACGCCGCCCGTGAGCCCACCACCCCGCCCGCCAGCGCCAGCAGGCCGCATTGGGTGATGTGATCGGGATTCTCGCCCGCCTTGCGCGCCCGCCGGCGGGCCAAGTAAATGCCGCTCAGGAAACCCAGGACCAGCATCAGCCCATAGCCGTAGATGTGGAGGAACCCAATCTCGATCAACACGGGTCTCATCGGATTTCCACGATCTCCGGCACTTGCGGCTAGTCCTTGACGATCCGATTATTCGCGTCCACGTGCACGATCCTTGGCTTGAGCTTAGCTGCCTTGTCCGGCTCGACATAGGCAAAGGCCATGATGATCACCAGGTCCCCGATGTTCACCAGCCTCGCGGCCGCGCCGTTGATGCAGATGGTCCCGCTGCCCGCCGCGCCCTCCATGACGTACGTCTCAAACCGCTCGCCGTTTGCCAGGTCGGCCACCAGCACGCACTGCCCGGCCAGCAGTCCGCCGGCATCCATGAGCACCCGGTCGATGGTGACGGAACCGGCGTAGTCCGTATTGGCGTCGGTGATGGTGGCACGGTGGATCTTCGAGTGCAGTACCTTCAGGAACATACGTACGTTACCTTCCTGCCGCTGCGATTCTCTCGCGCGCTGGTCGCCATTCTAAGGGATGGCCGGTGCCTCAATCCAGCGCCGGCCCCTATCGGTCCACCAGCACGCTGTCAATCAGGCGGGTGGATCCCAGCTTCACCGCCAGCGCTGCCAACACCGGCGGCTCCGTCTTCTCTACGTCTTCCAGCGTATCGGGGTTTGCCAGGCGGACGTAGTCGATCTGTCCTCCCGGCGCCCGCCGGGCCAGATGGTCTCGGATCGCCTGGATCACCTCGCCCGCGGGCGGCTGGCGCTGAAGGATCATCTCCCGCGCGATTTGCAGCGACTCATACAGCCCCGGCGCCGCCTGACGCTCCGCCGGGCTCAGGTAGCTGTTCCGGGTGGACATCGCCAACCCGTCAGCCTCGCGCACGGTCGGGCAGATGACGATGCGGATGGGGAAGTTCAAGTCCTGCGCCATCCGGCGAATGATGATCGCCTGCTGGAAGTCCTTGGCCCCGAAGTACGCCACATCCGGCTGGACGATGTTGAAGAGCTTGGCCGCCGCCAGGCACACGCCCGCAAAGTGCCACGGCCGGCTGATTCCGCACAACCGGCCGGCCAGCGCCGGCACGTTCACCTCCGTAGCCGATGGCGCCGGGTACATTTCCGCGACCGACGGCATGAACACCAGGTCCACGCCCGCTTGGTGGCACATCTGTAGGTCCTGCTGGGGCGTTCGCGGATAGCGAGCCAGGTCTTCGTGAGGCCCGAACTGTGTGGGATTCACGAAGATGCTCACCACCACGGTGTCGCATTCCCGGCGGGCGGCCTGGATCAGGCTCACGTGGCCCGCGTGCAGCGCGCCCATGGTGGGAACCAGTCCGATCCGCCTTCCAAAGCGCCGCGCCTGCACGATCTGGCTGCGCAGGCTCCCGATCGTCTCATGTGTTTGCATCGACATAGGTGCTCCATGACCACAGAGTCTGTTGTCGCACACCCGCCCTTGGGCCTGACCATGCCATAACCAAGATTGACTCTAAGGCCGCACAGCCGCGGGCCGTCGGACCACGTGCCCGCGCATCTGCATCTGTCCCAGCGCCTTATGAAGCCGCGCCAACAGCTCCGCGCGCCGTAGCGGGTCCATCAGATTCACCTGCTCGCAATCCACCGCCAGCACCGGGCGCCGCACCTGCGCTGCCGCCCGGCGGTACGCTTGGCGCAGGCGCGAAAGGAACTCGGCCGTAATGTTCCGCTCGAAGCTCCGCCCCCGCGCCGCCATCCGCTCCAACAGCGTCGGTTCCGCTGCGTCCAGGTGGATCATCACGCTGGGCGGCTGGACGTACTTGCCGGCCACGCGGGCCAGGCGACGATAGGCCCGCAGGTCCTGGCCCGTCAGGTTGCAGGCGGCAAAGATCGCATCCTGGCAGAAGGCATAATCGCTGACGGCCAGGCCGTCCAGCCCCCGCCGATCGAGCTGCTTGACCCGCGAGAGCAGGAAATACGCCTGGGCCGGCAAGCGGGCATCCGGCACGCCCGCGTAAGCCTCCTCCAGGAACGGGTTGCCCTGGTAATCTTCCTCGATTAGCCGCGCCGGCAGCTCCGCCGCCAGGTGGCGAGCCAGGGTCGTCTTGCCCACGCCCACTGGTCCCATGATGCTCACCAGCACGCCGCTCACGGGGCGTTCTCCAGGTCGGCCAGCATCTGCGCGACCGTCTTGCCCCGCACGGGGTGCCGCGCCAGCGGCGCGATGGCCGCCAGCGGTTCCAGGACGAATCGCCGCCGGTGCATCCGCGGGTGCGGTATGACCAACTCCGGCGTGTCGATGATCAGATTGTCGATCAGCAAAATGTCCAGGTCGCAGACCCGCGGGCCCCAGCGCTCTTCCTGCTCGCGCCGCCGGCCCAGGGCCTGCTCGATCTCCATCAGGCGCCCCAGCAATTCCCGAGGCGTCAGCGTTACTTCCAGTTCGGCCGCGGCGTTCAGGTACGTCGGCTGGCCCGGCGGGCCGCCCGCCGGCTGGGTCTGGATCATCGGCGACACCGCCCGCACCTGGATGCCCGGGCTGCCGCGCAGCCGATTCAGGGCCTCCTGAAGCGCCCACTGCCGGTCGCCCAGGTTAGACCCCAGCCCGATGTAGGCGATCTGCGTGCCCGGGTTAGCGGCCATTGGCTTACCATCCCTAAGGCTTCATCTGGGCAATCCGCTCCACCGCCTCCCTCAGCACCTGGTCCGGGTAGGTCAGTGAGATGCGGAAGTATCCCTCGCCCCACTGGCCGTAACCGATGCCGGGGGTGATCATCACCCCCGTCTTCTCCAGCAGGTCCCCGGCGAAGGCGGCACTCGAACCCTCGTACCGCGCCGGCACTGGCGCCCACACGTAGATCGTGGCCTTGGGCTTGCTCAGGGACCACCCGGCGGCGCCTAAACCGTCCACGACCAGGTCGCGCCGACGCTGGTACACCGCGTTAATCGCCGGCGCCAGTTGCTCAGTCAGGTCCAGCGCCTTGGCGGCCGCAAACTGGATCGCCCGCAGCGTGCCGTTATCCATGTTTTCCTTGACCGTCCGCAGGGCCGCCACCGCCGAGGCGTTGCCCACCAGGCAACCCACCCGCCAGCCGGTCATGTTGAAGGCTTTGGACAACGAGAAGAACTCCACGGCCACCTCGTCGGCACCGGCGACCTGAAGGATGCTGGGCGCGCGGTAGCCGTCGTAGCCGTTCTCGCTGTAGGCGGCGTCGTGGCAGATAAGGATGTCATTGGCCCGGCCGAACTGGACCGCCCGCTGGAAGAACTCCAGCGGCGCAACGGCCGTCGTGGGGTTGTTGGGGTAATTGAGCCACAGGATCTTCGCCCCGCGGCGGACGTCCGCCGGGATGGCGTCGAAGTCCGCCAGATAGCCGTTCCGCGGCAGCAGCGGCGCCGGGTGGGTCGTCGCCCCGGCGAAAACATGGCCGATGTTGTAGGTCGGATAGCCCGGGTACGGGGCGATAGCCACGTCGCCGACGTTCAGCACCGCCAGACAGAACTGAACGATGGCGTCCTTGGAGCCCGAAGTCGCAACCACCTGGTCGGGCGCCAGTTTCACGCCGTAGCGGCGTTGGTAGTAGTGGCGCACCGCCTGGGGGAACGCCTCCACCGGCACATCGCAGCCGTAGCGGTGGCGGACCGGGTCGTTGGGGTCGTCCACGGCGCGGATCAGCTCAGCCACGATCGGATCGGGCGCAGGCCGGTCGGGGTCGCCGATGTCGATGCGGATGACCTCGACCCCGCGGGCGATGGCGGCGTCGCGCTTGCGGCGCAGGTCGGCAAACAGGTACGGCGGCAGCTTCTGAAGGCGCTGGGAAAACGCTACGTCCATCGTCGGTTCCTCATGATCGGGTCCACTTCGCCTGCCGCCGCGCCCATGGCCGCAGATGGCGCACGGGCAATAGCCCGCCGCAGGTAGCGGGCGGGTCTTCGTCCCAGGCTGTTTTTCGCCCGGGCAGGCGATGCTACGTCTGTTCTCACCGCAGCCGGCAGACTCCCGGCAGCTCGGCGAGTATTCTAGCAGGCCGGTGGCGCGGCGCACATTCCTTTGGCCTGGGGCAACTGTCTTGACGATTGTGGAGCTTCCCTTGGCGGCGGGGGGCGCCTAGTCCGGCGGGTTGCAGGATCTTTCGCAGGTCGCAGGCACCCGCATCGCCCCGTGGGTAGAAGGCCAGCCGCACGTGGGCCGGCACCATCCCCCTCGCGGAACGGTAAGTGTCCCAAGGTCTGTGGTGTGCCGTCAGAAGCCCCACCAGTGGGGGCCAAGAGGGGGGAGAAACTCAAGGGTTTCGACCTTGAGAATAGTTCACAATCCTTGAAGATATGAAGAGAGGGCATCCTTTGGACACTTACCCCTACTTGCCCGCGCCGGTGGCGGCGCTTAGGATGGCCGGCATATGGGGCCAGAGGGCGCGATGATCCGATGGGGCGACGCCATCCTGCGAGGCGCGCGAAATGTGGGCCGGGCGTTGGCGGACCTGGTCTTGCCCGACGTCTGCCCCGGCTGCGGGGGGGAGATGCCGCAGTCGCTGGGGCTGTGTGCTTCGTGCGCCGCCAAGTTGCTGGAGCTGGTCTCGTTGCCGTACTGCCCGCGGTGCGGGGCCACGGTAGGCCCGCACCTTGGCCCCCGGCCCGACGGCTGCGTTGCTTGTCCGACCGTCCTGCCGCACTTTGCCCAGGTGATCCGGCTAGGCCCGTACACCGATCCGCTCCGCCCGATGGTCCGCCGGCTGAAGTACCGCCGCCTAGGCTCGCGATGCCCGCTGGGGACGATGCTGGCCCAGGCGGTCCGCACGCACCTGGGGGATGACTGGCCGCTGGACCTGGTGATGCCGGTGCCGATGCATTGGCGGCGGCGCCTGGCGCGGGGCGTGGACCACGCCCGCCTGCTGGCCCGTTCCATCGCGGGCCCGCTGGGGTTGCCGCTGGGCCATGAGCTGTTCCGCACCCGCCTGACGGCCGAACAGGTGCGGCTCTCCCGCACCCGCCGGCGGGAGAACGTGCGCGGCTCGTTCGACCTGGCCAGCCGCCAGGCGATCGAAGGGGCGCGGGTGTTGCTGGTGGATGATGTGACCACCACCGGCGCCACCGCCGACGAGGCCGCCCGCACCTTGCTGGCGGGCGGGGCCAGCCGCGTGGCCCTGGCCGTCATCGCCAAGGCCGAAGCCCCGACGGCGTATGCGCAGGCGACGGCCTGACCGGCCCTTCGCCGCCGCGCCTTCAAACGCCCCGGCCAGATACCAGCCCAGGGCGCAGGAGTAGATGGATACGTCATTGCCGTGGATCGGCCCAACGCCGCAGCGGACCAGGATCCGCTCGACGGTGAAGTTGCCGCCGCAGGCGACGTACACCGGCAGGCCCTTCCACTGCCCTCCCGCCTGCTCCAACACCGCCCGCATGTGTCGGTTGATGGACCCGATGAACATGCTTTCCATTGTCTGCCGGTGTCAAGCGGCAAGACACGTCCTGCTGACAAGGGAATGCGTTTTCTCTATCCTGAGTGATTCCTGGCGGCCACCGGTGGACAAGAACCGCAGCTTGCTCACCAAATGTATGCGGATAAGACACAAAGAATCTTGCGGCGGATGTCGCAAATCGATTGTTTCGTTCCTCTAGGATAGTGAATCAGTTTGGCATGGACTTTGACCGGAGCGCTCAGAATGGCTTCGGACGCTGAACTCGTGCAGCAGGTGCTACAAGAGGATCGGCAGGCTTATGCCCTGTTAGTTCGGCGTTATGAGGCCCCTGTGCGGGCGGCGACAATCGCGATACTGGGCGATACGCACGCGGCTGAAGACGCCGCTCAGGAAGCTTTTCTTGCTGCTTATCGGGCCTTAGGAGCATTAAGGCATCCCAGCTCGTTCGGTCCCTGGCTGATGAAAATCGCTCGTCGCGAAGCTCGGCGGATGGGCAAGAGACGCAAGCCTCTAGCGTCTCTTGGTGAAGCCGGCCATCCCGTCTGCTCATCGACGAACAACCGACTGAGCGGTGACCAGCGCTCTATTCTGCACAGTGTCGGAGAGCTTCCCGACCAGGAACGGTCCGTGGTAATGCTGCGGTACTTAAGCAATCTAAGTGTCCGGGAGATCGCCGAAGCCCTATCGCGACCCATCGGTACGGTGACGAAACAGCTTTCCCGGGCGCACGAACGTTTACGCGCGATATTGGAGGAGGAATCGAGATGAATGAGATGGACAACGTTAAGACAGCGATGCAGGCGATCTCAGCATCACTCAATGGCAGGGCCTCGGCCATCGAAGGCGTGATGGCCCGGATAGGTGAAACCTCAGGCGCTGCCCGGCCATCACTCTTGAGGAGAAGCATCACCATGAAGTCGGTTACGGGACTGGTGATAGGTCTGTCGCTCGGTGTTGTGGCCTGGGTCCTTCTGCACAACGGGGTCAGTCCGGTGTACGGCAGAGACGGTACGCGGCTTAGTGACTACGTCGTTAACGCATCCGCCCGGCCGGGACCGCAGGAGGACACTTACCTGGTTCATGTGGTGTTCACGTACGCTCCGAACAGGCCAGGCGTCGAACCGAAGTGCCTGGGCGCACCCACTATTCTTATGAAGGCTGGGACACGGGGGGCGGTCTCCATCGATGATGGGAGCTTGCACTTGACTGCCGAGGTCTTGAAGCCCGTGGCCGAAGCAGATGTTATCGTCACGGCAACCGTTCAAGAAGGCGGGGATGTCCTTTTCGCCAATTCCTGGCAGATACCGGTGAAGAACCCTTAGCCACTCCTGGCATGGACAACTGCGGTACGTTTCATGCCCGGATTCCGGCAACATTCCTTGGCCGCTTTGGCGGAGGCCAAAACTGAAGGCGGGCCGGCTACGGTGGCCGAGAGCCCCCAACTGGTCGACCACCAGTGGTGGGTGAGCCTCAAGCGCAAGCTCTACGGCACCGACAAGGCGTTCCCCAACCCGTTCGTCTGCCCGCGTCCGCTGGCGGGCCCGCCCGCGCCGGTGGTGCACGAGGGCACGCTCGAGCAGGCCGGCATGACGGTCGATGGCGTGGCGAAGATCGACCAGGTCTGCACCCAGTGGGCGGCCGACAGCGACCAGGCGTTCGCGGTGTGCGTCGTCCGCCACGGCGTGATCGTGCTGCACAAGGCTTACGGCCAGCGCGATGGCAAGCCCATGACCGTGGACACCGCCAGCGGGATGGCGTCGATCACCAAGTTCATCTGCGGCGCGACGATGCTGACGGTGGTCGACCAGGGCCTGGTGGGCCTGGACGACACGCTGGGCAAGTACCTCCCGCCGTTTGCCGGCGTGCAGGTCGATCGGCCGTTGACCGTGCGGCACCTGCTGACCCACACCAGCGGCCTGTGGGGCCACTGGGGCGACGACCAGGCCGACCTGGAGGAGATCCTGGCCGAGCACTACCCGTACCTGGCGGTGGGCCAGGCCTACGAGTACAACGGGACGGGCCTGAATCTCGGCTGCAAGATCATGGAGGCGGTGTCGGGCGAGGCGATGGAGGGCTTCTACCGCAACCACCTGCTGGACCCGCTGGGCTGCACGAACACGTCGGTCAGTGACGGCGGCGGCGGGGCCCGGAGCATCCCGCTGGACATGGCCCGCATTGGCCAGATGACGCTGAACAAGGGCAGCTATGGTGACAAGCTGTTCTTTGCGCCCGCGGCCATGAAGCAGTTGCTGCCCAAGCCCCTGGTCAGCGTCCTGGACCTGGACCCCAACGTAGACATGGTCTACGGCCTGGGCTGCACGTGGGAGACCGACGGCGGGATCCTGCCGCCCGACTCGTTCGGGCACGGGGCAGCCTCGTCGGCGACACTGCGGATCGTCCCCTCGCTGGACCTGGTGATCGTGATGTGCCGCAACAACGCTGGCACCAACTTTAGTACGTACCACCCCCGATTCATCCGCGGCGTGGTGGAGGCCATCGCCGACCGCTGAGGGACGTTTGGCGTGACCGGGCCCGGCGCGAGCCGCTGGCCCAGGCCCCGGCTACGGTGACAGGCGACCGCAGACACATCATGAATGGCGATGCCGGGCTGACGCCCAGCGTGTCCTGCGGTGTTACATCCGACGGTGGGAATGCGAAGAAGCCATGCAATTCCTCAAGGAGCAGTTGAACCTGGAGTCGATTCGCACGTTCCGCTGGTCCGCCATCTGCCGGCTGGTTCTGCCGGCTGTCCTGGTGATGATCTACCTGGCCTGGCTGATTGAAAGACCTC
>Ga0315289_10012543_pt1 | contig 11935 bp, 14 predicted proteins | sample YL17G11_40_MG_FD_203452 | JGI IMG/M metagenome (GOLD analysis project Ga0315289, IMG submission 203452) | Sediment microbial communities from Yellowstone Lake, YNP, Wyoming, USA - YL17G11_40 | ecosystem: Environmental > Aquatic > Freshwater > Lake > Sediment | place: USA: Wyoming | collected...
TACGTCCAAGCTTAGGAGGTGAATCCTAGCGGGACAAGATGAACACGAGACCCTAGAAACCCTCTTCAGAAACGTAGACTTAAGTTTTGCTAAAGCAGCATTACTCGGCTGCTTCCACACGGATGGACCAGGCAGACATCCCAGAAACCCTTTAGGGCTTTTCAGAACTTTCATCGTCATGCGCATGAAAGGCGTTCGCAGCCTAAGAGAAATGACTAGGCTACTTGATGTTGATCCACGACTTAGAAAACTGTGCTTCATCAAACTAGGCGAAGCATCCTATCCGAGAAGCGTTCTAAGCAGGTTCATCCGCAGAGTCGGAGAAGAAAACCTCGTCAGAATAATCGAGAAAAAAGTGGTCAACCTATTAAACCGGCACCACGCAAGAAACGTTGACGCAGTGTTTGACGCTTCCTTCATAAAAGCATGGAGCACACGAGATCCACTGGACAACCAGAAGGGCTATTCTGACCTAGAAGCAAGAGTTGGAAGAGCAGGCAGAACCTTCGGACTCGGCTACAAGCTACACCTATCCATCGACTCTAAAACCATGCTTCCTTTGACTTGCACTTTTGCTTCCGCCAATCAAAACGAGCAGAAACACTCAATGAACATCCTGGACAAAACGAAGCTGATTCTCAAACAATCCGCCGCCAAACTGAGAAGTGTGATAGCTGACAGCCAATACAGCGACAGCAAACTCAGAAACGCCGTTGGCGAAGCAGTGATTCCATATCGAGCAAACCAGAAACGAGACGTCAAAGGCCTTCTCAGGGTGGATAAGAAGTTTCGAGCTCATGTACCGGAAGACCAGAAAAGAGAGTATCACAAGAGGCCGCACATAGAAGCGGTCTACAGCTTCCTAAAGACACAGTACAGCCTAGCCGTCAACAAGGTCAGAGGCTTGAAAAACGTCACCTCGTATGCCCTCTTCAGCGTGTTGTGCCTAGTTCTGAACAGAGAAGCCGCAGAAAACGTCGGAAGGCCAGATAAAGCAGTCTCACCAACCTACTTCAACACTTAATAAAGGAACAAGGCAGCGCGCTACAAATCCTTTAATTAAGTCATCGCGCGCAACCCGCATGAAGCTGGAACTTTGTGGAATGGATAGAAGCATTCACTAAGAAAACGCTGCCTAAGCAGGCAACAATGATTGATGAGAAGCGTATACTCGATTCCAACTATACTATATCCCTATCCTATATTGATCTGATTTCTAGTACCCTACCCCTTCTTTGAGTGTTCTGACTATGCTCTGAATCTAGTATACGCTTTCCATTGTGCCTTCTGAAGTGCTCGCACCATCCTGAAAAGTTGGTTGGTTGGTTGGATTAAAATTTAATCCCCGAACTCAAACAATTAAGACTATAAAGATGAAAGAATTTTAGGCTAATGATTGCTAATTAGAATAGTACGGTGTTAAGGATGAACAACAGAGGTAAAAGCCTTCCAGTAATGGCTTTTGGTTTCCTATTTATCGTCATTGCTATTGCTGTGGCAGTCTTAGCCTTGAGCGGAGCATTGGATAGACTTGTGGAAATAGAATCACTGCCAGCACTGAACGGGTACTGGATAGGTATGATATTAGCAATAGTTCTTTTTGTTATTGGCTTGTTAGTTCTGTTTTTCGGGATGCAAGGAAATTAGAAGTCTACAAAAATTTGTGTAAATTAAAATTTAATTTTGGGTTTAGGATTGAGATTTTATCCAATACAGTAAGTTCCTTCCGAAGCAAACATCTATGGCAACAGACTTAGGACTAAGAATAGGCGATTTCATTGCACTAAAGAAGAGCAGTCTTCCATTAATTGTTGAGGAAGCGCAGATAAAGCACTTTGAGTGGTTACAGAGTTGTAATATTGTTTTCAAATTCATAATGATAATATGACCTAGTGGCAGAATCAGATAGCATTGGAACGGCTAAGGAGGCCTTAAGTTTGTGCCATGCTTCGTGCATTCTCTTCGCTGCGTTAAACATGAAGAAAGAAGACATTCAGGGTAAAGACGTAATTGAAGTGGGCTCTATGGATGTCAACGGAAGTTTGAGGAAATTAGCGGAATCTTACAAGCCAAAGCACTATCTTGGCGTTGATATAGCTATGGGTCAAGGTGTAGATTTTGTGTGTAATGCGGAGAACTTGCTAGAGGAATTTCAAAGCGCCTGCTTTGACGTTCTAATATCAACTGAAATGCTTGAGCATGTAAGAAACTGGAAGAAAGTCATAAGCAATTTCAAGAACATAGTAAGGATTGGTGGGACCATGATTGTCACCACGAGGTCATACGGCTATCCTTATCACGGATTTCCTTATGACTTTTGGAGATACGAGGTCGAAGACATCACAAACATTTTTTCTGATTGCTCAATTGAGCAAGTTGAAAAAGACCCTGAACGGGGGGTTTTCGCCAAGATAAGGAAACCAAACGATTTCACTGAAAATAACTTATCAAATTATGAATTGTATTCAGTTATAGCAAATAAGAGAATAAAGCAGTTGGATGTGATGGATTGCCGAGATTTTTTTAGGCGACATGAGGTAAAGAGACGGATACACGAAATTGAAACAAAAGTAAAACAACTAGTTACAGTTTCTTTATTTTAAAAACGCGCTAACTGAAAGTTCGTTTATGTGCTTTTGAACCCGTAAAAGCTAGTTTTTCCTCTCTTCTTTGATGGAATTAGAATTGGAATATTAAATGGTTTATTGAAACACTCGCCAAATATCAATAGTAGTTATTAAGGTCATCTTGTACACTAATGACGGCGCGAATACTATGGCAACAGAGGAACTGCTTTCTTTGCTCTTGAAATTTGTGAACATGAACTCAAATGTTGTTGATATTCAATGGGATGGGAGAATGAGACCAAGACTGCTCTTGAACCCGTATTCTGAAAACCTTGAAGAAAGGAAGATAGCATCACACTATTTCTTATTAGTATCATCAGTGCTTGAAGATGGGCTTATTGGCTTTTCTGAAAACGCCAGAAGACTCCTTATCTATCTTCACAAAGCATTTAGCACCCGTCTCTTCGAAATATACAAACCTCACATACTTGAAGAGAAGATTATGAAATGTGGATTTTACGATGACTTGGGTCCCCATAGGCAAATGATACCCGAAATTTTGACTGGGGTCAACAAGTTTGTCAGGAGTAAAGCGGAAAGAAACCTCATAAAATATTCTCAGAGATTCAGCAAACCCAAAGATTTTGCGGAAGATCTCGCCCAAAACATCGAGAAAATGAATGGACCGCACAAAAACAAAGTGTGGACATACATGAGGTGGATGGTGCGACCTTATCCCGACCTAAGGATTTTTGATCATTTTTCACCAGAAGACCTTTACGTTCCTCTAACCGGTGAAAATGCTAACGTTGCGGTTAGCTTAGGTTTGACCAACTCAAGTGTGCCCTCTTTGTGTAGAGACGAGAACCGGGCAATGCAAGCTCGCGAAAGAATTACGGGCTTCGCTAAGAAACTGTTCCCCAAAGATCCTGCAAAGGTTGACTACCCTTTTTTCTTACTAGGCAGATGGCTCAAGCAAAAAAACTTGAACACAAATACATTGAAAGAGGCACTGCAATTCTTTGACTACATGCATACAGTAACGGGACATCCACATGCCTACTACCAAAAGTTGAGCCGCTACAAGAGTGGTTGGGAGGAAAAAACCGCAAGCGTGCTTTCCAAATTGAAAATTCCATACGGCTACGAAACAATTACTTTCCCGTTGCCCGGTGACAAGTATACTCCAGATTTCATTCTGGACAAATCAGTACAAGGAAGAAAGATTATTTTGGAACCTCACTTCGAAATGACCCCAAAACAAGCTCACAAGTACTCACTTTTCAAACGAACCTATGGACAAGAATTTCTCCTGATATTGCTACTAAAAAATGACCTTATCTCATATTATCATGAACGCAACGTACTTACCGATGACGTGTCCGACGATGTCTGGCCGATCGAGTTCGTTCATTTGCTTGTGGAAAAAATTAAAAGAGGAACGTATGGCCAATAAACACAAGATTGTGGGCTTCAACTTAAACAGAATCTGAAAATTCATCTTAAGCTCTTTACGTGTTTAAGATAAGCTCGTAGAATCTATTTTTTCGTCGTTCCGCATCTAAATAAAAAAAAGGAGAGAGTTGCGGGTGATGTCTCCACTGTGGTGGTTCAACTAAATCCCTATCTCTATAACAAAAACTTCTGCAAAAAAAACTGTGGACAAATTTAAGAAAAAAAAGAGGGGATTGTGCGGGTGATGTCTCCAAGAAAGTGTAGGTCCGTACTAGACTGCGGACCCTTCACATACCAAACTGGGACAGCCCAGATTAAACGAGTTTGCCAATTCTTGTGCGCTAATGCGTGCTCAACGCTCTCTTTAAGGCGGCGATGACATTTTGTTTGCCCATGGCCAGTATGTATGGTCCCAATCTTGGTCCCTGCTCGGCGCTCATCAAGATCATGTAAAGTGTCTTGAAAAAGTTACTAGGTTTTAGGCCATTGTTTTTTGCCGCGTTAAAGATGGCGTTCTGTATTTTATCTGGTTCATCCTCATTTTCCAATACTTTAATCAGGTCAGCGATGGCTTTTTTCTCTTCGTTCGTAAGGCTAACCGCGGTTTCTTTAATATCCTCGAAGTCGCGGCTCCAGTTGAATGCATATTCAATCCGCTTTGCCAAATCAGCATCGAATGCTTGGTTTTTCTGCAGGTAACCATAGCTTTGGAGTTTTTCAGCTATGAACCCGTTGGGGCATTCTTTCGGCGCCATCTTCGCCAAGAAAGTCAACAGGTTATAGGGCACATGAACGCTTGGTTTGGACGGGGTTTTCATGACCCAGCAGTACTCGAACAAGCCGCGCAACTTCACGAGTTCTTTCTCGTCCTTCGCGGTTTTCTTGCCGAAGTAAACGTCCTCAAGATAATCCAGCTCGTTCATGTAGCAAGGTATGTCTGAAACGTCCAGAGTGCGTGTGCCCACAAACCTTTTCAGCATCAGCAAAAGCAAGGACTGCGGCGAACCATAACGGAACCAAATCTGAGGCGTGAAAACGTTGCCCGCTGACTTTGAGATTTTTCGCCCGCCTTTGTCTAGGAACATCTCGTACCTTGCGTGAGACGGAGGCTCAAAACACAGAATCTCACGACAAATCCTATCGTTTATTCGAACCGAGTCCGCGATGTCCTTGCCATACGCTTCAAACCGTATGTCCAAGGCTTTCCAGCGCGCAGCAAACTCGCCTTTCCAGCTTAATTTGCCCTCGCCGCGGGCAATGTCTGCTTCGCCTTTGTGGCCGCAGCCTTCAATCAGCTTACCCCTAATTTCTAAGCCCTCACAAGAATAGAGGACTTTGTCTGTTTTTGGCAGGAACTCCAAGGCTTTCGTCGTGTAGATGCGCCCGCATTTTCCGCAAACTGGAAAAAAAGGCAGCACCTCAGTGTAGCGCTCTTGGCCCACTTCTTCCTTGACAATTTCGCCAACCTTCTTAGCGTTTAAAAGTATTGTCCTAATCTCCTCTCGCAATAGGCCTTTATCGTAAACATCTTTTGCAGACAGGTAACTATATTGGATGCCGCACTTGTCTAAAGCTTCAAGCAACAGCGAACTCATGTGCTTGCCGTAGCTTTCGTGGCAGCCGAACGGGTCGGGAATACTGGACACGGGAAAACCCAGATACTTTTCTAATGTTTTCGGCAGTCCAGCGGGAACCTTCCGCAATCCGTCCTTGTCATCGCAGAAGGCAACCAACTTTGACTTGAAGCCCATGTCATTCAAGGCTAAGGTAACAGCGTAAGAACGAGCAGCGTCACCCAAACTTCCTATGTGCGGAAAACCCGACGCGCCCAGACCCATCTCAGTCTTCACTAATTCCAAGGTTCTGCCCAGTTTCTGCTCTCTGGCGATTACTTTCTGGGCCATCATGTCGTACCATGTTCCATGACCAATAATCTCTTCGCCCATAACACCTTAGCCTCTGCAACAATGACTGTACGATGGAATAAAAAAACGTTTAGAAAAAGAGGAAGGCGCTATTTCCGCCTTAAAGCCGCCGCTATCGCCAGAGCGCCGAGAACGGCTAGTATCAAAGCTAGAGAGTACAATGCATTATACGCAAACAGGTACCATGCTCCGCCAAGGGCGAGCATTAGCAAGCCTAATCCCATGGTGCTGAAGGCGCCGCGCTCATACTTCTGCGGACTCTGAGACCTCATCGCGGCCAGAATCAACGCCCAGCAGCCAGCCAACACGAAGATTATCGGGAAAATTAACGTCCAATCAGTTATCACCTGTGCTGCATAGAGCAGTATGGCTACTACGATGATTACGAAGAAAACGCCGATGGAGAGCAGCTGCCGTCTGCTTTCAGCCATAAACGCGTCTCCTAAGAAAGCTGGGAACCACACTCAGGGCAGAACTTTGAATTTGCAGGAATAGATTTGCCGCACTTTGGACAATTGATGGCTCCGGCTGCAGGAGGCGTAAGCGGTTTTCCGCACTCTGGACAGAATTTTGATGTGGCTGGAACCTTTGAGCTGCAGTTGGGGCAGATAACCAGTGCCGCTGCTGGCGCTTGTGTGGGACCAGTAGGCGTCATGATTTGCGGTATGAGCACCATTCCTGTTCCCAAAGCCGCGCCTCCACCACCAGATTTTCCGAGTGATTCAGCGGCGCTTTTCACGGTTTCCATGCGCAGAACTTCTTCTGGCGCTGTTCGTCCCGTTTTCAGCCAGAAAAGCCGTTCGCGGTATTCGGGTGTAGTGTCTATGCCTTCAAAGCGCAGGTCGGTGAGTTCTATGCCTACCCGTTTGAAGTAGTCAGTAAGCGAGTTTTTCACAATCACTGAGGTCTCGTCAAGCCTTGTGAAAACCGTGATCAAATCGTAATGGGAAAGCTCATCGATTATCTTCTCGTTCAGGAAGCCTCGCAGGAAATTGTTAACGTCCCCAGTTGTGTAGACGTTCTGTCCGCCGATGACCTCGTTTACGAACAACTGTGCGTTTTCTACTTTGAACCAGAAGGCACCGAACACTTTAAGCGGGGCTAACTCGGTGGTTTGAGCACTGGTTCCATATTTTCCAGCAAAAACTTTCGTGGAAATGAAGATAACGCTTGCTTTGAAGGGTTTTTGGCCGCCAAATCCTGCAATTCTTGTCAGCAGGCTAGTCAATAAAGGCAAGTTCAGGGTTGTAAGCGTGTGCCTTCCAGCACCGAAAACATCGTATCCTTTTCCGTCCCTGAAGAACACTGCCATTTCGTACTCGTGCACTATGAGTTGAGCGCCCCAAGTGATGTCTTCGCTTGGATACTTCCAAACTATATCTTCGGAGCCAGCGCTTTGCCATTCAATTACTTGCGGCATTCTTAACTCACTCCTCGGGTAATTTCGTCTCTATTATCAAAGTTTTCCTCGAAAGCCTCTAGCTTGTCTGCTAGGTTCTGGATTCTTTCTTTCGTGTTCTTGTACTCGCCACTTGCCAATTCAGTCTTGAACGCATCCACATCAGCAACTAAGCCATTAACTCCATCGATAAGTTGATTGTCGAAGTCCATCATTCTGTCAAGGCTCTCTTCTTTAACCTTCACAACATCGAAAAAGCCGGAGTACCCATAAGACGCGTGGTTAACCTTCTCGACTACGCGATCCATTTTCGCCACTAAACGGTCCATGTCCGTTAAAACGTCGAAGTAACGACGATCAGACAGTTTCTGGAAAATAGTTTTAAGGTCGCTTTTGGCGTTTGAAAGTTTTAGGTACAAGTGATTTCGGAGAAGCTTGTCGGATTCTCTGCGCAACTCCTTCTCTTTATAGCCTCGAAAGCCCGGAATTGCCGCGGCTATGCGTTCAGAAAGGCGCATTTGATCTTTTGCTACCGCATACAAATCTTTTTTCTCACTCAAGGTTATTCTTCCCGCCTTTTTTCCATTCGCTTATAATAAAAGGACACTTTTAAAGTTTCTTTATGGCAGGTCAAAACTTGGACGAGGGTATGTCGCCTTTCAGGGCTGTTCCAGTTGCGCCGTCAATTATGAGTTGGAAAATGTTGCCCTTATAGTCATATTTTATAAACCACACGGGCGCATGCAGGTAAACCACTTGTTTCACATCAACCTCGGTTTTCATTTCAACGATTTTATCAACGTCCTGCTGAAGCAGATAGCTATGATGCGCCTCAATCTGCTGTTTAGCAAGCTCCAAAGCCTCATCTCTGTCGATTTCGCTATTCAAAACTTTGGCGAAACCTTCAATTTTCCTGAAGTCGTAGGGAATCTTTCCCTCTAGGGGGACATCATATTCACGTGTTGGGAAACCTGCCGCCTCTCTTGCCAAGACAAGCCAGTTATATTCCTTCTTAATTGTGCCTTCTTTCACGATCGGCGGAGCTATGCGCTCGAATATTCCTTTATAGGTGCTTTTGGCTTCAATTGATACCACCCAGAACGGCAGATAAACCAGGTTCTTCTCCAAAAGCTTCGCTTTCCGGGCAAGGTCAGATGGTTTCAGGAAGCCTGACCGCATCCAATCTTTTATGGGCTCTTCTATCTGCGTTTCGTCATACTGGTTCAGTAGCAGGGAATGCTCAAAAGTGAATGTTTGCCCTGTTTCTATGACGGTTGTGAAGCCACAGTACTTGCAAGTGGCTATTATCTCGCCAGGCTTAAATTCCACGGGAGCGCCGCAGTGGGAACACCTGATTTCTTGGGCTACCGCCATGCTTAAGCCTTCAGTTTTTCTCTTTTCATTATTTCTCTTGCCACTATGACGCCTGAGGCGGAAGCCTGAATCAGGCCTCTGGTGACGCCTGCGCCGTCGCCAATGGTGAACATGTTCTGGATTTTAGTTTCCAAGGCGTTGTTCAGTTGCAGGTGCGAAGAGTAAAACTTCACTTCTATGCCGTAGAGCAGCGTGTCTCTTGAGTGAATCCCAGGCGCAATAACGTCTAAGGCTTGAAGCATCTCCTTTATGTCTGATAGATAGCGGTACGGCAAAACGAAGCTTAAGTCGCCAGGCGTAGCGTTCTTCAACGTGGGTTTAACCACGCTTCGGGCAAGACGTTCAGGCGTTGAGCGCCGTCCAGAATTCAAGTCGCCTAGCCGTTGTACCATGACTCCGCCGCTGAGCAGGTTGGAGAGTCTGGCAACGTATTTTCCGTAAGCTATGGGTTCCTTGAAAGGCTCGGTGAATGAAGTGCTTACGAGAATGGCAAAGTTCGTGTTTTTCGTTTTTCTTTCCGCGTAACTCTGTCCATTAACGGTTAAAACGCCGTCGTAGGATTCTGTTGTAACTTCGCCGTAAGGCGAAACGCAGAAAGTGCGAACTTGGTCATCAAAACCTTTCGAGTAATAAACAAGCTTCGGTTCATACAGAGCCTGAGTTAGTTCTTCCATGACCGAGGCTAAAACCTCAACTCTCACGCCCACGTCAACGGGGTTGTTCACTGTTTTTAAACCGCGAACTTGCGCTTCTGTTTGAAGCCATTCGGCTCCGCTTCTGCCCGGCGCGATTATTACGTATTTTCCGAGGAATTTTTCGCCGTCTACGGTTTCAACGCCTTTAACGGTGCTGTTCTCCGCGATGAGACCTTTAACGTCTGTTTTGGGTTGAAACACGATTTTGCTGTTTAGTTCTCGGCGCATTCGCCGCAGGGTTTCAACGCATTTTTCTGTGCCCATGTGACGGATTTTCTGTCTAATTAGCTTTAATCCTGCCAGTGATGCTTGGCGTTCGATTTCATCTACTTTCTCGGTGTCTTCACCGTAAACTTGCTCGTTCGCGCCGTACTTCAAGTAAATGCTATCGACGTATTTTACGAGGGCTTCAAGCTCTTTCTGTGAAACGTACTGGTTGAGCCAGCCGCCTACCTCGGTGGATAACGTGAGTTTTCCGTCACTGTAAGCACCCGCACCGCCCCAGCCTGAGAGAACCGAGCATGGCTCACAATGACGACATTCAAACCCTCGGCTTGAGGGGCATTTGCGCTGGTCTATGTCTGTACCTCTGTCAAGAATTAGGACGTTAAGGTTGTTTTTTTCCGTAAGCTCTAGTGCAGAGAAGATTCCTGCTGGACCCGCACCAACGATGATTACGTCGTACTTCAAAGGGCATTATCCCCCTGGAACCCAGAATTACATGTAACCACTGGCATATATTTGTTAGTGAAAGGGCAGATGTTTGGGCTAATTTGCGCCTTGAAGCATGCATGTCAAAGTTGACAAAGCGCTCCATTAAGAAAAACAAAATTACCTCTCGTAGAGCCTAAACGAATTCGTTTCTAGATATTGCAGCAAAGATAAGCCCTAAGAGTGAAAGAACAACTACAGGTATTCCAAAGGCTAAACCGCTCACCAATGCACTAGAACCTAGCTCTCCGAAGGACATAGTTATCACGAACCCAGAAGCCAACACCAAACTTACTCCGATAATTGACAACTTGAAATGCTTTCTTCGCAGAGTGAAGATGCCGCTCATCAAGCCAAACGCAAAGGCGAAAACACAAAAGATGCCCATAGCCAAGAAATAGGAAATTGACCCGTAAATGAGAGGGGTTCTAAAAAACAACACGAATGGCACGAGCCCAATCAATCCAACGGAAATGGATATGCATGCGCCAATGATTGTCAGGACGCCTGCAGCAATCTGAAGGCCGGAGCGTTTTTTTGCAAAATGGAGGCGATTAGCGCAGTATGAGCAAAAAAGTGCATTCTCATCCTTAATCTGTTCCCCACAGTTTGTACAATTCAAGGGGCAATCCACCTGTTCTTCTATGTTGTGAGTGCTCTTTTATAGCATTTTCCGTTCCCTATTTTGTTATTCTTTGGTGTAGGGTATGAGGCAGAGGAACTTCAGCGGTTTTTTACCGTTGTTTTTGAATTGGTGCCGCTCATCTGGAGAAATGAAAACAACATCGCCTGTTTTGAACTCTTTCGCTTTATCTCCGTCAAAAACGCATCCTTCCCCATCGAGTATAAAGACCTCATGTTCCCAAGAGTGCACATGCAGAGGACTGCAACCGCCAGGTTCCATTTCGAAAAGTCTCATAGCAAAGTTTTCAGCGCCCGTTTCCTTAGTGATGAGCCACCTTACTTTCAGTTTTGAAGCGCCCTCATCGGCGTCCTTTGCCTTAACCGTGTCGTAATGGAATATTTTCATACCTTTTTCACTTCTACATTTTGTTTTATACGATGGCTAACTATTAGTGGCTTAGTTTTCTAATAAACCTGAGTGGTTTTCTCTGCAGATTTCTCTCTTCAGTGTTTATGAAAATATTGAAGTATCCTTTAAAGATATATCTCAAAAACATTTATAGCTTGACGCACCCTCACATAAGTTGAGGAAAAGGGTGTAGCATGGTGCCCGATGCAAAAACCGAGAACATTGATGAACTAATTTCAGATTTCTCGCGCTTCTACATACTCACCATTCTGTATGAAGGACCAGCCCACGGCTACCAAATACTCAGCCGCTTCAAACAAAGAGTTAAAAAAAAAGTCAGCCCCAGCTTAGTGTACCCGTTTCTCCAGCAACTTGAAAAAAAGGGCGTGGTAAAGCACACGACAATGCCCGTGGGCGAGAAGGAAAAGAAGGTCTTCGAACTCACCAAGAAAGGCAGGGAGCTGTGCACAGGTCTTTTCAAACGCTTCGCCGAGTTAGTCTCAATCGCTATTGAGCCAAGCCTCTACATTTGCGCTCACTGCGGCTGCAAGGTCTACGAAGGCGCTTACCGAGAAATCATTGATGGAAAAGAAACTGCCTTCTGCTGCACGCACTGCGCCCGCTCATACAAAGAAACAAGCAAACTCGCCAAAAAAGCTACGAAAAGTGAAAAACGCGCCTAAGAACGTAATTTGCGGCACCCGTTTGAACAAAAAAACCCTTTCAGTGCTGAAGCTAGTCTTTTACGGCTTCTATGAGGTTAAAGTGGCGAAATC
>Ga0315289_10012544_pt1 | contig 11935 bp, 7 predicted proteins | sample YL17G11_40_MG_FD_203452 | JGI IMG/M metagenome (GOLD analysis project Ga0315289, IMG submission 203452) | Sediment microbial communities from Yellowstone Lake, YNP, Wyoming, USA - YL17G11_40 | ecosystem: Environmental > Aquatic > Freshwater > Lake > Sediment | place: USA: Wyoming | collected...
TTGTTGTTGTTGTTGTTGTTGTTGTTGTTGTTGTTGTTGTTGTTGTTGTTGTTGTTGTTGTTGTTGTTGTTGTTGTTGTTGTTGTTGTTGTTGTTGTTGTTGTTGTTGTTGTTGTTGTTGTTGTTGATGTTGTCGTCGTCGTCGTCGTCGTCGTCGTCGTCGTCGTCGTCGTCGTCGTCGTTCTCCCCGGCGTCGAGGCCGGCCGCGGCGGCCTCCTGCCGGAGCCGCCTCCGCAGAAGCAGCTCACTGGCGCGGCGGGGCCCGCCGTTCGCCGCCAGCTGCGCGGCGAGCGCCGCCACGTTGTTCGCGGCGTTGACCGCCGCGCTCGCCGCGGCCCGCTGCGCCGCCGCCACGGCGTTGCTGAGCCCGCCGTGCTTCGCGCGCGGCTTGTGGTTCGAGAAGTAGTTCGCGAGCCGCGACCGGCTGACGCCCGTCGCCAGGCAGAACGCGTCCCTCTCGGCCGCGGTCTTCGAGGCAAGGGACCAGCTGGTCTCGAGCGCGAAGTCGCGCAGCGCGCGGCGCTGCGGCGGCGTGAAGCGCGGGCGGGAGGGCACCGGGTTGAGGTGGCCCGCCGCCTGCGGCGGGAGGAGGCCGCGGGCGGCGGCGGGGGCGAGGTGCTGGTGGTGTGGGGCGTGGCCGTCGCCGGCTGGGTTTCGTTGCGGTTGTTTTTGTTGGAGGAGGTGGGGGGAGAGAGAGAGCGGGACAGAGAAAGTGAGAAAGTGGGGAAGCGAGTTCGAGTTTTTTTTGTTTCTTGTCGCCGCCGCCCGAGAAAAAAAAACGAATTCGAAAAAAGAGAGGAAGAACCTCAGCAAGCCATCGACTCACCCAGCGCGGCCAGCGCGCTCATGTTCTCCACGCGCATCTGCTGCCCCGCGGCAGCCTCGCCCCCCCTCCCCACGCGGGTGGTTGCCGCCGCGGCAGCCTGCTGCGCCGCGGCCAGGTTCCCTCCCGTCGCGGCGCCCGCGACGACGCGCGCGGCGGCCCGCCGGGGCAGCGCCGACCCGAGGTCGATGCCGGCCAGCGCCGACACCCTCGCGGCGCAGAGCACCGCGTCGCACAGCGCGTCGCAGAGCGGGTCGCGCATCCGCAGGGGGACCACCGCGACGGCTCCTCCCGCGCCGGCGCCGCCCGCCGCGGCCGTGGCGCCGCCGCCGACGAGCCAGCAGACGGCGGCGGCGGCGTCGGCGAGCTCGGCGGCCGCCGACTGCGCCGGCTCGAGCCCGTCGCCGTCGGCCGGCTGCCCGCAGCGGCAGGCCGGGTCAGAGGCGGCGCGGCGGGCCAGCTCGAGGTCGTAGGGGGTGAAGGGCGTGCTCGGGACGGAGTGGTGGCGGGCTGCGGCAGCGCTGCAAGCGGCGGCGGCGTCGGCCACGACGGCGTTGGCCGCCGCCTTGGCCGCCGCCGCCGCCGCCGCCGCCGCTTGCAGCGCTGCCGCCTGCGCTGCCGCGGACGCGGAGGGCGAGCGGCCACTGTTACCCCTCCTGTTGAGATTGAGCTGCAGGGCGGGGGCGGCCTGGGCCTCCTCCGTCTCGTCGTCATCGCCGTCGTCGTCAGCTGCGGCCGCGGCGACAAAGGCGAGGGCGCTAATCCCGTTGTTTCCCTGCTTCTTGCTGGTCCGCCTCCGCTTCTGCTGCTGCTTCTGCTGCTGCCGCTGCCGCTGCTGCTGCTGCCGCTGCTGCTGCTCCTGCTGCTGCTGCAGCTGCTGCTGCCCGTTCGGAGAGGCGGTGGCGGCAGCTCTCTTGGGGGAAAAGAGGGAGGGAGGAAAGACCGAGAGCTGCTGCGATGGCGGCGGCGGCGGCGACAGGAGCGACAGGGACGAGACTCCGGGAGGCGTCGGCGCCGCAAGCTGCTGCTGCTGCTGCTGCTGCTGCGCCGCGGCTGCGGTTGCGGCGACGGCGGCGGCCGCCGCGGCGTCCCTCGCCACCTTCTTCCCGAGCTGCTCCTGCATCGCCTTGATCATGTCCATCACGTGGCGGTGCTCCTCCTCGATCTGGGCCGGGGTCTTGGCGATCGAAGGCGCAGGAAGAGGGGCGGCGAGAGCGGCGGCGACGGGAGCGTCGGCGACGGCGACAGGAGCGTCGGCGGCGGCGACAGGAGCGTCGGCGGCGGAAGGAGGAGCGGCGGCACCGTTGGGCTGCGGCGAAATCGGCGCCGTCGGGGAGGCGGCCGAGGCCGCCTCGTCGCTGGTCATCCCGCTCCGGGCCGCGGCGATGAGGGCCGCGGCCAGGGCCGCGGCGGCCGCGTCCTGCGGCAGCTCCGAGGCCGCCTCGGCGGCGGTGGGCTCGAAGGCGGGCTCGAGGGGGCCCGCGGCGGCGGGGGGCGCGTGGGCCGCGGCCTCAGAGATACCTCCTTCGCCTTTCACGACAACAGGAGGATCCGGGGCAGGGGCGGGGGCGGGGGCTCTGACGGCGTCGCCGCCGCCGCCGAGGGCGTGCATGACTGTGGAAGAGAGAGAGAGAGAGAGAGGGAGAGAGAGAAGAGAGAGAGAGAGCGAGCGAGCGAGAGAGAGAGAGAGAGAGCGAGCGAGCGAGCGAGAGAGAGCGAGAGCGCGCGCGAGAGAGAGGGAAGGAGAGGAGGGGGGAAAAGGGCGTGGGTGAGAGAGAGTTGGGCGTTCGGTGCTTTCTCTTTCTTTTTGATGACGAAAGAAGCGTGGTCGCCTTTTTTTTCGACTCTTTCTATCCTCGCCATTCACTCCAGTTTAAGTACCTTGTTTGAGCATGTTATCGCCATCGATTGCTCTTTTGTCTGCATTTCCGTCATCAGGTGGAGAGAAAAAGGAGAATTGGCGGGAGGGAGTGAGGTTTGGGTGAGCACTTGTGTTGTGAAGAGAAGATCTCTTTCTCCCATCCGCTCGGTGTTCGGTCGACGGCCAGCGCTGTCATCTCTTCGTTCGCTCCCCTTCGATCGCTCCGCCACCCGCGTCGCTCGCGGCTTGTTTTCGGCTGCGCGTGAGACTAACCGATCATGGTTACCACCGAGGCTAAGATGGGAGACGCGTTTGCGTCGCCCATGTTGGCCTGGCGAGGAGAGACTAGAGAGAGATGAGGGAGGGAGAGAGACGAAGAGAAGTGGAGCTCAAAAACCCTTCTTTTCCTTTTATTTATTTGTTTTTTCGACCCTCTTTCTTTTTTCCGTCGAGAGCTTCGACTCCCTACTCTCGACCTTTTTTCCCCCTTTTTTTACACCAAGACAAGCGATGAAATCGTCAGAGCGGAGGACGGCAAGCAAATTGGGCGATGCTGCGGCAGCAGGTGGGAAAATTGGGGAAAAGCTAACGAGGAGAAAAATGACTCTCTTTGAAGGTCGTTTTTCCCCCTCTTTTTTTGTTTTTATTAAAACAATTTTTTGGTTTTTTTTTCTAATGTTTTTTAATACAACACGGAGGAGCAGACGGTCGTCATAGCTTTTGGTTGGTACACACAGACTCGCCCGTTTTGGCATGATTGCTAAATTTGAAGGAAAAACAGGTGAAGCGGGGAGCTGGGAGGGAGAAAAGTTTTAGAAACCCGCTCGCGCGAGCGAGCAGAGGGAAAAAAAACCTCCAAGTTCTCCCCGCTTCCGCTGCTCCGATATATCTCTTCAAGGGAAAAAAGGAAGAAATGCTGCGCAAGACTCTGTCATTTAAAAAGGCCGGGGAAGAGAGGGGAGCGAGCAAGAGAGAGAAAACTCACTCTCTCCTGCTACTCCTCCCTGCGCCGCGCGAGTCAGTGAACCGAGACCGCGGCCACGGCCGACGCCAGCGCGCCCTCGCGCCGCTCCTGCTCGAGGAAGAATGCCTCCTGCTGCTCGTCGGCGATCTCGGCGTCGACCAGGGCGGCGACCCACGCGTCGCAGGCGTCGAGCTCCTCCTCTTCCTCGGCGGTCGGGGCGATGGACTGTGTTTGGGGGTGTGGTGTGTGTGTGTGTGTGTGTGGGGGGGGGGGGGGCGAGGGAAAAAGAAGGGGAGCGAGGCGTGAGGGAAAAGAAAAAGAGCGCAGACGAGGTCGAAAAAGTCGTGTCTTCGTCAGCACGAGAGGCTGTCGCATGGTCAGAAAGCTCTTGGCTTTCCCTGCGAGAATTGAGCTCGCCATCGGCCCCTCCCAGCCCGGGAGGGACCGATGGATCACATTTGCAAGCGCTTCTCCGACAGCTGCGAGCAAAATTGGAGTCGGACGAGGGGCCAGCGGCATGAGCGCGACGAGCAAGGGCATGGTGCGCGCCCTTGCGTCGTCGATTCTTTCTTCTTCCTCATAGCTTCATTACTTCGTCTTTGTCTTTTCGTCGTTTCTCTCACCTCCCAGTCGAATTCCGTAGCCGGGGGCGAAGAGGAGGGAATGAAAGCCGGTGCAGCGGGGTTTAGCGAGCTCATGCTGGGTAGACGTTGCTTTGGAAGGCGGGGGAAGGTTGATGGAGGGTTTCTTCTTCGTGGGACTGTGAGCAAAGTTTCTTTTTCTCTTTTTTTTTCCTCTTCCGACCTCCTCTTTTTTTTGCTGCGGGCCAGGTTCTTCCTCCTTCGCGCAGCTCCGGTTCCTGCTCTGTTTCTTTCGTGCTATTCTTCCTCTTCCTCTTTCGAGCTGTACATTTCTCAACAGGGGGGAGGGAGGATGAAGGAGGGGTGCCAGTTTCTCCTCTCCCTTGGTCCCTTCGTCCCCCCCTTCCCTCTCTTTCTCTCCCTCTCTCTCCCTCTCTCTCTCTCAGCGGCCGCCGCCGCCGACGTTCTATTCATCTCTTTTCTTTTCGTCTTCCTTTCTTTCTCTCTCGCTTCTCTCTGTTTCTTATTCTATTCTCTCGTCGTCCGTCGAGAGAGCTGATATCGTCGCTCTCGACGGACGACGAGAGAATAGAATAAGAAAAAGAGAGAAGCGAGAGAGAAAGAGACGCCAATCGTCATTTCAATCATGTCAGGAGGATCGACGGCCGCCTCGAGTAAAACTCGAGGCGGCCTCCGACATCGTTCCCTCTTTGTCACTGCTCCCCTTTCATCTCTCTCCCTTCTTCTTGTTGTGCTTTGTAATAATAAGAGTTAATAGAATCAGAGGTGATATAATTCCGCGGGGTCGTAGGCAAGGAAGCCTTTGGAGAAGCCCGGGTCCTCCGCATGCTCGGCTTCCAAGCTCAAAGAACTCGGACGCCGTTTGCTAGGAGATTACTCACTACTCATCATTGTTCGACCTGCTGAGAGGAGAGCGAGCACGCCCGAAGGCGCGCGCTCTCAACTCAACGAGTGGAAGGATCTTGTGAGAATTGAGTTCGCCGAGACGAAATCAATTCTGATTTCAGAGTTCACAATTTTTTTTTTCCGCGAGCCGAGTTTTTTTTGCTCTCTTCTTTCTGGCTTTCGCATCGTCCACACGCTCTCGGCTCACTAGCGGCGCGTTCGTGAGCTGCTCCCTCTCGACAGCACGCCCCAGAGACTATGGCGCTCTCGCTGCGGACGCCGCCCGGAAGTCGAGCTGCGCTAGCCTTGCGGCGACGCTCGCCTCTCTTCTCACTCCCGAAGATTCTTCGCTCCTCGTCGCCGTCGTCGTCGTTCTTCTCCCATCGCCTCCTGCGCGCCGCCTCCAGCTCCTCTTCTTCGACCTCGCCGTCCAACAGCGGCGGCGACGACACGCTCAACAGCAGCGGCAGCGCCGGCAAAATCGGCAGCAGCGGTGGCTCGAAGCGAGGCGCCGGCGACACCAATCCAGCGTCGACGGCGACGAGGGCGGTGGCTGCCGCCGCCGCACCAGCGACGACCGCGAAGGCGACGACGACGAGCGCCGGCGTCGCCGCCCCTACCTCGACCTCGACCTCCGCCTCCTCCGCGGACGACGACAACCTCCAGCAGCAGACCTCCTGGGAGGCCTGGCAGGCCCACTTCGCCCGCTGCGACGAGGCCGCCGAGCTCGCCGAGGAGGCCTCGGACGCGCTGGCCGAGGCGGTCGAGGCCGAGGAGTACCCGGCCGCGGCGCGGGCCAAGAGGACCCTGGACTCTCTGGCGGAGGGCGACGCGGTCAGCAGGGTGCAGATTGCGCTGGCGGAGGCGCTGCGGGGGGAGGACTACGCCGAGGCGGCGAGGCTGAGGGACGACGGGGGGGCCGGCCTGGTGGGGTGGTGGCACGGTACGAAGACAAGTTTTTTCTTCTTCTTCTTTCGACTTTTTTCCCCCCCTGAATTCATTCACTCGATTTCTCTTCCCTTCCCCTCTCTTTTGCCAAAACAAAAACCTACCAACTCTCAGCGTCTCCTCCCTGCGACCCGGGGGGCCACCTTCTCCGCATCGCCGCGGAGAGCGGGCGATATGGGGGCCTGCTCTTCCGGGCCGCGGACCTGGCAGAGCTCCACGGATGGGTGAGAGGTTTCCCCCTTTTTTTGTTAAAAAAAATTCTGACGGAAAAAGAGAGAAAAAGCTCACGGTTTTTCCCCTCAAAATCTTTTTTTCTCTCTCTCAGGCCGACAACGACATCCAGCCCCCCGCGCCGCGCTCCTCGGACCCCCTCTCCCTCTCCAACCCTTCCGCCGAGGGGCTCTTCGGCCTCTTGGACGTGGAGGACGCGGGGGCCCCGGCTCTCGAGGTCTTTGTCAGCGAGGAAGGGGAGGAGGGCGGGCAGGGCTTCCCCTCGACGAGCTCGAGCCCGAGCCCGAGCCCCTCGGGCTCGACCTCTTCGATCTCGAAAAAGAAAAAGCTCGGCCCGCTCGTCTCGCAGGCGACCGTGCTCCGAGCCCGCGGCCTGGGCCTCCCGGTCCTCGACGGCGACGGAGAAGAAGTAGCCGACCTGGTGACCGGGGACGAGGACGACGACGCCTTTGGCGACGAGGGCGGCTTCGGCGAGATTGCGGAGCTGCTGCTCGGCGGCCGCCGAGGGGGCCGAGGTGGCGGCGGCGGGAGCGCGGGGAGCAGCATCGTCCGGGGCTCGTCCACGAAAACGACGAGGACGACGACGACCACGACCACCACGACCACGACGACGACGACGACGACGACGCGGAGCGGCAGCGGAGGCAGCGGAGGCAGCGGAGGGGGGCCCTCGACCTCCTCGGGAAAGATCACCGTTTCGGTGACGGCGCTCGACCCGAAGGAGGCCGCCGCCGCGGCCTCCGCGGGCGGCGCCGAAAACGACGACAGCGGCGAGAGCAACCCGCTCGTCATCATCGGAGACGGCACCGGCGACGGCAGAGATGGCGTGACGGCACTGCGGGTCGACGTCTCGATCGCGGACGCGGACTCGGAAGACGAGGGCGGCGACGATGACGACGACGAAGGCTTTGGCTACGGCGAAGACGAAAATGACGAAGAAAAAGATGACAACGAGGGCGGGGTCGACGCCGCGATCGCCGCCTTCTTCTCCCCCTCCTCCTCCTCTTCGTCTCCTTCTTCTTCTTCCTCCCAGAGCGTCGAGGACGCCATGGCCGCCGTCGCTGCCGCCGCTGCCGCTTCCGCCGCTGACGACGACAGCGACGACGACGACGACGACGACGACGAAAACGACGGCGACGACTCTTCGAGCATCTTTGTCGAGGTCGGCGGCGAATCGATCCTCTCCGAGGCCGGCTTCGGCTTCGGCTCCGACATCGGCAGCAGCAGCGGCCTCCTGGTCGCGGGGCCCTTCGACGTCGCCAGGGCCCGCGCCGACCTGGAGTGGCACGGCCCCGACCGCTTCTCCGTCACGGCCGCGGCCGACGGCGACGCCGCGGCCTCGCTCGCGGCGGTCATGACGTCGGAGGCCGCGCAGCTCCGGTCGCTGCGGTTCGCCGTCTCCAGGGGCGGGGAGGAGGAAGCCGAAGATGACGATGAGGACGAGGACGAGGACGAGGAGGAAGAGGAGGAGGAGGAGGAGGAGGTTTCTTCTTCTTCTCCTTCTCCAAAGAGCAGCAAGAGCAGGAGCGGCAGGAACGGCACCAATGCCGCGACGACCTCGAGGGTCATCACCGTCTCGGGGGCCGCCGCGGCCGCGGCCCGCAGCGTCGGCGGGGCCGCGGCGGACGCGCTGAGGGCCGCTGCGGGGGATATCGCGCGCGCAGTGTTCAGGGCCGCGGGCAAGCAGCAGCAGCAGCAGCCGCAGGAGGAGGGCGAGGAGAAGAAGAGGTCGAAGAAGAGGTCGGACGCAGCCAGCGATGACGACGACGACGAAGCCTCTTCTTCTTCTTCAAAGTCCTCTTCTTCTTCCAACTTTCCACTCTCCGAGGAAGAGCTCGCAGACTACGTGCGCTCCTCCGTCGCAGACGCCCTGACCTCCGCCTCGTCCCTCTCCGCCTTTTCCGCGGCAGCAGCTGGCGGCGACCTCTCCTCGGAAGATCCTTCTTCGGCGGAAGGGATCGCCGCCCTCGGGCGCGCCGCGGCGATGGCGACGGCGGCCGCGCCGGGGCTGAGAGGGAAGGTCACCTACACCCGCCTGCCCACGGGACCGGCGCCCCTGGACCCTTTCGAGGGCCTCTACATGGGCTGCTTCGGCCCCGACGGGCCCGAGCTCCTCAGCCTGAGGCGCGTCCGAGTGAGCGCCGGCGGCGACCCCTCCTCCTCGTCGCCGTCGAGGGCGAGGGCCCCGGAGGAGGCCGTCGTTGCGGTCCGCCTCGCCTCCGACGGCGCCGGCGCCGACGCCGGGGCCCGCCTCTTCTCCGCCCGCGTGGGCAAGGGGCAGAGGTCCCAGGGAGGCGGCGACACCTACCCTCCGGAGCTCGGGGTGCAGGCGCGGTACCCGGGGAAGGGCTACCTCGACCTCCGGAGGTCGGGCGTCGCTGGTGGCGGCAGGGGAGCGGGGGGCCGAGGAGGCGCCTCCTCCTCCTCCTCCCCTCGCCGCGGCGGCGGGCCCTTTGCTCCTCCCGCGGGGGCTTCCAACCCATTCTCTGCCTTGTCTTCCATGCGCAGCAGCAGCAGCAGCAGCAGCGGGAGCGCCTCTCGCCTCACCGGAGACATTGGTAACAACGACGAGGGCGAGGGGCACGGGGACCCCAACGTCGCCGCCGTCGGCGGCGAGCTGCTCCTCTTCTCCGGCCGCTCGCCCGTCACCCGCGGCGCCACCCTGGGGTTCTGCTGGGGCGAGCGCACCGAGCGGAGGCACCTGGTGCTGCTGTCGAGGGTGACGCTGGACGACCCGTCGATCAGGGCCAGGGCGAGGGCCGCGCTGAGCCTCAAGGCGGAGGCCAAGTGACGAGCCGGAGCTCTCTCTCTCTCTCGCGCGCGCGAGAGAGAAGAGAGCTGTTGTGTCCGAGTGCAAAAAATAAGAGAGAGAGACAGAACAAGCAGCGGCGAGAGAAAGGGCAAGCGAGCGACAAGGGCAAGCGGTGCGGCGTAAAGTCAAATTTAAAACCAAAAAACGTTTTTTTCTCTCGGCTGACGACGACGGCGACAAAAAAGAGAGAGTTTTTTCTCACAACGCTTCTTCTTTCACACTTCGGCCGGTTCCACTCGAGAGCGGCCTTCCCTCTTCTTTTTGTTCTCGAGAGACACCCGAGAGGGATGAGGCTATCGTCCTCTTACGGACACCCGAGTCCGGGCGCCGGCGAGGCCAGCGGCAGGGAGGATCGCCCGCAACGCATCGGCGATTCGCGGCGGCGACGGCGAAGGGCTCCCCAGGCCTCGACGCCGGCCCGCGCCCTCCCGTTCCTCTCGCGCCCGCGCGACCCGGGCGACTGGGACTTTTCTCCGGAGTGGTACGGCAGCCAGGGCGGCGGCTTCGGCCGCGACGACGGCGTCGTGGTCTACCGTAGCGGGGACGTCACTGTGACGGGCCACCCCTCGAGCAGCTCCTCCTCCGGCGGCAGCGGCGGTGGCGGCGGCGACGGCGGAGGGGGCGCGAGCCCGTCCTGGCGCGTGCTCCGCTTCGGCGAGGCGACGCGGCAGTCCGTCTCCCTCGTCTCCTCCTCCTCCTCTTCTTCTTCTTCTTCTTCTTCTTCTTCGTCGTCTTCGCTCCAACTGGACCCGACCTGCCTCGCGTTCGAGTACACCAAGACGCTCGTGGCGCTCTCGCTGGCCCTGCTGCCGCTGCCCGGCGGGGAGGGGAGCAGGAGGGCGAGGGTGTGCTGCGTGGGAGTCGGCGGGGGGTCCGTGCCCGCCGCGCTCGCCGCGCTGAGGCCCGACGCCGACGTCTCCGCCTTCGAGGTCGACGAGCGGGTCGTTCGGAGCTGGCCCGCGATGGGGCTGGTCGGAGCCGGAGCTGGAGCCCCCGCGCTCCCAAACCTCCGCCTCGAATGGCGGTGCGGCGCCGAGGCGGTCGCCGCCGTCGCGGCCTCGGCGCCCGGCTCCGTCGACCTCTTGGTGGTCGACGCGTTCGACGCCGACGACGCCGTGCCCCCGGTCTTCACCGACCCGAGCGGCTCCGAGTTTTTCAGGGACGCCGCGAGGGCGCTGGCGCCGCGAGGGGCGGCGCTGATCAATCTGCACTGCGGCCCGAGGCCGGGGCCCGCCGCCGCGCTCGCGGCGATGTTTTCGCTCGGCGACGCAGGGGGGAGCGGAAGCGCCGCCCCCTCTTCTGTGGCCTTCGACGCGAGCAAGGGCAAGGGGAGGGAGGCCGTCGCCGTCGCGAGAGCCTACGCGGCGGCCCTCTTGGACTTTTCCCCCTCTGGTGCTCCCGCTCCCGCTCCCGCTTCCGCGTTCCTCGTTGCCGCCAGGAGGCAGCAGAACGCGATCGGCGTCGTCGCGCGCGCCGGGCTGCTCGCGCTGCGGACCGAGGGAGAGGAGATCGAGGATCCCGCTCCTGCCCCTCCTCTCGTCAACGCCGCCGCTCTCTCCGCGGCGGCGTCCCGCGGGGCCGCGGCCTGCGCCGTCGCCCTGCCGTTCGACGTCGGGTCGAGGGCCAACTACGGACTGCTGAGGCTCTAAGAGGAGAGAAAGAGAAACGAGAAATCGAGGGAGACGAGAAAAACTGTAAAAAAAAGATGAACCACCCCCATTTTGTTATTTTTTAATTTACTGGCTGCGTTTTCCCCCTTCTCTCTCAACCTCTCTCTCCAAGCGGAACGAAGAGAGGGAGGAATCTCCCCCTCGGATAAAGAGGACGAAGAAAACAAAAAGCAAAAAAAAAAGAGGAAGGAAGAGAGAGAAACTGACCAAAAAAAAGGGAAAGTTCTCAGCAGCACGCCGCCTTCGCGTTCCTCTGCGGCGGAGCCTGCGTCAGAGTAATGCCTCCGTTTCCTCCTCCCGCACCTCCAGCTCCTCCCGCAGCCGCGGCTGCTGCCGTGGCCGCGGCAGCAGAGGCCCTGGTAGGAAGCCGCGACGCGACGTCCGCGAACAGCTCGGCGACGTTGGTCCCTTCCTTCGCGCTCGTCTCCCAGAAGAGTAGCCCCCCCTCGGCCGTGGCGTAAGCAGCCACGTCCGCCGTCGCGACAGCCCGGGCGGAAGAGGTCGACGGCGCAGAGGCGGCGGCAGCGTCCCCTCCGCCGGCCTCGGAGGAGCCTGCGGGAGCGGCGCTCGCCAAGTCGGCCTTGTTGCCGGCGAGCGCGATCACGAGCCCTGGGCTCGCCTGCCGCTGCAGCTCGCGGACCCATGCCTGCGCGCGCGCGAACGACTCGCGCGAGGTCACGTCGAAGACGACGACGGCGGCGGCGGCGCCGCGGTAGTACATGGGGGCCAGGGAATGGTAGCGCTCCTGGCCGGCGGTGTCCCTGTTTTTAGAGTTGGCGGTGGGGGTGAAGGGATTTAACAGAAGGAAAGGAGAAAGGGGGTGAGAGAGAGCTGTTGCGACGGCAGACCGAGCGCTCGTTCCCTCTTCCTCTCTCTCTTCTCTTCTTCTTCTATCCTCGACTCGACCTCCTCATTTCTCTCTTACCAGATCTCGAACTTGACACCGTGGTCCGGCATGGACTTCGTAAGGAACGCGGCGCCGATCGTGGACTCCTGTTTTGAGGGGTCCGGGTTCGAGGAGAAAGAGGGACAGCGAGCGAAGAGAGGGGGGGGGGGGGGGGGGGTTTAGGTGGGAAAAAAAAAAAAAAAAAAAAGAGCGACCCGTTAAACCAGGGGTGGTTGGCCAACCACCGGTGAATA
>Ga0315289_10012545_pt1 | contig 11934 bp, 8 predicted proteins | sample YL17G11_40_MG_FD_203452 | JGI IMG/M metagenome (GOLD analysis project Ga0315289, IMG submission 203452) | Sediment microbial communities from Yellowstone Lake, YNP, Wyoming, USA - YL17G11_40 | ecosystem: Environmental > Aquatic > Freshwater > Lake > Sediment | place: USA: Wyoming | collected...
TCGCGTCCCCGTCGCCGTCGGCGGCGTCCCGGCCCAGCGCCGCGAGCTCCTCGGCGACCGAGTCCCACGTCGCGGGAACGCACGCGGCGTCGTCGACGACGAGCAGCGCGTGCCCGCCGGCGTCGCGCGTCCTCTCTCCGAGCGCCGCGGCGGCGCAGACCGCTGCGTACCTCTGCGCCAGCGGCGCGCCAAGCCCGGCGCCGCCGGCGGCGCCGCCGGCGGCACAGACGACGGTGACCGAGCCCAGCACGTCGGCCCTCTCGAACGCCTCGACGAGCTCCCGCAGCTCCGCCGCCCCGCCCCCCTCGCCGACGGCGGCCCACGCGACGCGGACCCCGGCGCGCGCCGCGGCGATCGCGGCGTCCCTGCACGCCGTCGACTTCCCCGACCCCCTGCCTCCCAGGACCAGCAGGCACTGGCCCCTGCCGACGGGGGTGAGGGCGTCGATGCCTTTCACCCCGGTGTGAAGGGGTTCCGAGATGGGCTCCCGGGCGTCCATGGTGGGGGGCAGGGCGAAGAGAGGGGCGAAGGCGGCGGAGCCCGGGACGAGAGGAGGGGGAGGGGTGGCCGAGGTCGTCGTCTGGGCCCCCCCCGCCTCGGCCCCGGCTCCGCTCAGGTCCACCTCCCTCCCCAGGAAGTCGACGACTTTGCCCAGCGCCCCGTCGCCCACGGGCACCGTCACCACGCCGTACTCCCTCTTGGTCGCGGGGCCGGCGGCCGCGTCGACGACCTGCAGTATCGCCTTGACTCTGCACTCGCACACGTCGCCCGCAGAGACGCTCGGGATTCGAATCGTCTTCTTGGCTTTCCCTTCTCCTTCTCCTCCTGCTCCTTCTTTTTCTCCGCCGTCGAGCAGGAGGGCGATGCAGAGGTTGTCGGAGCGGCGCCAGAGGAGCGCGCTGTTTGGTTGTGATTTTGGTTAGGTGGTGAAGGGAGAGGGGGAGAAGAGAGAGAGAGAAGGAAAGGAGGTCGAGGTTGAGTTTTCTCGGTCCTTCAAAAGGCTTGGAATCGAAAAGCTCTTTCTCTCTCTCGCGCGCCTCTGCTGATAGTCTCCACAAACTCTTCCAGAGCAGAAGCATCCATCCTTACCCCCTGACGCCATTGGAGAAGGCCAGCTCGGTGCCAACGGGCGCGTCGTTGTCCAGCCCCGAAACAATGGCGATCCCGCTCGCCGCCGACGAGGCCAGAACACTCCCTCGTTCGACCTTCGCCTCGAGCTGGCGCAGGGTCGCGGCCTGCGCCGGCCTGGACAGGCGCGCGCGGAAGAGGCTCATCTCCGCGTCCCAGTCCGGAGGTAAGGAATCGTCATCTTCGCCGCCGAGAGCTTGCAGAGGAGGAAGGAGGGAGGCGAGTCGATGGCGACGGCCGGCGGAGAACGAGGAAACGCTGCCTCGAGCTTTCTTCCCTCCCAAAGGCGTCGCCGATTGGCCCTGCTTCGCCGGCGCAGCGAGGGAGTGCAGAGAGCACGTCGAGGCGCGCATCCTGGAGGCAGAGAAGACAAGAGGAAGCAGAGGAGAGGACGCCGGACGATGAGCTCCCTCTTTCCTTGCGCCCTTGCTCTGCGAGCGGTCGAGATTGGAGAAGAAGAAGTCCTTTTTATTTTCTTCATCTCACTTCTAAAAAATTCTTTGAACTCTCAGCTGTCGTCGGAAGAATCCCTCTCTCTCTTCGTGTTCGACGCGACAACTCATCTCTCTCTACCTTTTCTGCGACTCGCACACGCGGCCGCGCACGCGAACCTCTGTCCTCGCCTCAGCTCTCGCGCACTCGCCTTTGCGCAGCACACCGCAAAAAGACGAAAAGAGAGCCCAAAAAGAAGAAAAAGAAGGCAAAAAGTGTTCCGATGGCCGAAGTGGCAAAGAGACTCGACTTCGCCGCGGTCTCCCTACACCCGGAAGACGGCGGTGACCCCTTGATCGCCACGGGCGGGCACGGCGACGTCAAGAGGGCGCTCGAGGAGCCCAGCGTCGACAACTTTAAGCAGTAAGAAAGAGGTGGAGAGAGAGTTGAGAGATAGAGAGAGGCTGGAATCGAAAAAAACGCGCGTTGTTGAATCGACATCGCCCCCTCCTGTTTTTCTTTTTTCTCCTTTTTCGCGCTGGGAGAACGCTCGAATGGCCGCATTCTCGCAGGTCCGTAGACGAGATAGGGATCATCTCTCACCAGGGATGCGTAACCGAACTGAAAGGCTTGTAGGGCGTGCGAAAAGAGAGAGGACAGTTGAATTGGCTTTCTTCGACGTCGTCGTCGTCGTCGTCGCGGCGGACAGCGAAGAAAAAAAGAAAAACTCGACCTGCTCCACCTCCACCTCACCAACGAAACCCCCTCTCGCCTTGCTACTGCTGCTGCCTCCCTCTCTCTCTCCGCGCCTTCTCTACCTCCCTCTCTAACGACATCCTTTTTCGCTCTCGACAATGAAAAAAAACAACTCACTCTATCTATCAGCGCCCTCGCCGCCCTCGACGCGGCCGACGAGCGCTTTGCCCGCATCCGCTCCGCCGCCGAGGACGCCGCCCCGGGCGCCGGCGAGTCCGACCTCCGCCGCCTCAAGCGCCAGTTCACCTCCCTCAAGAACACCTTCACGCTGTACGACGTCAAGGACGGGTTTATCGATGGTTTGGCCGAGGGGGGCCCCGACGGAGGCGAGGCGGCGCGTCTGGCCGAGTTTGAGGCGCAGGCGGCCGAGTTCGGCGCCGCGGCCAAGGCCGCCAAGGCGGCCAACGGGGCAGCGGCGGACGCGCTCAGGGGCCTCGTGGACCGCGTCTGCGACGCGCACGCGGCGTTCGAGGGGGAGCGGGCGGCGGTGGCCCGCGCGCTGGAGGAGCTGGAGCTGGCTAGGGAGGAGGCCGACGAGGCCGCGACGGCCACCGTCGACGAGCAGCGAGAAGAGCCCGAAGAGGAGGAAGAGGAGGCGGAGACCACAAACGCCGCCGCCGCCGCCCCGAGGCTCGCCGCCGAGCTCGCTGCCGAGGGCCAGCGCGCGCGCGAGCTCGAGGCCCGCATCGCCGCCGCCGAGGCAGAGGCCGCGAGCCTGAGCGCCGCCGCGGCCTTGGAGGCGGCCGAGGCCGCGAGCCTGGGCGCCGAGGCCGAGAGGATGGTCTCCGAGGGGGGAGGGGGCCCGAGGCCCGCCCCTTCCTCTTCGGCCCCTCTGCTCCCGTCCGCGACGGCGGACGAGAGGCTCGCCGAGGCCGCGGCGTGGTGCGACGAGGCCGCGGCGCTGATGTCGGCGCTCAGCGGCGTCCGCTTTGTCGGCCTCAAGCCCTCTTCCGCCTCTCATGCTCCGAGGAGCAGCGGCGACGGCGGCGTTCCTTCTTCTTCTTTCGCTCCGACGGCGGCCCTCTCCCTCTCGCTCCTGGCCTCCGCAGATGCCTGCGACGGCGGGGGAGAGCGCGTCGCCGCTGGGCCGCCGCCCTCGGAGCGCTACTCCGTTGTGCTGCACCTGGGCGAGACGGCGAGCGGCGCAGCTTCGACGCCGTCGAGCTCTTCCGGCCTCCGGGGAGACAGAGCCGCCTCCAGCGGGCCCACCGTCGTCGCCGTCGAGCTTCACCCGCCGCACTTTGACGTGTCCGACGTGCCGTCGGTCGCCGCCGCCGCCGCGGGGGCCCTGTCCGGAGGCGTGGGCGGAGCTGGGGCCCCCGCCGCGGCCGTCGCCGAGATCTCCGCGCGCGCCTCTGCGAGGCTCAAGCGCCTCGAGCTGCTCGAGGAGGCCGCCGCGGCCTTCGCGGTCACCACGCCCCTGAACAGCCTCTCGAACCCCTCTTCCAACGCCAGCGAGCTCGTCGCCGTGCTCTCGTGCGGCGTCGAGGCCACAGTGTCGGTGCCGAGGGCGTGGCCCCGCGGCGGCGGCGGCGGCGGCGAGAGGCTGCGGCTGACGAGGCTCGCCGCGCCGCGGTCCGACGCCGACCTCTCGCCCGCGCTGGCGTCGCTGGCGGCGAGGGAGCGCGAGCTCGGGGAGGGTTCCGTGTGTGCTCTGCTGGCCGCGGCGTCGGCGGCCTGCGAGGGGGTCGTCTGACTTTCGTTGTTTTTTTTGTGTGTATGTGTGTGTGGGAGAGAGAGAGAGAGAGAGAGAGAGAGAGAGAGCAAGAGAGAAAAACAAAAGAGAGAGAAACGAAATCGTTGAAACTTTTGTGTCAAGAGAGTCAAAATACAAGAGGGAGGAAACCCCAGCATCGTCATCAAAACAGAGGCCTCGAGTTCTCGTTCTTGTCATTATACGCCCCCTGCCTCTCCCCGGCCCTCGAGATCGCCGCCCTCGCCCTCGCCACCGAGTACGCCCCGCCGCCCCTCTTGAGCAGCTCGCCCTGCTCGTTGAGGCGCTCCAGCAGCTGCGGCACGTCGGTCACGTCGAGGTCGATCGCGTCGGCCAAGGCGCAGAGCTCGCCCGCGGCGAAGACGTCCGAGCTCTTCGCGACCGCGGCCCTGGTCGCCGCGGCCAGGAAGCGCTCGGCCTCGGCGCGGGCCGCGGCGCGGCCCCGGCCGTTGCCGGAGTTGCTCCTGGCGATCTCGCCCGCGGCCGCTCCCCAGCCGCAGGCCGCGACGCCCCCTCCGCCGCCGCCGACGCCCAGCGCCGCGCCCGCCAGCTCCGCGGCGTCCTCGGCGTCCGCCCCCGTGACCACGCCCCGCAGGTCCACCCTCGCCCGCGCCTCGGCCAGCCTCGCCAGCGACTCCAGCGCCCTCGGAGTGACATGGCGCGCCCCCTGCGCCTCGGCGGCCTCGCGCATCGCCAGGTACGACCCGCGGAGGGACCGCCTGGCCTCCGCGGACAGCCTCGGGTGGCAGTGGGCGCGCGCGTAGGCGCAGTAGACCCGGAAGAGTTCGCGAGGGATGGGGTCGGCGTCGGCAGGGAAGGGCGTCGCGAGGCGCTCGGCGAGGGAGGGGAGGGAGGAGGGGGAAGAGGTTTCGCCGCCGCCATTGCCTCCTCGCTCCCGCTGCTGCTGCTGCCGCCATGGCTGCTTCCTCTGGCTGCGGTGCTGCTGCGTCTCTTTTTCCCCGGCCCATCCTCCGCCCGGGGTCGCCTGCGACGCCGGCGGAGGCAAAGAGAGCAGGAAGGGCTGCTGCTGAAGAGGGGACGAGCAGAGCCGCCGCTGCTGCCGGGACTCCCCCAGCGGCGGCAGCCTCATCGGCGCGCCTCCGCCGCCTCCTCCGAGCGCCAGCGCCGCCTTGGCCGCCGCCCTCGCGCCCGCGGCCCCGGCCCCGGACGCCAAGGCCAGCACGTGCGCCGCCAGCGCCGCGTCGGCCGAGGGAGCAGGCCTGTCCTCCAGCAGGAACACCAGGTCGAAGCGAGACAGCAGCGCCCGCGGCAGCGCGACGTTCTCTGCCAGCGTCCTCGAGGGGTCGTGCGACCCGCCCGCGGGGTTGGCCGCGGCGAGCAGCGCCGCCCTTGCGGGCAGCCTCGCGAGCACGCCCGCCTTGGCCACGACCACCTCCTGCTGCTCCAGGGCGCTCAGTAAGCTGCTCGGGTCCGCGGCCAGCTTGTCGAACTCGTCGACGCAGCAGGCCCCGCGGTCGGCGAGCGCCAGGGCTCCGGCCTCGAGCGTCGCCCGGCCAGTCGCGGCGTCGCGGCCGACCGAGGCGGTGAGGCCCGCGGCCGAGGCGGCGGCGCCGCAGACGAAGACGCCGCGTGGGGCGGCCGCGGCGGCTGCCCTGAGGAGCTGGGACTTGCCGAGGCCGGGGTCGCCGCAGAGGAGGACGTGGATCTCGGAGCGGCGGCGAGGGGGGGCGGCCGGGGAGGAGGAGGAGGGGTCGTCGGAGCTCTCGCCGTCGGCGTCGTCGGCGCTTTCGTCCTCGTGCATCCTCCTCCCCTTCTTGTCCTTCTTCTTCTTGTTCTTCTTCTTCTTCTTCTCCTTCTTCTTCTCCTTCTGCTCGCTCCCCACGCCGCCAAAGAGCGCCAGCACCAGCGCCGCTTTCACCATCTCGTGACCGTAGACTCCGGGAGCCAGCGCGTGCACCAGGTGCCTGAACGCGCCTCCGCCCGGAGAACCCGGCTGCCTCCCAACCTCGGACAGGAACTTGACGACGAACGCGAGGTCGCGCCGCGAGAAGGAGGCCGCGCCCGAGGGAGCGTCTCCCTGCTGCTCCCCTTCCTCCCCGTCGATGGTGCAGTCGTTCGCGGTGGCGTCTTCTTCGTTCGCGCCCGAGGGAGCGCCGAGGAGGCCCAGGGAGTCGGGGCCGGCCATCGAGGAGCTGCCGCCGCCGCCGTTGCCGTTGGCTCGCTCGACCGAGACCGCGTCGAGGTACGCGACGTACAGCCCCGCCTTGCTGTTCGCCGCACCCGCACCTGCTGAGCTCGACGATGCGGCGCACACGCGGACGAGCCCGACGACGGTCACGACGTCCCCGGGGGCGCAGCTCGCGACGAGGTCGGCGGAGACGTCGACGTCGATCGCGGCCGGGGCCGCCCCCGGGGCGTCGTCGTCGCCGTCTCCTCCTCCTCCGCTCCCTCCCTCGGCGTTCGCCTCGCCTCCCGCTCCGTCGACGGGCAGGTCCTGCAGCCGCAGCCTCTGCCAGTCGACCGCCTCCGCAGAGGACAGGTCGGGGAAGAACCTCCTCCCCCTGCAGGACCCGCCGCGCCCCCCGCACGCGCCGGGCGCGGCGGGCCATCTCCCCGCGTCCAGCGGCACCCTGGCCGCGCTCCCGCACGCCGCGCACTCGAACGTGACCGCCGTGGGGAGGGGCCTGACCCCGGAGGCGCGCACGACCGTGCCCGAGACGGAGACGAGGCGGCCGATGGCGGGGGCGCGCAGCGAGCGGACCCGTGTCGCGGCAGGCGACATGCGGGCGAGTCTCGGCCTGACGTGCGGGTGGAGGTGGAGGTGAGGAGGAGATTGACCAGAAGAAGCGCCGCTTTTTCCTCCGCAGAAGGAACCCAGGCCGAGGGCGCGGGCGAGCTCGGGGCGGGTGGTGAAGATCGTCTGGAGGGAAGAGAGGGAGGTCGGTGTTGAGGGAGAGGTGAGAGAGAGGAGAGAGAGAGAACGAAGAGAGACGAAATGCTCATCGTCGTTGTCGATTAGCTTCTTTTTCGCGCGCCGTAATTTCAAGCTTTCAACGCCCCCCGAAGGCCCAATCCATCAGATCTCTGCGTTCTAGAGTCCTTCGACAATCGTCTCGATGGAATGGCGCGCCTTACGAGGACCAGGAAGAGGTCCGGCGAGAGGCTGTAACGCATTCAGAAAGACCTTGTTCTTTCTCTCTCTCTTCATTCGCCCCTCTCTCTTTCTCTCTCCTGACCTCGTGCGCCGCGGCAGCCAGGCATGCCAGGCCCTCCACCGGCTGCACCTCGAGGCTGGCCACGAGGTCGGCCGAGCCGCACGCGGCTGCGAGGTCGTCGTAGTCCACCGAGAAGGCGACGTCGGCGCCGCAATTCGCCACCCCGCCGCCGACGGCGCGGACGCATCGGTTCAGGACGAAGAAGCGGGCGCCCTGAGGGGTGGCGAAGAACTCCACGAGCTCCGCCACGAGCATGCAGCGGCGGTCCTCGGCGTCGTAGTCCTCGTCAAAGTACAGGGGCCACGCGCTGGGGAGCTCGGCAGCGTCATCTTCGGCGGACATGACTACGTTTTTTTACTCGAAGTTGAAAAAAAAAGTGAGGTTTTTTCCGTCTTCTTTCGATTTTTTCTCTTTCTTCACAAACAAAGCCTTCACCGACCCGCGGCCTCCACCTTGGGCGGCTCGACCACCGGCGCCGCCGCCGCCGGCTCCTCCTCGTCGCCGACCTTCCCCTCGAGCTCTTTTTCTCCCACTTCTTCTTCTTCTCCGGCCCCCAGGCAGCTCAGACAGGGGCCGCACCGCAGCCCTCTCCCCCCCTGCTCCCCCCCCTTCTCGGGAACCAGGCTCACCACCGCGGCGGCCACGGCAGCGAACGCCGCCGCGGCGGCAAGGCACTCCCCGAACCTCTGCGGCAGGTTGCCCGACCCGTAGTCGTAGATCGCGCCGGACAGCAGCGTCCCGACGAGACGCCCGCCGGCGTTGGACATGTAGTAGAACCCGACGGTGGAGGCGACCTTGTCGCCGTCGGCGTAGCGGACGACGAGGTACGAGTGCACCGCAGAGTTGACCGCGAAGACCGCGCAAAAGAGGTAGAGGATGGCCGAGAGCGTGCCGACCGCGGCGCCCCTCGGGGCGAGGAGGCCGAAGAGCGCCGGGGAGGCCCCCGGCCGGCCCCCGACGAGCAGCGCCACGGCCGCGGCCGCCGGCAGCGGCGCGAGCAGCGCCGCCCAGAGCGCCGCCGCGCTGCTGTTCGGCGGCGACTGCCCGAGCGGCTTGAGCACCAGCTGCGGACTCCACGACTGCACCTGGCCGTAGCAGACGATCCAGGCGGCCAAGAAGGCACCGACGGCGACGCGGGACCAGCCGATCCCGGAGGCGGGGTCCCTGAGGAAGTAGGGAAGCGTGACCTCGAACCAAAGGTCGCGCGACGCGAACAGGAAGAAGCGAGCGAGCGACAGCGTTCCCACGCGCCTGTTGACCGTCAGCGCCGACTTCAGGGTCAAGCCCCTCCCCTCCGTGGACCGCCCGAGCTGCCAGTCGAGCCCGACCCACGCCCAGGGATAGGCCGCCAGGATCAGCACCGCCATGACGCCGATCGCGCTCAGGTAGGAGACCGAAAGCAGCGCCGAGCCCAGCAGGTACCCAAACCCCTTGGCGGAGTTCTTCATGCCCGTCACCAGGGCCACCAGCCTGAACAGCCGCGACTGCTTCTCGTCCGGGGTCACGAGCTTGGTGACCGTCTTGCCCCCGAGCTTGGTCAGGTCCTTGGCGATCCCGTTGAGGACCTGCGAGAGCGTGACGTAGAGGATCGCCGTCGTCCTCGACCAGTGGCTCTGCCACCCGGCCAGCAGCGCGAGCGCGCCCAGCTGGCACGTCAGCCCGGCCAGGAGGGTGGCCTTGATCCCGAAGCGCGACCCCGCCATGCCGGCCAGCAGGTTGACCGCGACGCCCGCGGCCTCGTACGCGGCGAACACTCCCGCGAGCTCCATCGCAGAAAACCCCAGCGCGTACGCGTGGAGCAGCACGATCATCCTGACGGCGCCGTCGGTGGTCGTGAAGAGAATGTAGGACAGAGAGATGATTGAGTAGGGGAGGAGGGCGCCGCCGCAGGTGGAGGAGAGGCGGGAGCGGAGGGAGGAGGCGGCGGGAGTTGCTGGTGCGGGCGGAGGCGGAGGCTGCTGAGACGGCGCCGCCTCTCCCTCGGCGGCGGCGACCTCTCCCGCGCCCCGGTAGAGCTCCCTGCCCGAGGAGCAGTCCTCAAGCACGAAGGAATCGGACCCGGCGGCGACCCCGCGGGGAGGGCGGCAGGTCGCGCGGCCGGTCGCAGGGTCGTACGAGGCGGCGCAAGTGGCGTCGACAGCGGCGGAGGACGTCGTCGAGGGCGCGGTGTGTCCGCCGTTGTCATTCGATGATGCGGGAAACCTGCATCGCAATTGCGAGGCTACCGGAGAGGGCGCTACGACGGGACAGGCCAGGACGACTGGATATCGGTCTTCGTCGCCGCTCGCCTGGGCTGTGCCCAGAAAGCGATGCATGGCTCTAAATTAGGGGCACGACTGGAGAGGGCGAGTGGAATATTGGCTCACGCCGACTCCTTCGATCTGCCGAACAGTGAAGAGGACGAGCTGTTCTTCTTCTCTCTCAGAGGGGCTCTTTTATTCTCGCTCACTTCAGGTCAAAATAATTAGCCCTTTCGTTTTACATCACGCACCCCCGATCGCAGAGGACCGCTTTCTCTGAAAAAGAGAGAGAGAGAGAAGCTCTCGGGAAAGAGGGAGGGAAAAAAAAGCTGTTATTTTCCTCCTCCTGCGCCTGCTCCTCCTCCTCCTCCTCCTCCTCCTCCTCCTCCTCTCCTCCTTTTCCTTCAGTCGCACACCCCAGCGAGGCCGGCCCCTTCGTCGAGCGCCACAACCCCGGGGAGCTCCCTCCCTTCCAGCAGCTCCAGCGACGCCCCGCCCCCCGTGGAGACGTGCCCGAACCTCTCGGCGAGCCCCGGCACCTCGTTCACGGCCGCCACCGAGTGCCCCCCACCGACGATCGTCTCGACCCTCCCGAAGAGCGCCGCCAGCCCCTGCGCGATCTCGCGCGTGCCCCTGCCGAACGGGGAGACCTCGAAGACCCCTGCGGGCCCGTTCCAGACGACGGTCCCCGCGGTCTCCACGAGGGCCCTGACCGCCGCCACCGTCTCGGGTCCCGCGTCGAAGGCGGAGAGGCCCGCGGGCACCGCATAGGCCGGGACGACGACCGCGGCGGCGGCATCCTCGGCCTCGAGGGACTTGGCCGCGACGGCGTCGACGGGCAGCGAGATCGAGGCGATTCTCTTCCTTTGCCGCTTCCTCGGGGCGGTTTCCTCCTCCTCCTCCTGCTGCTGCTGCTGCTGCTTGGGGCCGCAGCAGCCGCCGCCGCGAGCCCCCTCCCCATCCTTCTTCTTCTTCTCATCCTGCTCTTCGACCCCTTCCTCTCTCGACCGCAGCAGCAGCGCCCGCGCCTCGGCGACGGCCCCCAGCTCGACCCTGCTCTCCCCGACGCTGCCGCCGTCGGCGACGATGAACGTCGCCGCGAGCCCCCCCAGCAGCTCCACCGCGTCCGCGTGCGCCGCGAGCCGCTCGATCGTCGCGAGCTTCGTCGACGCCTTGGAACCTCCCACGAGCGCGACGAGCGGCCTCCGAGGGCAGCAGAGGACCCTGCCGAGCTTTGCCAGCTCCGACCGGAGCAGCAGGCCCGCAACGCAGGGGACGCCGCGCTCCCTGAGGACGCGGGCGACGCCCTCGGTCGAGGCGTGGGCCCTGTGGGCCGCGCCGAAGGCGTCGTTGACGAAGAGGGCGATCCGGAGAGCAGAGGAAGAGGAAGGAGAGCCGCCGGCGAGCTCCTCGGCGAACGCCGGGTCGTTCGTCTCCTCGCCAGCGTGGAACCGCACGTTTTCCAAGAGCACGACGCCGCCGTCGGGGCAGGAGCGCGCCGCGGCGGCCACGAGCGGGCCCACGCAGTCGTCGATCTTGGTCACGGGGGGGACGGGGACGGCAGCCTTCTCGCCCCTCGCTGTCGCTGCCTTCCTCAGCGCGGCCTCGAGCACAGGAACCAGGGCGTCGGTCGTCAGCCCCGGGTCCCTCTTCGCTCCTCCCTTGGGCCTCCCGACGTGCGTCAATAGAAGCACCCTGGCCCCGCGATGCGTCAGGTAGAGGATGGTGGGCACGGCCGCGACCACGCGCGCGTCGTCGAGCACGACGACGGCGGGAGCGGCGGCGCCGTCGCCGTCTTCGGCGGCGGAGGAGGAGGGGCTGAGCGGGACGTTGAGGTCTGCGCGGAGCAGCACGACGGCGCCCGGCTTGATGATGCTCCCGGCGTCGGGGATCGAATCGACGCTGGAGCGCGCCATCCAAGCGGGGGGCTCGCTCTTGGGACCGCACTTGTCGGCGATTGAGCTGGCGCCCCCGGCGCAGCACGCGGGAGGCATTTCGATGGCAAGCGGTGGACGCGCGCGAGAGAGAGAAACGCAATTGGAAGTGAGAGATTTGGGCACTGGAGAGTATCGAGTGAGACAACGATGAGAGAGAGAAACGCAATTGGAAGTGAGCATAAAGGAACAAAAGAACAAAAAAACTAACAACCTTTCTCCGGCACAAGCCTTTCCTCATCGGTCGTAAATCAACGCTCCAATTGCGCCAATCAAACCACTCGAGCGAACAGCGCAGACACGATTGAAAGTTTCGATCTTTCAAAGATAACAATGGCAGAAACGAAGCGCCCTCGTGCCCTCATCAACGGCTTCGGCCGGATCGGCCGATTGGCGCTCCGCCGCTCGCTCGGCTTTGGCGGCGTCGACCTCGCCGCCTTCGACGTCGTCGCGGTCAACGACCCGCTCGCCGTCGCCGAGTCCGCGGCCTACCTGCTTGAGTTCGACTCGACGATCGGCAAGTTTGGGAGCACCACGGTGGCGGAGGACGGGGA
>Ga0315289_10012548_pt1 | contig 11932 bp, 9 predicted proteins | sample YL17G11_40_MG_FD_203452 | JGI IMG/M metagenome (GOLD analysis project Ga0315289, IMG submission 203452) | Sediment microbial communities from Yellowstone Lake, YNP, Wyoming, USA - YL17G11_40 | ecosystem: Environmental > Aquatic > Freshwater > Lake > Sediment | place: USA: Wyoming | collected...
TCCGGCGGTCACCCTGGGCCTCAAAAGCCGGGGACTCTGCCCTAACGCAGCTTTCCATCCACGTCCCGATGAGCTAAACTACTCACGCCGCAGCCAAAAGCAATCCTCGGGCCGAACAGTATTGATGGTGTCCCCAAAATCGCCAAAATCGCTACTCGGGAGCGATGAGGCGCAGCTTGGGGAAGTAGGTGCGGTAGCGCACCACGTCGCGGGTGAGGAGAGGCATCCCCTCAACGGCGGCGTGGGCGCCGATGAAGAAGTCCGGCAGCGTGGACTGCCGCCTTCCGCCGCGGCGACGATAGTCGAGGAAGCACTTCCCTGCTAAAAATGCCGCCTCATATGGAATGGGCAGCCTTTCGACAAGGTCCCGGGGCAGCGCCTCCTCCAGCTCCTCGATCCGCTCGAAGCGGATCGAAAGCTCGGCATAGATCACCGGGTTAATGCACAGGAGGCTCTCCTCGGCGCAACGTTCGAGCGCGGCGCCGGACCAGTCGAGCCAGCGGCTGTCCTCCGTCATCACGTCAAGGAGCACGTTGGAGTCCACCAGCACGCGGCTAATCATTCGCCCCTCGTCAAGGCCATGATCTGGGCGGTGGTCATGCGCACCGTGCCCTTGCCCTTGAGAGCCTCCAGGAGCTTGCGCCCGCGGCGGCTGGAGCCGGCGACCTTGCGGATGACGACTCTGCCGCGTTCCAGCGCGAACTCCACCTCGGTGTCGGGCAAGAGCCCCGCTTTCTCACGGATGTCGGCCGGGATGGTGACCTGCCCTTTGGACGTGATCCTCATGACGGATCTCCACGCTCATGGATGCAGTTTTCTTACCTCTCTTACTCTTACCATCCGGCCCGAGTAATGTCAACTGGCGAGCGGGGCCGGCGAGGCCGCAGTAGAAGCAGTAGTGACAGCGAGACTCGACAAGCGGGACGAACACCAAGAGCATCAGGATTCCGATCACGACCGAAGGCAGGACCAGAAGGATGATCCGGGAAGTTCTCGCCCTAAAGACCCCCTGACGGGAGGACACCTTGCTTATCTCGCCAGGCTTGGACCCCCAGTCTCGCCGGCTTAGATGAGCTGAGCTGCACGCAACCTCCGAATGATCGCACCGGTTCCCGCGTCTCCTACGGCGGGAATCTTCGTGTGCCTCCCACGAGCACAGCAGTTGTCCGCCAGAAAGTCCATGATTGAACCATTCATCGGAGGCGCGTGCTTGGGCCGACGACGTCACGCGCTCCGGCAGCCGCGGATGACAGCAGTCAAAGGCAATGCCGGGGTGGGGGCAGTGGCAGAAAGGCGGCCCTATCCGCAGATGTCGCCTCGAATGCGACGTGGCCTCAGGACGACACGATATGGCGCCAGGCCAGCGCCCGGGGAACGCATTGCGTTCCGTTCAACACGCCACCAGTGAATTGCGGATGCCGGCGACTTCTGCTACCGTGACATGGGCACCGGAGCCGGCGGCTCACGGCAGTTGGGCCGCGGTTCGCGCTGCCGCACACTTTAGAGGTGGCTCCGCATGAGTGCATCGTGGAAGGTCAAGCATCCGTATCGCGATCCCGGGCTGAAGAAGTCCCAGGCCACGGCCCTCGAAAGCGCCGTCGAGCGCGTGATGGCCATGAGCGAACGGGACGTGCTCGCCCTCGTGCCTCTGCAGACGGGCATCCTCTTCTGCGGCTGCCCCAACTGCGACCGGGGGCAGCAGGAATCGAACCAGCTCGCCTGGTCCGTGGACAAGCCCGACGAACTCACATGCCGGTTCTGCGGCCATGCGTACCCAAGCGACAAGTACCCGATGGACCACAAGCAGACGGCCCGAAACCCTCAGGGCAAGAGGGTGACGGTCCGCTATCACCTCGATGCCGATGGGAGAGATCACTTTTTCGAGGGCGCAATATGGTACCACCGGAAGCGCTGGCTGACGAGGCAGGTCAGTGAGCTGGCCAATGCTTACTACGTCACGCGCAAGCCAGAATACGCGCGCCGAGCCGCCCTCATCCTTGACCGGGTCGCGCAGCTCTATCCAACCTACTGCGTCGTGTACCAGTGGCCGTACCAGAGGCGCCGATACTCCTCCCGAACCACGCCGCCTTTCCCCGCCGGAGGCGGCAAGTGGGGGCGGTGGATGCCCGACGAGATACCCTCGCGCCTGCCCCTTGCTTACGACCTGATCTACGAGAGCCCGGAGCTGGACAGGCTTTCAGCGGAACTCGGCGCAGACGTGCGCAAGCGGATCGAGAACGACTTTTTCCGCGCGACCGTCGCCTACACTCTGTCGTCCGCGAATTTCATGTTCAACATGTCTCCGTACTACTGCGCAGCAATGGTCCGGGGCGGTCGGGTCATCGGCGAGCCGGAGTACATCCACTATGTGTACCGCTGGCTCAAACGGCTCTTAGAGAGCCAGTTCTGCTATGACGGCATGTGGCACGAGGCGCCGTCTTACCATTACTGCGTGATGAACGGCATCCCCGGGGTCCTGGCGGAGCTCAAAGGGTACTCCGACCCTCCAGGTTACGTCGGCAGGCAGGACGGCCTCCACTTCGAGGACATGGACGTGGAGAGGGACTTCCCGCTGCTGGCGAAGTCCCGCGCGGCGGTGAAGGCCATTGACTACCCCGACGGCCGGGCATGCCCTGTTCACGACACCTGGGGACACGAGATGCAGAACAAGGGGCCGAAGCGCACGAGCACCTGCCGCATTCTGCCCGGCTTCGGACATGCCGTGCTCGGGACGGGCAGGGGCGCAGACCAGGTCCAGGCGCACCTGCACTTCTCCGGGGCGTACGGACACCACCACTGCGACAACCTGAACCTCTCGCTCTTCGCGTTCGGCCGCGAGATGATCTCGGACCTCGGCTACTCGCACACGAAGCTGCGATACTGGGCGACGTGCAGCATCGGCCACAACCTCGTCGTCATTGACCGAACGGACCAGCCCCGATTCGGGCATAAGACCGACGCGGACCTGCTCATGTACGTGCCCGACTTGTCCGGCCTGTCGGTTGTCGAGGCGCGCGGGGAACTCGGATACCCAGGGCTGGCCGAGGTCTACAGACGTCTGGTCATGCTGGTCTCGGTGCACGGAACTCAGCCCTACGTCGTCGACGTCTTCCACGTCAAAGGCGGCCGCACGCACGACTGGCTCCTGCACGGCTCAGCCGATCACGACCAGGCAGCACGGTGCAGCCTGAAGCTCTCGCCAAAGGAAGGGACCCTCCTCGAGAAGGGAGAGCGCTGGATCGAGCCTTACGGAGAGAGCGCGACGTTCCTCTCGTACGGCCTGATGAGGAACGTGCGCACCGCGAAGACGGCCAGGAGGTGGAACGCCACCTTCACCTATCGGGACAGGCCCGACCTGGGCGTCAGGACGCACGTAATGGGCGGGAAGGCAACGGAGATATTCCTCTGCGAAACGCCCTCGATGCGGCGGGCAGGGAGCGATGACGGGCTGCTGTACGACTACCCCATGCCGCAGCTCGTTGCGAGGCGCCGGGGCCGCCGGCTGCTTGAGAGCATCTTTGTGGCGGTGCACGAACCCTTCCGCGGCAGACCGCCTAGAACCCGCGTCGAGCTGCTCACGCCGACGAGGTCCACGGGGCACGCCGTCGCCCTGTGCGTCAAGCTGGGGCGCCGGACGGACATGATCCTCATGTCACTGGACGGCCCGGCTCGAGTTGAGTGCAACGGGAAGGACGGGGCGGCCCTGGACGGCCGGATTGGCTTCGTCTCGCGGGAGCAAGGAGTCATGTCGGCCGCTCACCTGATAGGCGGCACGCGGCTGGCCGGCAGGGGCTTTGACCTCACGGCGGAGCCCGCCCGCTTTGAAGGTGAGATCGAGAGCGCCGAGCGCAGGCTGGAAGGTGCGCCGTGCGATGCGTTCGTCACGTCGGCCGACCTGCCGGCCGGGAGGAAGCTGCGCGGCTCGTGCATGGTCGTGACGCACCCCGGCGGACGCACCCACGGCTACCGCATCGAGCGGGTCGAAAAGAGAGGAGGCAAGACATGGGTTCACCTCTCGGACGACCACGGCCTCCGCATCAAGGGCCACCAGACGCAGGAGTGCTACTTCCCGGAGAGGACGTTCAAGGGCGCGAATCGCTTCGTGATATACCGGACGGCCTCGTTGTCGGGCGCCGGCGGCTGAACTCCGCTGTCCGACAGCATCGCCAGCATCGCGGCCCCGGCGAACGACGCGGACTACAAGTCCGTCTTCGCGGAAGCGCCGGGCAGCTACGCCATCGCGGGGGACGTGCTCATCCACCGCCTTCGGGTTTCGGGCGCCACGGCGGCTATTGCATGAGCGGCGCCGATTCGACGACGACGGCGCAGTGGATGCGCACCTGCGCTACGGTCGCGATGACCTTGCCCCCCCGCCTGCCGGCGACATATTTCCATTCGAACGGCCCATTCTCAAACGCCAGGGCTGCTTTCGGCGGCTTCTGTGCAACCCGCATTTCAACTCTCACGGGGCCGACCGCCGGTATCTCATCTATTGAGCCGTCGTTCGGCCTGTTCGGAATGCCCGAGGCGCGGTTGATCAAGTGGACTATGGACTTGCCGCCCTTCTTGCGAAGCACCACGTCCACGCACGTCGGCGCCTCCACGTGGATGGCCTGTCGGCCGGCCAGGGCACGCGTCAGTTGGCCTACGAATAGCCGGACCATGGGGTAGCGGTTCCTGTCGAAGAAGCGAAACACGTTGAACGGGATGTAGGCGATGGCGCCCTTGCCCACTTTGTTGAGCGTCGCGGCCGGATGATTAAGGAGCCGCTCGTCCAACAAGGGCGAGGTGGCAAGTCGCCCGATGGCCTTTGCTGTGGTCGGCTTGACCAGTCGCCACTGTTCGCTGAAGACCGCCGTCGAGCCGTCGGCGGCGGGCACGTGGTGGGTGACATCCTGCTCGACCGTGCCAGCGCTGACGCCGAGGAATCGTCCGCCGAACCGCTCAAGCGCGGCTGCGCCCGAAACTAAGAGCTTACCGCCTTCCTTGACGTAGCGCTCGAGGGCACCCACCATCGCATCCGACATGTTGTCCTGCTCCGGCGCCACCACCAGGGGGAAGTCGCCCAGGCGGGGCTCCAGCGCCCACTCATCCATGAGGTCCACGCCGTAGTGGTTCTCCAGCAGGCTGTACATCGCCCCTAAGACGGGGGCGGCATCCACATCCCACAGATCCTTGACCGGCTGACTGTGGATGTGGTGCTCGGAGTGCAGCACCACGGCCTGGGGGATGGTCTCGGACGCCTGGCAGAGGGCCCGGCGGGCCTTGACGAACCGCCCGACTTCCCGCAGGCGCCTGATACGCCACGGGACAAGCCGGCCGTCGCGCAGGCCGCCCGAGCTTTCGTAGACCTGAACCACGCCGCCGAGAGCCATGATGACTGCCGCTTCCTGCTGGATCATCTGGGGCGGCTTGAACGTCGAGGGAACCCTGCGGCCGCCCATCTCCCCGGACGAGTAGAAAGCCCATATCATGAGGTCCCACGGCTTCCCCCGCGTGGAGATGAACCGGGACTGGAAGCGCGAGCTGTCCAAACCCCACACCGCCGAGTTATCCCCGCTGATCCAGTCAGTGGGCACTTTCGGCTCGCCGGGGTTTCGGAAAGTCTGGAGGTAGTTCGAGCAGACCAGCACTCCCGGCTTGTGCGCATGGACTGCATCGCAGTAGCGGGTCACGTACTCCTCGTAGCTCTGGCGTGTGAAATCGAGCCAGGCCAGCCAGTTGGGATCGCTGGTTTCCGTGGGGGGTTCCTTGATGCCCGTGGCCTCTTCGAAGGCCCGACGGCACCGCGCACAGTAGCAGGGCTCCACGGCCCAGATGTCGCCGTCCACCCAGAAGCCGTCCACGCCGTAGTCGTCTATGAGCTCGAACATCTGGGGAATCATGAGCTTATCCAGATACGGCCCCCGGGGGCACATCCTTTCGTTGGTCGGCTCCGGGTTTCCCCAGCGGCCGCCGCCCACGGCTTCGCCGTGTTTCCCCATGATGCACCAGTCTCCGTACTTGGCGCCCGCTGCTGCGTCCCGGATGCCGGAGTAGTGGCAGTGCAGGGGGAGTCCGAGCTTCCTGGTCGCCGCGCGCCAGCCCTTCATGGCGTCCCTCTTCACCCCCGGACTGACGGAGGCGGTCGGCGTCTTGCTGTACCAGCTCGTATATCCGGGATGCCCTTTGCAGTCGGTCTGGACAAACTGGCATCCCATCAGTTTCAGCATCGGCACCAACCTGTCCGGCGTGGCGCGCAACCCGAGTTCGGTGTCGCGCTTATTGGCGTGCAAGTCATAGTGCAGGCCGAAATACCTCTCGTTTCCGTGCCATCGTCCCCTGTAGACAGCCATCTGCCTCTCCTTGCCCTTTGGTAGCGGGAACCCCGTCGTGGAACGGAGATGATATGGGGTCCGCACACGACAATCAAGAGCCGGGCGAGCAAGCTTGCCTCACATCAGCTTGTGCTTGTACTCGTCCGGCAGGAATTGATCAAGCCATTCCTTGCCGGTGCACTGGTTGCCGCCCTCCAAGCCATAGACCGCATTCACAAAGCGGCGGTACACGTCCACGAGGTCATCCGACTTGCCCACGTATTCCTGCTCCACCCCTTTCTGTGTATAGGTGAACACATAGGGAGGCGAGATGTCATACAGCGGCATGTCCCTCCATGCCTTCACGGCCTGGCTTGCCTTCGCCTGCATCTCTTCGCAAACAGCTTCAGGCGTGCGCGTCTTGACGATGTACGGTCCCAGCGCCTTCTTCGTGACCACGCTCGCCATGTCGGGCACGAGTGCCAGCGCCTCATCCACGGCGGCCTGGTCCCCTGAGACCATCAGCGTGGGCTTCCTGAGTGACGCGAGCTGGGCGATGAACATGCCTGCTTCGCCGTATGCCTTGCCGTTGAGGACGACACGCGTATGCGGCAGACATGCAAACGGCGTCCCTGCCATGGCGTGCGCGCACAGATACATGCCGGCGTCGTATCCATCCTCGAAAAAGGGAAGCCAGGGCGCTCGGTGGTAGTCCCCCGTTATCAACTCCACACGCTTGCCCAGTTCCTCTACGATGATGCTGTCGCCGGCACCATGCGAATCCCAGATGGTGACCGCCTCGGCTCCTCCCTCAAATGCTCCCCGGGCCGCGGCATTGACCTCCGCTGTGTAGAGTCTCCGCAATCGGAGGCGGAGGTGCAGGTTCTCCGCAGCCTGGTCATCCCGCTGCTCGAATGCGGCCATTCCCGCGATGCCCTCTATGTCTGCCTGGATGTACAGCTTCATGTCCTTCCTCCTAACCGCCAGCGCTGGAAGTTGTCACGTCACGCGGGGATTGGATGCCCGTTGCCGCATCGAGAAGCCGGCGACCTCTCATACCTAATCGCTCTCCATAGAGCCAAGGAAACCCAGGCCTTTGCGGCGCCGCTGGTCGGGCTCCTACCGGACGTACTGGATGACGAAGTTCAGATAGCCCTGTCTGCCTCCCTCTTTGTTCCACCGTCTGACTGACTTGAGGACCCTCTTCAGGCAAAGGATGATCTCGTCCACCGTGTTCGGCTCGGGAGCCGCATTCCCTGAGCTTGCCGGGCCGCCCGGCAGAGCTCCGCGACCCAGGCGCCACTCGCACATTCCGCGCACGGCATCCATGAGATGATGCTCCAAGTCCGACAGGCGTAAATCGCGTGGTGGCCGCCCGATCTTCTCTGCCGTATAACTGTCAATGAGGGCCTCAAGCGTGCGCATCACATCGTAGTCGGACATCTCGGCACGTTCTCTATAAATGGAGACTATCCCGAACTCGATGTTCTGCAGCACATCCATATACTCCTCTTCGACTCTGGCCATTGTTTCCTCCGAGTTGGAGGGACACCTTTCTTCCGCAGTTGCACCACGGCGGACGCTTCACCTTCTATGGCCCCACGCTGCGGGTCCCGCTACCGGCGTGCGTCCGTAGCAGACGCCCGAATCAGTCTACCCACCTCGCAGAGCGTCTTCACGTCTATCTCGCGCAAACGACCGGTGCGATCCGGGCCGACGGCCAGGGAGAAGATGTTGCCGACCTTCACGGCTTCCCTGTAGAGCGCGAAGATCTCTTCGGCGGGCATGGCCTTGTTTTTGTCATTGGGGTTGGTGTAGAACCAGCGGCCCGACTTTCGGCCGGCCAGAATCGGCATGGTAAACTCGGCAGCCAGATAGCCCTTGTACTCCCAGGTCTCCTTTTGCTTCCTGCCGACGCCGGCCCCACTGGGATCGTCCAACGGGGTAGGGCTGCCCATTTCGCCGAGTCGAAGGTCGCCGGCCGGCTCACCGTGATTGAACCCGACGAAACAACCGGGCTGAAGGCCCTTGATAAACGCGACGGTCTCCTTGTGGCCCAGCCCGCCGGTACCCGCCGCGGTGTCGAACCAGATGAACTCCACCGGGCCGTACTGGGTGAGCAGTTCCTTAAGCTGCGCCTTCTTCGCTTCGGGATTGCAGCTCTTGACCGCCTCTTCATTGATGTGGCCCGGCCAGCTCGTCCCGCCGTCTACCGCGCCCGGCCACGTCCAGTCGCCCTCGTTGTAGTAAAGGGCAAGCTTCAGACCGTGCCTGTCACATGACTTCCGCACCTCGGTCAAGACGTCCTTGCCCAGCGGACTTTTCGTCACTTTTCGGTCGGTCGTCCTGGTGTCCCAAAGGCAGAAACCGTCGGCGTGCTTTGTGAGAAAGAGGATGTAGTTCATGCCGGCCTCTTTCGCTACGCCGGCCCACTGGTCGGTGTCGCAACCGGTCGGATTGAAAAACGAGACGTCTTTGATGCCGGGGGTGCAATCCTTGTCGGAGAAGGTGCTGAACGACCAGCAGATAAACATGCCGAACTTGAGGTTCTTCAATTCCTCCAGCCGTTTGGCCATATTGACATAAGCTGCTCCGGCGGCGGGAACGGCGGCAACAATCCCAAACAATGCGGCAGCAACGGGGATTCCAAACACTTCGCACTCCCTTCTCGTGCTATAATCTCAAACGATGCGGTGATTCCGCCATTCCCTGCTGTCGGCTTACCCCGACCTGCGCGGCATGATATGACTTTCCCCCCTTTTCGGCAACATCTGGGCCGTCGGGGACAACAGGCGCTGCCGCACCAGTCAGCAGTCACAGCGCCAGGGGCATGAGCGCGCGGCAGCGCTGTACTCAGTCCCTGCCGATGGCGGTGGCGAGCCTCCGACCGGCCTCCTCCGCCCGACGCAGGAGTTCCGGACGCGCCGCCGCGGCGTGTCGGTCCTTCAAACGGTCCCCGCACAGGATCCGGGCGGGCCGGAAGTCGCCGAACCAGGAGAGATAGTTCGCGAGCACGCGCGCGTGCCTGGCGTAGTCCCGGCGCTCCTTGTCTTCGTACGCCACGACGATCAGGCCCGCGCGACGGCCGCGGAGCTTCCTCTTGCTGAAGGGCCGCAGCCGGTCGAAAAAGAGCTTCATCTGGCCCGACACGCAGTCGTAGTAGATCGGCGAGGCGAAGACCCATATGCCCGCCTCGCGAAGTCTACCGTAGATCGGCGTGAGGTCGTCGCGCAGGGCGCACTTGCCGGTCTTGACGCACGCGTCGCACCCTTGACAGCCGTCGTAGTCAAGTTCGTTCAGGCGCACGACGCTGGATGCCGCACCTTCGCCCTCGGCCCCGCGCAGCACGGCCGCAAGCAAGGTCTCCGAGTTGCCATCCTTGCGAGGACTTCCCGACACGCCCAGGGCGCGAAGCATTGCGCACCTCCCTCCACATTGGAGTAGCCGTGCAGAAACAGCATTGGCAGAACTCAATGTCCCAGTCCCGTTCGACCGCGTACTCGAGGGCTTCGGAGGTATGCGAGGTCAAGCCTGCCAGCAGGCCCGTGTCACGGAAGAGCTTCAGGACATCGCATACGTTGTCCATCCTTCCTTCCATGTACATAATGTCCGTTCGGTTGCCAAAGTGCTGGATCCCGATGGGCTTCGGATCCATCTCTAACAGTTCCTTGAGTTCCGCCTCGTGTCCCGCGGTTGTGCCGGATCTCATTGTTCCTTCGTCATTATGTAGAAAGTTGCTATCCACTGCATTTCACCGCCTCGCGCTTTGCGTCTTCGGAGCAGATCACGCATGGGCGGGGCGCCGAACTGGACGGTGTTGATTCCCAGTCCCTCGCAACGTCTCAGCAATTTCAGATCGCGCCCTTTGGCCGGATGATACCATTCGCGCAACGCCTCAGCCTCCGTCACATGGCGAGAGTGCTGCCTCAACTAATCATGGCCAGCCAGAAGCCGGCTGATCCTGTGCTTGCCCCATTGCACGACAGGAAGAGTTGGCATCTCGCCTTTCATGCATCACCTCCCCGTCAGTGCTCTCTGACGAGATCAGGAATGCATTTGGCGCTGCCGTCTACCGCGGCCGGCCGCGTCCAGTCGCCCTCGTTGTGGTAAGGAGCGAGCTTCAGGCCCTGCTTGTTGCACGACCTACGCACCGCTGGGCCGTCAGCCCTCTTGCACCTTGAACAGCAAGAGGGCATCCTCCCTCCCGTCCGGGGTCGAGAAGGACTCCACGCCCGTGCCAGGGACGCTTCCGATCTCCTTCACGGCGCCGCTCGTCGGGTCAGTCCAGGAGGCCACCATGGGCCTCCCACCACCGGCCCGCTCCAGCCGGACAGAGACCGTTGTGTTGCTGCTCAGGTAAACCAGAGCCCATCCGGCCGTCGGACAGCGCGCTGCCACGTTGAGCGTCATGCCACTGCCTTCCCCGGCAGCGAGAAGGGACTGATCTGGAACAAGGTTCCACCACTCGCGCAGTCCGGTCAAAATCTGTCGGCAGAGGCCCATCTGAATCGCCCCCGGTGAGTCAATCCAGGACCGCCAGGTCTCTGGTGGGGCGAGGTGGCTGCTGGCATGGCCGTAGGTGTGGAACCCACCGGCCAGGTAGGCCCAGTAGGCCTGCCGGCGGATCAGCCAGGGCGTATGCACTTTGGTGTAATGGACCCCCTCATATCCCCCCTCGGCCATGATGACGGGCTTAGGCGGCTGGCGCCTGTAGTCCACGCTCACCATGGGATACTGGAGCTCGTAGCTCTGCCATGGCTGGATCATGTTGAACGCCAGCCACTCCTCGTCGTGCATGAAGCTTGAGGAGGCGGGGGAAGGGTCGGGGTGCATGGTGATCATGTGGGCGCCGCCGTCCCCCTCGTGCAGGCCGGCGACCACCTCACGAATTGCGGGGATGAACTCCTTCTTCGCCTCGGGGTACATTGTCCAGACGATGTGCGGCACATCTCGGTAGCGCTCGGCGAGCCATCGGGCATAACCCCGGGCGTTCTCCATCGTGATGGCCGACCTCTGCACCTGGTGGTAGACGCCCGGGATCAGGACCAGGCCCAGCTTGCCCGCGAAGTCCACGACGTGGTCCACATTGCGGAAGTAGGCTTCGTTCGGATGTGCGGGGTTGTGGGCAACCCAGGGCGTCTGGCCGGCAGAGTTCGGCTTCGTGCCGTCACCGACGCCTGTAAGCATCACCTGGATGACGGTGAAGCCCTGGTTCTTGCGATGCTCGAGGATTGCCCTGGCATCGTCCGGCGTAAACGCGCGGAACAGCTCCCAGAGCGTGTCACCCAGCCAGAAGAAGGGATTCCCCTGGTCGTCGACGAAGTAACGCCCGTTCGAGCTGACTCGAATCGCCCCCATGCGCGCTGCTCCTGCTCTCAGGTGTTGTTGCCTTGTCCGGAACTGGTCGCCATGATTAGCGTGCAACAACCGGAAGGTTCTTCGCCGCGTCGTCGAGGACAAGCACCCAGTCATCCTGCTCGCCGCAGGAGGGCGGGGTGAATTCCCGCACGCCCGTGCTCGCGTACTCGCCGATGCGTTCCCAACCGCCGTTGCGCGGATCGTACCAGTGCGCTATGACCATTGCGCCGGAGACCCTGTCCAAGCGGACGCTGAACGGATTTCCGAAGGGAGAATAC
>Ga0315289_10012549_pt1 | contig 11931 bp, 9 predicted proteins | sample YL17G11_40_MG_FD_203452 | JGI IMG/M metagenome (GOLD analysis project Ga0315289, IMG submission 203452) | Sediment microbial communities from Yellowstone Lake, YNP, Wyoming, USA - YL17G11_40 | ecosystem: Environmental > Aquatic > Freshwater > Lake > Sediment | place: USA: Wyoming | collected...
TGATGTGTTGATTGTCACAAGCTTTCTTGTCGACCATTCGACCAACTTTGAGGGCTTTCGCCGGACATGCTCGGATGCATTTGTCACAATCCGTGCAGAAACCAGTCTCCAGCTTCTTGTCAGGTGTGAGGATTGCGTCGGTAATAACAGAGACTAGTCGCATTCTCGCACCGTATTTCGGAGAGAGGAGGAGGCTATTCTTGCCGAACACACCGAGCCCTGCCAGCTCGCCTGCATGCCTGTGCGAAATATCGCCTCTCATGCGCTTGAGGTCGTAGGGCGGGGATGCGGGGATCTGGACCGCGCGATGCCCGTTCTCTTGGAGAAACTTCGCGAGCCTGAACGCGATCCTGTTGAGCTCATTGTTGGCCGACATGTAACTTGCCGAATACTCGCGGCTAGGAGCGGATTCAAAAACCGCAGGTGGAAGTGCGGCAGCGATTACTATGACGCTTCTCGCTCCCTTCAGGATGTCCCGAGGGCGATGTCCTGTAGGCGCACTGGCGAACGCCATCTCTGGAGCTATTCCAACAAGATCCGCTCCTAGTTCCGTTGCGAATTGCTTCACCTCAGTACTGAATTTGTTCTTCATTGCCATCAAACTCCGATGCCCATACATCCCGTTCTCCATGGCCTTCTCCAAAGGGCGGCAGGATCCCGGCGAAGGGTAGAGAGCAGAACCCCTTACGTGGCTACGTCCTGCCGCCCGAATCCCGAGAATGGGTATCTTTTATGCTATGTCCAGCCTCCCGCAATTCCTAATCGCCTTTTTTGCCTATGGTCTTTTCTCTGGCGGCACAGACCTCGATCTCGAATCCGGTTTCTCGAGCAGTCCAAGAACTAATAGACCCAAGAACACAAGAACAATGCCAACGGATTGTATGCCAGTGATTGTCTGAGCCGCTACGAAATATGCTATCATTACCGCGACTGCGGGTTCAATACTCGTGATTATGCTAGCCTTGCTAGCTTCGATATGCTTGAGGGCAACCATCGAAAGTATGTATATTACTACGCTCTGAACTCCCATCATGAGAATCAGGATCCACGCAACTGAAGACAACGAAGTCTGTGCAATCCTGATTGGATTGGCTATTAGCGCAGCTGTTGGAATAGAGAGCAAGAAAGTGTAGAGAACGACTGTGTTAGCTGAATTCTTCATCAATAACCTCTTGCCCCAAAGGTACCAGACAGCGCCAGCAACTGCTGTAAACAATGCAAGAATAACCCCAAATATGTCGAATGAGAGCCTGTTGTTGAGACCCGCGCCACCCGCAACAAGAAATGCTCCTATGAATGTCATGGGGAGAGCCAGACCCTTTTGGAGATTCAGCTTCTCGCCCAGAAGATAGATTGCCCCGATTGTGACCAGGCTCGGATAGGTATAGTACAAACCAACTGCAATAGCGACAGATGTGCGCTCTATAGCCATGTACCATGTGAGGTTGGCAAGAGTCCCCGTTATGAAGCTGAACACAAGCAAAGGAGCAAGTAGCCTTCCCTTGATGGTCAACGATCCTCTATCCACCACACCTAGGAACGCGAGGTAGATCAGTGATGCAAACACGAAACCGAAGAAGGTGATTTCAGTTGGATGCGCTCCGCTTCTAAGAGCAAGAACCGTAATCGATGCGTTCGCAGCCGCGATCATGGCGGCGAGCATCATAAGAGCATAGGCCACATTCTTCTGCAACTTGAATCACTCCTTTGTTGATCTCATGGCTGCTCACCAAGTGAATCTGGCAGAAGAAAGACACGACCGGTCGTTCTGGAATCGTCTATTTCTTCTCTGCTTGAAGCTTCGCTCTCAGTTCCGGCAAGGTCAACCGATCAATCATCCAGTTATCACCGGGTACCTCATGGACCAACACCCAGGTGTAGTGCTGGGGGAGTTTGGTTTCCATCACCACCAAATCCGTGACTTTCTTAGACAGTTCCACTTTCATTTCGTCAGTTATTGTTCCCTTTCCGAAATACATCTCTACGAGAGGCATATCTCCACCTCCTATTGCCACATTCTATGGTCTTCGTTTCGACGCACACCATTCTGCTTTTGCCCCTTCTTGATGAGCCCAAGGATCTGTATCTCCATGCAATCCGTTAGTGAGGGATGTTTGCCTCACCCTCCTTTATGATGGCTGCTAACTCAGTCTTGATATCGTTATCCAAGGGGGTTGTATTGTGCGTTTTGATGATTTCCTTGGCTTTCGCTTTTGCACGATCTGCAGCAGTTCTAGAACCTTCTGCTTTCCAGGCCTGGTATGTAGATCCGTCGGTGATCATCGGCAACCACATTTCCCTGAAGTGATCAAGAGTGTGTTTCTCGCCCAGGAAATGCCCTTCGTGTCCCACCTTCTCGATTACGTCAATTGCCATTGAATCATCATTGACCGAGAAGCCCTTGAGCATGTCCAGCATGATTGTGTAAATCTCATAATCAATCAGGAACTGCTCGTACGATAATACAGTCCAGTTCTCGAGAAGTCCAGGCCCTGACGTGATGTCGGCCCCAGCCAGGTAGTATATGAACGCAGAAAGGACCTTCTCGTATGCTGCTTGAGCATCCGGTACCTTAGAGCATGAACCCCAACCTCCCACGAATATTGGCAAGTTGTAGTACTTGGCCATCTGAACATGGGAGGCCCTGACCATGTTTGCGGCTGGGTACAGCCCTTCGAAGAGTCCAGATTGCACGTCCATCGCCATGGGTTCAGTGCTGTACAGGAGCGGCGATCCAGGAGCCGCAAGCTGGCACACCGTTGTTAGCGCGAGCACCTGCGCATTTCCCAGAAGAACCGCTCCGGCGATTGTCATGGGAGACGTTGCGCCGATCAGTGGCATGGTCATGATAACTGGTGGGCAGCCTGCTCTAGCGAATTCGATTGCAGCGTCCGTGGTCATCCCCAATACCATCGGAGAAGTTGTGCAAGTCACAGCCGAGATCAAGGGTCGCTTTTTCAGTTCTTCCAAGCCGCCAGCTACTGCTGCTGCCATCTTTACTTCATATTGCGCTTCTTCTCTTCGGTAAGTCGCTCCGCTGGTCATGTGCTTCTCACAATTGTTGAAGGTAGCGTCGACCTCATGCAGTGTATGGGCATGCTTGGGAACGTCCAATGGTGTGACCAATGGGAAATACATGTTCATCTTTTCGAGGTAGTCAACTATTCTAGCCGACTCGGCAACATCTCTTTTTGTGGAAGGCCTTCGGACGCCCGTCTCGATGTCAATAGTAGCCAATCCCGTTCCGTCAGTGCAGATGTGGAAATGACGGCCATCAAGGACCAGATCGTTCTTGGGATTGCGCGCGCATAGCCTAACGGGCCTCTTGCACTTTCTAACTGACTCCATGACAAGATAGGATGGAATTCTCGCAACGCTGGTTTTCTCATCAATGTCGGCTCCTGCCTCTTTGAGGAGTCTCAGAGCCTCCGCGCTTACAACCTTTATTCCCATGCTTTCGAGAAGATGAAGGGAATTGATGTGAATCCTTTCAGCTTCAGTTGAGTCCATTACGTTTAGGGGATTCATCTTGTAAAGCCCACGGAGCATCCTGCCAGCCACGAAATCAGCCTCCTTTGCCGAGCAAATGCTTGGCTACAACAACAGCAGAACCCGCATCTGAAGCATAGGTTGCCCCAATCTCTTTTGCCCACACATCAGTCACTGCCGCGCCCCCAACCATAACGTGCGAACCTATCCCAGCAGCCCTCAGGGCATCGACGACTTCCTTCTGTGTCTCGACCGTGGTCGTCATCAAGGAGGATGCTCCAATAATCTCTGCCTTCATTTCCTTCGCTGCTGCGACAAAACTGTCTGTGGGAGAATCCTTTCCGATGTCTCTCACTTCAAATCCGCCCGCTTCCAGCATGATTCTAACTAGATTCTTACCAATGTCATGGATGTCTCCTGCTACAGTACCAAGAACCACATGCGCGATAACGTTTCTCTTTTCTTTGCTTTTCTTGAGCTCCGGCTCCAGAATCTTGATTGCCTGTTCCATGATACTTGCTGCATAGATCAGTTCGACCACAAACATCTCCTTTTTCTCGAACTTCTCTCCGACAACGCGTATTCCTTTTGCCAGCCCTTTCTCGATAGCCTCCACGGGACTGATCCCTGCCGCAAGAGCTTTCTTCGTTGCCTCCAACGCAGCCTCTTCTTGGAGCATTCTCACGCTGTTATCAAGCTCAATCAGAATTTCCTCTTTGTTAGCCACACTTTCACCTCCTAACCCAAGATGCTATTTCGATGAACTCTCATCCAATAATTTGCCGTGCTGCATCCTCATTTCGGTATCCTGTGCTCCCCCTCCTTGACTATTCCGGTGAGTTGGTCCTCAACTGATCTCGGTAAAGGATCCACCCGATGTGAACTCAGTATACTCTTCACCTTCTGGCTGGCTGCCTTCACCACACTTCGCGCACCATCCTTTGTCCATGCCTGGTATGGCTTCGGATCGCTTAGAGATGGGACCCACAGTTCTTTGAAATGGTTAAGTGTGTGCTTCTGGCCGAGGAAGTGGCCTTCATGTCCCACTCTGGCGCAGACGTCCATCGCAATCGTCTCATCCGACACCTCGATACCTTTCAACGTTTCCAGCATCATCGTGTACATCTCGTGATCCAACAAGACCTGCTCAAACGACAATATCGTGTAGTTCTCGAGCAGGCCGGGACCGGAGGTAATGTCCGCGCCAGCCATGACCATTGAGTATCCCATTATGGACTTCTCATATGCTGCCTGTTCGTCAGGCATCTTAGAACATGAGCCCCAGCCACCGACGAAGATGGGCAAACGGTAGAGCTTCGACATTTGAATGTGAGCCATCGAAATCATTGTTGCTGACGGGAATGCCGCAGCAAAAAGCCCACTCTGTGGTTCCATGGCCATTGGCACGGAGGAGTACACTACCGGAGCACCGGGGGAATCCAGCTCGATGATAGTAATCAAAGCTAGAATCTGAGCATTTCCCAGAACAATGGGACCAGCGAGCGTCACTGGGGAACTTGCTCCAACAAGAGGCATAGCTTGAATGATGGGAGGAACGCCTGCCCGAGCGAATTCAATTGCCGCGTCTGTTGTCAACCCCAGCACTAATGGCGATGTAGTACACGTTACCGCGGATAGAATCGGACGCTTCCTGAGCTCTTCCGACCCTCCGGCAACAGCCTGGGCCATCTTTATGGCGAACGCTGCCTCTTCTTTGAGGTATGTTGTGCCACTTGTTATGTGTTTTTGGCAATTATTGAATGATGCATCGAGCTCGTGCAGAACGTGGCTATGTTTCGGCACATCTAGAGGAGTCACAAGTGGATAGTAGATATTGAGGTACTCCAGATAGTCCGCAAGTAGCGCTGTGTCGGCAACGTCTTGTTTTGTGGAACTCCTTCTCTGACCTGTTTCGGCTTCAAGGACTCCAATTCCTGTTCCATCAGTAGAGAGATGGATATGTTCTCCATCCATCACAAAGTCGAATTTCGGGCTTCTTCCACATAGCTTCACGGGACGTCTGCATTTGTTGAGACCCTCTTGAACTAGGTGCGAGGGAATTCTGGCGATTCGACTCTTAAAATCGACTTCCGCGCCGGAGTTTGCGAGTATCTTCAACGCGTCCATGCTGTGGATCATGATTCCCATTGTGTCAAGTATCTCCAAGGACGCAACATGAAGCTGATTCAGATCATTCTTCGGAAGAATCTCGAGGGGCGCGATATTCGATTTTCCGCGTTTCATTATCTGACAGATTGCCATTCTGCGTGCCCCCCTACCAGATTGGGACCAGTCCGTTGCAGGCGTCCACAAGACCGGCGCATCGTCATCCGTGACCCCGCCTGACTGGTCACTCACTTGCAGTACCGACCGGATTGGTATCGTGTTCGGCATACTTAAGAAGGCACTAAAGTTTGCAGGAATGACAGTCATGGTGGAGTCTGGCATAGCATTCGCAAGCGGAAGGTAGACGAGAGTGGTGCAATAGAGTCAGAAATCACTCCATAATTTTCAACGATCTGGACAACTGTAACTCCAACAATTCCCTGAGTTGGCTGAATGATTTACGAAAGAGTTAAGTGGATAGGATATGCATACCGCTCGGAGTATTGAGAACACTCCGATCCGGCGCATCGGATTCAACGAATGGAGGACTCAATATTCTGGTGTGGGGGAAAGTTGATGAGAGGTTCGGAATCAAGAAGATTTGCTACAGGGTTGGCAATGGTACTGGGGTTGGCATTTATTTCCCCGTTGATCGCAATGCCACTTCAAACGGCGGCGTTGAATAACAGTGTAGTTGGCACATCGGCAGAAGAACCAACGATTCTCAAGGTTGGCATGCTTCGACCTGTGAAGATGTTGAACCCATACACTGCTATCGACACTCCTGACTATGTCGCGATGGGGTTGATCTATGACCGGCTGATCACGTACGATGAGGATGGCAATCCTGCACCTCTAGTCGCCTCAAGCTGGGAAGTCTTGGACTGGACCGACGCGGATGATCCCTCAACTCCTGGCGTCAACGAAGGTGCAAACAGGATCTGGCGGTATCATATTGTCAGCAACGCAACTTGGCATGACGGAACACCCCTGACATCTGCTGATGTTGCATACAGCATCAACCTCAACATCAACGACAGCATGTGGGCATTCACGCCTTACATCAGCACGAGGATGGCGGATTATGCTCGAATCGTGGATTCAACGACTGTTGACGTTTACCTGAAGATACCAAGCATCTTGGCGCAGACATTGATGATTCCTGTCGTGCCTGAGAGCATATGGTCGCAGTACACGCCTGAAGAGATCATGTCGAATGTCACCAACGACCATCCGATAGGCAGCGGTCCATTCAAGTTCGTTGAACTGGTCGAGGATCAGCACCTGTTGCTTGAGAGAAACACCAACTACTACCACGGAACGCCTGCTTACGATCGTCTGATGATGGTGTTCTATGGCAGTGACCAGGTGATGGCGGAAGATCTCAAGAACGGCAATATCGACGTCGGTCGATTCCCCTCGACCACCTTCAATACCTTGAAGGGTAAGCCGAACATCCAGACTGCAGCAGTCGACATATGCGATCCGTGGACAATCGGATTCAACTGCTACACCGACCGCTCCAGCTCTCAGGGCAATCCGCTATTGTTGGACGACAACATTAGACGGGCAATGCAATTGGGTGTCAACAAATCATACCTCATAAACAACGTCTGGGGAGGCTACGGTGATATCGGATATGCGCTTGAGCCGCCGGCAGCGCCTTACTGGCACTGGGAACCCCAGACCGCAGAAGAGTCCCTTGATTTCAACCCTGCCAGAGCGAACGCCATGCTGGATGCAGCAGGGTACGACAAGCTCAACGGTGACGGCATCAGACTTGTCAACACAACGGACAATCCGTATGCTACACGAAACACCCCTCTGAGCTTCAAGTTCAATGTGAGATCCGATGCTCCAGATGATGTTGCTGCGGCGCCATACATAAAGGCGATGTGGAAGGATATCGGTGTCGATGTCCGCATTGAACTAGTTGACCAAGCCACATTGGAGACGATCGTCTACTGGGAAGCATCCCATGACGTATACATGTGGGGATGGCCCGGAGATTATGACCCCCAGTACCTCCTTGGAGTTATGACGACAGATCAGATCTGGGGCTGGAATGATCCATTCTGGTCGAATACGACCTATGATGCCCTGTTCCTAGAGCAGATGCAGCAAACTGGAGCTGAGAGACAGGCCACCGTGTTCGAGATGGAGAAGATATTCTACGAATCCTCGGGTCTGATAGTCACTCAATATCCCAAGGGGCTTTTTGCATGGAACACGCTGCACTTTACCAACTGGGGTGATCTGGTTGCCCATCCTGCAAGAGAACCGGAGTTCTGGTGGGGTGCCGCGCCGCTCTTCATGGAACTGAAGCCCACAAGCGGTGAACATGGTGGCGTATCAAGCTCTGTCATGATCGGGGCAGGAGTTGCAGTCATTGCCATAGTTGCATTGGCCGTAGCTTATGTTCTGATCCGAGGCCGCAACAAGGCCCGCGGTGGAAAAGACACGGGCAAGACTGAGAAGGAAAAAGAAGCCGGCCTTGACTAGCAGATTGAAACAAACACAGAAGCGTTCAGCAGGGGGGCATTCATATGGCAAATGGAGTGGACCAGGTGTACTTAGAGAGACTGAAAGATGCAGTTGTTCGCTGCGACCTCGACAACATTGAGTCGCTTGCGAAAAGCGCGCTCAGCGCAGGAGTTGACCCGCTCAAGGCAATCCAAATGGGATTGGCGGGCGGCATCAGAGAGGTGGGAGAGAGATACGGAAGAGGAGAGGCGTATCTTCCTGAACTTGTGATGGCAGCGAAGGTAATGCAGACAGGGGTCGCTATTTTGGAACCCCATCTGAAAAAGGGTACGAACATCGGTGGCATAGGAACGGTAGTTCTCGGTACTGTCGAAGGAGACATTCACGACATAGGGAAAAGCCTTGTAGGAACACTGCTGGGAACACAGGGTTTCTCGGTAGTAGATCTTGGAGTTGATGTCTCTGCGACGAGATTCGTCGAGACAGTTGAGAAGACGAAACCGAAGATGCTTGGCATGTCTGCGCTGATGACGACTACAATGATCAGTATGCCAGAGGTTCTATCGATGCTAGCATCGAAGGGTCTAAGAAAGAACCTTATCGTGATGGTCGGAGGAGCGCCGACGACTAGGGAGTGGGGGAAGGAGATAGGAGCAGATGCCCAGGCAGGGGATGCGGTAGAGGCCCTATCCCTGGCAAAAGAATTAATCAAGGGCAGGTGAAAGAATGGCAAGAATTGGATTCGACACAGAAAGGAAAGTCCAGCTCAGAGTCTTGACGAAGGACGAAGAGGATGCCATTCATTGGGCTAGTCTTGATCTCCTCTCTAACACAGGGATGAAGATATACAGTAGGGCAGCCCTTGAAACGCTAAAGTCCAATGGCGCAGACGTAGACTTTAACACCAAACTCGCGAAGATTCCACAGAATCTGGTCGAGGAGGGTCTAAAGAGATTTCCAAAAGCCTTCCGGCTCTGTGGGAGGACCAAGGAGAACGATGTGAAGCTAGATGGACGCCATGTCTATTTCTCCACTGATGCGACAGGCGTAGCGACATACGATCTCGAAACGGGCGAAAAGCGAGGTTCAACGAAGGAGGATGTCAAGAAAGTGGCAATATTGACTGATTATCTTCCAGGGGTCGCGGTATTCAACCCAAGTGTGACTCCATTAGAAGTCCCTCCTCATGCACACACGCTCCATGAACTCGATGTTGGGCTGAACTATACCGAGAAGCATACCATGGTGGAGGCAGTCTTCTTGGGTGCAGAGGCTGAGGTTGAGGTGAAAATGGCGTCTTTGGTGACAGGGGATGAAAGGGAGCTGAGAAGGCGTCCGATCATCTCCTCGATCATGTGCTGCATCTTCCCTTTAACGCTTGATGGGGGCGCAATGGATGCTTCCATGGTCTTCGCTCGAGCAGGCGTGCCAATCCATTTGATGAGTATGCCCCAGGCAGGAACGACAGGACCCGCGACTCTAGCTGGATGTGTTGCGATCAACAACGCAGAGATCCTGGGCGCCAACACAATATTGCAGCTTGCTTCTCCCGGGGCGCCGGTTCTCTACAGCACGGTGGGATCACCTATGGATCTTCGGACGGGAGGGTATGGAGGCGGAGGCAGACCCGAGACCGCTCTAATGAATGCAGCGGGCGTGCAAATGTCAAAAAGGTACGGAATGCCATCTTCGCCTGGCTCGATGGGATCGATGTCGAAGATGATCGGACCGTGGATAGGTCACGAACACACTCTTGTCCCGCTAACGATGGCTCTCGTAGGGGGAGATCTGCTGAATGGGATCGGAATGCTAGAAGGGTCCAAGGTCCTGTCATTTGAGCAAATGATGATTGACCATGAGATAGCTACTTCGATACTCCGTCTCATCTCAGGGTTCGCTGTTACTGACGAAACGCTGGCAATCTCGATGATAGACAGGGTAGGTCCGAGAGGCAACTTCATTCAGGAACCGCACACATACAAACACATGCGGGACTTCTGGGACCCAACCTTGACAGATCTTAGGCCCTACGAAGTCTGGAAGGCAGCGGGAGCAGAAACTACTGAACAAGTTGCGAGGAAGAAGGTCATTGAAATACTCGCGAAGCACAAACCGGTTCCGCTGGACGCGGACGTAACCAGGCAGCTCGGCACAATCGTAGCTGAAATCGAGAAGAAGCCCTTCCCGAAAGGCACCTCGGAGAAATGGTAAGGATTGATCCATTGGGCCGAATCAGGATTCAGATGCTGTCCAGAGACGAGATGGACTGCATCCACGACGCTTCAATCAGAATCCTGCGTGAAACAGGTGCAATAGTCCGAAGCGCAGAAGCGCGCGAGCTGCTCAGAAACGCTGGCAACAGAGTGGTAGAGAAGGATATGCGCGTGTTCTTCGAAGAGTCCTTGATCAAAGATGCAATAACATCGGCCCCTAGAGAAATCGTTCTAGGCGCTAGAAATCCAAAGCATGATTTGAGAGTGCCCAACGATGGATTCCCTTATATGAGCACTGATGGTTTTGCCGTTCAGATAAGGGACAGCGACACCTTTGAGAGAAGGTCTTCCACAAGAGAAGATCTGAAGAGATGGGCCACTCTCACAGATGCTCTTGATACAATAGATATGCTATGGCCATCGATTGGTGCGACAGATTTGCCTCCACAAGAACAATTGCTTGCATCTCTGAGAACGTGCTATGAAAGTGCAGACAAGCACATACAGTACCAGGCCTTCAGCGGTGAAAACGCCAGGCTCGAGATTGATATGGCACAGGCAATCGCAGGAGGCGAAGACGAAAACAAGAGGAGACCTCACTTCTCGTCAATTCAGTGCATTGTTGCTCCACTGCAGTATGATGGAGGATCTGTTGACGCTGTGATTGAATTCGCCCGCGCGGGGATTCCAGTTGTTGCAATGACGATGGTCTCCCCCGGGATTACGGGTCCAACAACCCTTGCAGGTAGTGTTGCTTTGGCGAATGCTGAGGTATTGGGATCCTTGTCCATGTCCTTTCTCGCAGCGAAAGGTGCGCCTGTATTCTACTGCTTCGTTTGCGCCCCTCTGGACATGAAATCGGGTAACTTTGCAACCGGCTCACCGGAATACGGGGTCCTGAGCGTGGCGGGTGCAGAGATGGCAAAATACTACTCTCTACCATCAATGATGGGAGGCATGGGTACATCAGCGAAGGAACCAGGAGTCCAGGTCGGATACGAGAAGGCAATTACATCAATGCCGGTTGCATTCTCTGGATGCGACTTGTTCACAGGATGTGGCGGGCTCCATGACGCGAGCTACATGTCAATGGAGCAGCTCTTGATTGACTCTCAGATTTGGGAAGACATTGAGAGATCCTGGGTCGGAACGGAAGTGAACGACGAGGAGATAGCTATCGAGGTAATCGAGAAAGTCGGCCCGAAAGGACAATTCCTCGCGCATCCGCACACGTTCAACAACTTCAGAAAGCTACATACGTCCAGATTCAGCGACCGGACAAGCTATGCCACCTGGGAAGCCGGAGGTAGAAAAGACACAATATCGTTAGTGAAATCCGAAGTACAGAGAATATTGGCAAACCACAAAACGATTCCGCTTTCGGAGGACGCCAAGAGGATGTTGGTGCAGATTGAGGAGCGCGCAGCTAGGACAATAGGGTGATATTCAAAGAAGTAACATCCTAATTGCGTGCCGCCCTTTCGTCAGAGAATATTGATTCCAAGTAGAAGGGCCGCCATGTCATACGATAAGAATCTTGTGAAAAGCGGGGACGAAGAGCCTCTCTGGGTTCCGTCGCGTCAAAGAGTAGACAGCAGCAATATGCAGCGATTCATGCAATCTGTCAATGACAGGTTTG
>Ga0315289_10012550_pt1 | contig 11930 bp, 8 predicted proteins | sample YL17G11_40_MG_FD_203452 | JGI IMG/M metagenome (GOLD analysis project Ga0315289, IMG submission 203452) | Sediment microbial communities from Yellowstone Lake, YNP, Wyoming, USA - YL17G11_40 | ecosystem: Environmental > Aquatic > Freshwater > Lake > Sediment | place: USA: Wyoming | collected...
TGTGGTATTTCATATTATATCGGACGGCATGACCCGTCAAAAGACGCCGCATAAATTTAGAAATTCCCTGGAAACCACTGAATATCAAGAGGTGGAGGTGATTATCCATCAGAGTCCAAGCCAGTACTTTCGTTCCAGTCATCTCCACCAGTTCACTGATACGAGAGACAAAATCTTGCCGGTCCTGGTCGTCAAGAAATATCGGGCAGCCTTCCATTCCCCGTACCATCACATGGTGAAGTATCCCAGGTGCGTCTAATCTCGCTTGCCGAGGCATAAAAACCTTCTACCACAATTACCAAAGGATGTAAAGTGATTGTTTTCATCAACGTCCCCCTGTTCCCTCTTTTTCTTCGTAAGGAGTGGGCGGAAGATCGGTCCCGAGGTCCATTCCACGTCCAGGTTCTCGGAATTCGTGAATTAAATGGTTCCGGTATGTATAGAGAAGCTCCGCATAGCGCGCGTCATTCACATATTTGGATTCACTCGGAGTCGATAGCCGCTGGGCCTCTCCAAATGTCAGGTCATCGTTGGGCCTTATAATCTGCCCGTAGGCCCATGAGTTGATACGCCCTTTAATGGATTCATACAGTTGGCCTGATAGTATTCCATTTGCCTCTAAGGCAAACTTCAATTGGACAGCGCTGACTTTATCCTTGTCATTCCAGTTAGAGCACGCATCAATAAATTGGACCACTCGTTGCCTGTTACTGGATACCCTTGGAAAGGCCGCACGGCTTAGTGTGTCGATCTCGATCAAATGGAGAACTTTCTTGAATGTGGGACGTGCAACCGTCGCTATTTCCTGATTCTGCGCTTTAAAGTATGTGATATATTGATCGATATCGTCACGAATTGTCATAGACCACCTCTACATGCCTAACATGGTGGTCACCGGCGTGGCGCGCTGTTTTGTCACGTCCGGTGCACCTACTGGTTCGGCAACTATCTCTACAACTCGCCATACGCGCGAAGGACCCTTGCGGTGTCTTGACCGTCCATAATGCAATACCACACATCTCTTCCTTGAGAGCGTGCATGTCGAACCTTGCCGTCGATGTCCGAGACGATAGCCTCTGAAATTCGGCCAACGAACTGAACCACGAAAAGCTTAGCGGGAGAGTTACAGAGGCGAAGGATCTGATCTCCGTTGACGCCGCAATGCTTAATCTCCATGGTTGGGCTCCGAAGTCCATTGCCCTTCAATAGAAAGGCGGTCTCGTGACGCGTACCGTTAATGAGCAGATTAGCCGTGTACAGATCGTTTAGCTCACCGCCCCAATCCTTTTTGTGGAACGGAACACTAAGAATTCGCTCTAGCGCGGTCTGCACTGAGTCTTCTGATCGGTCAAGATAGCCGTCCCTCAACACGTCCATCACGGTAGCAGGGTTGACGTCACGAACCTTGCGAAAGCTGTCTATATCTTCGACGTATAGACGAACATCCAGCGGCAGGTCGGTGTACTCGGGAAGGCTTTGTAGTCGGATTTTGTTAAGACCGCGGACAAAGTGGTGGCACTTCATTAGTGTGCTTTGGTATTTGTAGTCACCACTGACCATACCGAGTGGGATCTCCGGATCCAGAAATAGATGCGTCTCGAGTTGCGTCGGGAAAATTCGTCCCAGTGACTCGACTACTTTGTCCGCCCAGGCATTGACTGGAGCCCCGAGTTCATCGACATCCTTCGAATCGTCATAGGTGCCTTTTTCTTTCCTGCCCTGGTAGGCAGCTTGCATAGCTGCAATGGCATCATATCCCTCGTTAACTAGCGCGACGAGTTCTTCATTGGCTGTTGCAATGTGGATTCTTAGACGCATATATTACTCAAACATCCTTACTGCCGAACGCCTGCGTCAGCGGGAGGCCCGCTTTATGGCCGATCCGCTGCACGCGGTTGTTAGGCCACCGAAATTCACTTAGCCTTCGGGTCGGGCTTTTTTCTCCCACTCTCTCTCCATGGAGAGTCTGGCTCTTTTTCACCAATTCGCCGGGGCATTGGGATGAATTCCCAATCAGAGGTCGAAAAGTGTGCTGCATGATTCAGATGTCTACAGAGGCCATCCAGCTCAGGGAAAAGCGAGGCTGGATTTACACCTACCCGCGTTAGAAATGTTGAGACATCACCAGGCCTCAACCGAATCTCTAGCTTTGCAAGAGATTCCTTGTACTGCCGATTTTTCTCTAGTGGGATGAACCTCTCCTGTTTATCCATGAATTTGTGTACCGTAAACCAGCCTGCTTGCGCCGTCATGCGGTGAGATACGACGGTAGGCCTGAAGACCTTCGTTCTGTCTGTCGAAAATGGACTCGTTTTGGTTGTAGGCAGGATGATATCGGACTTCGGCACCCTTAACATCCAAACGATACTATCGTGGTAGGAACCGATTTGGCAATTCTCAAATGCAAAATAAAGTGCAACGAGGGGATTCTCCGTCCAATCCAAAAGCCTGGTTTCTAACCCATGATGCTGAGCGAGACCAAGCCAGTCCCACTCGGTTTGAGGAGCCTTATCGATCAGCCATCCAGCCCTCCGTTTGAACTCAAGGAAACGCTCACGTTCGACTGTTAGAATCTCGCTGGCCTTTATTGCGTCCTGCTGCAATAGAGAGTTAATGGTGCGGGCATATTTCGGAATAAGCGGCTTGTCGACGTTCTGACCCCGAAATAGAACGATTTCGCGGCTCGGTGAATAGCGAATTCTGTGGTAAAAAGCGTCAATCAAGGGCAATAACTCGTCGGTCCTACTACATTTCGCAGTGAGCACTATTGTTTTTTGCCTCGCTTTTTGAATCGTTTTTTCATTTGTTGCCTAACGATAAGCTCACCGGGAGCCGGCTTTATTGGCGATCCGGTGGAGCGACTTGTTCGCCCTGTTTCTATTTTCCTACCTTCCGTCTTCGGCTGAGGTTTGCCTTGAGCCTCTTCTTCTTTAGGTCTTCTATCGTCTTTCCGACCTGCGTCCCCTTCTTGATCTCGTCCCTGACGATGAGGCCATACAGTAGCAGGTCTCGAACCTCTTGACCGGTACGGTGCCACCGCAGCCTGTTGCATTTTACGCAAGCGGAGAGACAGTTGGAAGGGTCTTTGGGGCCACCCTTGCCTTTTTGAATAACGTGGTCAATCTCCCAAGCACCTTCCGATGCCTCAGTCTTTCCGTAACCTTCAAAAACAAGGGGATCACCGCAGAAGTGACAATGTCCCTTGGTCCGGTCAAATATCTCAGCAAGTTTGTTGTCCGAATACATCTCCTTTTCCTATGTGGCGAACGTCAGCCATCAGCCGCCGGCTCTGCCGGTCGGCTGCATGGCCTGGTTATGCGTGCATTCTATCGGCCTTTCCCGACGAGCGCGTTTAGATGCCGACGTAGACCCTCATCAAAACTCGTTTTCCCTGCGATGCTGTTTTCGTAGAACAAAGTTCGAAATGCAGATAGGTCAAAAGGCAGCTGTGTGCCTTTTTCTGCAAGCAGAATGATTGGTTTCCCAACACCGTAGGCATATCCAACCTCAAAATAGACGTTCTGATTCGGTGGTGTGACATCCGCGATTATAACTTGGGATGATAGTATCTGTTGTGAGATGTCCTTAATTATTATTCCTGGGCCGTACATTTCATCGGCTCTTGTGGGCTGCATTCCGAAATCGTCGCAGGCCTTTCGGATAACATCAGTATATATTTCGTTGAAGGGACTAGAGAATTGCATAACGATGAACGCTTGCGCTTTTCTCGTAGACAATGTGAGATTGGAAATTCGAATCGTATTCTTCCCTACACAGAAGATACCGACTTGAGCTCTCTGAGGAATTGGGCCGGGTAGTCGCGTTGTCGCGACAGCGACACCATCTACGGAAAGAGTGATCCGTGATCCGAGCAACTCAGCTTCAACGTGGAATCTCTGGTTGCTCTTGAGATTACCCTTATCGCCGGAGGAATCGAATGTGAACCATCTCGATTGCTCTGCACTTGACACTGATGGTAGCCACTCGCGGATATTAAACATCGCCCATCCACCGCCGAGACCGGCCGTGATCAGACCTTTCGTTTCTGCGTTGTATGAAAGGATAAATTCGCATGTGGAGTCTTCTATTGAGTTCTCAAATGCGATATCCGCAGACAATGTGCCGTCGCCAGCCGGCTGGTCGAAGACCAATATTCCAATAGATGAGGACTTCTTAGGCTCTGCTTCTCCTGGCTCTGGAATTGCTGCCGGAGAAATGGCCTTCCCCCTGAATATGATGTCATGGCCTTCTGATTCGAAGTCTCCAGCGATAGGCACCCATCTATAATTCATTTCATTTCCTCCTCATGCTAATTGTTCACATAACGCCCCGGTTCAGCGGCGGGCGGTAGCCCCTCCGCTGCATCCGTTTGTTAGCCACTCTTGTGTCATGCTGCCCGTGTCAACTTGAAGCTGTCGGACATTGTCTTGATTACCTCGTCCATCTTGCCATCGAAGGCCCGGTTCACTTCATCGTAAGTCCCGATAATGCTCTCGTAGATGGGGTTCTGAAAGATTGATTGCGCATCTACGGTGCCGTGTTCACTGAGTGTTGAAACGAACACATCCTTAATCAGCTCTAGGACGTGAACCTGGGCGTCGGTAAACTCGGCGGAGCGGATGTAGTTCTCGTAGCCAGTCTGGACCCGCTGAAGCGGCGTCGGTATTCGGCGCTTGCCGAGGACATGGAGAAAAAAGTCCCACACGGACCCGGCGGGATAGTCGTAGATGCGCTGAAGATTGCCTTCGTCCAGCCAGATTTCCGGTTTCGTCACCCAATCCTCGACCGCCTCGATGTCCGCCGGTGTTGGTTCGTAGTCGGCCCGTTCGTCGAGTTTCTGTTTCAGCGAGACGATGTCCGGATTGTCCGGTTTATCCACCGCCGCCTCGAAAATGCGCTTGGCTTCCTCGATGGGGATATTCTCGATCGTGCGGACGCCTTCATGGACCTTGACCCGCTGGATTTGATGCTCCGGGTCCGGGTTGTCCACGATGAAGTAGCCTTCCGGTTCGCCGCCCCCGCTGCCTCCTCCGCCACCGGTGCCGGCGACAACCTTCTTGTTCTTCTTCTCGGTGCCCTTGCCGTTGTCGCCCATGCGCTTGCACAGGCCGACGAAGTCGAGGATTTGGAAACTGAACTTGCCCGTCTTCGGGTCAAGGCGCGTGCCCCGGCCCAGCATTTGGATGTACTTGCCGACCGACCGGGTGAGAGCGGCAAAGCCGATGTAGCGCACACAGGGGATGTCCACGCCGGTGCTCATGATGTCCACGGAAACGGCGATGTAAGGTTTCTGGTAGGGCTTCTTGAACCAGCCCTTGAGCGTCCGGTTCAATTCCGCGTTGTCGGAGATGATTGGTTCGGCGTAACGGGGACTCTTCCCCGCGTCGTTGAATACCTCGTTTAGCGCGTTCGCAAGCATCATGCAATGCGCCTGGCTCACGCCGAAAAGGATCATCTTCTCGCCGTACTCCGCCCGCTTCTTGATCTCTTCGGCAATCCGTTTGGCCGTGTTCTCGGTGAGATACTTCCGGTTCAGTTGCTCCAGTTTCAGTTTCTTGGTCTTGTCCAGTTCGATCTTCTTCCGCTCGTCGGGGTCCAGAACGTAGTCGAACTCGACGCCTTCCTGCTCGGCCAGTTGTGTCAGGTGAGTCTTGATCTCGTCCACCTTGTAAGGCGCAAGGAATCCCTCCTCGATGCCCCGGCCAAGGTCAAACTCGTACGTCGGGTCGCCGACTTCGCAGCCGAAAAGCCGGTAGGTGTCCAGAATGGCAAGGTCGTCGTCCGTCACCTTCTTCGGGTCTTTCGGAATGGCAATCCGGGGTGTGGCCGTGAGTCCGATCCGGGGACAAAGGAAGTGATCGAAGATGACCTTCCGGCTGACGTTGATGGACCGGTGACACTCGTCTACGACCAGCAGGTCGTAGTAGGTGCTGGGGATCCCCGAGAAGATGATTTCCAGTGTGTCAATGACGGCGACGTGAATGTTCTTGTGCTTGAAGCCCTTGTAGTTGGAAGTCGTGATCCAGCCCGCTGTGTAGGTTGGGCTGATGAGACTGAAGCCGTCGTCCCGCGCCTGCTCTGCCAGCAAGCGGCGGTCCACTACGAACAGAATCCGCCGGGCGAGGCCGGCTTCGAGGAGCGCCTTGCACAGGGCAACGGTCGTCCGCGTCTTTCCAAGGCCAGTCGCCATGTGAACCAGCATCTTGCCGCGCCCCTCGCGCAGTCCTTTCAGCAGGGCGTTGATGCAGTCCGTTTGGAAGTAGCGGTCCTTGCCCGCCGCCGGATCGAAGCCGCCGGCGATGGTCTTGTCTATGACGATCTCCTGTGCCTGCCTACGTTTCTGCTCCTGCGCCGTGCGGACGTTCATGTCTTCCAGAGACAGGAACGAGTTGACCGGTCGGAACTCGCCCGCCTCAAGTCCGGTCCACGCCATGTCATAGAACAACGTCCGCTCGGCTGAACAGGCGTAGAGGTATCGGGGCCGGAGAATGTGGGAGTAGAGCAAGCGGAGTTTCGGCAGGCCCTTCTTCGGGTCGTCCAGTTTGTTCTCGAAAACCGCAAGCGGCGTCCCTTGAAGGTCCTGGAGTACGATGTCCGGTTCGATGAACTTACGACCGGGGAATTCTTTCTGTTGCTCTGGCGTCAAGGGATAACGCGGCCGGTAAAGGAGGGTGTCGAGGACCTTCCATCCAATTTTCTTCAGGTCTTCGATGACCCGCAGGTCGGTCGCGGTCGCTTCGTTGGCGTTAATTCCTGCTTGTGAACTCATGCAGTACCCCACACTTCCGCGACACGGGCATCAACGAGAGCCCTCGCCTCCCTTGCGGCATCTGTCAGGCGGGAAAGCAACTTTCGCTCCTTCAGAATTGCCTCCGTCACCTGCGCTTGTTCTGGGAGAGACGGCAAGGGGATTCGCACACTGGCAACATCCTCCTGATTGACACTCACTTGACCGATGGCGCGCTTGCTCTTGGCCTGCAGTTGGCGCACAGCAATGGGCATCGACAGGACAAGAAAGGCATACATCGGGGATACGCGAGTCGGGTCAAACCGCAAACGCATCATGTTGGACTCAAAGACAACGGCTTCCTGGAGGTCTCCGACCAAAGCGACTTTCCCGACGTGTTCCAGACTATTCACCCGATTGAGAAGAACATCACCGGCGCGAAGTTCGTATCTGCGCAACTCCTCTGGCGTTGCCGAAACACGTTGAAGGTCAGTTGTGTGGTCCAGTAAATCGCCATTCGCATAGGCGTCTATTCGGACGATGGGCGTTCTTCCCTCGCCGTACTCAGAGGCTGGTTTGTATAGACCATTGGTGGCATCAAGGAGAACATCACGCAAGGTTGCTTCCCCGTAGCCATTGAAAACCGATTGACTAATCTGCCAGTTTTGGAGAACTTCCTTCACGCCTCGGTTTAGACTTCTCCAGCGGATGAGTTCCGCAGCAACCTGCTGCTGCAATGGCGAGTCAGGAAGCGGAATCTCCCACGCCTCCAGATCTTCAAACGAGAAGTTCATGCGGACGCCGCCGTGGGCTTTCTCATTTACATAGGCGAGGAATTGCGGGGACTGGAAAAGCGCCAGAAGATACTGCGGCAGGAGTTCGGTTTCGTCGGTGCCGAAGACGTTGTAGGCGCCGCTGATGATCTGGTTGTCGTAGTCAAACTCACATAGGCCGATGGAGCCGACGTTCACGCGGTACGGGTTGTAGCAGAACTCGTTCGGTCTCACGCGGTAGTTGGCTTGCTTGATTTCCACGCCGGGCTTGGTTTCGTTCAGGAACACGCCGACGGTGTTGGACACGCCGAGAACGCGGAAGCGGGTTTCGGGGAAGTCGCTGGGTTTGATCCGGTCGGTGTTCAGCCGGAGATAGTCGCCCAGGCGCACGCGCGGGTAACGCGCGCCGCTTTCAATGATCTTTCGCAGGGTGGCAAGTTGGTCGTGCTTGGCCAGTTCTTCGACCGGGTAGGCCATGAGATACTGCCGGGCGATGTCGAATTCCAGGGAGTCTTGCACGTCCAGCATGGCGAGCGCGGAATGGGCTTTCTCCGGCGGGCAGTCCTTGAGCGCCGCGAATCGGGCGTCGAGGGTGTGCCCGTTCTTTCTCTTCGCGCCTTTGAAGACGGCGTTCCATTCCTCAAGCTGGCTCTTGGATAGATTGCTCCGGGCGTTGGGCAGGTTGAACGAATAGAGGTGCGCGGTCTCTACGCGCTTGGCGATTTCGTTCAGGGTCTTGACTCGCCAGACTTCATCATGCTGGGCCAGCCGTTCGGCGCGGTCGGTTTCGGTGATCTTGCCGTCGCGTAGTTGGTCGGCGAGTTTCGCGGCCAGGGGTCCCTTGTCCTTCGCCGCACGCTCGGAAACCTCGGCGGTGGTCTCCGCCTCGATGCGGAGTTTGACGCGGGGGTCCAGGTTCAGAATCCACGCCGCCGGCACACTGAAGGAATGCTTGGTTTCCGGTGGGGTCTTGCCATGCCGGACGTACTTGTCGAACAGTTCAAGAGCCTCGACCAGTTGGCAACCTTCGATGGGGCGGCGGTTGGTGCCCATCGTGTAGCCGTCGTTCGTGACCTTATAGAACCAGACATCCTTGGTCTGTCCGCCCTTCTCGAAGACCAGAATGGAGGTCTTCGGGCCGACACCGCCCTTGCTGACAAACACCCCCTGCGGCAGGCTGATGATCGCCCGGAGATTGTTTTCCTCGACGAGCATCTTCCGCAATGTGCGGGCGCTGGTCTGTCCCCATGACAGGAACCCCTCGGAAACGATGACCGCGCACCGGCCGCCGGGGGCCAGCGCGTCGAGCATGAGTTTCACAAAAAGGATGGTGGTCTCGGACTCGCGGGAAAACTCCGCCCACACGTTCGGGTAAGCTTCCTGGTCCCGGTCCGCGCCGAAGGGCGGATTGGCTTGAACGACAGTCTTGCTTCCGCCGTCCTTGGCCGGATCGAAGAGAGCAAGCGAGTCGCCTTGCTCGATATTTTGCGGGTTCAGGCCGCGGATGTAGAAGTTGATCGCGGCCATTTTGCGGATCATGCCCAGGTACTCAATTCCGTGAATGCCGGAACGGTAGAAGTCGAGGGCCTTCGTCGGCGACGGCATGGCGGCGGGGCGTTTGGCGAAGTGCTTCTGGAAATAGGCGATGAGTTCCGGGTGTGCCTTGGGGCCGGGCCATTTCCCGGAACGGCGGACGGCCTCAGTCACGTAGCCGTAGGAGTCGAAGCCGAAACCCGCCGTGCCGCAAGCCGGATCGAAGATGCTGTCCAGGAAAGTCGGGTCGGTCAGGGCGACCATAAATTGCCGGATGTGGTCAGGCGTGCGGTGCAGGCCCATGTCCTTTGTGCCGCCGGTCTCGGAAAGGGCCGATTCGATGGCGTCCCCGAGAAGGTCCGTCTTCAAGAGGCGGTCTTCGTCAATTTCTCCGATCAGCGCGAGAACTTCCTGAAGGTCGCCGCTCTTGACGTTGTTCGTGAAGTTGGAGTTCTTGAAGACCTCCTCTATCAAAACAAGTTGGTCCTGAACCTTCTGGCCCAGGTTGGTTTTGTAGACCTTCCGGGCTTGGGAAAGAATGCTGGCGTAGAACGGAAAGAACTTCTCGTTCAGGGTCGGCAACAACCGCTCGTTCGGAACCGTGCGCAGTGAGTTGAAAAGCAGGTGGTCATTGGGGCGGGCAAACAATTCCCGAAGTTGTTTGAAGTCCGGGTCCTGCTTCAGTTTCACCTCGAAGATGCGGAACAACAGCAGTTCGATGATGTACTCGACGCGCTGGACAGGCGTCCCCGCCGGGCGAAGTTTCTTGTGGAGCTTCTTCAGCGTGTTGTTCGTGTCGCTGTCCGCATAATGTACTGTTGAACGGCCCATTCAGTCTCTTTTCTCCATGCGGCTAACAATGGGGATGAGCTGCGAACGGCGCCTCCCCCCTTGTTCAGCGGCATCGTGATTCTCCACGCGCGCCTTACCTTCTATAGTCTCCGAAACCTAAGCGGCTTCGTGCTTCTTGGACGCGTCGCGCGCCTTCTGAAAGAAGTCCGTGGCGGCGCGGTATTGCTCGATCATCCATTCGGCGAAGGCGTCGCTGTACTGGGGCGACGAGAACTGCGGCTTGTAGAAGAAGTTGGGCTGAGCATCGACGCCATGAGCCTTTCGCACACAGTAGACGTCGTGAGCGGTGATCTTGGGTCCCGCCAGGAGTTCGTTGACGCGAGCAACTAGTTCCTTCTGCCGGTATGGATAGAGCAGATCCGTCCGGTAGGCCTTGAACGCCGGGGCACTCTCGTCGTTTACGAGGCGCACGCCGGTTGCACCTTCTGCGCCGGAGAGCTTCACCTCACTAGGCAGAACGCTGATGGTGGCGCCCACAGGGGCGGTCACAACCTTGGTGATTCCATCCAGCCATGAGCTCCGCACACGGTCCAACTCGCGGTTGAGGGCCGCGCGCAGATCTTCGGACGTGCCGGGCTCGCTCTTGGGTCCGTGACGAAAGTAGACGGTGCCCCTCGAGAAGGCTGTCTTCTGCTTCCCACCACCAATGTCATAGGTGCCGGGAGCGGTAAAGACGATTGGAACCGGCACCGAAGACACCGACAGGACCGCGATGGGACATCCGCGGCGGGCGCCGCTGCAAAGAGAGATGTCAGCGAAATGCTGATCGGTATACTTTTCGATCTTGTCCACGATCTTTGCCGGGTCAAGGGCCAGAATCTGCTTCAGATCCACCGCTGCGGGACTGCCGTCATCGTTGACGCCGAAAAGAATAAGGCCGCCACCGGAGTTGGCCATCGCAACGATGTCTTTGATCAGTTCGCACCAGTCCTGCGGAGCAGACGGGTCAAACGCCGACTTGAAGTCAAGATCCGCGCTTTCCTTCTCGCTCTCGTCGATCTTGGTAAGGACGCCCTTGTCCATAGACTCTTCAAGGCTCGAAGACCTCGCCTACCTCCTGGCTGTCCACCTAACATTGTTTATATTGATCCGCATAACATGCGGAACACCTGTCTCCGACCCGTATAAGACGCTATTGAAGCAATTTTCACATCGGCCCTAACCCATGAGAAATCAGCAGGTTGCGTCGAGGCGCTCTTTTTATCACGGTGTGTTATGTGGATCGGCATAAAATCCACCACGATGGTCTCAGAGTCCCTCCACAGGGCTGCGTACTCCCTTCCCGCTCCGTTCAAAACATGCGTGTTTCCACATTGGCGCTAACAATTATTGATGACAGGAAAAAGACATTACCTGACTTGACAGTGTCCATCACATAAAGCCCTAACTTTTACCTATTCATGTAACCGATTCTTCCTCTTTCTCCGCCAGCCTGGCAACTCCGCAGACCTTCTCTTCGCTCTCTATGCCGATGAGCCTCACCCCCTGGGTATTTCTCCCGATCACCGGGATATTTGCACCGTGGATCCGGATGATCTTCCCCAGCGTGGTGATGAGCATGAGGTCTTCATCATCCATCATCTTATTGATCCCCACCACCTTGCCATTCCTCTCCGTGGTCTTGATGGTAATAATCCCCTTTCCACCTCTCCGCTGGGACCGGTACTCTGAGGCATCTGTCCGTTTCCCATGGCCATGCTCACAGACGGTCAGGATGGCAGTACCATCGCCTACAATCTCCATTCCCACCACTTCGTCATCCCCTTCGAGGTCCATACCCCTCACGCCTTTGGTTGCCCTTCCCGTTTCCCTGATCTGCTTCTCTTTAAACCTGATGGATTTCCCTTCCTTTGACCCTAAAAAGAGATCCTGATTTCCATCAGTTAAGGCAACGGCAATGAGTTCGTCCCCCTCTTCCAAAACAAGGGCAATGATACCGGTGGACCGGGGCTTGCTGTAGGCAGTGAGGGAGGTCTTTTTCACCGTCCCCTTTTTGGTTGCCATAACCACAAACCTTCCCTCGGTAAATTCTCTCACCGTCAGGA
>Ga0315289_10012551_pt1 | contig 11929 bp, 9 predicted proteins | sample YL17G11_40_MG_FD_203452 | JGI IMG/M metagenome (GOLD analysis project Ga0315289, IMG submission 203452) | Sediment microbial communities from Yellowstone Lake, YNP, Wyoming, USA - YL17G11_40 | ecosystem: Environmental > Aquatic > Freshwater > Lake > Sediment | place: USA: Wyoming | collected...
GTATTCGCGTGGAATTGGTTTCTACAACCCAAGGGGGTGACTGAATGAACGAAACATTGTATTGGATCCTGGGAGTGGTAGTCTTCCTCCTACTGATTTTCCTGCCCTCCTTTCGCATCATCGGTCCAACAGAAGTAGGGCTGATCATCAAACGGTTTTCCTTCCACAAACTGCAAGAAGACAACCCCACCGCCTTTCACGGGGAAGCGGGTTACCAGGCCGACCTGTTGATGCCTGGGTGGCGCTGGAAATTGTGGCTGGTCTATCGCGTGGAGAAATACCCCTGGGTGCAAGTGCCGGCGGGTGAGATCGGTGTCGTCATTGCCCAGGTGGGCGCTCCATTGCCCATTGGAGCCAAATCTGCTGTTTTCAAGAAGGAATTCGCCAATTTCAGCAATCTGCGGGAATTCATTGCCGCAGGAGGACAAAAGGGCGTCCAACGCCCAGTGCTGCCGCCTGGATCCTTGGTCCCGATTCACCCGGTAGGTTTTCTGATTCTCACCAAGCGCCAAGTCTACGGCCTGCCCATCTCACCGGAATGGCGGACCAAAGTGAACCGGGAAGGAAAACTGACCCCCGAAGCGTTCGGCCTGCGGCCGGACCAACTCCAGTTGATGCGGATCGAACCCCAGCCCCGCAGCCGGGAGGGGGAAGTGACGGACATCGTCGGTATCGTCACCATCTATGAAGGCGATCCCTTGCCTGCGGGTGACATCGCCAGCCGGTTGGGCGGGTTTACCGACCTGGAAACGCTGGAACAGTCCGGCGCCGGGGATTTGAAACTGGTGGAGTCTTTGCTGGATAGCAAGAACAATCTGCATAACAACTACCAGGACTTCCAGGCTTTCCTGGACAATGGCGGTCGGATCGGACTGCAACACGACCCCTTACTCTATGGCGCCTATGCGCTGAACCCATTCCTGGTCAGTGTGGAAATGGTGCCGATGCTGGTGGTGGAGCAGGGCGAAGTGGCGGTGATCAAGGCCTACGTCGGCCTGGGAACGGAGGACATGTCGGGCTCCGAATTCAAGTTCGGCACGCTGGTTCGCCCCGGACATCGCGGGATCTGGCAGGAACCGATCCGTACCGGCAAGTACCCGGTGAACCCGCGCTGCTACCAGGCCGAGATTGTGCCCACCGCCATTCTCACCTTGAACTGGGCGGAAGCCACTTCACAGGCTCACAACCTGGACCGTCAGCTCTCCCAGATCGTGGCCAAGTCGCGGGAGGGGTTCGTCTTCCGCATCGACCTTCAGGTCCAGATTCATGTGCCGGACACCAAGGCGCCGCGGGTGATCTCCATGGTGGGGACGATGGCCAACCTGGTCAACGAAGTCTTGCAGGCCGCCGTCGGGAACCACTTCCGCGACAAGTTGCAGAGTATGCCGGCCATTTCTTTCATCGAGACGCGGCAGAAAGTGCAGGAAGAGGCTTTCCAGCACATCTCCAGTCATCTAGCGCAATACCAGGTGGAAACGAAAGGGGTCTACATTCAGGACGTGATCCTGCCGGAAAGCCTGGTGAAGGTGCTGACCGAGCGGGAAATCGCCAACCAGGAAATCCAGACCTACCAAAAGCAACGGCAAGCCGAGGACCAGCGAATCGCCACCGAGCAAGCCCGGGCCACGGCGGACATGCAGGCCAAGTTGGCCGAATCGCGCGTGAACGTGGAGATCAAACAGAACTTTGCCGTGGCCCGCAAGGCGGAAGCCGACGGGGAGGCCACCTTCATCCGGGAAACCGGTGCCGCCAAGGGCGCGGAAGTGGAGGCGATCGGGATGGCCCGCGCCAAGGCTTACGAGGCACAAGTGCGCGCGCTGGGGCAGGACGCCACGGCGATGGTGAACACGGTCACGGCCTTGGCGGATCGTGGCTTGAAGTTTGTGCCGGAAGTCTGGGTTTCCGGGCAGGGAGGCTCCCTGGACGGTCTGGCCGGATCGCTGATGCGTTTCCTGCAAGTGCGCAGCGGTCCGGCTACGCCCCCGGCCGAGAATCCATAGCAGGAATACCGGGCGATCCTGCTGATTTTCAAAAATTAGTGGGATCGCCCGCAATCTAGAGGACGGAATCTATCGATGTCGAACGAATTACCGATCGGAAAGTTAGCGGGAACCGATCTGGCCCGCCTGGTATACCCGTATTTGGGGACATGTCGGGCGGACATTCTGCTTCATGCCAACGTGGGCGAAGATGCGGCCGCGGTGGATTTGGGCGGGGAGCTCTGCGTTCTGTCCGTCGATCCGATCACGGGCACCGCCCAGCGCATCGGCTGGCTGGCGGTGCACATTGCCGCCAACGACCTTGCCGCCTGCGGGGCGGAACCGGTTGGATTGCTGCTGACGATCTTGCTCCCTCCCCACTGCCCGGCCCAAGACTTGGAGCAGATCATGCGCGATGCTTCGCGAGCCGCTGCCTCCCTGGGGATGGAAATTTTGGGCGGCCACACGGAAGTGACCCCCTATCTGCCGCAGGCGGTGATCGTCTCCAGCGCGGTGGGAAAAGTAAGCAAAGGCCACTTGCTCTCCTCCGGCGGAAGCCAGCCGGGAGACACGCTGTACATCACCAAACAGGCTGCCCTGGAGGGAACGGCGATCCTGGCGGCCGAATTCCGCCGGAGCCGGCTGAACCAGATTCCAGCAGCCACGCTGGATCAGGCGGAGAGCTTTCTGCAGGAGATATCGGTCGTGCCGGAAGGCCTTCTAGCTCGAACGCAAGCGGTGCACGCCATGCATGACCTGACCGAGGGGGGGCTGATCGGTGGAGCCTGGGAGATGATGAGCGCCTCGTCCTGTGGCTTGCGCCTTGATCTGTCGCGCGTGCCCCTGCGAACGGAAACGAAAACCATCTGCCAGGCCTTAGCCGTCGATCCCTACCGCCTGATTTCCTCTGGCGCCATGCTGATCTCGACTCCGGCGGGACAACTGGAAGCCTTGTTCGCGGAAAAGGGCATTTCCCTGACTCCCATCGGAGAGTTCCTGCCAGAACGAAAATTCTTCCTTTGCCTGGGGGACACGCAACAGGAGGGGGAGCCGGAGGTGCATGAGGAACTCTGGCGAATCCTGAAAGAAAGTCGCGACTAGACAATTTCTCATTCGATCGAGAGGGAGATTTGGGCAAACGATGCGGTATGCTAAAGTGAGAGCGATGAAAAAAGCGATCGGTATCAGTATCCTGCTCTTCCTCCTACTCTTCTTGGGGGCCGCGGCATCCCCCAGCCTGGCCAAGGATTACCGCTGGACCCAGGTCTTGGTGGATGCGGAGGTCTTGCCGGACGGCACCCTCCAGGTGACGGAAACCCGCTCCCTCCGGTTTGAGGGGAACTATCACTTCGCCTACATCGAGATTGAACACAAGCAGATCCAGGGGATCGACCAGGTCTCGGTGGAAGAAAACGGCCAACCCTACCAGCAATCCTTCACCGAGGGGCCCGGCACCTTCAGCGTCACCGACAACATCAGCGCGACCACCATCCGTTGGAACTACGACTATGCCGACAGCGAGCGCACCTGGACCATCCGCTACCGGATCCTGGGCGCTCCCCGCTACGGCGCCATCGGCTTTTACGCGGACATGGACCAGCTCTACTTCCAGTTCATCGGCGCCGCTCACGACAAGCCGATGGATCTGGCCCGGGTCACCCTTCGCCTCCCCGTCGGCGCCGGCCAGGAAGAGTTGCGGGCCTGGGGGTACGGACCGATGGCCGGCAGCGGGGACGTGAAGATCCTCGACGACCACACCGTGCAGCTGACCGCCCAACCGCTGTGGGACGGAGAGTTCCTGGAAGCGCGCCTGCTGTTCCCCAGCGGGCTGGTGCAAAAGCCGGCCGACGTCACCCGCAGCACCCAGGCCATCCTGCCGCAGGTGTTGTCTCAACAGCAAGCGCAAGATGCTGCCGACCACTGGCGACGAATCTGGCTGGACGTGCAATACGGCCTGGCCATCGCCGTGGCGTTGCTGGTCCCCCTGCTGATGTTTTACCTGTGGTGGACCAAGGGCAAGGAGCTGCGTCTGCCTCCCGCCACCGCCATGATCTCCGGTCCTCCTTCCGGCCTGGCGCCCGCTGCCGTGGACATCCTCTGGCGGCAATCCGCCACCCAGAAGGGATTGATCGCCACCGTCTTCGATCTGGCACACCGAGGCTACCTGCAGATGGAGCAAGTGGTCGAGGGAGATTTCCGCCTGCTCAAGCTGAAAGAGGCCGATGCCGATCTGAAGCCGTTTGAAAATTCTTTATTGGGCCAACTGTTCGGCTGGGGCGAGACCAGCGTGCTGCTTTCTTCCCTGGCGCACCAGTTGGCTTCGTCCCTTAGCCAGCTGCAAAAGCAAGTTTGGTCCTACCTGGAACCCTTTCACTTCCTCGATGGCAACCCGGCGCAAATCCGCGGTTTCTACAGCGTGATCGGGATTCTGATGTTTCTTGCTGGATTCGGTTTGTTTTTTTTACAAGTGTTCCAATTAGGCCTTGCCCTGGGGTTCGCCTCGTTCTTCGTCTTCGGTTTTGGCATGGCGATGCCGCGCCGCTCCATCACCGGAGCCCGCGAGTACGCCGGTTGGAAGGCCTTCGAGAAGTACATGCTGGAGTTGGAGAAGCGGCCGGAGCTGAAAAACAGCACCCGCACCTTTTCCGAGTATCTACCCTACGCGGTGGTCTTCGGGATCGAGCAGAGTTGGATCTCCTCGTTTGTGGAACGGCCCAGTTTTGCCGCACCGCACTGGTGGGTGTGGGTGTACGCTGCCACCTACCAAGCGGGCGGGGAGGGACCCAGCGATTTCGGTCGGGCCTTGCAGCACTCCTTCGCGGATTTCACCTCCCGCGTCTCCACCGCCTTCGCGCCCCAAAGCAGCAATACCTCCGGCGGCGGGGGTGGATTTTCCGGCGGCGGTGGTGGCGGTGGGGGAGGAGGCGGCAGCGGTGCCGGTTAAGCGCCTGGGTTGGATCATCCTGTTTTTAGTCCTGGCGCTGTTGCTGTTCGTCATCGTGGGCGTGTCCCTGGGGTGGGGCAGCTCACTCTGGCCGATCCTGGGCGCCGCCGGTGTACTTCTGGTGGTCAGTTTCCTGCTATTGCGTGAATCGAAGCGGGAGCAAAGCGATTTCTTGCAAGCACAATCCATGGAAGGAGGTGCTACAGAACCCAGCGAGGGGGAGAACCCCGTAAATCCGCCGCCCAATGCGGCCGCACCAAATGATGGAAGGAGATGAACTTGCGCGAACTGACTGAATTGTGTCTGAACCAAACCAAACAGCTTGGTTGCTCCTACGCGGACATCCGTATCCTCCGACGGGAGCAACAGGAGCTGAGCTTGAAAAACAGCAACGTAGAAAACATCGCCCACGGGGAGGATTTTGGTTTTGGCGTGCGCGTGTTGAAGAACGGGGCCTGGGGGTTTGCCAGCTCCCGCACGCTGTCGCCGGAGAAGGTGAAGGAGATCACCGCCAAAGCCGTGCGCATTGCGGAAGCATCGGCGATCGTCAAACAGAAAGACGTCCTGCTGGCCGCGGTTCCTCCGGTAACGGCGAAGCTAGCCGCCACCTTTCAAATCGATCCCTTCCAGGTCCCCCTAGAGGAAAAAATCCAGTTCCTGGGCCGAATCGATGACAAGTTGCACCAAGTCAAAGGGGTCACGATTTCCCGCGCCTTTATGAATTTCTGGAAAGAGAACAAGGTATTCGCCTCTACCGAAGGCTCCTACATCGAGCAAGACAAGATCGAGTCCGGTGGCGGGATGGAAGCGATGGCCGTAGGAGAGGGAGATTACCAGATCCGGTCTTTCCCCAATTCCATGGGCGGTAATGTGAGAGCCTACGGCTACGAGTTTGTTCAATCTCTCGGGTTGCTGGAGAACGCGGAGCGGATCGGCCGGGAAGCGGTGTCCTTGCTGACGGCCAAACCCTGCCCGTCCGGGGAGATGGATCTCATTCTGGAATCCTCACAGCTCGGCCTGCAGATCCATGAATCCTGCGGGCACCCCACGGAGCTGGACCGGGTGTTCGGTACCGAAGCCTCCTACGCCGGCACCAGTTTCATGACTCCCGACCAATTGGGCAAGCTGCAGTACGGTTCTCCCCAGGTAAATATCGTAGCCGATGCCACCAGCCCGGGCGGACTGGGAACCTTCGCCTATGACGACGAGGGCGCCCCGGCCCAGTGCGTAGACATCATCCGCCAGGGACGATTCGTGGGGTATCTCACCAGCCGGGAAACGGCCCGCGTTTTGAATGTCCCCAATAGCGCAGCGATGCGGGCGGACGGCTGGGGGCGAATGCCCATCATCCGGATGACCAATATCTCATTGCTGCCGGGCGATGCCAGCTTGGACGAGATCATTGCCGACACCGAGCACGGCCTCTACCTGATCACCAACAAATCCTGGTCGATCGACGACAAGCGGTTGAACTTCCAGTTCGGCACCGAGATGGCGTACGAGATTGAAAACGGCAGGCTGGGGGCGGTGGTGAAAAACGCCACCTATACCGGAATGACCCCCCAGTTTTGGAATTCCTGCGATGCTGTGGCCGGCAAGGACTTTTGGACCCTCTGGGGCCTCGTCAATTGCGGCAAGGGACAGCCATCGCAAGCGATGCACGTCGGACATGGGGCAGCACCCGCCCGGTTCCGCAAAGTGCAAGTAGGAGTGATGAAGGGATGAACAAAGACCAAGTCCTCGAAATCCTGAAAAAAACCCTCTCCCAAGCTCGCTGTGACCAATGCGAGGCCGTAGTCATTTCCCAGGAGCAGGAATTGACCCGCTTCGCCAACTCCATCATCCACCAGAACACCATGCAGGAAGACGCCACGCTGACCGTTCGAGCGATTCTGGGCAAGCAGATCGGGATCGCTTCCAGCAATCTGCTCACCGACGAAGCGATCGCCGCCGTGTTGGAGAGGGCCACCACCATTGCCCGGCTCTCCCCGGCCAACGAGGAGTTCGTCTCTCTTCCGGGACCGAAGCCGATTTCTGAAGTCGACGCCTTTGTGCCGCGGACGGCGCAAACCACGCCGGAAGAACGAGCGCAGGGCGTGCGCAAGCTGGTGGAGAAGATTGCTGGGCACGAGATCCTCGCTTCCGGCGCGTATTCCACCACCACCAATCAATTGGGCGTGGCGAATTCGCTGGGCGTGGAAGCCTATGCCGAAAGCACCCAAGCTTCGTTCTCCACGGTGCTGCTCTCCGCGAACTCCGCCGGCTATGCCGATCGGGAATCACCCGATGCCGGCCAGATCGATGCCGAAGAGATCGCCGAAGAAGCACTGAAACGGACGCTGGATGCGCGCGACCCTCGCGCCATCGAACCGAAGGAAATGGAAACCGTTTTCCTGCCCTATGCCGTGGCCGAGATGCTGGACTACCTGGCCTACATGGGATTGGGCGCGCAAAGCGTGCAGGAGCAGCGCTCCTTCGTCAACGACTTCCAGGGCAAACAGGCCGCGATGGATGAAATCACCATCTGGGACGACGGCTTGGATCCCCGCGGATACGCCATGCCCTTCGACTTTGAGGGTCAACCCAAGCGGAAGGTGTTCTTCTTCGACCAAGGCGTGGTTCAGGGCGTAGTCTACGACTCCTTCGCCGCGTTTAAAGAAGGCAAGGAATCCACCGGCCACGCCCTGCCCCAACCCAACGGCTATGGCGCGCTGCCGTTGAACATGTTCATGGCGCCGGGTCAGGCCACGGTGGAGGAGATGATTCGCAGCGTGAAGGATGGCGTGCTGATCACCCGATTCTGGTACGTGCGGCCGGTCCACCCCAAAACGACCCTGATCACCGGGATGACCCGCGACGGTACGTTCAAGATCGAAGACGGCAAGGTGGTTTACCCCCTGCGCAACCTCCGCTTCACCGCCAGTATCCTGGAGACGTTGGCCGGCGTGGAGTTGATCGGCAAGGAACTGAAACTGGAGGCCGGATTCTTTGGCGGCACGATGGTCCCCGCGCTGAAGACGAAGTCCTTCAAGTTCACCGGACAAACCACCTTCTAGGGAAGCAAAATGCCAGGCTGGTTGTGGTGGATTCTCTGCGGGTTGGGCGGAGCGCTGCTCTCCTATGGTTTCTTTCCGATGAGGAAAGCGATCGGGCTCGGTTCCGGCACGATCGTGGCCGTGGTGGGCGCGGTGCTCGGCGGGTACCTCTTCAACGTATTGGCGAAATACCCGGCCACCCACTGGATCACCTTGCTGGCAGCGTCTGTCCTCGGACTTCTATTTCTCTGGCTCGTACGGTTGTTCAGCCCCAGGCGGATTTTGTAGGATCACGGACCCGGGATGAAACAAAACGGGGAGAGCGATCCGCTCTCCCCGTAGCATTTCCTGCCAAAAATCTCAGTTAGCGGAAAAGGCCCTTCTTGTTCTTTTTCTCTTTGGCTTTTGCCGGCTGTTCGCGGCCCTCCATCGACTGAATCTGCTGCAGCAATTCCCGCAGTTCCCCAGAGATCTTCTTGGGGACCACCACTTTCAATTGCACCACCAGGTCCCCCTTGGCGGATCGGCCCAGATAGGGGAGGCCCGCGCTGCGGATGGTCATCCGATGATCGGCCGGTGTGCCGGCGGGGATGTGTAACGGATGTTTGTCCAGCACCGATTCCACTTCCACGGTTCCACCCAAAACCAGGGTAGGGTAGGGCACCCACACCGTCGTCAGCAGATCCGCTCCCGCGCGCTCGTAGCGGGAATCCTTTTCCACCCCGATACTGACGAAAAGATCACCGGAAGGACCGCCCAACGGCCCCGCATCCCCTTCGCCGCTCAGCCGCAAGCGCGTTCCCTCCTCCGCTCCCGCCGGAACGCGGAACGAAATCTGGTGAGTGGACCGCTGCAAACCGGTTCCCCGGCAGACCAAACAGGGAGTGCGGATGATTGTTCCCTGGCCGCGGCACTCGGGACAGCTGATCTCTTGCACGAATTGACCGAACAGGGATTGATTGACCTGGCGGATCACGCCGCGACCGTTGCAGCGCGAACAAGGGGAGGCTGTGGTTCCGGGCTCTGCCCCGTTGCCCTGACAGGTGGAGCAATGCTCTACCCGGTTCACGGAGATTTCCTTTTCCACGCCCAGGGCCACTTCCTTCAAAGAGATGCGCACCGATGCGCGCAGGTCATGGCCACGGACCGGCCCATATTCCCTGGCACCGGCTTGCTGGCTGAAAACGCTGCCAAAGAAACTCTCAAAGATGTCGTTGATGCCGCCGAAACCACCTTGGAAGCCGCCGAAACCGCTGGGGATTTCCTCGGCCGTGCCGAATTGGTCGTAGCGAGCGCGCTTGTCCGGATCGGAGAGCACTTCGTAGGCCTCGTTGATGTCGCGCATGCGATCGGAAGCGCCAGGGTCAGGGTTCAGGTCCGGATGGAATTGCCGCGCCATCTGGCGGTAGGCTTTCTTGATCTCGTCCGCCGGTGCCTCTCGTTCCACACCCAGGAGGTCGTAGTAGTCTTTTTTGGCAGGCATCTCAGGCCGTCTGCATTCGGTCGCTCCGATTCAAGCGGAGGAGTTTCTTTTACAAAAAGCCACTCTCAGGGAGCAATCGCTCCCTGAGAGGTTTGATTTCTTGCAGCTGAAATCCGTTTTCAACGTTTCACGCTATCCGACTCACGTTGCACGTCGGTGCTAGTTTTTCACCTCGTAATCGCCTTCCACGGTCTTGCCATCGGTTGGCGGCGGCGTCTCCCCGCCCGAAGGCGGTGGCTGCTGCGGACCCGGACCGGTTTGACCGGGTGGTTCGGCTTGGGCCTGCTTATAGACCTCTTCCCCCACCTTACCCAGCAAGTCGGAAACTTCGCGCATCTTCGCTTCCACCTGGTCCATCTTGTTGTCTTTCAACATCTGCTCCAACTCGGCGATCGACTTTTCGGCGGCCTCGGCCTTGGCCGCGTCCACCTTGCCCTTGAAGTCGTTTAAAGTCTTGCGGCCGGTATACACCAGATAGTCGGCCTGGTTCTTCAGCTCCACTTCCTTCTGCCGCTGCCGGTCCTCATCGGCAAAACGCTCGGCCTCCTTGGTCATCTTGTCGATATCGTCCTTGGCCAGGCGGGTGCCGCCGGTGATGGTGATCGACTGTTCCTTGCCGGTGGCCTTGTCCTTGGCCGAAACCTGGATGATGCCGTTGGCGTCGATCTCGTAGGTGACCTCAATCTGCGGCATGCCGCGGGGAACCATCGGAATCCCTTCCAGCACGAAATGGCCGAGGGAAACGTTGTCCTTGGACATCGCCCGCTCGCCCTGCAATACGTGCACCTCCACCGCCGGCTGGTTGTCCGTGGCAGTGGTGAAGGTCTGAGTTTTGCGCGTGGGGATCGACGTGTTGCGGTCGATCATCTTGGTGAAGACGCCACCCAGGGTTTCGATCCCCAAGGAGAGCGGCGTGACATCCACCAGCACCACGTCCTTGATTTCGCCGCCGATCACGCCGGCCTGAATGGCCGCGCCCATCGCCACGCATTCCATCGGGTCGATGCCGCGTTCGGCCTCCTTGGCCATGAACTCCTCCACGAACTTCTGCACGATCGGCATCCGGGTGGGGCCACCGACCAGAATGATCTTGTCGACTTCGGCCGGAGTCAGCTTGGCATCGGACAGGGCCCGCTCCAGGGAAGCGCGGCAGCGCTCCACGATCGGCTTCACCAGCGTTTCCAGCTTGGCCCGGGTCAGGTTCATCACCAAATGCTTGGGTCCGCCGGCGTCGGCCGTGATGAAGGGCAGGTTGATGTCGGTGGAATAGACGGTGGACAGTTCGATCTTGGCCTTTTCCGCCGCTTCCCGGATCCGCGGCATCACCGACCGGTCGTTGCGCAGGTCGATACCGGTGTCCTTCTTGAACTCGTCGCAGATGAAGTCGATCAGGATGTTGTCCATGTCCGTCCCGCCCAACTGGGTATCGCCGGAGGTGGAGCGCACCTCGAACACGCCCTGGCCGAAGTCCATGATCGTGACGTCCAGGGTGCCGCCGCCGAAGTCATAGACCATGATCCTCAGCTCCTTGTCGGACTTGTTCAGCCCGTAGGCAAAGGCGCCCGCCGTCGGTTCGTTGATCAGGCGGACCACTTCCAGCCCGGCGATCTGGCCGGCCTCCTTGGTGGCCTGCCGCTGCGCGTCGTTGAAGTAGGCGGGCACGGAGATCACCGCCTTCTCGATCTTTTCACCCAGGTAGGCTTCCGCGTCCCGTTTCATTTTCTGCAGGATGAAGGCGGAAATTTGCTGGGGAGAGTACTCCTTCCCCTGGAGCGACACCTTGTAGGTTTGCCCCATTTTTCGCTTGATTGCCATCACGGTCCCTTCCGGGTTGAGGGCGGCCTGGCGGCGGGCAGGTTCGCCCACCAGCATCTGACCGTCCTTGGCAAACGCGACTACCGAGGGGAAGAGATGGCTTCCTTCCGCCGAGGGGATCACCACCGGTCGCGCGTGGTCCAGGTAAGCGATCTCCGAATTGGTGGTGCCTAAATCGATTCCAACGATAATACCCATCTGTCTTATTCCTCCAATCTTTCTTCAGGTTTGGTTTTCTGTTTAGCGACGCGCACGTGGGCGGGTCGCAGGATTCTGCCTTTGTAGCGGTAGCCTTTCTGCAGCTCGGCGGTGATGGTCCCCTCCGGGCAGACATTGGTCTCCTCGAAGCAATCCGCCTCGTGCAGGTTGCAGTCATAGAGAGCGCCCACGCCGGGGATCTCCTCCACCCCCTCCTTCTTGAGCAAGTCGCCCAACTGTTTGGAAATCAGCAGGACACCCTGCTTGACGGGGTTGTCGGGGGACGTTTCCAGGGCGCACAGTGCCCGCTGGAAGTTGTCGTAGATGCCGGCCAGCTCGAACAGCACGCTCTCGTTGGCCCGTTCGATCGCCAGGCGCTTCTCCCGCTCCTGGATCTGCTGGCGGTTCATCGAGGTGGAGATCTCCCGCTTGAGCTGGCCCAGCAGGGAATCCACCTCGCCCTGCCGCTGGTCCA
>Ga0315289_10012553_pt1 | contig 11929 bp, 10 predicted proteins | sample YL17G11_40_MG_FD_203452 | JGI IMG/M metagenome (GOLD analysis project Ga0315289, IMG submission 203452) | Sediment microbial communities from Yellowstone Lake, YNP, Wyoming, USA - YL17G11_40 | ecosystem: Environmental > Aquatic > Freshwater > Lake > Sediment | place: USA: Wyoming | collected...
TCGAGGCGATTCGACAACTAATGACGCCACCGGAGCCGCCCAAGCGACGCATTGGCTTCGGGGTTGAGGAGCCTAAAGTGAAGTATCGAGTATCGAAGAGAGGTGCATAGAATGTTTGCAGAGTGCCCGCCCGCCGTGCTTCCGCGTTTTTTGCGTCCGCCGTCTTTCTGGCGGAACCTTTTGGCGGGCCCGTCCGCCAGCTTGCCCGCCGAAGTGAAACGGAGGCGGGAGTGAAACGAAGGCGGATGTTCCTGCAGCGAAGGAAGCTGGAGCTTGTCCGTCCCGACACGGTCGGGACGAGATCTCGTCACCCACAGCGGTGACGGACCGATTTGTACTGCGCCGGAGGTGCAGCCCCGCCCGCCTTCGTCGTTCGGGCGGGCGCACCAGCCCGCTACGCAGTCTGGCGGGTCCGCCTCCCCGAAGGGGTCCTTCGGACTGGCGGAGAGGAGCCATTCACGAACTTTGGTGCGAATGCCGTGGAGAAACTATTTGGCGAGAGAGAGATCGCAGAGTTGATTGAGTTGACGAAGAGGTTGGCGGCATAGTGCTAAGCGAAATGAGCACAAGGCTTCCGAATGAAAACGCCCATCGAAATTATCGCAGATGCTTACAGTGAATTTAACCCTGTAAGGGTCTTTGCCCTTTTTTCTGGTGGGCACGACTCGTTGTGCTCCACTTCAATAGCTAGCACTTTCCGGCATTTCGATGGCGTAATTCACATTGATACAGGTATAGGGTTAAAGGAAACGCGATGTTTTGTTGAAGAGACATGTTCAAAAAGAGGTTGGAAGTTGTTCGTTGTTGGTCCACAATGCGGAACTTATGAGAAAATTGTGAAACGAACGGGTTTTCCTGGTCCTGCAACTCATGGAGTGATCTACAGACAGTTGAAGGACACTCCCCTTAGAGCTTTTGCCAGGTCATTCATTGGTGCAAGCGACGATACTGTCTTATTGGTGAGTGGAATTAGAAGGAGTGAATCTCGAAAACGAAAAGACAAGGCACAAGCAGTTAAGAAAGACGGCCAGATTGTTTGGTGTTCACCTATCATTGAATGGTCTACGCGAGATTGTCAAGAGTGGATCTTAGATCGAGGGCTTGATGCTAATCCTGTCGTGCAGCTGTTGCATAAGAGTGGTGAATGTTTGTGTGGTGCTTTTGCAAAGAAGGGTGAGTTGGAGGAGTTAGAACTGTGGTATCCTGAAGCCGCGCTGAGATTAAAAAACCTCGAAGGAGAAATTCTCAACAAGTACCCTTGGAGGTGGGGACGCCGTCCTCCCGATTGGTGGATGCAAGAAAAGAAAGGGCAGCTTCCTTTATTTGACCGTGAAGAGTTTCTTTGTTGGTCATGTACGAAGAACGGAGATGATTAGTAACGCTGCGCAAAACAAGGCCTCGCAGGACTGCTTCCTCTGCAGGCCGGAAAAAACCCTTGTGTATGAAGGATGTGAATTCTTCTATGCATGCCTTGGTCTTGGAGCGATTACGGAAGGCTATTCTATCTTGGCGACCAGAGAACACGTACCCAGCATGTTTGATTTGTCGAGGCAAGCAGCCGAAAACCTAGCAGAGTTCACGTCGCGAGTTCGACAGACACTTTCAGGTCACTACGGTTCCGTCATTTTCACGGAGCATGGAAGAGTACCAGCCTGCGATTATCTAGACGCCTCCGGGCGTGAAGGCCATTGTTTCCACGGCCATAGATTGGTCTTCCCATTGAACATAGATCTAACAGACTCATTCACACGACATGATTTCAAATTTGTCCGGTTCTCAAGTTATCTTGACGCACTTTCGTCCTTTTCATGGCAAGGAGAATACCTTTACTTCGAGAAAATCGACGGCTCCTGTCTCATTGCGCCCGCTAAGAGCAGATTGGTCAGGCAGTTTTTTAGATTCGAAGTAGCCGAGAGAATTGGTCACGCCGAATATGCAAACTGGAAGCTCTATCCTAGAGTTGAAACTATTTTGATTGCTGCGAAAAAACTGAAGGTAAGCTTATGACAAGTGGGAAGCTTGCAAAACTAATAGCAGATACCCAGAAGGCTCGCGCTCTGATCGTTGACCTTTTTCAGAAAGCTGTTGTCAATATCCCCGATCAATATAAGGGGTGGGGGCAGTGGTTAGATGACCCTAAGTCTCTACAATATGGGATTTACGGATCGAGTGCAGGGGTTCAAATTCTACACCTTGGAGGGATAGATAAGGACCATGAGGTGATGAAGGGTGCAATGGCATTTATTGAAAAGGGCTGTCTAGAACCTAAGGGCAAGATTTTCGACAAAGGTGATATTACTGTTAACTTCAAGCTCGCATTCATTGTGGATGCTACTAGGGTGTTTGAACGGGAAATAGACTCAGAATGTCAAACAATGCAGAAACTCGTAGACCGGCAACTTCCGGGGGAAGGATGGGGAAATTACGTTGAGGGCGACAATAATGATACTAGTTCCAGGGTTCCTGTTACCGCCTATGTCCTATGGGCATTGAGAAGGTACAGAAGATTCATAGGCATGTCATCAAGCGATGAAGCGGTCTCATGGCTGGCAAGCCAAGTCATCAACAATGATGATCTTGACTTGTCTGAGGTTGGGCTAGCTGGAATAGCGCTTGGAGAATACTCTCGTTCAAGAGCCAACGATTACAACAGGTCAAGGGAGAAGTGCGTAGAACGACTCATTGAGTTTTCAAAACACTCCAGCCCCAGTCAGTTTGGAATATCAAAATTTATGAATTATTATACTACATCAGTTGGTGGAAATCCGGGTAATCGGTATGTTTTCTTCCTGCCGCATTGTCTTGCGGCCCTCGCATTGATGAAACTCGGAAGTGCCGCATCTGCAAGGAAGTACATTTCTGACGTGGTCCGTTTTTTTTCCCAAGAAGTCAACAGCAAAAAGGGGTTTGGACCCCCGAACTCAGGTAGGCTTTCTACTGTAGACCATCTATGGATATACAGGCTGTTCCTCGAGTTTGAATCGACTGCTGCCCAACTGGTGTCGGGATTCTCGTTGAAAGTCGTGGGCTTGAAACCGTGGCAGCGACACACATTGACCGCAGCACTCTTCTTGATGGCGCTTCCTGCAACATACATTGCCTACGCTCAGAGAACTTTAGAAGAGGGTAGTTTGGTTGTCGTAATCATTGCAGGCGCTCTTGCAGCACTACTCCTATCGCTTTGTGCCAGGTGCGTGTGGGAATTCTATTTTAAGGGAGAGTGAATGCTTCTAAGCGATCCATTGTACGGACCTGTAGACTTACCAGAATGGTTACGTCCGGTCTTACTGTCTCCGGAGGTACAGAGACTGCGGTGGATAAGCCTAATAAACACGCATACGCCTTCGTTCCCAGCCTTGAGCGAAACGAGACGGTTTACACATACGATCGGCGCGTTCCATCTATGCGAACTTCTCAACTCTCAAGTCTCAGAGGCTTGGACCAAGGAGCAACAGCGGGCTTTGCAAGTGGCAGTCCTCGTTCATGACGTGGCTACCCCGGCATTTGGACACTTGTTCGAGTATCAGCTGGCTTCACTTCTTGGTTGGAGCCACGAGAAATTCATTGCTGAAGTCATTTATGGAACCTATCGACCGGAGAAGCGATACCATCAAATCTTGTACTCGAATTCGATTAAGCTGCATCGTGTATTGCGCGCACTTGGGACTGACATAGATTTTATTGTCGCGCTTATTCAGGGGAGAACACCATTGTCAAATGTGCTGGCCGGATCAATAGACGTTGATAACATGGACAATGTTTTTCGAATGGCTAAGCTACTAGGATTGAAGGACAACGGCTACGATCCTCGAGTACTCTTGGATCACGTGGCCATAGATGGAGAAGGATTAGTGCTTGAACCGGAGGCGCTACCCCAAGTTGCGGCCTGGCAGGAGACGCGGAAATCAGTTTACAGTGTTCTCGCATTTGATGAGTGGGCGATATCAGGCCAAGCCATGCTGACTGATTGCATTACAGCAGCTCTGAAACAGAAACGGCTTGGTCAAGAACACTGGCACCTCACGGATGAAATGCTCTTAGGTGAACTAGCCTCTTTTGATGAGACTAAGGAGGCAACTAGCCGATTCGCAGTCGCGGACTTCTATGACTGTCTTTTCTTGGGGTGGTACAATTGTCCCAAGGGCGATACCGATCTTCGTCACTATGAAATCAGAGCGGACTTGACGAAGCGTCTAGAGACCAAGCTCGGGATACCATGTTCGGTTTACGTATTTTATGACAACGGTACTTTCAGCAAGGATCTGAGGGTTCGTTTGACGGGGCCTGGACGGCAAGTGCAAAGTGTGTCACTGTCAGAAAAGTCCGAATCTACGATAGTTGGAGTCTTCACGCCACGACGAATAGACTCGCTGGCGAAAAAGCGGCTGGAGGGGAAAGCAATCGAATTCTTGGAGAAATATGGGCTATCTTCTTCGTCTCTGATGTCTCTGCCTGATAAACGAGAACTGTATGGAATCCATAGTCAAGCGAAACTTCCGTTCAGAGCTTAAGAAAATTGATTGGGACTTCACTGGCGAGAACGGCTCTAGCGGTTTAGCCTCTTACCACTGGTACCCCGCGCGATTTGTACCACAATTGCCTGGTATCTTGATCAATTACTTTAGCTCGCCAGGTGACACGATTCTTGATCCGTTTTGTGGCAGCGGGACGACGTTGGTGGAATCATATAAGATCGGGAGAAAGGCAGTTGGTGTTGATATCAACCCAGTTGCGGTCTTGATGACCAAGGCCAAGCTTGTGGAGTACAATGAGAGATCTTTGACTGAGTATGTTGAGCGGATCCGCCGAGATTCTTTAAGGTTGCTGCAAAGAGCTGGGAAGGATTTTGAACTATCAGATGAGCTGATGTTTGACATTCCTAATCCAGATGAAAACTCAACATGGTACAGTGTTGAAACACTAAATCAGTTGGGTGCAATATGGTCTGCCCTGCAAAGGAATAGAAACTCAAAGTTATTTGTCGTTGGCTTGGCCGCATTCTCGGCCATATTGAAATATTCGTGCAGCCAAGACAAACACTGGGGATGGATATGCGATAACGTTAAGCCAAAGAAGATGTTACCCAAAAGCGCGATGAGCCGGTTTAATGAAAAGCTTGAGGAATTCCGGTTGTCGTCTGCTGAACTGAACGAGGATGTAAGGATCCTGCAGGAGTGCCATGTCAGAGCTTCAGATATTAAGGTGATTGAAGGCCCATGTGAGGATGTTCTCTCCCGGTTTCAGGATAGACAGTTCGATTTGGTAGTCACATCCCCACCGTATTACAACATGACTGATTACATCAAGTCCCAACGGCTTACGCTTCTGTGGTTATCAAAAGATGTTGACAAGCTCAGATCTGAAGAGATCGGTGCTCGTTTCAAGCGGGGTCGAGAAGATTCACTGGTTCAGTACCTGGCTCAAATGAAGGCATGTTTCATGCAGGTGTCGCGAGTGCTTACGCGTTCCGCATTCTGCTGTGTCGTTATTGGTGAGTCCCCGAGGTATGCCCCTTTCCTTGACGATTTCAGAAATCTCTGCAAGACTTGTGGACTGAAGCCGGTGGAGACACTAACCAGGAGAATCTCCAAACAAAGAAGCCTTTCCCCAATTCTCCACAAAGAGCAAATTCTCATCTTGAGGAAGATTTAGCAACATGTTGAACCTAAGACTTATGGACCTTGGAGAGCGAAGAATTGTTGAGGAACTGCTTGCTCCAAGATATCAACTCAAGGGGGCTAAGTATTTTGGAAATGATTGTGCTTTTGTACAACTGGACCAAGAAAGTAATGATGTGGACCTCGTAGCAACCACTGATCCGTGTCCAGAACCAATGGCTTCGATGCTTGGGTTCGGTGACCAATACTTCCGTGGGTGGCTACTTGCTACCATCAACTTGAGTGATCTCGCAGCATCGGGTGCGACTCCCAGAGGTCTTCTGACATCACTGATTCTCCCTCAAGAGACGTCGGTGTCCGATCTCACCAGGTTGCTTGATGGAATAGACGATTGTTGTGAGAAGTGCTCAACAAAGGTTCTCGGAGGGAATCTCAAAGAAGGACCTAAGATTGATCTCTCAGCCACTGCGATTGGTACATGCAAGAGGGGACAGATGGTTACAAGAACTGGGAGTAAGCCCCGAGACCTCGTCGTTGTTCTAGGGGATCTTGGACTTTTCTGGGCTGGTGTCCTGGCCCGCAAGAAGCAAATTAGTCTTCAGAGTAAGGAAGAGGAGCTTCTCCTCAAGAATGTTTTGACCCCGATGCCGAAGGTCTCCGTTTCCCAGGCGCTTGCGAACAGAAGAACATTGAACGCATGTATTGATAATTCGGACGGACTCTATCCGTCGTTCTTACAACTCGCTAACGCCAATGGGCTTCGATTTGAGATTGACTTCAGCGATGTACATATCTTGCCTGAAGTCAGGAACGTAGCGCGACACCTAGGCATTGATGAGGTTAGGCTCTTTGTAGGTTGGGGGGATTGGCAGCTCATTGGCACAGTAGAGAAGTCAAAACTGCATGACCTCCAGTTAATAGCAGATGATTTCCAGATCCCGCTTCATGTTGTTGGCTCAGTGGTTCCGGGAACTGGTGTCTTTCTTAGACATGGTCAAGATTTCGGAAGGATGATCCCTCTGGATTCAGAACGATTTACGGGCGAATCATGGTTCACGACTGGCATTGAAACGTATATCAGCTCTCTCTTATCGCTGCCGCTTACCTCTTAGCCGCCACGATTATTAGATCACACTCCTTTGCGGTAGGCGGCCGGTGGGTTTGGGGCCGCCTCGTACCTTATTCACTGCCTGCGACCCCGAAGCGAATGCAGCGCCTGGGGGACCCCGGCCTCGAGCGGAGCAAGGTGAAACGCCCGAATATCAATCATGAATCATTATGCTCACCGACTCCCAACTAAAATCCAAAGTCAACGCGCTTTGGGACCGCTTCTGGTCCGGCGGGCTCTCCAATCCGCTCACAGCCATCGAGTCCCGTGCCGCCTTCCGCCATAATGATGGCGGACAAGCCGGCGGCACGAGGACTCCGTGCTTTTTGGTAGTGAGTGAATTGTGCACGGAGCAAATGTCCTTCATTTGATAAGGCTATGAGATGCTAACTGATCCACAACTCAGAAGTAAGGTTGATGTACTCTGGGACCGGTTCTGGTCAGGCGGACTCTCGAATCCTCTCACGGCCATCGAACAGATGTCCTATCTCATTTTTCTCAGGCGGCTGGAGGACATGGACAACGCCCGCGCCGCGGCGGCTGTAAGGCGACGAGACTCGTCGCCCTACAAGTCGATCTTTAAGGGCAACAAAGACTGCCGGTGGTCGTACTGGAGCCAGTTGCCGGGCGACCAGATGCTGAAGCACGTGCGGGACAAGGTCTTCGACTTCCTCCGAAACCTCGGGAGCGATACCAGCTCGTTTACCCAGCACATGCAAGATGCTGTCTTTGTCATCCCGAAGGCATCGCTCCTCCAGGAGGCGGTGAAGATCATCGACGATATGCATATCAGTGAACAAAACATCGATGTGCAAGGAGACCTCTACGAATACCTGCTGATGCAGCTTACCACGGCGGGGAAGAACGGTCAGTTCCGCACTCCGAGGCACATCATACGGATGATGGTGAAGTTAGTGGACCCGAAGGTAGGAGACCGCATCTGCGACCCGGCTGCGGGCACGGGGGGGTTCCTTGTGAACGCCTACGAGCACATCCTCGAATCGAATACCAGTCCGGATGTGCTTGAGTACGACGAGGACAACAAGCCTCACCATCTCATCGGAGATAAAATCGCCGACAAAAAGCTGCTAAAGTTCCTCAAAAGCCAGGCGCTGACGGGCTACGACTTCGACGCCACGATGACACGCATCGGAGCAATGAACCTAATGCTGCATGGCATCGACAATCCGAATTTGCGCTATATGGATTCGCTCTCCAAGGCTTACAAGGATCGAGACATGTACGACGTTATTCTCGCCAATCCGCCGTTCAAAGGATCGATTGACAAGAGCGACATCAACGAGCGGTTCTCGGTGAAGACGACGAAGACGGAGCTACTCTTCGTTGAGCTGATGTATGACCTTCTTGTGACCGGCGGCCGGTGCGCCGTGATTGTGCCGGACGGTGTGCTCTTCGGGACGAGCAACGCACATATCAACGCACGCAAGATTTTAATCGACAAGTGTAAGCTCGAAGGCGTGGTTTCCATGCCCTCCGGCGTCTTCAAGCCATACGCCGGTGTCTCTACCGCAGTGCTCGTTTTCCAAAAGGGTGGCACAACGGACAACGTCTGGTTCTACGATATGGAAGCCGATGGCTTCTCGCTGGACGACAAGCGCCAGAAGATCGCGGAGAATGACATACCGGATATTGTCGCCAAGTGGCAAGCCATAGCCAAACGTCATCCTGAGCGAAGCCCTGAGCTTGCCGAAGGGCGGAGCGAAGGATCTGAAAAACAACTGAGGCGCGCAGCGGAGCCTAAGACTGCTTACAGTGCAAAGTCACCTCCGAAGTCAGATTCTTCTCAGCCAGAGGCTGATGAGCCTTCGGCTCAGGTCGTCCCGCTCGGAGAGCAAGCGGGACTCCCTCAGAATGACAGACGGGCGAAGTGCTTCCAAGTCCCCGCCGACGAAATCCGCGCCAACAAGTACGACCTCTCCATCTCGCGCTACAAAGAAATCGAACACAAGGAGACTGAGTACGAGAAGCCAGAAGCCATAATGAAAAAGGTGATGCAGTTGGAGCAGGAGATAGAGGAGATCGTTGCAGACATTCAGAAACCGGTCAAATGAGAGAACCGTACCCAAGAATCGCTCTTTCCGACGCTTGTGAGATCAATCCAAGGGATGTGAATGGTCTCGCGCCTGACTCACTGATCACGTTCGTCCCGATGTCAGCCGTCGATGAGAAGACGGCTTCTATTTCGAAATCCGAGATAAGGCCTTATAGAGAAGTCGCAAAAGGGCATACGCCTTTCAAAGAAGGAGATGTTCTGTTTGCTAAAATAACTCCTTGCATGGAGAATGGAAAATGTGCCATCGCCCGACAGTTAGAAAACGGACGCGGATTCGGGTCGACGGAATTCCACATCCTAAGGGCTCGCGATAAGATCATTCCTCAGTGGGTATATTACTTCTTGAGACAAGAAAAGGTTCGCAAGTTTGCCGCGAATAACTTCACGGGAACTGCTGGCCAACAGCGTGTACCGAGGAGTGTTTTTGATAAGTTGCTGATTCCTCTTCCCCCTCTTCCCATCCAAAAGCAAATAGCAGCCATCTTGGAAAAAGCCGATGCGGGGCGGGAGAAGAGACGGCAGGCGAACCAGCTCACCGAGCAGTTCCTGCAGTCGGCGTTTCTGGAGATGTTCGGCGATCCCGTGACGAATCCGAAGAGGTGGGAAATCAAGAAACTCGGGGACACTGCGACGATTGTAATGGGACAGTCTCCTCAAGGTGACAGTTACAATTACGAACGCGTGGGCACACCACTCTTGAATGGCCCTACTGAGTTTGGGATCCGACATCCTAAAGAAAAACAGTGGACGACACAAGCAACCAAGCTATGTGGGGTTGGCGATATACTGTTTTGTGTACGAGGGGCCACGGCTGGCAGATTGAACTCGGCTGACAAGGAGTATTGTATAGGCAGAGGGTTAGCTGCGATTCGAAGTTACAAATCAAATGAGTTTGTCTATGCCTTCCTTCAGTTGAAATACCAGCATTTCCAATCAATCGGTCAAGGAAGCACATTCATCAACATCTCGAAAGACACGCTTTCTGACCTGCCGATTCCCTTTCCACGTCTTGAACTGCAAGAGGAGTTCGCCGCCCTGGTCGAGAAGGTCGAGTCGCTGCGCGCCAAGCAGCGGGAATCGGAGAAGGAGCTGGAGAAGTTGTTTAATAGCCTTATGCAGAGGGCGTTCAGGGGGGAGTTGGTCGCTCAGGAGTGAACAGTGGATAGCGAATAGGGCGATAGCAACACAGACCCGAGTACTTCGATGAAATCCATCAATTCCTTTGGCGTCGTATCCTCTCTAATTCTTCTCCTTTGTTGTCCCCTGACTGTTGGAGCACAGCCTGGCTCCGACGCGCCGACAATAGTTACAGTCGGCATGTACGTCAGCCGAATTCATAATCTGGATATCCGTAGTCAATATTTTGACGCGGAATTCTACTTGTGGCTAAAGTGGAAAGGGGCTTACTCTGCCGAGAGATATGAATTTCCAGATGCGATAAAGGTGGACCGACTTTTCGAAGTACCAGAAGAAGACACGAGTGGATTCAGGTACATCTCTGTCAAAATCCGAGGGACATTCGTGAATCCTATGGATGTCTCAGACTATCCTCAAGATAAGCACATCCTCACCATAGCCATCGAAGACTACAATTGGACTGAAGCTCATCTGAAGTATGAAATCGATACAGTGAACACAAAAATGGAGCAACAACCCGAGGAAGACGAATGGAAGTTGCGTTTTATTGGTGCGGAGGTGGCATCCAGGGAGCTTCTGAATGCGGACGAGCGATTTTCCTCTTTCCGGTTTCATTGCGAGGCAAAGCGCTCGGTCTCACCATTTCTCGTGAAAATCCTCATTCCAATTATTATTGTTGTTCTAATGTCGATGCTCACCTTTTTCATTCCTCCGATGCACCTCGAGACGCAAGTGTCACTAGGCGCCACGGCTCTTCTGACGATTATCGCCCTGAATTTAGTGATTGCAGATGAACTTCCAGATGTTGCTTACCTTACGAATGCCGATATTCTGCTAATCGGAAGTTATCTCATCGTGTTTCTCGCGCTTTGTGAAAGCATCCTCACAAGCATCCTTCATCGAAGAAGGAAAACTGAGCTTTCAAGACTGATCGACAGAGCGTGCCGATTGGTTTTTCCGGCTGCCTACGCAGTCTTTCTTCTTTCTCTTTTTGCTCTTTGATTTCCACTAAGGAGGGCGGGCCATATGGACGCAAAAGCATATGAGTTCACGGCTGAACAGAACAATATCTTGCGCCAGCTGAGCAAGCGTATGAAAGCCGTCGCAATTTTCCTATTCATCATAGGCGGTCTTGTGATCGTTCAAGGCATTCAAGAGCTTGTCTATGGAGGGAATCTCCTATATAGCGCAGGGATGGCGGCTGTCTACATCCTGATGGGAATCTGGACATTCAAGGCGGCAAAATCCTTTGAAGAAGTCGTCCAGACTGAGGGAAGCGATATTGATCACTTGATGAAGGCTAATTCGTCTCTGCTGAGTCTGTACAACCTGCAATTCTGGCTTCTCATCATTGCTATGATCCTGATCATTGTGGCAGCATTTGTACTGGGCGCGACCAGTTCCGTTGACGTGCAATCCTAGGCGCGCCACGAGAGTAGTCAAGTGTGACATTCTGCAAGGCCATACTCCATAATCGACAAGCGCGGCGATGAATGAATTAAAAACAGTCTTCAAAAAGGTCCCCTACGACCTCAGCGGCCTATTGACGTACATTGACATTGGCGACATTGGCCTGCCCGATATCCAGAGGCCCTTTGTTTGGACGGCGGCGAAAGGCGCTGAGTCACGGAAAGTCGCTTCTGAAGAGGTCTCCCCAAAAAGAAAATCCAGTTGAGGAGCACAATATGGCAAAGAAAAAAGATCGTGGGCTCGTGCAAGGGAACCTAGAGAGGATATCCAGCAAGATCTTCGATATCTACCACGACGAAATCACAGAGCTCGTCGGTCGTCAACATGGCGTGTATGCCCTGTACAAGAAGAACAGGCTGTACTATGTCGGGCTGGCGAAGAACTTGAGGGGGAGAGTCAAGCACCATCTGAAGGACAGGCATGCGCATAAGTGGGATTCATTTAGCCTTTACCTTGTCCGCAACGTTAACTACTTGCGGGAGCTTGAATCTTTGCTCGTGCATATTGCGGAGCCAAGGGGCA
>Ga0315289_10012555_pt1 | contig 11926 bp, 16 predicted proteins | sample YL17G11_40_MG_FD_203452 | JGI IMG/M metagenome (GOLD analysis project Ga0315289, IMG submission 203452) | Sediment microbial communities from Yellowstone Lake, YNP, Wyoming, USA - YL17G11_40 | ecosystem: Environmental > Aquatic > Freshwater > Lake > Sediment | place: USA: Wyoming | collected...
CTCCCGTCCAAAAACAACGCCCATCCAGTGCTCATCCTCGGCGGCGGCCCCAACCGCATCGGGCAGGGCATCGAGTTCGACTACTGCTGCTGCCACGCATCCTTCTCGCTGAGGGAGAAGGGCTTCGAGACGATCATGATGAACTCCAACCCGGAGACGGTGTCGACGGACTACGACACGTCGTCGAGGCTGTACTTTGAGCCGCTGACCGGTGAGTCGCTGTCGGAAACGGGGGAAGTGGGGAGAGAGAGAGAGAGAGAGAGAGAGAGAGAGAGAGGTGGGGAGAGGAAGAGAAAGAAGAAAAGCGAAGAAGAAAAAGGGAAAACTCACTGTCAGCTCTTCCCCCCCCGACCACTCTGTTTTCACCACCACGCTCCAAAATACGTCAACAAAAACAGTCGAGGACGTCCTCAACGTCGTCGAAAAGTGCCGCCCCGACGGCATCATCGTCCAGTTCGGCGGGCAGACCCCCCTGAAGCTCGCGACGCCGCTCGCCGAGTACCTCAAGGCGAACCCGATCCCGGCTGCCTCGGGCGACGGCAACGTCAAGATCTGGGGCACGCAGCCCGAGAGCATCGACGCGGCCGAGGATCGCGACCTCTGGTACGAGCTGCTGCAGAAGCTGCAGATCAAGCAGCCCCCCGGGACGATGGTCTCGTCGGAGGAGGCGGCGCTGAAGGCCGCCGACGCTCTGGGATATCCGGTCATGGTCAGGCCCTCGTTCGTGCTGGGGGGCCGGGCGATGGAGATCGTCTACTCGGACAAGGACCTGTCGCGGTACATCAGGAACGCCGTCGAGGTCGACCCGGACAAGCCCGTGCTAGTCGACAAGGTGCGGAGAATGGGGGTCTTTTTTCTCCCTTTTTTTCTCCTTGTTTTTTTTGGTGTCGGCGCGGAAATCATTGGTCGAAAGAGAGAACACTCACCTCTCTTTCTCCGCTTTTCCTCTCTCCCTCTCCCTCACCCTAAAAAAAACAGTACCTCGACCGCGCCGACGAGATCGACGTCGACGCGCTCTGCGACAAGGACGGTAACGTCACGATCTGCGGCATCATGCAGCACATCGAGCAGGTGAGGATGGTTTTTTTTTTAGGGGGGGGGGGGGCGACAAACATTTTTTCATTTCTCACTCTTTTCTCTCTGCCTCTTCTCTCTCTCTCATCTCTTTCTCTCTCCTCTTCTCCTCCTCTCCGTCCTCCTCCAAACTCCGTCAGGCTGGCGTCCACTCGGGCGACTCGGCGTGCTCGATTCCGACGCAGACGATCTCGGAGAAGTCGCTCGCGACGATCCGGGACTGGACCCCGAAGATCGCGAGGGAGCTCAAGGTCGTCGGTGAGTCAACTCTTGTTTTTCTGCCGTCTCGGGAGGGGGGGGCGCGCGCCTCGGCGACATCGGGAAACCAAGAGAAAGGCTGCTTCGCTCCGCTGCCGCGTTTCTCGCTCGAAGGAGCAAAAAAAAAACGAAGACTCAAAAACCAAAAACACATCCTCCCTTTCTTTCTCCCTTTTTTTGTTTTCCCCCCTCCTCCTTCCACAACAGGTCTGCTCAACATCCAGTACTGCGTCCAGGAAGAGGACGTCTACATCATCGAGGCCAACCCGCGCGCCTCGCGCACCGTGCCGTTCGTCGCCAAGGCCGTCGGCCACCCGCTCGCCGCCTACGCCTCGCTCCTGATGTCGGGCATGACCCTCAAGGAGGTCGGCTTCGAGAGCGAGCCCGTGCTTCGCCACGTGGCGGTCAAGGAGGCCGTGCTGCCGTTCGAGAAGTTCGCGGGCGCGGACACGCTGCTCGGGCCCGAGATGAAGTCGACGGGCGAGGTCATGGGCATCGACGTCGACTTTGGCAAGGCCTACGCCAAGGCGGCCATCGCTGCCGGGTCGCGCCTGCCGCCCGCCGGCTCCACGGTCTTCATCACCATGACCGACAAGTACAAGGACGCGATCGTCCCGGCGGCCCGGCAGCTCGTCGAGATCGGCTACAAGGTCGTCGCGACGAGCGGCACGGCCGCCGCGCTGCGGGCCGGCGGCGTCGAGTGCGCGGACGTCTTGAAGATCCAGGAGGGACGCCCCAACGCGGCGGACCTGATGCGCAACGGGGAGATCGACATGATGTTCATCACGAGCACGGGCGACGAGCCGGACGTGCGGGACGGGAAGGACCTGCGGAGGCTGGCGCTGAGCCTCAAGGTGCGGCGGAGTTTTTTTTCTTTTTTTTTCCGTTCTCGACCTTTTTCTTCTTTTCCTCGATCGCCAAACAAGAAGAAGAAGAGACAAAAACCCACTTGTGTCTCTTTCCCCTCTCTTTCTCTCAAAAAAAAAATTAAAAAACCGCCGTTTCCAGGTCCCCGTCACGACGACCGTGGCCGGTGCCAGGGCCACGGTGCAGGCCCTGGCCGGCATGAAGGACGGCCCGCTGAGGCAGGTGCCGATCCAGGACTACTTCCCAGAGACCGCGAAAGCCGGGATCAAATTCGTTTGAAGGGGGAGAGGTTTTTTTTGGAGTTTTTCGGGAGAGGGAAAGAGGGAGGGGGAAAAAACAAAAAGAGAGAGAGAGAGCTTGAGTTTTTTTTCGTTATTATCATTTCCTTCTTTTTACCTTTTTCAAACGCGGCCCCGTCTCCTTCGATAGGAAGATAGAGAGGAGAAGCGCGGTGTGGCGTTGTGTGTTTTTCATCAACACCGGGGTTTTAGTGAGGAGTGAGAGAGAAAAGAGAGAGAGGAAAAGAGAAAAAAAGCGTTTCGAGTGTAAGAAAGGGCCCGTACCGTGAGAGAGTTTAACGATGTTGTGAGAGGGCAGAGAGCTTGTGACGCGATAGATAGAGAGCTGGGAGTCGTCGACGACGAGAGAGAGCTGCAAGGAAGCGCCGCGCGCGCGAGAGAGAGAGAGAGTGAGAGAGAGAGAGAGAGAGAGAGAGAGAGAGGAGAGAGGCCGCGAAGGAGTGAACGGACGATGCAAACGAGCGAGAGAGACGGAGACAACCAACCCGCCGAGAGAGGGAAAGAGTTTTCTCTCCAGCTCAAAAGCATTCTTCACCTTCCTCTCTCTCTCCTTCTCCTCCTTCTATGTTGAAAAACTGACGCCGAGGGGGGCCAAGAGAATTCGGAACGAATCGTTCTTACAAGGAGCACACCCCCAAACATAAGCCCCAAGAGACAAAAAGACACTGAAGTACTGAATTATAAAAACACAACCTCCTCTCTCTCTGTCTCCTCTCTCTAGATGATCCCGATCTTGTTCGCCACGTCGAGCGCGTCGTAGTCCGGCGTCAGCCTCACGTACGCCTTCTTCGCGCCGTCGGGCCTCACGAGCGTGTTGACCTTGGCGACCGCGACGTCGTAGAGCGCGGCAACGGCGGCCTTGATCTTGCGCTTGTCGGCGCGCGCGTCGACGACGAACACGAGCGTGTTGTTGTCCTCGATCTTCTTCATCGCCGACTCAGTCGTGAGCGGGAACTTGATCACGTCGAACTCGTCGAGGCGAGGCGCGCCGAGGGCGACCTTGCGCGCGAACTTGGGCTCGCGGGCGCGCTGGAGCGTCCTGGGGCGGTGGAAGACGACCGACGTGCGGATCTTGCGGCCGCGCTTGTGGGTGTTCTTCTTGACCGACTTGGCCGCCTTGGTGGCCGCGGCCTTGGCGTCATCTTTGGCTGGTGTTGGGTGGGGAGGTGAGAAGGAGTGGCGATGGAAGAGAGAGGGAGAGGAAGAGGGAGAGAGGTGAGTGAAGAAGAAAGGAAGAAGAAGAGGTCCGAGCGTCCGGGTTCCGCCGCGCGATGAATCGATTCGATTCGCGAAAAGCCTCCGTGCAGTCGGTTCTGAGCGTCTTTAGAACCAAAAAAAGGGATGCAGAGCTCGCACAGGACGTCCAGGATCATGCAAGGCAGCGAGAGGCTCAGACAAGCACCGGAACGAGGCCGCGGCGGGGCGCCGATTTCTCAGCAGCCGCCGCGATAGGAGTGATCGATCGACGACGGGCGGGGAGCTGCTTGTGCTCCTCGAGCTCCGTTTCGGGGTCGAGCGATCAGCCTTCCGATTGCTCGGATGATGAGCTGACGATTCCAGCTTTGATCAGGCCTGGCAAGGCCGCGCGAGAGGGAAGAAACGCAGCCAAGAGAAGGAAGGCACAGCGGAGGGCCAAAGAGAGTCTGGCCGCCGCCGCCGCTGCCGCCGCCTTTTCGATCGCCTATGGCGACGAAAGAGGGCAGTCGTCGCTCTCTCTGCGGTCGATTTCAAGCTCTGCGCCTCTCATGAGAGACAAGCGACATCGAAGCATGACGCGACTTCGCAAGAGACCTCTGGAGAGAGAGAGCGCCAGAGAAGAGCTGGCGGCAAAGCTGGCGAGCGAAGACCCTCGGCCGCCGCCGCCGCCTGGAGGATCAAATGATTGCCTGTGACGTTGCCTCTCTCGTGCCCGCCGGCCTTCACGGGAGGGGGCTGCTGCTGTCGCGCCAGCCGCCTCCCTGCGGAGCGAGAGAACATCGCATGCTTACCTTTGGCGGGCGCCATTTCGAGAATAGAACTAGCGCAGAGGGGCAGAGCGCGGGGGGCGGGGGAGTGTTGAGATGGAAAAGGAAAGTGGGGGAGAGCAACAAAAAGAGCGAGCGGAAGAAAAAAGAGAGAAACAATTTCGGGCCTGATCTCACTCCACCTCGTTCACTGCAAAAAAAAAAAAAAAAAGTCTTCACCTTCTCTCCGCGCGTGGTGAGTCCAGGGCGCCTTGGTCGCAGACCTTGGGATTGCGAGGCTGTTTAGGACAGAAGCTCTGCATAGGCCTTACAGGGGGCCGCGAGCGCCGCGCTGGCTTCGGGAGCCAAGGCGAAGGCACTGGCAGCAGCCAGCGAGAGTTTTCATGGCCATCGCAAGCGCCGACGCCGACCGCCTCGATCCTCCTTCGCAGAGCCTTTTATTCCGGCGTTTCAATGCGATTTCACCCGAGACAGTAGAGAGCATGGCTGCGCCCTCTGGGCGCAGGATTGAAGCCCGAAGAGGCCAGGTTCGCGAGCCAAGACCGCCAAGGGGAATCGACCGAAAGCGTCGGCCGACGATTGGAAACCTTGCGGGTCCCGCTCGGGCAGAGCAGAACCGCTCTGCTCCGGTGGCCCACCCTCGCGCCTCTCGGCCCGGGCGGCCCTCGCTTGCGAACCCCTTTTGCGCAGATCGAAGGAGCGCGTCGAAACCTGCGCGGCGCTATTGGGGAACTGGCCTTTGCGGGACGGGAATACAAACCGAGGAGCGACAGATGAGGCGATTGCTTCGACGGCCCCCCTCAAAAGGGGCCAGCTGTTGATTTTTTTTGCGAGGCGGCGGCAAAAAGGAGAGGAGTCGCCAATCTCTGCTCTCTCTCTCAAAACTCACACTTTCTCCTTCCGAAAACCAATTATCAACGCTCTAGTCGAGTTTAATCCAATCGTCATGAACAAGCGCAGCGCGTGCCTCGCGCTGTTGGCGCTCGTCTGCTGCGCCAACGGTGAGAAAGACCGGAGAGGGAGATATGGGGGCGACGTCAAAGCAAGGAGAGGAGCACCGTGACGAATCGGTTTTTTTTCCCTCGGCCGCGGAGAAGCTGCCTGCTGTCTCCAGCTTTTTCTTGGCTCCGGGGGGGGGGTGGGGGCGGCTTGCTGCTGCGCCCGCAGCTGCTCAGGGACTTCCTTTTCGCGAGCTACGGTTCCCTCTCTCTCTGCCGTACTTCTATGGCCGAGGTCTCCGCGGCGAGAGGGAGAAGAGGAAACCCGCGTTTTCAGAGGAAAACGCGACCAAGCACGTCCTCTTCTTCGAGGTCGCGCGGCTTCCGCCGGGGTTCCTCCTCCTGGACACGCCGCTGCGAGAGAGTCTCTCCCTCTCACCGCCCGCCCTCTCTCGACATCCTCAACCAAACCAAACGCAACAGCGATCCCCTTCGCCAACGCCCAGTTAGGCGGCGGCAACCGCGGCGGAGGCGGCGGCGGCGGCGGGTAAGGGCCAAAGGGAAGAGAGAGGGAGAGAAGAGGAGCGACGGTTTGAGCGAAAGGAGACAACCAGGCAACTCACTTTTTTAACGCGGATTCGAATTGCGCGCCTTGTCCTTCTTTTAATCTTTTCCCAGTAACAGGGGCGGCGGCGGCGGCGGCTGGGGCGGAGGGTGCGTGCGCGCGTTCCCCTGCTGCTGAGGGATGAGGGAGGAGACTTGGAGAAAACAAAACAAAACTTCCACTCACCTCTTTCTTTCGTTTTTTTTACTCTTCTCCCTTCAACGTATTTGCATACAGCGGCGGCGGCGGCAACCGCATGGGAGGCGGCGGCGGCAACGGCGGCGGCGGCGGCAACGGCGGCGGCGGTGCCGCCGCGGCCCGCCCCGCTGGCGGAGGCGGCGGGGTGAGTAGCATGTTGGGCGGTGGGGGGGGAGGAGGCCAAGCGGCGCGGCCAGCTCCGAGCGGCGGAGGCGGCGGCGGAGGAGCCGGCGGGCTCTTAAACGGCGGCGGCGGCAACAACGGCGCCCAGTCCCGACCTGCCCCCAGCGGCAACGGAGGGCTCGGCGGCGGCGCTGCTGCGCTCGGCGGCGCGGCGCTGGGCGGGGCCGCGGGCGCCGCGGGGGGCCTTCTGAACGGCGGCAGCGATAAAACACAGGCAAGCAAAATCAACACCCCCAAAGAGGTCCCTTTTTGAGGAGAGAAAAACCCTGTTTTTTTCCTCTTCTCGCCGTCCCTCCTCTCCATCCCTGTATTTCGCGAGGGAGAGAGGGGGAGAGAGAGAAGCAAAGAGCCCTCTGATTTGCTTTCCTCTCTCTTTCTCTCTCCCTCGTGCGTGCTGACGATGCCCTGTGTTTCGAGTTTCTCTTCGCGAGGAGAGGCTCCCTTGAGCTGCTGCTGCCGCTGTCGCCGTTCTCGCCAAGGCCGTCCTCCTCCTGCTGCGAAGCGTGTCGACGTCTCCCGCGCCTGCAAGCTTGCAAGCTTGCCGAGTTTTTTGTTTTTACTGACGTCTCTTTTTCCTTTCCGCTCTGAAAAAAACCCGATGCTCTTTCCTCTTTTTCTTCTACAGGGCGGCAACAACTGGGGCGGCGGCGGCAACAACAACAACGGTGGCGGCAACAACAACAACGGTGGCGGCCAGGTAAGCGCAGAGAGAAGGCAAGCGAGCGAGAGAAAGAGGAGAGGCTCTCGAAGAAGGAGGAAAAGTGAAGGGGAAAACTCACCTTATCTCTCTCTCCCTCTCTCCCGCTTTCTCCAAACACTCCCAGCGCGACTGGAACGCCGGCCAGAACCAGGACAAGGACAACAACGCCGGCCAGAACGTAAGAGAGAGAGAAGGCAGAGGAGCCAGAGAAAGAGAAGAGGCTCTTGAAGGAGGAGGAAAAAGAAGAAGAAAAAAACTCACTTTCTCTCTCTCTCTCCCTTCCGCTTTCTCCAAACACTCGCAGCGCGACTGGAACGCCGGCCAAAACCAGAACAAGGACAACAACGCCGGCCAAAACCAGAACAAGGACAACAACGCCGGCCAAAACCAGAACAAGGACAACAACGCCGGCCAGAACGTAAGAGAGAGAGAAGGCAGAGAAGCCAGAGAAAGAGAAGAGGCTCTTGAAGGAGGAGGAAAAAGAAGAAGAAGAAAACGAAATTCACTTTCCCTCTCCCTCTCGTTTTCTCTCCAAATTCCCAGCGCGACTGGAACCAAAACAAGGACAACAACAACAACGGCGACAAATCGTGGAACGGCGGAGACAAAAGCAACGATAAGAGCTTGAACGGAGGCGACAAAACCAATATCAACTCAAACAACAACAACGGTGAGCTTTTCATTTTTGAGTTTCCTTCTGTGCCAGCGGCGGCTGCGGCCGCGGCTGCATCTGCAGCTCCCTCGCCGCTGACGCTGCCGTCGCTGCCACGCGTCTCGGTCGGGTTTCGGCCAGCGGCCGAGGCGGCGGCGCCGCCCTTTCTTTCCACTTTCTTCCTCCTCTCCAGCTCACGCTTCTTCCCTCTCTCTACGATAAACAGGCAACAAATGGAACAACGTCAAGGTGGAGGGCGACAAAAAGTCGTTCGACTTTGACAACAAAAAGGTACGATGGCCGCGGCGGAGACAGCCTTCAGACGCTGCTGGAAGAGATGGCGCGCGGCTTTAAAAAAACTCAACATTTTTTTCCTCTTCCACCACCACCCCCCCTTTCTCGAATCCAGATCGTCGTCAACAAGGACCTCCCCGACAACCAGATCATCGTCAACCGCGATGGCAGGGTCCCAGGCGGCGGTGACCGCGGCTACGGCTCCTGGAACCGCCCGCAGTTTTACCGCCCGACCAACTTCTGGACTGGCGGTTGGACCGACCCCTTCGGCTGCCGCTGGACCAACGGGTGAGAGAGAGATGGCTCAAGTCCCTTTTCCCCCCTGCCTCGGGGCGCCGTTTTCCTTTTTCTTTTCTTTTTTGGAGCCCGATGCGAAGAAATAGAGGAGCTCTCTCGCGTGGTATCACTCTCAGGCCCTCTTCTGTCCCACTCATCTTCTGATTCCGAAAAACACCAAACCCCCCCAAAAAAACATCGACTTTTTTTAACTTCTTCTCCATCAATAAAAAAAAACAGTCTGCTGATCGCCAACATCGTCGTCAACTCGATCGCCATCGCCGGCTACTGGTCCGGAGGGTGCTGCGGGTGCGGATACTTCAACTACTACGGCGGCAACGGGTACGGCGCCGGCGTGTGCGGGTACTGCACGTTCTGGAACGGATACCAGGTAAGAGAAGGGAAAAGGGGAAGAAGAGGGAAGGAAAAAGATGCGGCCTCTGAACTTTCGTTCTCGCTCTCGACCCACCTTCTCCCTCTCTCACTCTTGCTTCCCTCTCTCGCTCTCTCTAAAACCAAAAACAGTGCATCGGCATGAACCAGTACCCGGGCTGGAACGGCGGCGAGTGCGTCCAGCAGACGTGCTCGACGTGCATGTACTACGACCCGTCGTACGGTGAGAAAGAGAGCTCGCGTTTTTTTTGGAACAAGACGCGTTTTTTTTTTTCGGTCGCGCGAAGAAAAAAAACTTTCCTTGCTCACTTTATTTTTTCTCTCCTTTCTCTCGACCTTCCTCGCTCTACCTCAAATTCGCTTTTTTTTAACAGGCTACTGCGTCTACGCCCCGCAGTGCGGCTCGTAGGGCAAAAACTGGCAAAGAAAGAAGACAAAGGGTTACCCGCGGCGCGCTGCGGGGGGTGTCTCGGCCTCTGAAGGAGATGAGAAAAAACTTGGTTTTTTGCTCTCTCTCGAAAGAGACTCTTTTCGTTTCCCCTCCCGGCCGCGCGTCGTCTCTCTTCCTTTTCTTAACCGACATTCGTGATATTGCATCTTCACATATGAGTTAAAACAACGTGCTTTTTCCATTTTTGCCCCCCCCCCGGCGCTCTCGCGTCTTGGCGGCGGCAGGAGAGGAAGGGCGTGCGGAAGACTTCACTTCTCGCATGCCCTTTTTTCCTGCTTTCCGACGACGACGAAGAACAAAAACAGAAAGGACATGAAACCGAACAACCTTCTTCCTCACTCCTTCCCAGTGTCCGCTGCCTCTTTCTCCCCCCTCGCTTTGGCGCCGTGCTTCGCCGAGCGGGCGGGGAGAAGAGAGACACGGGATCTCTCGAAACCCTACTACTACTTTTTTATTTAAAAAAAGGCTCGGCCCTCTCGGAGTTTTTTTTCGGTTTTATGATTTGATCTGTGAATCGAAATGATGAAAAGAGGTCACGTTTGCTAATGGATACAGAGATGAGAGCTTGCTCGTAAGGGGACTGCTGCTGACGCTGCTGCTTCTCGAGGGGGAGCTCTGGAGGAGCTTAGAGAAAAAGAGAGAGTTTCTTTTTCTTCGAGGTCTCACGACGCACAGATCTACGCCACGCTCGACTTCGTGATCAAAGGACGCCTGCGCGAGGTGAAGCTGGACAGGCCCAAAACTCCCTCCGGAAACGCTGGCGCACCTCGAGGCCTTCGAAGAGAAGCTGCTCACGCAAAACCCGAACGCCAAAGTGAAGTACTGAGTGAAAGCGGAGCGTCTTTCTTCTCCTTTTCCTTTCTTGTGTGTTTCTGTTTTTTGCGCGCATCGTGTTGAGAGAGAGAACGCAGGCAGGGAGGGAGCGTCCTTCGTTTGTCTTTGTCGTGGAGTAGAGAGAGAGTGCAGAAGCGAGAGAGTGTAGTGAGAAAAGAGAAGGTCGACGTTGAGAAAAACCAAAAAAAACTTACTTTTCTTCTTCTTACTCAATCTCGCTCTTGCGTTTCTCGCCTCTTCCGCGCCCTCCCGTCGCCCTCTTCTTCACTCAGAGGTGCCCCGCGAACGCATTCACGCACTCTTGCCCCCTTGCGAGAAAAAAGCAGTGCGCGCTTGAAAGAACAAAAAATGCCCGCGGAATCGGCGCTCCCCTTTGTGCTCATCAGCATTATGGTCGCCGGCATGGGTTCGCTCCAGCAGGGCGTGCACAAGCTCTTCAACGGCAAGCCCAAGCCCGTATGCGTCGACGCGTTTGACCGCGCCGCGGCGGCGCGCGACAAGAAGATCAGGGAGGAGGCGAAGGTGAGTTATTTGAGTGCGGCGGCGGCGGCGGCGGCGGCGGCGGCGGCGAGAACGAGAGCGTCGATCGTCTTTTTTTCCCCTCTCGACCTCGACCTCCTTCAAACTCACCCTCCACTTCTTCTTCTCCTTCTTCCGAAACTCAAAAACGCCCCACCTCCCCTACAGCCTTGAGAGCGTCGTCTGCAGGGTGGACCGAAATACTGCCCCCTTCTATCGTAGCGGCGCGCGCGTGTGTAAAACTTCTCCGAAAAACAATTCATCAACTCTTCACTATCAGTTTTTTCCCTTTTGCATTCGGTCTCGAAAAGAAAAAAAAACTCCCCACCTTTTCTTTTCTTTTCTTTCCTTTCAAGCGACGGGCCCCCCGCTCGCCACCAGCGCCTCGAGCGCCGCCCGACACAGCTCCGGGCACGAGCTATTTCCGGGCTCGCCATCAAACGCCTCTCCTCCCCCTTCGGCCCGCGCCTGCGCCGCGTGGAGCAGCACGCGGCGCAGGGCCCTCGCCCCCGGAGGGAGGGCCAACGGGGGCCCCCCTCCCAGTCGGAGGAGGAGCGCTCTGGAGTCGCCCTTGCCCTCGTCCCCTCCCTCTCCTGCTGCTGCTGCTGCTGCTCTCGCCCTCCGAGGCAGCAGCGGCGCCGCGAGCCCACGCCCTAGGGGTAAGGCAGGGAGCGACGAGAAAGACGAAGACGGAGCTTGGTTTTCGTTCTCATCGTTTTCTTCTCCGTCGTCGTCGTCGTCGTCAAACACGCCCAAGTAATCTTCGACGCCGCTGCCCAGCAGCGCCGCCGGCCTGGCTGCCTCGTCGGCAGGCAGCAGAGGGAGTGCTGCAGAGCGCGACGTCGCCGCGGCCCTCCTGGCGCGGGAGGCCGGAGAGCTCGAGGAGGAGGAAGCGAGAGGAGGGTTGTTTTTGCGGCGGCGCGAGGGAGGAGGCCGCCGCTGCTGCTGCTCGTCCTTTTGCTGCTGCTCTTCTTGCTCCCGAATCTGCAACTGCCGCATACGCAGCAGATCCGAGGGCAGCAGTCCTCTGGGAGAAGAGGAAGGGGAAGCGGGAGGAACCGGGGCGTCGATGACGACGCCGGCGTAGGCCGCCGCGGCGAGCGCGGCCCCAAGGTCGCCGTCGTCGCCTGCGCCTCCGCCGAAAAACCCGGCCGATGCCGCGACGCCTCCGCCGCCGCCGGCTCTCCTTCCGGCGGCGACCTCGTGCGCCCCTCCGCCGAGCGTGTGGAGCACGAGCGTCGAAGAAGAGGCAGAGGGAGCCGCTGGCTTCGCCGACGGCGCCGGAGCCCTTCTCGTCTCGTTGCCGCCGTCGTCGTTGTGGAGCAGCAGCGTCGACGACGGCGGCGGCGCGGCGGCGTGAGCGTTGGCGTCTCCCGCGGCTCCCGCTGACGTATTCTTCCTGTCCGTGCTGCCCGCAGAGGA
>Ga0315289_10012557_pt1 | contig 11926 bp, 4 predicted proteins | sample YL17G11_40_MG_FD_203452 | JGI IMG/M metagenome (GOLD analysis project Ga0315289, IMG submission 203452) | Sediment microbial communities from Yellowstone Lake, YNP, Wyoming, USA - YL17G11_40 | ecosystem: Environmental > Aquatic > Freshwater > Lake > Sediment | place: USA: Wyoming | collected...
TATATCCTCTTTCAATCCCTCTTTTACCCAGCGTCTTATGATTGCTTGGAGTTTCTCGCCCAATAGTTCCTTGCCGTAATATCGCTTTAATGTCCGATAACATTCACGGGCAAAGTCTTTGTATAATGCAAACCAGGGCGGTTGGATACCTAATTCACATAAAACCTTATGAACCCCTGCCTCAATCCGTTCAATCTTTATCCGATACCTAGTAAATCCAATTGCCATCTTTTCTTGCTTTTCGGTTGGTAACGGCTTTTTCGACTCAATCCGCTTAATCTCACCCCTAAGAACTGAATTTATAATCTTCTTAATCTTAAAAAGATAATTCAGTTTCAATCCGGCTCTTTGCCACTTTTCCGCAACCATTTTCATCCCAGGTTTATTCAAGGTGGCTAAAAATTCAAAATATTCTAAGGCGAATTTCTGATATGAATTAAGAACAGATTCTTCGCTACGCTCAGAATGACTGGTAGCAATGGACTTAGAGTATGCTTTTTCTTTTCTTCCTCTCCCTTGATGGGAGAGGACTGAGGTGAGGGTGTTATATTCTTTATTCACTAATGCTGTGACCTTGTCTTTAATCTGTTTCTTCAGCCGGTCAAAATCAATCTCTTCTTTTTCTTTGGATGGGAATTCGATATTGATTTCATACTTCATTGCATCACGCTGAATCTTTTTTTCGGTCGGGGGTGGATGAACCCCGCCCTTCATTTCTCCGCGGCAAGTTCCAAGAAGGGCGGGGTGAACTTGCGCAATCATCTTTTCGTGTCTCATCTTAAAATCAATCGTATCCAATTGCCTAAAAAATTCAGGCCAGGAAGCGCCACAAGCTCGTAGGTATTCAAGAATGGTTCTTAATGTCGGGTTCTTTACCCTGCCACTTTCTAATTGACCAATGACACTGCGTCCGGATTTAGTTTTAATGCTAATTCTTAATGCTACTTCCTTTTGGGTCAGCCTGGCGGTTTCTCTTATTTTGCGTAGTTTTTCTGCCATTTCTTTATTGAAAATAAACATAAAATTACCTCTTATAAGGTTAGTTATAACTAACCTTTAAGTCAACCCAAAATTTCTACTAAATCGTCCTTCGTCAATCGCTTATCGTCCATTTCGTCGTAGGGAGGGGGTATCACCTAGGGGGTGACCCCCTAAGTGGCTTGGGGAGTGACCTCGGGAGTGGCTTCAGGGGTCGCTTCCTAAGTTGGTTAGGGGGTTGGTTCGGGAGCGGGTTGGGGGGCAGCTTCGGGGACAACTTGGGAAGCGGCTTCGGGAGTAAGCTGGGGAGTTGGTTCGGGAGTAGACTCGGGGGTAGCCCCCTAAGCAACCTGGGGAGTGGGTTCGGGGACTGACTCCCCTTAAATAGTTATGTGTTATAGTTATGTGTTAAAATGTCTGCAAAATTGTAATGGAAATAGAGGTTAGAAAAGTAAAAAGGAGTTAAGATTATGATAGAGACTAGAACGAATTTAATGATAAACTGGTCACTGCAATCTTTAGTTAGTCGCTTAAACTAACTCTTGAAAGGAGAAAACAATGACCAGCTTAACTAAAGCAAAAGAGTCTAATCAAAACTTTAATCAAGAGCAAGACTATCTTATCGATGACCAAAACTTCTTTCTTGAAATAGGACGTAATGTTATCCAACACTTATTAGATACCGAAATGACTGAATTCTTAGCCGCCAAACCTTATGAGCGTAACCTGACCCGTCAGGGTTATCGTAGTGGTTCTCGACCAAGAACGCTTAAGACCCGAATCGGTAAATTGCATTTCGAGGTCCCCTGCGAGCGTTCTGGACGCTTTAAGACTAAACTCTTTGCTCATTATCAACGGAGTGAGCAGGCATTCCTCTTAGCCCTTCAGGAAATGTATCTACAAGGGGTTTCAACCCGTCGGGTCGAGAAAATAACCGAACAACTATGCAGTCTGCCAATCTCAGCCTCAACCGTATCCCGAATAACCGCTAAATTGGATGCCGAGCTTGAGCGCTGGCGTAAACGACGTCTGACCGAGGAATACTTCGGCTTAATCGTTGATGCCCGGTATGAAAAAGTAAGAGCGAATGAACGGGTTAGTAGCCAGGGAGTATTGAATGTCATTGGTATTTCAGCCATAACCGGTCAACGTGAGATACTTGGGGTATATATGGCTAATACCGAGACGGAGACGAGTTGGTCCGAAGTATTTCGTGATCTTATCCAACGCGGTCTTCATGGTGTAAGGATAGTCGTTTCGGATGATCATAAAGGGCTTAAGGCTGCTTTAGCCCGGTACTTTCAAGGTGTACTCTGGCAACGTTGTCAGAAACATTTTAGTGATAATGCTCGGGATATGGTTAATCGAAAAGAAAGAAATGCTTTAACTATCGAATTACACAGTATCTTTGATGCGCCGAGTCTAAGGCATGCTAAAGAACGTCTCTGGGAAGTAATAGAACAATGGAGCGTTGGGCATGAGGAATTAGCTGACTGGTTAGAGGAGAATATTGAGGAGACACTAACTTACTTTCATTTTCCCCCAAGTTATCGCCAGAAGATAAGGACGACTAATATGTTGGAGCGTTATAATCAGGAGTTAAGACGTCGGAGTGAAGTGATAAGGGTTTTCCCTAATGCTGGTTCCTGTTTAAGGTTAATGACGGCATTAGGGATGCCTGCCTGCAGCTGTAGGCAGGGAACAGACTGAGGAGTGGGCAAGTCAGAGACCATATTTGGACATAAAGGAGCTAGAAGAATGGGATCAAAAAACCGGCATTTCGGCTACTGAAAAATCAGTTATTGGAGAATGAATTTGCAGACAATTTGTTACTTGACCCCTTAAATCCGAAATCCTAATTTCGAAATCCGAAACAAATTCAAATTCCTAAATTCAAAATTATAAACATTTGGGATTTTAATAAGGGCAACCTTTTAGAGTTACATTAAGTCATTTAAAATGTAGGGCAGACCTTTAGGTCTGCATCATTTTGGCAAGGCTAAAGCCTTGCCTTACATTCTATTTTATGACAAGAAACTTTCTAATCTCGCTTCCAAATTGCAAGAAATAGATACCCGGGCTCATTCCTTTTAGAGATATTTTCATTTCCGCATCGCGGTCATTGCGAGACTGCGAAGCAGACGTGGCAATCTCTTTTATCATCTTTCCTGATACATTAAATATTTTTATATTCTGGCGGTTAGCGATTTGCGGTAAGCGAATAGTAAAATAAGATTTTGCCGGATTCGGATAAAATTCTGGCGTTGAACTTATTTTGTCAACGGTAGTGCGTTCTTCTCCAATCCCTGTCACATCCCGAATTACCGATATATTCGAAGAGGCATAATTTGCCACATAAACCCGATTCTGTTGTTGATTATAAGTAAAAGATCGAGGATCATACCCGACTCCTATAGTTGTAGTCACAATATTGGTTGCACCATCAATTATTGTCACTTCATTACTAAAACTATTTGCGCAATATACATCATTGTTAATCGGATTATAACAAAAAGCACTAGGTCCTTCTCCCACGGTTACAGTCGCAATTACAATATCAGTTGCACCATCAATTATTGTCACATTGTCACTACCATAGTTCGCACAGTAGACTTTATTATTTGCTGGATTATAACAAAAAGCATGAGGATAGCTTCCAACATTCAATGTCGTAACAATACTATCTGTTTCTCCATCAATTATTGTCACATTATCACTAACACTGTTTGTACAATAAATTTTATTGTTGATGGAATTGTAACATAAAGCAAAAGGGTTACTATCCACTGTTACATTTGTAATTACACTATCCAATACCCCATCAATTATTGCCAAATTATCACCCCTACTGTTTGTACAATAAACTTTATTGTTAGTTGAATTGAAACATAGAGCATTGGGGTAGGACCCTACGGTTACAGTTTTAATCACATTGTTAGTTAATCCATCAATTATTGTTACATCGTCACTATTATAATTTGCGCAGTAGATTTTGTTGTTAGTCGGGTTGTAACACAAATCATCAGGGACGCCACCTACGGGCACGGTTGCAATTACATTATTCATTGTCCCATCAATTATTGTCAGGTTATGGCTTTCATTGTTTGCACAATAAACTTTATTGTTAGTTGAATTGTAACACAAGTCAAAAGGAGAGAAACCTGTAGTCAGAGTTGTGATTATGTTGTTAGTCGCTCCGTCGACGATTGTTACATTATCGTTTCTGCGGTTTGCGCAGTATACTTTATTATCAGTCGAATTGTAGCACAGATCCCACGGGGAGTGTCCAACAGTCACAGTAGCAATTACATTGTTAGTCATTCCGTCAATTATTGTCACATCATCACCCTCACTGTTTGCACAGAAAATTCTATTGTTAGTCGAATCATAACATAAAGCCCAAGGCCTGAGCCCCACCGCCACGGTCGCAATTACATTATTCGTTGTCCCATTAATTATCGTCATATTACCACCATCAAAATTTGAGCAGTAGATTTTGTTGTTAATCGGGTTGTAACACAAACCAGCAGGACCGTTTCCTACAGGCACGGTTGCAATCACATTATCAAATTCTCCATCAATTATCGTTAGACTATCATTATCAAAGTTATCGCAATAAATTTTATTATCGGATGGATTATAGCATAGAGCAACAGGATTCGCTCCAACGCTCAGAGTTGTGATTACACTATCGTTTACTCCGTCGATAATTGTCACATTATCACTAACACTGTTAGCACAATATACCTTATTATTGGTCGGATTATAAACTAAGGCACAAGGTCCACTTCCAACCGTAACGGTTGTAATCACCGAGTTGGTTACACCATCAATTATCGTCAGATTATCGCTAAGGTTATTTGCGCAGTAAACTTTATTATTGGTTAGATTGAAGCATAGAGCATAAGGACCCCAACAAAATCTTGGAGCTACGGTCGCAATTATATTATTCGTTATCCCATCAATTATTGTCACAGTATCACTATCGTAATTTGCGCAGTAAACTTTATTGTTGGTTCGATTATAGATGAGGGCGTAGGGGCAGTCTCCTACGATCACAGTGGTAATCACATTATTAGTTGTGCCGTCGATTATTGTCACATTGTTGCTACTACCATTCGCACTGTAAACTTTATTATTGATCGTATTGCAGCAAAGAGATAATACATTTGTTCCAGTTGAAATTCTAGCGGTCTTCTGACAAGTCGTTCCATTCATAGCGATTACGCAGTTGGTAAAACCTCCAAGATAAATGGTATTATTTACTAAATTGTAAACGAGACAATGAGGAAAAGTCATGCCACTTAACGAATCAGGAAGATAAATTGTTGTCTCCAGCCATTGGGCAGATAATAAAGTTACAAGTAACAAGTGACAAGTCACAAGTAAAAGGATTACCTTAGACTTTTTCATTTAAGCCTCCTTGAATCCTGTATCATTTAATAAATGATTAATAAAAAGGTTCGGCTTGTCAACGATTAAAATAAAACCAAAAAACTGCGAAGCCATTATTTTAAACCGCCACGATTCGAAAAATAAAAGGGGCTCGATTTTATCGAGCCCCTTTATCCGCTAAGGCGGATTTTTATTTCTCTAAAACCAGTTTTCGGGTAACCTTTAAGTCACCGGAATTGAACCGTAAGATATAGATACCAGAAGATAATGTGCTCGCATCAATCATAATTATGCCGCCTTTGGTCGGAGAAGAATTGGTATAAGCTTTAAGTAATACGCCCGCAACATTGTAGAGCTTGAAATTTACCGGTCCAGGCGCCGATAGGTTATAGCTTAATGCGGTAATATTATTCGCCGGATTGGGTGAAATCGTAAGTTTAAAGCCATCTTTTATTAGTCCATTACCCATGGTGCCTTCCGAAGCCGGTCGGTTTGGCGTTAATGCACTCGGACTGGTCGGTAGGGTGTGTCGGTAGAACTCAGGTGTGTTGGCTCCTTTAGTTGCATAGAGGTAGTCGCCAGCTAAAATCAAACTACCGCCGCCTTTGACTTTCTTGTTACGGTCACCGATAGGAATGTCCCAGGTATCAGACGGGTTCATTTGGACCCAGGTATCAGCCGAAATGTTATACTTCCAGAACTCTCGAGTATTGCCGCCTTTGAGCAGGTAGACCGCATTGTCACAATAAACCATTCCAGAACCTTCACCAATTTTCTTTTTCTTACCATCACGGTTAATAAAGAACTTGTGATTATAGCGTTTTAATTCAGTCCAGGTTTCAGTCGACAAATCGTACAGGAAGAAATCGCCGTAACTGCCTTTCAGGACATAGACATAATTGTTTCCGTCATAGGTAAGATAAGAACCTTTCTTGTAACCAATCTTACCGCTATTCCCAGCGGTTGGCTTGGTTGGGGTCGGCGTCCAGGTATTAGTTGCTATATCGTACAGATAGAATTCATCAGTTCTAGAACCTTTCATCGCAAAGATGTTGTCAATGCCGCCTTTAGTTATTTTGATTAAGCTGGATGCGTCTTTGGGATTTTTGGCTCCAGTCGGAATGTTAGCGAGCTTATGCCAGCCGAATGTATCGCCACCGGTGGAATCGGTTTGGAACTTCCAGAAGCCAGGGGTATTATTGCCACGCAGGACATAGAGCGCAGTCTGGTAAGCCGCCATTGAAGCACCCTTCTTTGGCTTTTTACCATCGCCCGCTTCTTTGGTTCCGATAGGTATTGTATCGGTAATATTGCTGGTCCAGGTTCCGATTCCATTATCCGGGGTGTAGATGTGGAAGTCTTGGGTATTGGAAGCTTTCAGGAAGTAGATTTTGTCATCGAGTCCGGTTACACAACTACCCGCTTTTGAATTCTTTCCAGAGGGTTGAGTCGGAATATCAGCCATTCTTTGCCAGGTGCTCGGTGCTGACGTTCCGCTTTGGACGAGTACCGAGCCTTCTGATTGGTCGTTAGTGGTATTCATATCGCCCACTAATTGCGTCGTGCATTTTGTCCCGAGCGTTCCAAGTGGTCCGGCGGTCCAATCAGCAAAGGTGACTTGCTGAGAAGCACCTGGACCAAGGGTTAAGCTTTGGGTATTGGAATAACCACCAGTAATTGTGAATAGGACATTAAAGGTTTGCGAGGTATTGCCGTTGTTACGAATGGTTGCTTTGGGAGCAATGACCGTGCCTTGGTTGACGGCACCGGCAGGATCATCAATACTCAGACACTGAACATCAAGATTTTGAACGAATACCGAGCCGGAGATTGTATCGTTAGTAACGTTCATATCGCCAATTAAACCGGTCGAACATCTAACCGGAAAGTTGCCGGGTGTATTGGCAGTCCATTGCAGAAAGTCAACCGTAATTTCTTGACCGGCATTAAGGGCTACGGTCGTATCATCAGCATAACCGTCACTAATGGTAAACCTAACCGGGACACTTTGCGAAGTGTTTCCATTATTTTTGATAACGGCTTGAGGATTAAGAGTTGTTCCTTGATTAACCGTGCCGGTTGGTGCTAAGATTGAGACGGTCTGGGCATCCAGCGATTGTACCAGAACCGAACCAGTCTGTTCATCATTGGTAGTATTCATATCACCAACGAGTTGGGTAGTACATTTCGTGGTTTGGGTTCCAGGTGGTCCAGCCGTCCAATCCGTAAAAGTGACTTGCTGAGAAGCACCTGGACCAAGAGTTAAGCTTTGGCTATTGGAATAACCACCGGTAATTGTGAAAAAGACATTAAAGGTTTGCGAGGTATTGCCGTTGTTACGGATGGTTGCTTTAGGAGCAATGACCGTGCCTTGGTTGATGGTGCCGGTAGGGTCATCAATACTCAGACACTGAACATCAAGGTTTTGAACAAATACCGAGCCGGAGAGTGTGTCGTTTACTGGATACATATCACCGGCAAGTCCAGTTGAACATCTGGTCTGGAAGGATCCTGGTGTGTTTGCGGTCCACGAAGCAAAATCAATTGTTAGCTCTTGGCTGGCATTGAGTGTCACAGTTGTATCATCGGAGTAACCATCACTAATGGTAAACCGAACCGGAATATTCTGGGCAGTATTTCCATTGTTTCTGACGGTTGCCTGCGGATTCAGAGTTGTGCCTTGGTTAACGGTGCCAGTTGGTGCGTTAATACTAACCGTCTGGACATCTTGAACTCGAACAAGTACTGAGTCTTCAAGTTTGTCGTTGCTATTATACATATCATTGTTGAGTCGGGTCGAGCATTTTATTCCGAACTTTCCTCGTTGAGAAGGAATCCAGGAAGCAAAGTTGACGACAATTGAGTCATTAGGTAAGAGGCTAATAACGGTTGTGTCGTGAGACCAACCATTAATTGTAAACCGAACGGGAAAACTTGCAGTTATGTTCCCAAAGTTTTTAACTATCGCTTTAGGATTAAGTGATATTCCCGAGTCAACAATTGCCGTTGGCGCTAAAATTGCGATTGTTCCAACATCAATTGCCCCAGGACCTTCAACCGCACGAATCATAAAGTCACCGGCTAATAATGTGTTCTCGGTGTAGGTACCTCCAGAAAGATTCCACTGAGTACGGGTTGGAGAATTGCGCGCACCGTCGGCACCTAAGCCAACGCATTGTGTATAATTTTCTCTTTGAATCCAGAAGATATAGTAACTACCTGAAGTTATTGCCTGGTCAGGAATTGACACAAAATTCCAAATGCCTCTGGTCCCGGAAATATCGTTTGACTCCCAGAGAGTAGGACCTGGTGCACTGGGTGAACCAGTATCTGCCACAACCCGAACGCGGAAAGTGTTATTTGCTGGTTGAGGCGGAAGAGCGTCATGGGAAAGCATTATTTCAGCCCCCTTGATTAGTCTTGGATAAGAACCGGGTGTGAATTTTACTCCATAGCCATTACCTGCGGTAGTAGTATAAACGATTTGAGTTGGGTTTCCATCGTCATAAAGTTCTTCGGTCCCTTGTACTACAATTAGTTGTTTGGTTATTCGGTCATTAATTACTTGCAGGTCTCCGGGAAGCAGGGTTCGAATGGCGATGGTATAATTACCTTCGGATAATGTAGTTGCCATAAAACTGACCGTAGTAGTGTAATTGGGCAGAAATGGTGCAACATTCTGTGAAGAGCTATAAACAGCTGACCCTGACGCATTATAGATAGTGCATGCAACCGTAAAATTCCCGGATGGACTTTGAGCACCATAATTTTTAATTGTTGCTGCCGGTGTGAAAGGCACGGGTAGCAGGAAATTAGAACTCGGGGTAGATATTGCAGTAGGTGCCACGTCAAAAGTTGGATATCGAGGACCAGTAATATTATCGACTCGGACATTCTGTCGATTGAGTGGTGGGTAATAAATACCGATGTAAATTGGGGTATTAAGGTAGCCAGCAAGACTCACGGTCCGTTGAGCATAGCTCGTACTGTTAAATCTAAATGAATCGAGCTTTATGGTCATTCCCGCCGGGTCAGGGGTTGTAGTCGAAATATACACTTCAAGGCTTTCAAAGGTACCAGCTTGACCTGCCCGATACCAAAATCGAAGTCTAAAACTATCAGAAGTTGGATAAACCATGCGCGTAATTGCCCAGTCGTTGTTTCGTGTACCAGGACTACCTTGACACCTTGCACAGCGAGCTCCCGAATATGGTTGTGAGTTAGTTAGTTCCCAGAAATTCTGCGTCGCAGTTTCAAAACTGAAACGGCGCCATCCCTCAGGCCAGGAAGGATAGACATTAGATTCGAAACCTTCGTAGAGTGCAGAATCACCGGGCGCGGCAAGAGCGAGTATAATCGGAAACATTAATCCGATTAGTATTTTATGATACTTTGACACCTTTACCTCCTTATTCATCCTTTTTACTTTTTGGGGTCAGGTTAAACTAAATTTTATATAACCCACCCCATAACTTTGGGGTGTCACCCATGATATTTTAAATTTTTCGGTTTTTCTTCTTACGCATCTTAACCGAATACTAAAATATTATAAATAAATTTTTCGGTTTGTCAAGAATAAAATGAAAGTGACGGTATTAGGTTCATTCCGATATCGACAAAAAGGGGAGGGTGGGTTGGAAGAAGCATTGTAAGAAACCGGTGATGGTAAGGTGCCTTGACTTGTTGAAAGACTTCAGTTAGTATTAATTTAAAACAAATATGTAATAAAAATAAAAATAGAAAAATGAAGCGTAAAAGACACAAGCGGGTTGAACGACATCCGGAAAAATATCTCGGCGGCAAGCGAATTCTACCGCAAGCAATAAGTGCGGGAATGAGCATTCAAAGGCTGGTTGAAGAATCGATGCTGGCTTATAATGGCGGTAGATTAAGAGCCGCTTGCCTTCTTTTAAAAGAAAAATATTCAAAACAAGATGTAACGGTTGGTTTGAGCCTTGCTGGTGCTCTTACTCCAGCTGGTTTAGGTCCCTCTTGTATAATCCCCTTGATGAACCATGGTTTCGTTGATTGGATTGTGGCAACCGGAGCTAACATGTACCATGATATGCACTTTGCTTTTGATCTGCCATTACATCAAGGAAGCCCTAAAATTAATGACTGTGATTTAAGAAAAAATGGAGTTATAAGAATTTATGATATTTTAGGCGATTATTATAATGTTTTGTTAAAAACTGATAAAGAACTAAGAAGGATTCTTGTCAGACCGGAATTCCAGAAAGAAATGGGCACCCAAGAATTTTACTATCAGCTCGGAAAAGTTCTTAATGAATATGAGAAAAAAAATGGCAAGGGAGAAGTAAGCATACTTGCCGCCGCCTATCGACTCGGAATTCCGGTTTTTACGTCTTCTCCTGGCGACAGCGCAATTGGAATGAATATTGCCGGGCTTGAGCTGCTTATTCCCAAGCAATATAAGACAAGGATAAATCCAAGTATCGACGTCAATGAATCAACCGCCATTGTTTTTGAGGCTAAGCGAAAAGGAAAATCGGCGGTAATCTTAATCGGTGGTGGCAGTCCTAAAAATTTTATGTTACAAACCGAGCCCCAAATCCAAGAGATTTTAAGAATTCCAGAAATGGGACATGATTATGATATTAATATTACCGATGCTCGACCGGACACCGGCGGTTTATCCGGCGCAACACCCAGCGAAGCGGTAAGCTGGGGTAAAATAGACCCGACGAAATTAGAGGAGAGTGTCGTTTGTTATGGCGATATAACGGCTTATTTCCCGATAATAACCGCCTATGTTTTAAAAACAACGCTCAAGAAAAGACCTAAAAGACTTTATGATAGGAGAAAAGAGCTTTCCTTAAAACTTAAAAAAGCTTATTTTGAGAATAATCCAGAAATTATGGAGCTTGAGAAACTTTTAAGAAAAAATTAAAAAGGCGAGCAATGCAAGAAAACAAACTTTTAGAACTGGTCGAAGAATATGGCACTGAAAGATCGCTTTTTATTATAAATCATGAACAAATCAGGGAAAATTATAAAAGATTTAAGAAAAATCTGCCCCGAGTTCAGGTTTATTATGCGATAAAAGCTAATTCCGAGCAACCAGTTCTTGAAACACTATTTAAAGAGGGTTCGAGTTTTGATGCGGCATCTTTAGCTGAATTTATGCAGGCTTACAAGTTAATCGAAACCTTGAGCGAATCGGAAAGAAATTTTTTCATTTGGGATAAAATAATTTTTTCCAATACCATAAAGCCCGAAGAAACTTTGAGGCTGGTTGCGCCTTATAAGCCTTTAATGACTTACGATAATTTTGATGAATTAGTTAAGATAAAAAATAATTGTAGTAGTGCTGGTCTTATTTTAAGAGTTAAGGTTCCGGATACCGGCTCGGTGATTGAGATGGGTGGAAAATTCGGCGCCGCGCCAAGTGAGGCGGTAAGTTTAATTGAGAGTGCTTATCGCTTAGGCTTACACGTCGAGGGAATAAGTTTTCATGTCGGTAGCCAGTGCACTAATTTTAACAATTACGTTGATGCCTTATCGATTGCTTTTAATCTATTTGACGAAGCGG
>Ga0315289_10012561_pt1 | contig 11921 bp, 8 predicted proteins | sample YL17G11_40_MG_FD_203452 | JGI IMG/M metagenome (GOLD analysis project Ga0315289, IMG submission 203452) | Sediment microbial communities from Yellowstone Lake, YNP, Wyoming, USA - YL17G11_40 | ecosystem: Environmental > Aquatic > Freshwater > Lake > Sediment | place: USA: Wyoming | collected...
CCTCCAGATTGGCCGAGGACTCGCCGATGCGGATCATGTCGATGGCCAGGGAGGGGAAAAAGCCGGCCTTGGCCAGAGAATCGGACAGGTTCTGGCCGTTTTTAATGTTGTCTGGAACGCCCGATAAGCGGTGCACCAGAAAACGGTTGGGAATGGCCCGGCAGGAAATGACCAAGGCTTGGAGGAGGGTGATGCCGGCGCCCAGCAAAAGCCCCATGGTCCGGGAAAATAGAGAAACGCCGGACTCGACCCAGACCCGCCTGGCATAAGGGAGGCGGAGCTTGAGACGGTCAAGCCAGACATGGGCTTTCTCCCTCCGCTTCAACCAGAAATAGGCCGCCACCAGAAGCACCAGGGCCAGGAGAAGGAAGAGCATGGAGTGCCGGACGGCCATGGCCACGGCCATGATCAGGCGGGTGATGCCCGGCAGGTCGGATCGGAAATCGGAGTAGAAGCCGGAAAAACTGGGCAGGATGAAATTGATCAGGATCATCAGCAGAGAGAAGGAGAAAACCAGCAGCAGGCTGGGATAGATCAAAGCCGCCCTGATGCGGGATTTGGTCCGGTCGATCTCCTTGGCGTAGTCGGTGTAGCGGCCCATGGCCTGGGGCAGGCTGCCGCTCTGTTCGCCGGCCATCAGGGAAGCGATGTAGACCGTGGAAAAGCGCTCTTGGAAAGGAGTGAAGGCCTCCGACAAAGTCCGTCCGCTGCGCACATCGCCCGCCACCCGCATCAGGACTTCTTTCAGGTTCTGGTTTTTGGTCCGGCTGATGACAAGCTCCAGGCTCTTGAGGACCGGATAGCCGGCCCGCAGCAGGTACATCAGCTCCTGGTTGAAGAGGATGAAGTCTTTTTCCCTGACCCGGCGGTTCAGGCTGGAAAGGGAGAGCTGCACCTTGCCCCAATCCTTGTGGATGGCCAGGACGCAGAAGCCGCGGGCTTCATAATACTTGCGGCATTCCTCCCGGGAGGGCGCCAGACAGGACTCTTTGAGCAGACGGCCGTCATCCGTGGCTAACCGGCAGAGGAAGTAGGGCATAGATTCTTCAACTTTTACAGGCCTTCATGTTAGGGGAACGAGGGATGGTTGTCAAATTCGCGAAATAGCGAGGCTGCATCTCCTTTTATACAGCCTCGCAACAGCTTTATTGGAGAGACCGCCGAATTGGTTGACAAACCTGACCAAAAGCCTTAATTTTATGCTGTGAAAAGAAAGCTGAGGATTATGGCTTTCTTCCTGGCGGCGGTGGGGCTGGCCGCCCTGCTGTCCCCTCCCCAAAGGGCCAGGACAGCGCCCGCGGCCGCCTTGGCCGGAATGTTGCAGGCCCAGGAAAGCGTCCCCACCCAGAAGCCGACCTTCGATTACATGAGCACCTATCTCTCCCGCAACACCAAGCCGCTCGGCTTGGAGGAGGATAAGGAGATCAAGGAGCTGAAAAAGCAGCCGGCCATCAAGTGGGCCATCCGGGCCAACATCAGGCATTCGCTCCAATAGGATATTTTTTTTGTATGATGGGTTCAATTTTTTGGATTTAGGCCGATGAATAAAAGGTTGACCTCTATTTTCATCCCCATCATTCTCATCCTCCTCGCCTTGGGAGGGCTCAACGTCTATCGTCGCCTCACCTGGAAAGAACCCACCGATGGCGTGTCGTGGGTAAAGAAGCCCAACGGCCTTGTCGCCGTCAACGTTGTCCGAGACGGCCCGGCTTATCTGTCCGGGATCAAAAAGGGCGATATCCTTTTCAAAATCAACGGCAATCCGGTAAAAAACCGGGCGGACCAACTCAAGCAGATGTGGGTGATCTACCGGATAGAACAAAAAGCCATCTATGAGATCGGGCGGGAAGGACAGCCTCCCCTGTCCCCCTCATTCTATCTGACCACCAACGGCACCGGGCTAAGCTACTACTATCTGGCCCTGGTGGGATTGACCGCTTTCGTCATCGCCGTGGTGGTCCTGTTCAGCACCAAATCGCCCCTGACCTTGCCCTACATCTATTTCTATCTGGTCACACTCAGCCTGTACGCCATGTACGTCTTCTCCCCCACCGGCCAGCTCGACGCACTGGACAGCATATTTTTCTGGTTGGATAAGCTGACCTTCCTGTGCTTTCCTCCTCTGCTCTTCCACTACTTCAACATCTTCCCCCAAAGGAAAAAGCTCCTCAAGCGCCGGCCTTCCATCCCCATCGTTTTCTACATTCCCGCTCTGCTCCTGCTGGCCGGCCAGGCGGCCCTTCACCTTCCTTGGCTCCAGGGCCTGGAATTGGGGCGGATGCTGGACCTTGTCAGCGGACTGGACAAAGTCGAATTGTTCCACTTCTGCGCTTTTGCCCTGCTGACCATCGCCACCATCGTTCACAGCACCCGGCGCACCTCGAGCGTCATGGTTCGCAAGCAGTACACCTGGATCGCTTACGGATTGGGCATAGGCGCCGTCCCCTTCCTGGCCTTGAACGCCATCCCCCACCTTCTGGGCCGGACGCCCACCTCCATCGGCGAATTGACCATCCTCTTCCAAGCGCTCGTCCCCTTGACCGTGTCCTATTCCATTTCCCGCTATAAAATCATGGATTTCGAGATTGTTCTTAAAAAAGCGGCCACCCTGGCTTTTTCCTATTTCGTCATCGCCAGCCTCTACCTGGTGGTCGGCTCTCAGACGAAATTTTTCTCCGAAAACCGCCGCAACGTGGTCATCCTGGGAGTGCTGGCCATCGTCCTGGGCGCCACACTTTTCGCACCGCTGAAGAAACTCTTCCAGTCCATCCTCGACCGGGTCTTCTACCGGCGCAGCTACAAGTACCGCAAGACCCTGCTGTTCATCAGCCAGGAGCTGAGCCGGGAGCGCAACCTCCAGCAGCTCAGCCATCGGCTGCTGGAGCTCATGGCCAACGCCCTGTCCTTGAAAGGCATCGCCCTGCTGCTGACCGAGGAGAAGGAGCCTCACACGTTTTCCCTCCTCCAGGCCAGAGGAGAGCTGCCGCCCTTGCCTTCCCGGATCGCCCTCGACCCGGGCCTCTTCCAGTCCTTCAAGGAGTCGGCCTATCTCTCCTACTACACCTTCCCCGACCGGCGCGACCTCCGCTTCCGCCTGGAGAAACTGTCGGTCTGGGGCTTTTTCCAATTCATGCCCCTCAAGGTCGAGGACAAGCTCATCGGCTGCCTGGCCATGGGCAAAAAGACGAATGCCAACTACCTAACCAGCGAGGACTGGGAGCTGCTGACCACCATCTCCTACCCGGTGGCCCTGGCCCTGGAGAACGCCTATCTCTACGACCAGGCCGGCCTGCGGACCCAGGAACTGGAACGGCTCAAGGATTACAGCGAGAACATCATCGAGAGCCTGACCGTAGGGGTGGCCGTCCTCGACCAGGAAGGAAAAATCATCGGCTGGAACCGGGTCCTGGAAGAAACCTTCCTCCGCCGTAAGGACGCTGTCCTGAGCCAGAACTTGCTGGCCGTGCTGGGAGAAACGAACTTCTCGGCCATCTTCCCCTCCGATACCCAGCAGGATTGCCAACTCTTGAGCGAGATCCGCATGGACGTCCGTCCCGGTCTGACCAAAATCTTCGACATCGCCAAGACCCCGCTCTTGGACAACCGGCTCAATCCCTACGGCACGATCATCGTCTTCGAGGACATCACCGACAAGATCATACTCCAGCAGCAGCTGATGACCTCGGAAAAACTGGCATCTATCGGATTGCTGTCGGCCGGCGTGGCCCATGAGATCAACACGCCCCTGACCGGCATCTCCAGCTATGTGCAGATGCTGCAGAAGAGGCTGACCGATCCCCACTTCGCCCACATCCTGGGGAAAATCGAGGCCCAGACCGACCGGGTGGCCCGCATCATCAAGAACCTGCTCAACTTCGCCCGCAATCCATCCGACATCTCCTTCAGCCGGGTCGATCTCATCGACAACCTGAAAGAGATCGTGGCCCTCATCGAATACAAACTGAAGGCCATGAACATCCAGCTGGAGTTCAACACCGCCCCGCTGCGGCCCATTTGGGCCCAGGGGGAACGGCTGCAGCAGGTCTTCATCAACATCATCCTCAACGCCCTGGACGCCATGCCCGAAGGCGGCGTCCTGCGCCTGGACGTCGACCAGCAGGACAGCGAAGCCCTGGTGCGCATCGCCGATACGGGCACGGGCATCAAGAAAGACCATCTGCCCAGAATCTTCGACCCCTTCTTCACCACCAAGGGCATCGGCAAGGGCACCGGGCTGGGGCTATCCATCAGCTACGCCATCATCAAAGAGCACGAGGGACGGATCACGGTGGACAGCGTCGAGGGCAAAGGCACGACCTTCAGCGTGATTCTGCCCATGGACCTGGACGCCCGCCGGCGGCGTCTGGACAATTCCCGCTCGCAAGGAAGCAACCATGGCCAAAGCAACGAGCATTCATCTCATTGACGACGAACCCATCATCCACGAGGTGCTGGGCCAACTCTTGAACTCCGAAGGCTACGAGGTGGAGATTTCTTCCTCGGGCGAGGAAGCGCTGGGGAAGCTGGCCGAGCAGTCCTTCGACCTGACCCTGCTGGACCTGCTCATGCCGGGCCTGGACGGCCTGAGCGTGCTGCAGCGCATCCGGGACAAAGACCCTCAGGCCACGGTCATCATCATCACGGCTTACGCCTCGGTCGAATCGGCCCTGGCCGCCATGAAAATGGGAGCCTACGATTACGTCCAGAAGCCCTTCAAACACGACGAGCTGCTGCTCATCATCCAGCGCGCTGTGGAGCACCGCAACCTCCAAAAAGAGAACCTTCGGTTGAAGGATGAGCTGCGGGGCAAATTCAGCTTTTCCAGCATCATCGGCAAGAGCAAGGTCATGGAAAGCGTTTTCGAGCTGATCCGGGCCGCCGCCCCCACCCGCAGCACCATCCTCATCCAGGGCGAAAGCGGCACGGGCAAGGAGCTGGTGGCCCACTCCATCCATCTGAACAGTGACCGGTCCCAGTTTTCCTTCATCACCGTCAACAGCGGCTCGCTCCCGCCCGACCTGCTGGAAAGCCATCTGTTCGGCCATGTGAAGGGAGCCTTCACCGGAGCGATCAGCCACAAGATGGGCCTCTTTGAAGCGGCCGACCGGGGGACCATTTTTTTCGACGAGATCTCCACCCTCAATCTGGAGACCCAGGCCAAGCTGCTGCGGGTCATGCAGGAGAGAGAGTTCATGCGTCTGGGGGGGACGAAAACCATCCGGGTCGACGTGAGGATCATCGCCGCCACCAACGCCGACCTGGAGGAGATGATCAACAAGCGGGCCTTCCGGGAGGACCTCTTCTATCGGCTCAACGTCATCAAAATTGAGCTCCCACCCCTGCGCCAGCGCAAGGAGGACATCCCCCTGTTGGTCAAACACTTTCTCAATTTCTACGGCCAGGAAAACGGCAAGGAGGTCGAGGGCCTGACCGAAGAGGTATGGGACATTCTGAGCGGCTACCACTGGCCCGGCAACATCCGCGAGCTGGAGAACCTCATGGAGCGAGCGGTCGTCTTCACCAAGACGAGGATCATCGACCGCTCCAGCCTGCCCGCCTTTCTGCTCGCCCCTCGGCTGGCGGAAGGGCCGGACCTGCCGGCCGCGGCTAAAACGATGGCCCTCAAGGACCAACTTCAGTATTTCCAGCGGCAGGTGATCGTGGACGCCCTGCGGAAGACCAAGGGCGTTCAGAAACAGGCGGCCAAAATGCTGGGCTTGAAACCGACCACTCTGAACGAAATGATCAAAAGGCTCAAGGTGGATACGGAAAACTTCTCCTAGCCGGTCGTGCGTCAAAGCGCGCCGCTTCGATGAGCGGGGAACCTGTGAGACGCACGACTAGCGATCGACGGTCAGGCGGCCCGGCACCCATCGAAGCGGGTTGACCTTGACGTCCCTGAGTCGGCCGCGGAAGGGCAGGCGCACCGACGTCTCTTTGGCCTCCACGATGATCTTGCGGCTGACCTTGACTCCCTCCTCGGACCATTCCAGCCAGAGGGGATAGACAAAGACCTCGGATTTTTGGCTGACTTCAACCTGGAGGAATCGTTCCTGGCCATCCTTGACTTCGCTCAGAACGATCCTGGCCTGGGGCAGGGCGTAGGAATCGAACCACGACTTGAAGAACGGGCCGAGCTCCCGTCCGGAAGCCTTCTCCATTGATTTGATAAAATCGGCCGTCCGGGCCGCGCCGAAGCGGTGGGCCTGGTAGAAATCTCTCATCCCCGACCAGAAGGCCTCCGGCCCGACGATTTCCAGGAGGAGGTTGAGAACGGCCGAGGTTTTATTGTAGATGACGGCCTGGTAAGCTTCGAAATTGAGAATGCTGAGCCGCGAGCCGAAAGAGATCTGGCCCCAGACTGACATCTTGTCCGTCCATTGGCAGAATCTTTCCATGATGCCGGCATAAGTCTTCTCGCCGTATTTCTGCCTGAGGAACTGGGCGGTGGCAAATTGGGCCAGCCCTTCGCTTATCCACTGGTCATGGTAGGACTTCCAGGTCACACACTGTCCCCACCACTGATGGGCGATCTCATGGGCCAGGAAGTATTCCTTCCAGCGGGTGAGGTCCACCGGGCTGCCCACGTTGAGGGGCAGCCGTCTATCCGCGGCCCGGGGTATCTCATTCAAGACGGCGAACGAGGCGGGGCTGTGTCCCCCTCCGGAATACCACTGGCGCTGGACTACGGCCAGCTTTTCATAGGGATAGGGACCGAACAGCCCTTCGTAGAACCGGAGGACGTTGCTGATTGTGGAAAGATCCAGCTTCCCCATGAAAACCCTGGATGTCACGAAATAGCTCAAGGGCAGGGGCTGGGACACCGCGGCTTCCTGGTTGAAATCGCCGACGATAAAGGAGAGGTACTTGACCGGCCGCTGGGTCCGGAAGACGAACATGCCCCGGCTGGACTGGCCCGCTTCTCCGTCCTTGGACGGCCCCTTGGACTCGGAATGTTCCAGGAGCAGGCCGTTGGCCTGGCAGGCATACTCGGCCGGGACGATGATCTTTTGCTGGGCGGTGAAAAAGTCGTCTTCGGAAGGCTCGGGATACCAGACCGCCGAGCGGCTGAAAAGGAAACTGTCGAACTTGGGCGGGGCCAGGATTAGGGTTTCAGCGAGCTGTCCGGCGATCAGGACATCGGTGGTCTGATCAGGGGGGACCAGGCGGCCGCGGTAGGTGATCTCAAACGAAAAAAAAGTGCCCTGGTCGTAAGCCTCCAGAAAATAAATATACAGCATATCCCGGGTCTTATCCTGGGTAAAAAACAACTCTCGCCCCTGCTGGTCCAGGATCCGCTCGATCTCCAGGTCCTTGTTGAGACGGAACTTGAGGGCGTCGAGGGAATCGATGTTGGATAAAACGGAAACACGGGCCCGGACCGCGAGCCAGGTCGTCTTGGGCCAGAAGCTGACTTCCAGGTCATAGTGCTGGACGTCGAACTTCTGACTAAAAGAGATGAACATATTCCGCAAGCCGTCTTGGGCCGGCGGAGAATACAGGTTGATCAGTTTCGACTCGGGCTGTTCGAGGAAATGGACCTCCTCTTCGGCAAAGGGCGTAAAGATGTAGGTGAACTCCTTCTTCCTGGCCGTCTGAAATTCAAGCACGGTCTCCTCTCCCTGGGGCAGGAAGCTGAGAGGCTGCCGGGTTAGAGGACTGACCACGGTGTAGAAGCGGGGATAGTGCTTGTCGAAAAGGGAGACTGCCCTGGCTTTCACGGCTTCCGGAACGGAGACGGGCTGTCTGTCTCCGGTCCGCTTGATCCGGACGTGTTCTTTAAAAAAGGAATGGGAGAATCGACAGAACACATATTCAGACTTCTCCTGGATCTTCTGGGTCTTGTAGGCCAGGTCAAGCTGGTGCCTTTCTTTGGGGTCGGAGGGTTGATAGCAGACAAGCCCATCGCCCATGATCAGCAAGGCCGTCTCCACTTCGGGGATATTATCGAAGAAGACATAGGCGTTGGTGAAAGTCAGAGAAATATCTTCTTGGTCGATCTCAACCAGGGGGACGAATTCAACCCGGTCGGAAGGCATCTTGATCTTGTACAAGAGGCCGGGGTCGTCCCTGATCGTCTTGGCGGCGATCAGTCCGGTCGGGCCATCCTGGTCCAGCCGGAGCTCCCAGCTCTGGACGAAAGCTAAATAGTCGTTCTCCAAAATCACCTGGAGGAAGACCCTCGATTGTTCTTGCCCAGCGGCTGTCTCATTCCTCGAATAAAAAGAAGCTCGGTCAATGGCGAAGACCTCTAAGAGCCGGCGTTGGAAGGCGGCTTCCCGTTCACGGAGGGGCGGGCTGAAGAGGTCCGAATAGGCCGTGCTGTCCTTGGACAAAACAGAAGCTTGCAGCCTGGAGGCCAGGCCGCTGGCGACCCGATCATCCGGAGACAAGGCCGCTGCCCGGCACAGGAAAAAAGCCAATAAAAGGAAGAACACAATCCTCGACGTCTTGTTTGTCATGGAAAAGATGCCCTTGAATCGATCATAATGCAGCTTGCAACCCAATAATAGCAGTATTTGTGCCAAGGGAAATCAAGGATGACAAGATATAAATTCTATATAAAATCAAGAAAAATGTAAATTCTGTTTACGGTGCGCCAATAAATAGCTTATTTTTTCAGCAGCCTGCCGAGAAGGCTCTCTACATCGTTCACCTTGCCTTCTAGACGCCCCAGTGCCCCTTCCCGATCATCTACGGCGATATGGGTCAAAACGCGGCCGGCCTGCCGCCGCATTCGGGCGTGACAGTCTTTGATCAGCCCGAACACAGCCTCCCACTCGCCCTCGACTATGGTCCCCATGGCCGTCACCTTATAGGGCAGGCCGCTGTGATCGACAATGTCCAAAACTCTGGCCACCGGTTCGGCCAGCTCATCGCTCCGGCCCAGGGGAACGATGCTGAATTCAACTACCATTATTTCTCTCCTTGCGCCGCTCTTCTTCCTTTCTCTTGCGCAAGTCCTCCTCCCAGGTCACGAAGCTGTGGTAATAGACAGCATCCCCTTCATCGATGCCGCGGGTGATCTCGGTGATGTGCGAGGTGGAGGCCCCGAAAGCCTCCACGGCGAAAAAGACCGCCTTCTCGGGGTCCACATCCGCGCCGCAGGTATAGATGTCGAGCGCCCCGTAGCCGTGTTCGGGCCAGGTGTGGATGGAGATGTGGGATTCGGAGATGACCACCACGCCGCTGACGCCGTTGGGCGGGAACCGGCTGAAGGAGATGGCCCACACTTTGGCGCCGGCTATCTCAGCGGACTTGACTAGAATTTGCTGTACTTTCTCTATGCTGCCGATGATGTCCGGATCGCAGTTAGAGGCTTCTACGATGTAATGATGTCCGATGGTCCGGAATTCATTTCCCGCCATTGCTCACCTCCTGCCCGAAAAACTCATTATGACACAACACTGTCGGCTGTCAACCGCTGGAGTGGATGGGCTAGCATCTCCGAACGTGTGATTCGTGGGGAGGGGTGGCAGGGCGGAGGGGCTCCCCACCCGCGCGCAGCTTGGCGAGCACGGATGGGGAGGAGCCATGACAGGACCCCTCCTCTTCTTGAATGCTAGATCACACAATCGGAGATGCATCCGGGAAAGTATGCTTCTAGCGGTAGCTTATACCAGGACCCGGCGTTCGTCCTTGACCGTGTTGAGCACCAGGTGAGTGACGCTGCGATCCACGTTGGGCAGCGACAGCAGATTCTTGATGAAGGCGTTGAGGTCGTCCCGGCCGCGGAATCGGCCGACCACCAGAGAATCCCACTCGCCGGTGATGTCATAGACGGCGCTGACCCGGGGGTCCTCGGCGATGCGCTCCTGCGTTTCGATCAGCTTCCCCTTGGAGATGCGCAGAGCGATGACGGCGGTCAGGTCGAACCCAAAAGCCGCGGCCTCGACCACCGGGATGTAGCCCCGGATGGCGCCCGAGCTCTCCATCTGTTTCACCTTGTGGATAACGGCCGTGACCGAAGTCCCCACGGCCTTGGCAATTTCACGGAAGCTCTGACGGGCATTGGCGTTCATCACGCCGATGATCTTTCGGCCAAGGTCGTCGATCATGATCTCCTCCCTTAACTATTGTATATATATTCCCGTTAATTATTGACGTTTGTCAATATAATTTATAAATTTCTTGACAATCATCTTATTATTTACTATATATATGGACAAATCAACATGCACCGTATTCAGGTCAATCTTGGAAAAAGGAGGCTCACTTATGACTCCCGCGGCCAGAACGGTTAAGCCCTTCGACTTCAAGTCTGAAGAGGACGTCTTGCGGTATGTTCGGACTCCGGCCCACCAGATCGAGTTTATCCGGGTTGTCTTCCCCGACATCCTGGGCCGGCCCATGGATTTCACCTTCCCCCGCGAAGAGCTGGAGATGGCTTTCCGGGACGGCAAAGGCTTCGACGGCTCTTCTATCGAGGGATTCGTCCGCATCGAAGAGAGCGACCTGGTTATCCGGCCGGAAGCCCGCACCTTCCGTATTCTCCCCTGGGAATACACCGGATTCCAGCCGGACATCCGCTGGCGGGAGGGAGTCATGTTCGGGGACATTCTGACCCCGGAGGGGAAGCCTTATGAAGCCGACACGCGCCGGATCCTCAAAGAAGCCCTGAAGAAGGCCAAAAAGGAGTTCGGGGTCGACGACTTTAAGGTGGGGCCCGAGCTCGAATTCTTCCTTTTCCCCTCGAACAAGGAGGCCCGGCCCCTGGACGAGGGCGGTTACTTTTTCGCCGGCTATCACGGCGAGATCCGCAAGGAGATCCAGCTCTTGCTGAAGAAGATGGGAATCGCCTCCGAGTACGACCATCACGAAGTGGCCCACGGCCAGCACGAGATTGACCTGAAGTATGGCAACGCCCTGGACATGGCCGACATCAGCATCCTCTTCCGCTACGCGGTGAAGAAGGTGGCCTGCATGCACGGGCTATATGCCACCTTCATGCCCAAGCCCCTCAACGGACAGAACGGCAGCGGTATGCACGTTCACCAGTCGCTGTGGCGCGGGGGGAAGAACATCTTTTTCGACCCCAAAGACCGCTATCACCTCTCGGCCGCGGCCCGCCACTATGTGGCCGGCCTGATGGCCCATGCCCGGGAGGTGTCCTCGGTCCTCAGCCAGTGGGTCAATTCTTATAAAAGGCTGATCGAAGGCTACGAGGCGCCGGTCTACATCGCCTGGGGCCAGCGCAACCGCTCGGCCTACATCCGAGTGCCCCAGTACCAGCCGGGCAAAGAGCAGGCCACCCGCATCGAGCTGCGCTGTCCGGACCCGGGCTGCAACATCTACCTGGCCCTGGCCGTAATGCTGGCCGCCGGCCTGCGGGGCCTAAAGGACAAGTCTCCCCTGGCCTCCCCCGTCGAGGAAAACATTTATCATATGAGCAATGCCCGCCAGAAACAATTCGCCATAAAAACTCTACCACGCAACCTGGAAGAGGCGATCAAGCTCACCGAGAAGAGTGATCTGGTCCGGGGGGCGCTGGGCGAGGTCCTCTTCCAGAAGTTCCTGGCCAACAAACGGGAGGAGATCGAGGAGTACAACCGGAACGTTTCCGGCGAATACGAAAAGCAGGTCAGCGACTACGAGGTCCGCAAATACATGCCTTTTCTATAAGCCCGCTCGCTATTTGCTATTTCCCATCTGATTCATTATCATAATTCTCCCCGGCTTTATTGAATTGATACTCTAAAGCCGCACTCATACTTTTTCAAGGAGTCATGATATGGCGGTCAAGGGATTCAACCCCTTTGAGATGGCTCAGAAACAGTTCGACACTGTGGCTGACCTTCTCCAACTCGAGGCTGCCACCCGGGACCTTCTCCGGCAGCCTTTGAGGGAGTACCATTTCAGCATCCCCGTCCGCATGGATGACGGAAGCATCCGTGTTTTTCGCGGTTTTCGATGCCAACACA
>Ga0315289_10012562_pt1 | contig 11921 bp, 13 predicted proteins | sample YL17G11_40_MG_FD_203452 | JGI IMG/M metagenome (GOLD analysis project Ga0315289, IMG submission 203452) | Sediment microbial communities from Yellowstone Lake, YNP, Wyoming, USA - YL17G11_40 | ecosystem: Environmental > Aquatic > Freshwater > Lake > Sediment | place: USA: Wyoming | collected...
AGTTATTGGTAACAATCGTATGACCATCGATAAAATTGAGAAAAGTGGTGCGCGGGTCTATGCCGATACCTGTATGGTGGTCTCACCAGTTATGGAACAATACCCGGCAATTATGGTAAACAGCGGTAAAGCGCTTGCTTATGTTCCAGATATGTGCGGTGCGGTTGCCCGGATTGGCTCGATTGAAGAGTGTGTGGCTGTAGCAACATCGTAATCGCTGGTATCTTGCTCCAGACAATTTTTGAATAATACAATTTTAGTAAGCTAAGATCTCAAAAAAAATAAAGTTATTACTTGATTGAGAGAAGAATTTTTTTTATCTCTGCAACTGCAGCCGGTTCCGGATTCTTTCCCGGGCCAACACCCTCACCGTAGGAAAGGATTTTCCGGACATCATTTTTTGTCATATTGCCAAAGGGTAGATCAGCCCAAATTTTCTGATCAATCACATTCCAGGTGCATTGCAACAGGTGCCCGAGGAGATCGATCTCTTCCCGGGTAAATGAACTCCAGTCAGGTCCAACCCCATGTTTTATTTTTTTTATGGACTCTTCCACACTCTTTTCACGGTGAACATGGTACATCCGTCTTCCAATCTCTTTCTGCGAAACATCCGGCATTGTGTTCTCCTCCTCCTGTTCATTTGGGGATGATGAAACAATTCCATTCCCTGTCTATATACTTTGTGGCGAACACCCTGCACATGGGGCCATCGCTGATATATTGAACAAAAATTTTCCTGACAAAGGCAGGATGCGGAAAACAATATTAACCAGTAACAGGATAATTCCCACAAATCAAAACCTATGTACGGAACCACCGATGATACTCTGGGAAGAAGGCTTTTCCAGGTACAGAAGGAAAAAGCAGTCGAAGATGCATTAGAGAAGATACGGCATACGACCGGAACCGAGTGGAATTCGGTTTCTTCGCCAGATGCAGAAACCCTCAAAGAGATCTTGGGTGAAGTATGGACATCTATCGACCGACATCGATGGGGGACCTATAGTTTCTCAAAATTATCAATAAATGATATCCGTTCCCTGATAAGTATCGGAAAAACGGTAAAAGCCAAACCCCCACTGACTAATGAGATGCTTAATCTACTTGATAATATATTAAACAATAAAATATAATTGTGTTTATCAAAATTTCTATAAATTCAGCCAGTAATTTATCACGATTCTACACGATACTTTTATGCTGGATGACCTGTTAGGATACTATCATTGAGGGGAGGATAAAAAAATGGTTGGTTGGGAGGTTCCAATTGGCGCAGCAATTGCCTTTGCAGGAGGCGCGATTGCAACAGGATGGGCACAATCACGGATAGGTGCAGCCGGAGCGGGAGCTATTGCGGAAAAACCCGAAACAGCGGGATCGATTATCATTATCGAAGCTATTCCGGAGACACTGGTCATCCTGGGATTTGTGATTGCATCGATGATTATCCTGATGGTCAAGTGATAGCAAGAAAGTAACAGCTCATTGATTACATCGCATTCCCTTAAAGAACGATTTTTCTTCGGGCTCCCGAACCGGGAATAAACGGGAGCAGTCAATAAAACCATCAGGTTATTGAAAACCCCAAAAATAAGCGGGTGAATCAATGGCATATGAAAACCTGTTAAAATCTGTTGAGGAAAGTGCTCAGGAAAAAGAGCGCGAGCTCAGAGAAAAAGCACGTAGTGCTGTAGAGTTAATTTCAGAAGATGCAAAGAATCAGGTAGCGGTCATACAGCAGTCACTTTTGGCAGAGTCAAAAAAGGCTGCCACAATTGAGAAAAACAAACTCTTCTACCTCACCAAAGGTGAGAATAAGGAAAAACTGATCAAAACAAAAGAAGCGAACTTTTCGAAAGCATTTAATGATGCGGAACTGCGCCTGTCGTATATGCGAAAGGATCCAAAATATCCAGACATTTTAAAAAACCTTACCCGGGAAGCTGTTGGAGCGCTGGGTGGAGAGACATTCCGCATCCATTTCGATAAAAGGGATGAAAAACTCGTAAAAAAGATACTGTCCGAATTACATCTTTCAGGAGAAGTCATTGCTGATCTCCACTGTGCAGGGGGTGTTATTGTCAGTTCACAGAACGAATCCATAAAAATTTCAAATACTATTGAATCACGGCTGGAGAGGGTAAAAGAACAAAAAAAACTGGAAATTTATTCAGTCCTTTACGGTGATTGACATGGATTACGGGTATGTGAATGCACGAATCCGCGGAATGAAAAGCCGTCTTCTGGATCGTCACACACTCGAAGATTTGATTTTTCAACCCGATCTTGATTCTCTTATCTCTGATCTTGAAAAAACACCCTATAAAGAGGATATTATCGAGGCAAAAGTCCTGTACAAGGGTGTCCTTTGCATTGAATATGCATTGAGAAAAAATTTTGTCAAAACATTCCAGAAAATCCTCGATTACGTCAGGGAAAGCGAAGCTGAACGGTTTATCAGGATATTCCTGCACCGCTGGGATGTCCAGAACATTAAAACCATTCTCCGTGGGAAAAACATCCATGTAACCAATGATGAAATTTTCGACTGTCTTGTACCCGCCGGGGAACTTGACGAGGTGACACTCAACGAACTTGTCAGGCAGCCGGATGTGAGGGCAGTCATCGATATGCTTGCAACCTGGGGAATTGTGTATGCAAAACCATTAACGGAAAAATTTCCTGAGTATTTTGAAAAAAGTGATCTTGCCGTGCTTGAATGTGCACTTGACAAATATTATTATAAGGAATCCCTGGAGTCGATAAAAACCACGTCCTACAACACTATGCTGATCCGTAATATCCTTGCAACAGAGATTGACGTTGTAAACCTCAGGACCATTTTTCGCATGATCCGCGATCATGTCGAGAGTGAAGAAGCACAGGAATTTCTGATAGGGGGTGGCAAGGAACTCTCCCTGAAAAAATTGAATCAATTTATTGCCCTGCATTCGATTGAAGAGGTCCTCAAAGAACTGGAACAAACCCCCTACCGGTTCCTTGCAGATGTTCCTGAAATCGCAATAAAAACACAAAAAATTTCTGTCATCGAAAAGCAACTGGAAAAATTCCTGATAAAAAAAGGAGTGAACGCATTTTCAGGAGACCCCCTGAGTATTGCCTCAGTTATCGGATATTTCTGGGCAAAATATAACGAAGTAACCAATATCCGGATTATTTCACGGTGTAAAACGGTGGATCTCCCGGATGAACAGCTCAAAGAGGAACTGGTGTATGTATAAATTTGTTGTCGTAACGGATAGCGATCGCGCTTCAGGGTTCCGGCTGGCAGGAGTTGAGGTGCTGGAAGCGGGCAGTACGGAGGAAGCGAAAAAAGTAATTTCCCCTCTGTTATACAAAGACGATATCGGGATCGTCGCGGTAAACGAGGAGTTCATGCTCACCCTTGACGAGAAACTGATGACCCGTATCGAAAAACTGGCCCGTCCTCTTATCATCCCCATCCCTTCGAAATCAAAGGAACTCGACAGGAGATCGTATATCGAACGGCTTTTACGAAAGGCAATTGGTTACAACATCGTGCTGAGGAGGTGAAGGTATGATTTCTGGCACAATCTCGAGAATTTCCGGCCCTGTCATCATCGCCCGCGAAATGAACGGGTCAAAAATGTATGATGTGGTCAAAGTCGGGGATGAGGCGTTAAGAGGGGAGATAATACGTCTGGAAGGAAATAATGCGGTTATCCAGGTTTATGAAGATACGACCGGACTAACCCTTGGGGAAAAAGTAGAGAATACGGAGACCCCCCTCTCAGTCGAACTCGGCCCCGGTCTTCTCGCTTCAATTTATGACGGTGTGCAGCGCCCGCTTCCGGTCCTCCTTGAAAAATGCGGGAATTTTATTGAACGGGGGATCTCGGCACCAGGACTTGACCGTCAGAAGAAATGGGAGTTTTCCGCGTCAGTAAAAAAAGGTGACATGGTTGCAGAAGGTGATGTAATCGGAATTGTCAGGGAATTCCATTTCGAGCACAGGATCCTTGTTCCTCATAAAATCTCCGGTACGGTGACTACTATTAAAACCGGTTCGTTTACGGTCGAAGAGATCGTTTGCGTCCTGGATGACAAGATCCCGCTGACTATGATGCAGGTCTGGCCGGTCAGGATCCCGCGACCGATACAAAAAAAGCTGGATCCTATACTGCCGCTGATAACCGGCCAGAGAGTGTTTGATTGCATTTTCCCCGTTACAAAAGGGGGTACAGCTATGATTCCGGGCGGTTTTGGGACCGGAAAGACAGTATCAGAACAGACCCTTGCCAAGTGGTCCGATACACAGATCGTGGTTTATATCGGGTGTGGGGAACGGGGGAATGAGATGACGGATGTCCTGGCCGAATTCCCGGAACTTATCGATCCACGGACAAATCTCCCGCTTATCGAACGTACGATTCTTATTGCAAACACCTCTAATATGCCGGTTGCTGCCCGGGAGGCATCGATTTATACTGGGATTACCATCGCAGAGTATTTCCGAGATATGGGCTACGATGTAGCACTGATGGCAGATTCAACTTCGCGATGGGGTGAAGCACTGCGTGAAGTATCCGGGCGACTGGAAGAGATGCCTGGTGAGGAGGGATATCCAGCCTACCTCGCCACACGACTTTCCGCTTTCTACGAACGCGCTGGCAGGGTCGTATGTGTTGGTTCAGGAGAACGAACCGGTTCTGTAACTGTTGTGGGTGCAGTGTCGCCCCCGGGTGGAGACTTCTCTGAGCCCATCACCCAGAACACACTGCGGGTTGTCGGGACATTTTGGGCGCTGGATACCAACCTCGCCTACCGCAGGCATTTCCCCTCGGTCAACTGGATAAAAAGTTACTCCCTGTACCTTGACAGTATCGGGGATTGGTATGTCAAGCATGTAGCAAAAGACTGGCGGGAGCTCAGGGAAAAGACCATGTACCTGTTACAAAAGGAAGTAGAACTCCAGGAAATCGTACAGCTGGTTGGTCCTGATGCGTTACCTGAAAGTGAAAAGGCAATTCTCGATGTTACCAGGATGATACGTGAGGACTTCCTCCAGCAGAGCGCTTACAGCGATACCGATTCTTTCTGCCCGATGGAAAAGCAATATCTCATGCTCAAGGTGATCATGACCTACTATACACAGGTAAATGAGGTGATGAACCAGGGAATCTCGTTAAAACAAATTCAGGCACTTCCCCTCAAAACGGACATAGGGCGGATGAAGGATATCCAGGATCTTGAAAGCCTCAGGAAGATGATTGATGATATCCCCAAGGGTCTGGCATCGCTCGAGGTGGAAAAATGAAGCAGGCTTCGCTTCTCACCAAAGAATACCAGACAATAAATTATGTATCAGGTCCCCTGATCTTTGTCAGCAACGTGAAAGGGGCCTCGTTTGGTGAGATCGTCAGGATTTTTCTCAAGGACGGTGATGAACGGACCGGGCAGGTTCTTGACATCTCCGAAGAAATGGCTGTCATCCAGGTATTTGAAGGTACACGGGGTATTGACACCCAGGTGACGAAGGTCATGTTCACCGGAGAACCCGCCCGGATCAATGTATCCCTTGATATGCTGGGCCGTGTGTTCAATGGTGTCGGCAAGGCTCGTGACGGAGGCCCGGATATTATTCCGGAATCAGTTCTTGATATCGCCGGAACTCCCATAAATCCATCAGCCCGTGATAAACCCGCGGATTTCATCCAGACCGGTATGTCCACGATAGACGGTCTCAATACCCTTGTACGTGGTCAGAAGCTGCCTATCTTCTCCGGTTCCGGTCTGCCCGCCAGTAAACTTGCTGCACAGATTGCCCGTCAGGCAAAAGTCCTCGGTGAGGGTGAGCAGTTTGCGGTGGTTTTTGTGGCTATGGGAATCACCCACAAGGAAGCATCCTTCTTCATTCGGGATTTTGAAAGCACAGGGGCGTTGGAACGCGTGGTCTTTTTCATGAACCTGGCAGATGATCCAACGGTGGAACGCCTTGCAGCACCTCGCTGCGGGCTCACGGTCGCCGAATTTCTGGCATTCACCCACAACCTTCATGTCCTCGTGATCCTGACGGACATGATCAATTACTGCGAAGCCCTCCGTGAGATCTCCACAGCCCGCGAGGAAGTACCTGGAAGGCGGGGGTATCCTGGCTACATGTACACCGATCTCTCGTCTATTTATGAGCGGGCCGGGAGGCTGAAAGGAAAAACCGGCTCCATCACGCAGATCCCCATACTGACGATGCCTGATGATGATATTACCCATCCGGTCCCTGATCTGACCGGGTATATTACCGAAGGGCAGATTGTTCTCTCCCGTGACCTGTATCGCCGGGGTGCGGATCCGCCGGTTGATGCGCTACCCTGCCTTTCGAGGCTGATGAATCTGGGGATAGGTCCGGGAAAAACCCGGGAAGACCACCGGGGGGTTGCTGACCAGCTGTATGCATCCTATGCTTATGGGCGAGATCTCCGCAGGCTCGTAGCTATAGTCGGGGAAGAAGCCCTCACTGAAATGGATAAAAAATACCTGAAGTTTGCAGATGAGATAGAAAAAAGTTTCATTTCTCAGGGAGATGAAGAACGTTCCATTGAAAAAACGCTCTCGATTGCCTGGGACCTCTTTGCCATTCTCCCGGAAGATGAGCTCAAGCGAATTAAACGCGAGTATATCAAAAAATATCATCCTGCGCATAAAGAGAAGGAAGGATAAGCTATGGAGCAGGTAAAACCGACGAGAATGGAGCTGATGAAAAAAAAGGCGCAGATAAAACTTGCAGAACAGGGTCGGGATCTCCTGCGAGAAAAAATGGATGCGTTGATCCAGGAATTTTTTAAAATCTTAACCACTGTTTCAAACTCCAGAGAAGAGCTTGAGCAGGTTTCCCGTGCCGCGGATCTTGCTCTCCTGATAGCACAGTCCGTTGACGACCCGGTTGCGTTAAAATCAGCCTCCTTTGCTACCCGTAAATCTGTTACCGTCGATATCAGCGGGAAAAACATCATGGGTGTACCTGTTCCGGTCATTGAGAAAAAACGCGTCTCAAAAAGTATGCTCGAGAGAGGATATGGTATCATATCAACAAGTGGCAGAATCGATGAGACTGCGGAGCGATTTGAAGCTGAACTTGATCTTCTTATTGAGCTGGCTGAAACAGAAACTGCCATGAGAAGACTTGGTTCGGAAATCCAGATGAACAGGAGGAGGGTGAACGCTCTTGAACAGATCCTGATACCCGAACTGAAAAATCAGGCAAAATATATCAAAAATGCAATTGAGGAGCGAGAGAGAGAGGATCTGTTCCGATTGAAGAAAGTAAAAACGATTATCGAGAAAAAGAAAAAAGCCGCAAAGAAAAAACCCCCGCAATCATAACCGAGCTCCGGCTATCCAGGTGAGTGCGGTTCAATCCCGCTTTTGATCTCTTTTTTGAAAGGTTTGTACGCAATGCCCCCACCTTCGTAAAACTTTGAGAAAAACTCAACAAGATGCAGACGCACAGAATGGATTGAGGGGGAAAACATGGCAAGAACGATATTCAGCGCGTGGAGGAGGACAGCTATGAGAATTCCCAAAGCCAGAATTTCCATCGCTTCTCCGAGTTTATTTGCCACAAAACCCAGAATTACGGATGCCAGCCCAATGGCCATCAGCCGGGCGTAGGACAGAATATTTCCTACAGAACTCATGATCTCCAGAGGTCCCATAGCTCCGGCACCATAGATAATCAAAGAAAGTGCAATGATGACGATGATGATAATAGGGTAGAGCATCCAGGCCGGAATCATCTCAAGAGCAAGGAGGATGATGGCGATGAGTCCTGAAAGAGCAAGCAGCATTCCTACCTTTTCTGACAGGTGTTTTTTGTTTTTCCGGGTAACTTCATTGATTATTCCGATGATAAGACCTAAAAAAACATGGATAACCCCGATTGCGATGGCAAATATCAGCAGGGGCAGTATTGCCTCCAGCCGGTTCCAGGTCACTCCAAGGTAATGAATTGGGTGCAACCATCCCATCATCTCTCCGAAATCACCAAAAATTTCGCCGTAAATAACTCCGAAAATTATTGTCGATATTGCCGAGATCGTCAGGATATCTGCGAAGTTTCTGACAAACTCAATTTTCCCGAGTTTATTTTTTATGATTATTGCGAAGGCAAGGATAACCAGCCCGTACCCAACATCACCTACCATTATCCCAAAAAAAATGGGGAAAAAGATAGCAAGGAAGGGGGAAGGGTCGATTTCCCTATACTTGGGAGGGCGGACCAGCTGCATGATGGATTCAAATGGCTTTACCCAACGGGGATTATCATAAAAGGTGGGGGCGTTTTCCATCTCTTCAGTGCTCACATCGAGTTCCTGGATGACTACCGTATCGCCATATGCGTTTTTTATGGTCTCTTTTATTCGTTGCAGAAATTTTTTCGGGATCCATCCCATGACAACAAACGCGAATTCGGAATAGCCGAATTTATTGAACTCCTCAAGCTCACCGCTGATATCTTCAAATGTCTTTTTAAGTACTGCCAATTCCTGGTACCATGCGATGGAAAGGTTGGCAAGTTTTTCATCAATTACTGTTATCTCCTGGGATTTCTGGAGCTTGTTTGTTTCAATTCCGGCAAACATCTCATAAAATGGTTTGCCCATGTATTCCTGCGGGAGACGGACCTCGTTGACATTAACCGAAAAAATAAATGAATGGACCTGTTGGGAATAGCGTTTATGGAAGATCATGAGGGTGGCGAGCGTCTCCTCATCCACTGAAGTCGAGGACATCTCAAACCTGTTTCCTGTGATCTTCACCATTTCCTCCCGGATGAGGGTTAACACATCCTCAAACTGTTTCTGTATAAGGAGAATTGTCACTTCATAGTTATCGAGAACGGGGATCTCACGTTCCATGGGCTGGATAATATTGAGGACTTTTGCATACCTTTCCAGTGTTATGATGGACAATTTCAGATCGCTTTTCTTTGTTGCAAGATCTTTTGTCACGTATTCGAGTTCACGGATTACATCTTTTGCCCGCTGAATTATTTCATCCCTGTTTTTTCCCAGCAGCTCGTTCTCGATACGTGCCTGAGCTACAGCATCATCAGGGATTTTAGGCAGAGTGGTCAGGATCACGGAGATTTTGCTTACTATTTCTGCGATTTCTACGGTTTTTCCCTTTTCGACCCTGGTGAGATGAATTTCTTCAGGAGAGACGCACTGGCTGACATCTTCAAGGTGAATAGACGCCTCGTGATATAACAGGTCAACTACATGGTTGAACTCTTTTTTAGGCCCTATTACCTGGATTCTTTTCATCTTCTGGAGCATATCCCTCCTCGAGTACTATCCGGACTACTCCATGGTTACATAGCCTACGATTTTTTCCACCGCGGGCGGGAGATTCTTCTCACCTTTTACTCTTGCTGCTTCTGTTTCAAGGGCTGCCATTTTTTTCATCTGTCCGATTTCGTTTTCAGCCTTTTTCATATCCTTCCGGTATAATTCATCAGCTGCGGCCTTTCCTGATCGCCCAGCATCTTGTATTTTTCCATCCCGTTCATTTTTCGCCGCGGCTATCTGTGCATCTGTTTCTTGTTTTACCGTTTCGATCTTTTTGGAAAATTCCTGTTCCTTATCCCGTATCTGCTGCAGCAGAGTCTTCTCCACTTCCATATATCCTCCATTACAAACCGTGCTTGCGTTTCATGAGAGAAGTAACACCGTATTGTTCTTCGCAGGGAGGTGGCGTCTCTTTCTTTTCCTCCTGCTGTCCGTTTTTAAGGATAGCTTTTGCTTTCAGGGCAGCCTGCTCGAGCCGCTCACGGCATCGCCCGACAGCAGTGCACCGCAATGCATTGATCGTTTTTGTGATATCCTTTACCATAAAACCAAGACAAACACTTTTTTATATTAATTTGACTATACCGTATAAGTTAAATAAATAGTTTCCCGTTAACATAAGGAAAAAGAATTGGAACACTACCAACGTTTACTGGGCTGAAACGATCGTGGGATTGTCGGGTTTTACCTCTGGAAACCTTTTATTACGATCTCTCTAAACAAAAATGAGTCCGGACGATTAAAGATTGTGTGGCATGGACCATCGTAAAAGTGTCCCCATTTATAAAGGTGTTCATGAGAAGCCCAAGTACATTGGCACAAAAAGGATTACAAAGTAGATCACCAAAAGGACAAATCCTAGAGGCACTCCGTATCTCGCCCATTCCTTACTGGTGATTCCCATTTTGCCCGCCGCGATGATATTGGGGATGTTTCCGGGGATCAGCATCCCCCCGGCTATCAAAAGCCCCATTAAGGCGCTTTTTATCTGGATCAGGCTGAGTTGTGGCCCTATCTCTGCTGCCGCAAGGGTTGCATTGTCCAGAACTGCAGACACAATATTCACCCAGTAAAGTCCCTCGGCAGGTATCTGGATAATAAATTCAAGGATAAGTGGCGCGAACCCTGCCCCGAGAAAGACCAGTGCCATTATGAACAGGTACACTTTTCCTGCACGGATCACTACGTCACGGATGCTTTCACGGATGAGTTTGCACTCAAGTCCCTCTGTAGGGGTACCTTGCCGCTTTAAGAAAACTACCCCAAGAATTCCCATAGCAAGGACTCCTGGGATGACGTAGATCCCCAGCAGATAGAAAAGGAACCAGAATCCTGCATAGTAAGGCTCTCCGGATAGTTTTGAGATAGCGATGGTCGAAAGTGGCTCACCCAATGGTGTAAGTACAGCCCCAAGACCAATAGAAAAACAGGAGATCACCGTCACTCCAATCTTTTCCTGCCGCCCCAGTGGCAGAGCGCACACAATCTCTACAAGAAGGATGGCGGCAAGGATGGCAGAAATGATGCTGGAAATAATCCCGAGACCGCAGATCAGGAAGAAGATAAGTGCTAAAAGAGGCACCCGGTTTACGAGGATCTGGATAGCACGTTGGATCTGCGTATGTGCAAAATAGATAATCAGACCTGCGATGAGAACCATCTGAACAATGCCAAAGGGAATACCGGCAACGGTCGTAATCATGACCGGAGCAGTCAGTGCTTCAACAATGATAGCGGGTGTCCACCCGAATGTTTCCCCGTTCAGGGTTGCAAAGCTGGAAACGCTCAATGCAGCGATTCCGCAGATGAAGAGAAATACCTCAAGGTTCTCTTCAACTTTTTTTACTTTGAACGGGAGCACCAGTACAACAATGAATATGCACACGAGGAGGATATTGACGATCATGAGTTGTTCCATAGGTACAAATCCTGTGCAAAGTGCCGGTTATGATTCTTGATATTCCGCTGCTGATCTAAAAAACAGTGCTCCTGTGTATTTAATTGTCTCCTCATTTTCATAAGTGTTTATTTGTTTAACGCTCAACGATTTCCCTCTCGTTATTTGCCCGACACAATCCATTTATCTGTTGTATCGTTATACTATCATCAGATGAAACTTATCCCGCTGCACTGCAGGAAAAAAAAATACCACCTTTACCTGATGGCATTCATCGTTGCAGGACTGTCTTTTCTTGAACGTTTCACCTGTGCAGGATTTTTTGGAACAGATGTGAAAAAGCTTAAAGAAACACGAAATGTTCAAGGGCTGATTCTCGCTTTAAAAAACAGGGATCCCCAAATACAGTACGACGCGGCAGAAGCACTTGGTGAAGTGGGGGATTCCAGGGCTGTAGAACCCCTGGTAACTGCATTGAAAAACGATGAATTCAGTGGTGTGCGGTGGAAGGCTGCAGAAGCCCTCTCAAAAATCGGGGCTCCTGCTGTTGAACCTCTTATAGGGGCACTGAGTCATGACGATGATGACGTGCGGTGGAAAGCGGCTATCGCACTGGGGGAGATTGGCGATCCACAGGCTATTGAACCTCTCATTCTTTTGCTCTGCGATGAAGACCGGTTTGTCAAGAGCCA
>Ga0315289_10012563_pt1 | contig 11921 bp, 18 predicted proteins | sample YL17G11_40_MG_FD_203452 | JGI IMG/M metagenome (GOLD analysis project Ga0315289, IMG submission 203452) | Sediment microbial communities from Yellowstone Lake, YNP, Wyoming, USA - YL17G11_40 | ecosystem: Environmental > Aquatic > Freshwater > Lake > Sediment | place: USA: Wyoming | collected...
TCTCTACAGAGCGCGCTTTATTATCACGGCCTGATTTCTCAGATACCGGTAGTCACCTATGCTGTATCGATTGCTAGAACGAAAAGATATGAAACGCCGCTCGGGGTAATTTCTGTGCATCACGTCCATCCTTCGTTCTTCTTTGGCTATGAAACTAGGGATAATGCCGGCATCAAAATAGCGACTCCAGAAAAAGCATTGATTGATTTTCTTTATCTGGGCCCGGCAAAATCAAAACTCTTTCGCTCATTGCCTGAATTGGAGCTTCCCAAAAGTTTTCGAATTAAGGAAGCTCATCACTTGATTTCGTTCATCAGATCAATCAGGAGAAGAACGCTGGTGCGGGATCATTTGGAGAGGCTAATCTCGTGAGTTTGTTGAAAATCTTGAGCTCCCACCCCGGGGCTGTGAGGGTTTCTGTATTTTTCATTAAGGTTCTAGAAAATTTGACAGGGATGTACGAGTCATCTAAACTAAGGGGGATTTTCCATGGCCCGTTAGCTCAATTGGTAGAGCAGCGGACTCTTAATCCGCGGGTTGTAGGTTCGAGTCCTACACGGGTCATCCCCTTTTTCCTCTGTAGAATCAGCATTTTTCGGCTCAATAGCCTTTAAGTCATTTTCAGGCATTTTAAGGCTTTTTCAGCAAAAAAGCGGCCACAAAGCGGCCATCGTTTTTAAGTGATCTATCGGAATAGTAAGGAATTAGAAAAAATATGCTATAATGAAACTAATATAATTGTTTGCTCGTATCTAAATATAGAGAGCAAAATCACCCCTAAAGAGGGTTGACAAATACGTATGAATATATAATAATGCATTCCAAAGAGGAGGCAAAACAATGAGAAGACAGATAACCTTTACGTTATATCTTCCTTTCTTTGTTAAAAAAGAAGAAAAATATTTTATATCTTGTTGTTCTCCTTTAGATATTTGGTCTCAAGGGGAAACCAACCAAAAAGCCGAAGAAAACCTAAAGGAAGCTGTCCATCTTTTTCTGACCGATTGTTTTGAGCGCGGAACTTTAGAAAAAGTTTTGAAAGATTGTGGATTCGTTCCCTTAAAAAGAGGCTTGCAGAAAATTCCCCGACCTTCTTCCCATAGAGAAATGGAGATTCCCCTGCCTTTCATTATTGATCAGAACTTAGCTCGATGCCAAGACTGATCCCACAGCACTATAAAATTCTGATTAAGGTTTTTGAGAAAGCAGGTCTGTCAGTTTCAGGAGAGGAAGCAAGTCACATTAAGATGAACCGTCCTGATTTAGACAGACCTATAATCATCCCGAAATATCCAGAAGTTGGGATTGATATTATTAAAGCCAACCTAAGAAGTGCAAAAATCAGCAGAGAAGAATATTTCAAATTATTGGCCGATTGCTAATTAACGGTCCGCGACCCGGCGGCTTCAGAGCATTCAATCCAGAATGTATCTTGCCACTCCTGCCTTAATCCATCCATTTATTGCCTCAAGAGGGAATAGGCCCGGCTCGTAGGAGTTTCCCTTCTCTAACTTGGGCCCGAAAGAAGGAAAAGTCGAATTGCCTAGCCAAATAAATTTTCTAGGATTCCTTGGGGCGATAGAAACCGTCTTATTTTCCCACTTAATCATTTTTTCGGATTCAAGTTCATCCAGGATCGGCCGTAGTTTATATATTGAAAGGGAGAATTTTCTCATCAAATATCTTTGCGAAACCGTTATTTTTTCTTTTAGCAAATTAAATATTTTCCCGGATAATTTATCGAAACTCTTAAGTTCTTTTTTAATAAATGCTTCGGCATTTTGACCAGGCTTCAATTCCATAAAAACCTGAAGTAAGAATTCGGTTCTTAGAATAGACGAAAAATTAAGGCTTTCCTCCGCGGTTTCAAATGAATTTAATTGCATATTTTGGAGTTCTCTGAATTCAATTTCAGGATCCAATATGATCTCGAGCAGTTTCCGCTCGACTATTTTTCTCTTTCGATAACGATGAATACTTCTGGCGCTTGCAAGATCGGAAAAACTTTCGTAAATGGACCTTGGAAAATCCCGATTCTCCTTATCGGCTCTCTCCGCGGCCCCATAGAGGATGTCTAATAAGAGATCTGAATCACCGCCGATCTTGATATTTAGCCAGTATAAAAATAATGCCTCTTTGCGAAATCTCGAGCCGCGTCCCCTTTTTTTGCTATTACATCTTTGGTACAAATGGCATACCTCTGAAGAAGGATCGCCTTTTTTTAAATCCTGCCAATTTTGCAATACATAGTCAATGAATTCATTAGAGCGTACGTTCGGATATTTGGGCTTGGCTTTTTCATAGGCAGAAATCAATTCGGGGGGAAATACCTGACCAAGGATTTTGCTTTCGCTTTTTGGATTGTCAGACTTTTTTCTCATTCTAACGTCAGGGACATTTGGTAATAAATTATAACAAAATAGCCATGAGATTTAAAGATGGTCCCAACGATATTCCGGAGGACACGCCAGGATTTGGGCCTCAGTCAGGCCGCGTTGGCTCGTTCGTGCAGAGTTTCGCAAGCTGCGATATCCCGAATCGAACGCCAAAACCTAAAACCTTCGCCCCGATTAAAAAACAGGATTGCCGGTATTCTTAACCTACCGGTTGAGGTCCTCTTTAGGCATGAGGAAAGCGCCCTCGAAATCCCTCCGGGGAGGTGATTTTCATGGAAAGAAGATGGCTGAAGGTGAGGGAGGCGGCGGGCGTTCTCTCCCTTCATCCACAATCACTCTATGATGCGCTCCTCTCCGGAAAAATTCCAGGTGCAAAACTTTCTGGTCTAGGCTGGCGAGTCGATATCAAGGCCGTAAACGAGATGATGGAAAAACAGATTGCTGAACGGAAGAAAAAGATAAGGCGATGAAACTAAAATTTTCGGGCCGGCGGGGTTCTGGGGGTTTGTTAGTCCCTTTTCTTTCCGGATATCGCTGGTCAAAACCTAAAAGAATAAGCGTCTATATTTTTGAGAATCAGCTAAAAATGCTGGAAGAGATCGCGCGGGACAAGGGGGTAAGTAAGCGCCATGTTTTTTTTGAGGCGATTCAATTCTACATCGGAACGTATCTTCGGCAAAAAGAAGATGGTGAGAAGCGCCCATGAGCGACGAAGATAAAAGCAAGGGGCGAAGATCGGATCCGCGAATTTGGCTTTATACTGAACATTGGATTTTTGGAAGCTCCCGAAGTGAATTAGAGCCGGATGAACGGTCTGTCTGGATTGATTTTTTGTGTCTCGGAATTGTCGGCATGGGCAAGGTGGACATCACCTATCCTGAACAAGTCGCCGGACAGCTTCGAATATCACTTGAACTCTTCGAGCGAAGTCTAAAAAAATTTGAAAAATACGGAAAAATCCGAATTAAAAGCAAAAAAAGTCAGAAAAAGACCTACGCCGTTATTATCAATTGGAGGCGATATCAACCCGAATATTTACATAATCGCCCCAAGAAATCAACGAAAAAAGCACGAAGCGCAAAAGAGGGTAAAAGCGATGCGCATGTCGCCCCTAGAGAGGATAGGATGGAAGAGGATCGAATAGAAGGGGATAGGATAGGAGAGGATGAAACAGAAAAAGATCATCCCAAAAATGACTTTCTTAACATCCTCAAAGAATTCTCAGAAAATCATCCCTATCCATTCGATAAGGTCCAAGACGGTTTTGTGTTTGATTTTTCTTCTAAAGAATATCCCGACGTCAACCTCTGCGAAGAACTCGAAAAGAAAATTCATCGATGGAAAAATCATCCCGAAGAACTCAAGGGCGCAAAAGATCCCCGCACAAAACTCTTTGAATGGTTCGGGAAAGAGCAGGCCTTCCAAATGAAGAGAAAGGGAACGGAGTTTGGTGAAGAATAAGAAAATGTCTTTGATTTTTGGGGCGGAAAAAATCCGCCCCCGTCCCGTGTCCTGGCAAGGTGCGGCCGCGGGGAATCCCTGCGGGCGATATGCCGAGCCCTCGAAGTCCACGGTTATAGGCGGCGGCAAGGCGCGCGGATATGGGACCCGCGGACCGTCCTTGATATTCTAAAGCGTGAGGCTTCGCACGAAGGCTCACAAAAGGCGGCTAGAGCATGACCCTGCAAGGGCGAATCAAACGGCTTGAAAAATCTTTTCCGGGGAAGTTAAACATGAACCCCGATAATATCAAGGGCATTTTGGCTTTCTTTCAAAGCGGAGATGAAGCGAAGATCCCGGCCGGCATTTCCCTCCAGGAGACACAAGCGGCGGCGCGGGCGGTTGCGCCGGCGGGCGCGGCCGAGCTTCCCGGCTTGGTAAAGCTGCGGGCGGCCCTGCGCGAAAAGTGCAAGGGCGACATTTTAGATCATATCGCGGGCTTGAATTCAGACGACGAAAAGACGCGAATTCAAGTTTTTTGGGGGAATGACCCGGAACGCGAGAAGGCCTTTAAGCTCCTGGGGCGGCTCGGTTTAATTATGCTTTTCAAAGTCATTTATACATAAGAAGAGAACATTCAAGGAGCTTGAATTTTCCCGGCACTAATGAAATGATGAAATCACTTGCAAATGAAACGGGGCGGACGAAGCTGAACGAAACCGAACGAAAAATGAAGGCGCGCGAATTAACGGACCGGCAGCGGCGGGCAATCCCGGCTATGCTCGAAGGAAAGACAATTGAGGCCGCGGCCCAGGCTGCCGGAGTTAGCAAAACGACCCTTTATGAATGGATGAAGCAAGAGCCCTTCCATGCGCGGCTCGAAGAGGCCCGCGCGGACCTATTCAAAGAGGGCTTGAACATAATCAAGGCCGCCTCCGGGAAGGCGGCGCGGCGGTTGATTGAGCTGCTGGACGCGCGGAATGAAAACACGCGGCGACTCACGGCGCGGGAGATCCTGGCTCTATCTTTGAAAATATCCGAAACCCAGGAAATCGAGAAGCGGCTTGAACGGCTCGAAGAGATCCTAGAGGCGCGGACGCCGAGGGCATAAATGACGCGGCAACAAGCCTTGACCAACCAAAGATCGCCTTTCCTTAGCGATCCTCGTGCGAAGAGCGGCCCGGGATAGAGATTGAAGTCGAAGCGAAAGAATAGAAAAAAGATATTGAAAATGCTTATATATAAGCTTATATTATGAACATGGATAAAGACGAAGTTTTGAAAGAACTGATAAAATTCAAAAAGGAATCCGGCTGGAGTTACGACCGCATCGCGCGGGGAATGGGCGTGCATACTCAAACCGTGACCGGATGGATTCAAGGGAGATATAAACCCAGTCCATTGGCTATGCCGAAGGTTGAGGCTTTTTTAAAATCTCATTCAAGGGGGAGGAAACGGGAATCATGAAGAACATCTTCAAGGACGCGAAGGGGCGCTGGATATCTCCGGGCGCTTCATCCGCGCCGGACTTCCAGCGCCACGTCAGCTGATCCTGGATGAAGGGCAAGACTTGAACGAATTCTTTATGAGTTTTCCGACAGTATAAAAAGGGGAGGAACAAATCATGAAAAAGATTCTTTTAATGGGAGCGATGGTCCTTGTTTTGCGGGGGGGCGTCCTGCTCGGCCAGGCGGTCCAAAAACCCTACTCATACACATTCGACCAGGGCGTTGGGGAATGCGTATTCACCGGAATCTCGCTTGACCAGGTGTGGTCCGCGGCGGTCAAGGCGCTGATGATGGATAAGTTCAAAATCGTATCGTCCGAAAAACCATCCGGCAACATGGCCGCGGAAAGACGACCGTTTGCGGCGTGGAACTATGGCCTCACGCTCTTTTTCGAGCAGAGAGGGCCGGATGTTTGCGTTACAAGTTCGATTTATAAACTACCGGGTCAACAACAGGAAGGAATCGGGGGCCTGCTTCAAGGCGTAGGGGCTAAGAAAGCCGAACATCAAGCGGAAAAGAAGTTCTACGACAAGGTGGCCGAACTTCTCTATGGAAAAGTCGCGAAGTGAGGGAGAAATGAACCATGAAAATACTGGACATTTTGACGGGAACGGTTTTGGAGGCCGAATGGAATAATGACTTCCTCAGTATCTGCGGGCTAAATTATCACGGAGAATTTTATCGTTCTGAGAATGGCAGATTTGTTTTATCTTGGTCAGATATGGACGAGGAGGGCCTTCAAGGCGGAGCCAGAGAAAAAGGATTTGGAAGATACCTTTTGATTGATAGAGCTCAAATCGTTCTACAAGGGAAATTAGAACGCCCGAACGACGGGAAGGTCTCAGACCAGGGAGTCTTCATTTTGAATGATTGGATGTTTAGGGGAGAGCCAACAGGAACTTTTTATGGATTTGCTCCTGGCGGGCAGAAGCTAATACAACATAAACTTCATGCAAATCTCGACAATAATGGAATTTCGAGTGACGGTCAGTTTGCAGTCTGCCAAACGTTCGATAGTGATAATGAAGACGGAAATAAGCTCCTCTTTTTTGACTTGAGTAAACAAGAACTTATCTGGAAGGTCGAACCTGCGCCTGGCAGAGCTGATAAATTCAGCTTTGACATAGAGAGCAAAAAACTTTGCCTGTTATATAACAATGGCAGAACTTTTCGCTATAGCTTTAGTGGCGTTTTTTTAGATTCTGAAAAATGGGACAAGGAACAACTCGAGTCCGCGAACGGTTATAGGTTATTTGAAATCGCTATGGAGAAAAAGGAAGAAGTTGAATCTAAAATAGCAGGCTCGGCTATATATAACGAATTCATTTCCTTGATGAAGGAAGCCTTAGATAAGGGGGTATCTGAATATTACCAGGCGATGGCTCATCGAGAGCTTGGTGAGGCATATCAGAAATTAGGCATAATAACTGAGGCTATTCATCACTATGAAAAAGCAATAGCTCTAAATCCAAAGATTGGCGTAAAGAAATTACTCAAGAGCTTGAAGCAAGGCTGATTCTCATGGCCAGAATCAAATATCAGGAAGCGCTGGGGCTGGAAGTGAAGCGGGGACGGCCGCGCGGACAATGGCCTAAGAAATCCGAGCTGGCGCGCGTCTATGTGAAGGGCGGCGCGTCAATCCGTGAGGCGGCCAAGAGGCTAGGTTATCCGAAGGACACAATAGCGCGGGCGTTGAAATCCTATGGCATTAAACGACGTCCTTCGGGCGGGCGTCCTTCGCGTCTAAGTGCTATAGGATTGACGACAGTCTGGGCCGAAAGGGGAACACAAGCGAAGGTAGCAAGTAAATTCGGAGTGAGTGTCCGGACGTTGAGGAGATTTATCCGGAAGGCCAAGGGGAATCAGATATGAGACATCATGTCCTAGCCCATGGATGCGGACAGCGCGTCGCAGAATGGTGATTATGTAAACTATCATGCCTTGTAAACTATCGAAACTAAACAATCAACGGAAAACGGGAAAAGGGAATCTAGGTGAGATTTCGACCCCTTGTAAACTACCGTTTTTAAAGCAATTATCCTACCCCTTTTTATCCCTATCGGAATTGTCGGGAATTATGGGGGGTTTTCCCTGTATTTCCCTGTTATTATCAACAAGGGGAACGGGGGGGGCGGGGGCCATCTGGTGCAGGCCGTGGCCGGCAAGAACGAGCTGGCGATGCACATGAACATCACGGCCAAATCCGGCTTTGGGGACCAGCGCGGGCCTGGGCGGGCCTGGACATGGCCTTCATTGGCCGGACAAGCAAACAGGCGCGGAAGGACAATCTTTGAAATTTGGGCCATTTCCGGCCGATTTTTCGAGGTCAATGCGATATGACGAATAAAGAAGCCCGGATTCGACGGCTAGAGGCTAAGATTTTGCCAAAGAAAAAGCCGCGGCCGCTAAAGATTCGATTCATGCTCGGAAGTGAATATTCAAAATTGGAAAAAGCGGAGCTGGACAAAAGCCTCAAAAGTCTGAAGCTCGATTTTGATGACAGTCCTATCATGGTGATGTCAAGGCCCGGACAAGTGGAGCCGGAGGACGATGGACCGACATTGACGGTCCGCGTCGTAAATCCACGGGAAGAGGACCAGGCAGCCAAACAGCAAGCGGCAGCTGACCAGGTGGGCGGCGTCCAGGAACCAGACGATGATGAATTGGATACAGAGATTGAAAAACTAGAGCAGCGAAAAGCGGTCCTGCAGCGCGAAGTTAAAAAATGATTGAATATGGCGCGGCCGGCTCCCCTCTTTCCGGCATTCTGCCGGACCCCCTTAAATTGCATTGCTGGCCGCGCCGCTTCTTTTATGAGAGGTGAGGCATGAGAAATGAAAAAAACCTCTTCAAGGACTCGAAAGGACGCTGGCGGATTGACTTCCGATGTAAGGGCCGAAGGGTCAGGCAGATCATCGGCCCGAGTAAGAGGGAGGCAGAAGCGCGGCTGGCGGCTCTCAAGGCCGATATTCTCCGCGATCCCTATGACTTCGGAAGGAAAAAGCCGGACGTCTTATTTGAGATGCACGCGGACGAATTTCTTGAACTCTATTCAAAGCAAAATAAGCGAAGTTATGATAGAGACGAAATATCCCTGAATCACTTTAAAGAATTTTTCAAAGGAAAAAATCTTTCGGAGATCACGCCGGACCTGATTGAAAAATACAGATTGAAACGACGGGCTGCCGGCGTATCTTTAAGCACGATAAACCGGGAGCTTGCTTGTTTGAAGACGTGTTTTTCAAAAGCTGTCGAATGGGAGAAAGCGGAGCGGAATCCGGCGGCGAAGGTCAAGAAATTCCACGAGCCGAACGCGAAAGAACGAATTTTGACGGCCGAAGAGATGAAGAGACTTCTTGACGCGGCGAGCCCGGAGATCCGGCCCGTGCTGATTATCGCTTTGAATACCGGCATGAGGCGCGGCGAAATTTTAGGCCTTCGATGGCGAGACGTGGATTTCGTAAAGGGATTCATTCTCATTGAAGATTCAAAGAGCGGGCGGTCCCGGAAAGTCCCGATGAACGGCCTCGTGTTTGAAACGCTGCGGGCGATGAACCGGGAGAGGGAATTTGTTTTTGAGAATCCTGAGACCCGGACAAATATCAAAGACGTCAAGACGGCCTTCAAAGGCGCTTGCCGGAGGGCGGAGATCAAAGGCGTCCGCTTCCATGATTTACGACATACGGCGGCCTCTCGGATGATTGAAGCGGGCGTGGATCTGGTAACAGTTTCAAAAATTCTGGGTCATGCTACGATCCAGATGACAATGAGATATTGTCATCCGACGCCGGAGAACATGAGACGGGCGGTCGAGAAATTGAGCGAAGTCTTCAAAGAAAGCGGACACAAAGAGGACACTATCATAATCAGGCCCCTAGCAACTCATTTAAAATCATTCAATTAAAACGATTAAGCAGCGGACTCTTAATCCGCGGGTTGTAGGTTCGAGTCCTACACGGGTCAGATCTTTTTTCCCCTGGAAATTCATTAAACCCTTCACGACTTAGGCATTTGTCGCGGTATCATGTTCTTTAAGCCAAATGATGCCAGATTAAACGGATTAGTTAGGTTTTTCAGCCTGATTTACTGACAAAATTACTGACATTTTTACTGAGAGGAACCAGGTTTACAAAGTCTACGATACCGAGATTAAAGAGAAAATCGCGCTCAAGCTCCTCGTCACGATGGCTGCGATACGGGGAATTGCTTATGCGGCGGCCGGAAAATTCGAGGAGAGCAGGGAAATTCTCGAGGAATTAAAAGCGAAATCCCAAAAACAGTATGTCTCGCCGTTATGGATTGGTAACTTATACGGAGCCCTGGGCGACATTGATAAATACTTCGAGTTGGCGAACAAGGCCTGTGAGGAAAGAAGTGAGGCGTTGCTCGGAATAAAAGGCGATCCTAATTTGGTTCCATATCAGTCAGATCCAAGGTATCAAGCGCTACTGAAAAAAATGGGACTGGAGTAGGGATAACAAGCCCCTCAGAACTGAAAAAAAACGCAGATATGTTTAATTAGGCTTGACTTAGTAAACAATTATAGCTTAAATTGTTTATCGAGGTAAACAATAATGAATGGGGATATTCTCTCGAGGGTTATCGCTGAATGGATCCGCGGAGCTGAGCTCCCAATCCTGATCCCTCGCGAACAGCCTCTTCCGATCTTGGCCTCCGGCCGTCCGGTCCTCGCCGTTGTCGGCCCCCGCCGCGCCGGCAAAACCTTTTTCCTCTATCAACTGATCGAAGATCTCCTCCGCGCGGGCAAAGCCCGCAGGGATGATATCCTGTTTATCGATTACGAGGACTATCGCCTCAGAGATTTCCGTTCCGAAGACATGGAAAAACTGCTGGCCGCTTTTCATCAGATGACGGGCAAGCCGCCTCGGTTCCTGTTCTTCGACGAGATCCAGCGCCTGCCCTCTTGGAGCCGGATCGTCCGGACACTCCACAACACCAGGAAGTATTCCATCGTTGTGACGGGCAGCAACGCCACCCTCTTGAGCTCGGAGATAGCGACGGAACTCAGGGGCCGATACGAAGACTGCCTGATTCTGCCTTTCTCGTTCCGCGAATTTCTCCGCTTTCGCAAGATCGAATGGACTCCCGCGCTCCTCGCGACGCCGGAAGCCGGGCTCGTGCTTAAAGCCTTTGACGAATATCTCCGCTACGGCGGATTCCCCGAACAGGCCGGGCTCGCAGGGGAAGCCGCGAAGCGTCGGCTTCTGCAGTCTTATTTCGACACGATCTTCTATAAGGACGTCCTGGACCGCCATGGGATCCGGGCCCGGCAGCTGCTCGATATCGTTATGAAGAACATCCTGGAATCCTACGCCTCCGCCTTCTCCATCTCGGCTTTTGAGAAACAGTTGAAGGACCATGGGCTTGCGGGAAGCAAGAGGAGCATCGCCGATTACCTGCGATATCTCGAGGAAGCATTTTTTTTAATCGCGCTCGAGAAGTTCGATTTTTCCCCGCGGAAGCGGATGATGAATCCGAAGAAAGTCTATCTCACTGACACGGGATTTTCCTTGCTCGGCGGCGCGTTCACCGAGAATCGCGGCCGCCTCCTGGAGAATGTCGTCGCCATCGAGTTTTCCCGGAACCGGCGGCGAACGATGTATTTCAAAGGCAAAAACGAATGCGATTTCGTCGTCCAGGAAGGGATGCGCCCGGCGGAAGCCTGGCAGGCGTGCTGGGAGCTTAAGGGGCCAGCCGAAAAGCGGGAAATGAGAGGACTCCTCGAAGCGCGCCGCGAATTTGGAATAGAAAAAGGCGCCATCCTGACCTACAACCAAGAGGGGACAAGGACCTTCGAGGGGACAACGATAAGAACGGTCCCGGTCTGGAAATGGCTTTTAGCAAAAAACGGATAGCGCTTGCTGCTTGTTCAAGGCAATTCTTGACATAAATTCGCGGCCGGGAATATCATTCCGCTCTCTAAAATGATTCACGGAATTGGAGGACAGATGAGAAAACGCGCGCTTTTGTCCATGGTCGGCTTGGTTGTGTTGGCGGCGACAGTCGTCAGCTTCCAGACGCCGGCCCGGCCGGCGGACGATCCCGTCGTCAAGAAGATCATTGAAATCGGCACGTCCAACAACCAGGTCATGACCTGGAACGATTTTGCCAGCAATCGCTTCGGCGGCCGGGAGACGGGCACGAACGCCTATAACGATGCGGCCGAATGGGCGATCTGGCAGTTCAAGCAGTGGGGACTCGAGGCCGAGCTCGACGAGGCCGGCGAGGTGCCGGTCGGATTCAACCGCGGCCCCTGGTTCGGCAAGATGCTCAAGCCCACCGAAAAAGCGCTCTTTTTCGGGACCCCCAGCTACACGGCGGGAACCAAGGGTGTGCAGCGCGGACCGGTCGTCATCCTGAAGGCCGATCCCTTCTCGATTCCGGGCCGGAACGCGACGCCGGAAAATGTGGAGAAAAAGCGAGCCGCCGTCGATGCGGCGATCGCAGAGGTCTCGGCCAACAAGGCCGCCTTCAAGGGCGTCTGGGTCCTGATCCCGGGGGAAAGCACGGGATTCGCCCGCGACGGCCGGCGCGGCACTTCGGAGTATGCCGACGC
>Ga0315289_10012567_pt1 | contig 11918 bp, 4 predicted proteins | sample YL17G11_40_MG_FD_203452 | JGI IMG/M metagenome (GOLD analysis project Ga0315289, IMG submission 203452) | Sediment microbial communities from Yellowstone Lake, YNP, Wyoming, USA - YL17G11_40 | ecosystem: Environmental > Aquatic > Freshwater > Lake > Sediment | place: USA: Wyoming | collected...
CTGGAATCGTCAACAGCGGCGTGAGTCCATATACTATCGAAACTCCCTATGACGGCAACGACGTCTTCACGCTTCGGATGTACCAGAGCGCGGACACCGCTTACCTCGTGAGCACGACGGGCGCGTACAGTCCCAGGAAACTGGTCAGGTCAGGTTATACTTCATGGTCGCTCACAGACTGCAATACCCTCATCACGGACGGTCCGTTCCGAGCGACCAGTGCAACTGCAACTACGGTGGAGGTGAACGGCGTCAGCGGCTCCGTTCGGATGATTGCGAACGACGATCTCTTCAATGCGGAGCACGTCGGTGCGCTATGGCAACTGGAGCAGGTGGCTAAAAAGGCCGCGCTGTCGGGCACGCTTTCAGGACCGAACGATTCCAATTCCTTGCCGGTCTCGGACGGCACTCAGTATTCCTGGACGTTCACATCCACGAGTTTCTGGGGTCGGGTCGGAATCGAGGTGAGTTACGACGACGGCTCGACGTGGGAATCCGATTACACGGTGACGAACGTCTTGCCGGGCTCGGTGTACGTGGATGAATCGGATACGGCCGCATTCGGCCAGAATGTGCTCCTTCGAGTGGATACGGACGCCATCTTTTGGGGCGTTACCGGAGACTTGGACTACACGCTCACGGTAAATGCCCATGTAGTCAAGGGCAGACTGCGAATCACCGGTTGGGTCGATCCTAACGAGGTCAATGCTATCGTGTTGGAGAGGATCGGGATCGCGAATTCGCCGACGAACGTCTGGGCGGAGGGGGCGTGGAGCGATTACCGGGGCTATCCGGAAGCCGTGACCGGCCATTTCTCCAGACTGGTCTTCGCCAGGGACTTGACGATCTGGTGGAGTGGCGTCGATAACTACGAGAGTTTCGATTCGGGCACGAACGACGACGATGCGTTCGCATTCACTCTCGGCCAGTCTCAGCGAGATCCCGTGCGATGGATTCTAGGTGAGAAGAGTCAGAATCTTTACGTGGGCACGTTGGGCAAGATCATCGAGTTGCGAAGTTTGGACGAACTGGTCGGCTTCACGGCAACGAATCCACCGAAGGTGTCCAGCGCCACGGTTGTCGGCTGTGGGCTTGCACATCCCGCCTTGGCGGAGACGGCCATTCTGTTCCCGGATCGTACGGGGCGGCATATCCACGAACTGATTTACAGTTACGGCGAGCAGACGGTTGTCGCGCCCGACATAACCCAGATCGCAGGACCCATTCTCGGATCATCCGGCATGGTCCAGATGGCGGTGCAAAGGAGTCCCTGGCCGACCCTCTGGTGTGTTCGGGGCGACGGCGAAATGGCGAGTTGTTATTACAATCGGCCTTATGAAATCGTGGCCTGGGGCACGCACAATACGGCGAACGGGCTATATAAAAGCGTCGCCGTGGCCCCGGTGAGCAACGAGCTCGATCGTGTGTGGACGGTGGTCAAGCGGGGAAGCGCATACGACGTGGAGTATTTCGATGATGTCGATGTCGATAATGGCTCGCTGTTTCTGGATAGCAGTCAATCCTATGACGGCAATGACGCTGTCGATGTGGGTGCGATCACGAAAGCGAATCCGGGCCACGTAACATTGGATTCCGCGATCTCGACGCTGGCGAATGGCTTGCACGTTCGGATCGTCGGCGTTCTTGGCATGACACAGGTCAACGATAAGGTCTACGATGTCAAGAACGTCAATGGCGGAAAGACGGAGTTCGATCTTGGCAATCCGGATACCGGGTCCAATTGGGACACTGCAAGTTATACTCCTTACTCCAGTGGCGGCACCGTTCAGATCGTTGCCAAGACGTTCTCCTCCGGACTGGTGCACCTGGCCGGTCAAACGGTCGGTGTTGTCGGAGACGGCGTCTGTCTCGGTTCATCTACAGTCAGTGCCGGCGGTTCCCTCGTTCTTTCGGATTACTACAATGAGGTTGTCATCGGGCTCGATTACACCTCCACGGTTACACCGATGGAGATCGACCTTTACAGTCAGGTTGGAACGAGTCAGCCGAACTTCAAGCGGATTCTGTACCTGCTGCTGAATCTCTACAATACCAGTGGTGGAAAATACGGGATGACGAGTACTTCTCTCTCGGCCATTCCCTACGGTCCGGTCAATAGCGGCGCAGTGTCCGACCCTTCAGAGAGGCACACGGGCTCCTTCGTTGTCGGCTCGACTTCCGGCGCGAGACAGGAGGCAACGTACACGATAGTTCAAGATGAGGCGTATCCCCTTACCATTCGCGGCTTGATTCCCATCTTCGAGATCGGAAACTGATATGGGATTATATAGTGCATTCTACGGTGGGGCAAAATCCAGTCCGGTGGGTGTCGGCTTGAATTTGGTGGGCAGCGGTCTTCGGGCATTCGGTGCGATAGAGGCCGCAAACGCCGAAGCGAGGGGTTACGAACACAGTGCTGAAACTGCGGAATTGGCGGCCAAGGATATAGCCAAACGCGGCAAGTACGAATCATGGCGTCGAGACTTGGCGATGAGGCAGGCCCGTGGCACGCAGTTGGCGACCTATGGAACGCTGGGTGTGGAGATACAGGACACGGCCATCGAGAACCTGACAGAAATGGCGAAGGAGATGACGATGGCCAAACTGATGTCGGAGCGCACTTCGAGAATCCAGGTCTTCTCTGAGAAAAAGAACGCTGAGTACTACCGGAGTGCGGCACGCTCTACTCGCAGGGCCGGAATGCTGAATGCCATCGGGAGTTTCCTGTAATGAGTCTGATCCAGATACCACGGCCCACTGTAAGCCCGGAAGGAACGGGTGCCTTGCGGCACTTGGACCAGACGGCTCACGTTGCCGGCCAGGCGGAGGCGAGGGCATGGGGCGCCGTGAGCGATATCGGGGCCAAAGTGGAGCGGATCGCGCTGGGTGTGGAAGAATGGCAGCGAAGGAAAGACGACCTGCTCGGCGCCAACGTCAGTGCCGATCTGAAGATGGAGATGGACACGTGGGAGAACGAGCAATTTACTCGCGGCGATCTGCACGTCGTCGATCCCAAAACCAAGGAGACGGGTTACGATTCCGCTCCATTTGCCTATAGGGAGTATCTAAAGTCCATTACCGATCGCGCGGCCCAGCAACTGCCCGGCCGAATGCAGTCTCGATGGCGGGACCATCAATCTCTCAGGAACAAAGAGGCCCTTACCGGGTTTACCGACTCCATTTTCAAGATGAGGACGGATAACGAAGTCCGCCAGATCAAGGACCGGACGCGCGTGCTGGCCAGCGGCATTACAACGACTACGGACCCGGAGACCGGCGAAGAAAAGGCATTTCCTATTCCGGGTGGAATCGACCCGCGAGCGGCGATGGATTATATGAAGATTGCCCTTCCGAATATCCCGACCGCGGAACAGTTGCAGTATATCAAGGATACCCACATCGACGTGGCCGAGGGCCTGATGAGTCGCGACCCTGCTTCCGCCATTCGATTCTTGGACGGTGCGCAGTCGGCATTCGATCCGGCTACGCATATGTGGCTCAGGGAGAGGGCTGTGAACCGTTTGAATAAGCGCGATGCCGAATATCAAATGTCGGTAATGGAGAACTTGGGGCAACTGGCCGTCGGCGATCCGAGTAAGGGAATTGGATCGAAGCCGCAGGCGGCCATCCAGTATCTTGATGATTCCGTTTCCCGAATCTCCGACAAACGACAGCAAAGGAGCTTCACTCGAAACGGCCTGAAAGAAATTGCAACGGCCATTCTCACCGAGGATGCGCCGTCGGCCATTTCATTCCTGAATATCTACAAGTCACGATTCGAGTCTCGGGACTGGCGAACCATGATGAATACGGCTGTCGAGGCGCGAGATGCCGTGTCCACCGAAGAGGAACGGCGCAAGAAGGAAGTGCGCCGTCTCACGGAGCAGGACTTCACGGCCCGTGTGAACAGGTTCAGGGCGGGTCAATCCGACGAAGACCCTGCCGCGCTCATTTCGGAGATCGCGGATGCCACGGATACGAAACGAGGCGAACCTAAGTTGGATGCCGTGGCCGGCCGGGTCCTCACGGAAATACTGATCTCCAGCCAGGAACCGACCCGAGAACAAGCTTTCGAGGCCAACGTTCTCGTACTCCGCGCCATCGGCGAACAGATTGCCGGGACCAAAACGGAAAGTGAAACGATGGCCGTTCTCCGGGAGAATCATAAGTTTCTCACGCCGTCAAAATCGGAATCCTACTTGAATGTCATCATGGGTGCGATGGAGGGGCAATCTCCGATTGTGAAGGCCCAGATCGCCGGAATCAGCCGCGCCAAAGAGAGTTTCGATGTTTGGTATCCCAACAGTACGATCACGCCCGCGCAGATTCCTGACGATGAAAAAGAGCGGGCGGCGATCCTTGAGGAGGGTTTGGCGAGACGGGTCGCGGAAGGGGACTTCGCAACCCGTATCGGGGCATGGATGGCCGATAGGTACCCGGAGGAAAAGAACATCAACGAGATGGAGGTCATGGCCAAAGAGGTCAATATCCTCTACGCGATGCAGCGGGAGCGTCAGCCGGTAACTGCACCCAGTGGGCCGGATCCGTGGTCGTGGTCGTGGTCTCGTAAGCAGATCCCCGCTCCTGCCGCAGGGTATCAGGGAGCATGGGGCGTGATGCCGTCTGGCAAACAGACCGATCTTCGGCCGGATGGAACGGTTAAGGGACCGGGCTATTTCGGGGCCTTGACTCGCCGTGACGGCAAAGTCTCCACCGAGCTTTCGATAGGCGTGGAATTCGACGGCAAGGAAACTCAGGTCCCCACATTGGTGCCGACACTCACCGCCGGCGAGATCGGTCTTTTGCTGTCTGGTGGTAAACCGACGGATGAGATCGTAAACAAAGCCGTGACTCATGCCAAGGAGAGACTGGCGGCCGGAAAGAGTCCGTTCGCCCAAGAAGGCGAGCAGGAACCCGCCTCCTATGAGGATATGAGGACCAGGGTTCGCGAAATGGCCAAGACTGACAAGGCCGGGGCCAAATCCTACTACGATAAGTGGATCGGGAAATTCAGTGCCCCCAAAGATTGAGACATTTGACCAAATGACTGCGGCCGTCGAGTCGTTCGATGAGATGATCGGCAATGCGCCAGGCGGGGTCGAACCCCAGATGGGTACGGGAACGGCCACTCTGGAGCAGGATGTGCGAGACATCCTGCCCGATGTGTTCAGTGGCCCCCTGCTGACCAAGGAGCAGATTCGCAGGCAATTGGAGGGGCCGGGCAAAGACCTGCTGGCCATTCAGGACGCCACGGGCGCGGGCATGGGCGATACGATCAATCAGTACGGCAAGATCATGGCTACACCGGAGGCATGGGGCGTCAAGACAGAGAAAGAGGCCCTTGATTTGGTTCAGTTTCGTGCCGGTCTTCAGGGCAAGCGACGGCTAGGCGATGATTTGGCCGACGAAACGACGATGACCGTACTTTCCGTCTTGCCGTTCAGCCCGATTCATAAATGGCAGGAAAAGCAGTACGTCGCGGCGAAACGAATGTTTCTGACGGGCCAGTATGGCGATGCGCGCCTTCCAGGTGAATACGTCATGGTAGGCGAAGGCCTTACGCCCGACTTGAATGTCGCTGGAGAGGAGTTGAAAGAAGTCATTCGAGAGTACGAGGTCAGGCAAGCCAGGGGCGCAACTATTCCGGCGCAAGTGGGTGGGGGTGTGGCTGTGCTCCCTGGCTACATCGGAGAATTCTACGCCGGTGGGGTACTGATGAAATCACTGGGACTTGCTGCCACGGTCCCCACGAAAGTCAGGGATGTTGTCTCTGTGGCCAAGGCCGTTGGTCGTGCTCTGACTCGGGCCGGGATTACAACTGCGATTCAGCCTCACAGAGTGACAGGGGCGCTTGCCGACATGGAAATCTCCGGTGAATCCGGTATGTCTGCGGTCGCCAAAGCCTACGGATCGGTCTATATCGAGAACTTGACCGAACTGACCGGCGAAGGATTCAACATCGTCGGCAGGGGGATCATCGACCAGTTGCCGATGGGGGCCAAGATATTCAACCGGGTAATGAAAGAGGCGGCGAAACTGGGCATCGACGAAGCCTCGTTCATGGGCCGTATCGCCCGCAAGGGCGGGTGGAACGGTCTTCTGGGTGAAATCGGGGAAGAGCGGCTCAACACCATCCTCTATGGCGTGTTCTCGATAGATGATTTCGGGGCCGGGCCGGACTCCACGATACGTGAGCGAGTCTCCGCAGGACTCGAGCAAGACCTGGAAGCCCAGAACATGCTCGTGGAATCCCTTATCCTCCTAACGCCGGGTGGGGTGAAGATACTGACCAAACAGGCATCGCGTCTCTATGGCAGTCATCCGGAGATCGAGCAGGCGATGTCCGTTCTTCAGCGAGCCGTCGATGAGGACCAGGCGAGCCAGCAAGCCGAACTGAGAAGAACGGAGGCCCCAAGTGCAGAGCAGCCGTCAGCCGCCAAGCCCGCCGAAAGTGCTCCCGTTGTGGCCCCTGGTGTGCAAGAGGTTACGTCAGTCGAGCAAGCCCCACAGGAGGTCGGGCAGGTTCCCGCTGTTGAAGGAGAAGCCAGACAAACCAGAACTGAGTACCAACACTTCACCGAGATGCTCCTTGACGAGCGTGTTCGTCTTTTGGATGAGGCGCTGGATTTTCAGGAACAGATTGGTCCGGTAGCACTCAAGAAAGACTACGAACCGAGAATCCGCGAGATCGACCGCGACCTTCAGGCAAGGGGATATAAAACTGACCGTTTACCATCCTACGATGCGTTTATGGAATCGCAGGAGATGCAGACGGCACTTCGAGAGGAAGCCCAACAGCGTCTTGATATGAGGCGAGAGGATGTGTTGCGTAGGGCTGCACAGGAGGAAGGACAAGCCGAAACGGTCGTGGCTCCTGTGGTTCCTGAGCAGGCTGGCGCGGAGTCTGTTGCAACTAAATTGAAACCTATTGAAACCAACTCTAATGAGGTTGCAATTCGGACTGATACAGATGGGAACCAACCGTGGAATATGACACGGGCGCAGTTTCGTGACTGGGACACGCAAGATAAGTTGACACAATCCAGACAATCCTTTGAGTTGGCAAAGCAGAGGATTGATGCCTACTGGAATCCAGAAGAACAACTTCCGGTGGGCGTTAGCAAAGTACAGGATTTTCTGGTCAAGACCAGTAGTAAGCGATTTTCCAAACTACCGCCAGATCAGCAGAGCATGTTGAGTGATTATAATACTGCACTCAATGCGTCTCGTGGTGGTAATCCTCCGGATGCCCGGATTCAGGATCGCATTCACGCACGTCTTGTCCAAAGTGCAATTGAGGAAGGTAAGCCCGTTCCCGCCAGTGTCCTCGAAGAATATAAAACCGAGCCGTGGGCCAAAGAGGCCCTTGCGAAAATCGGGCAAGCCACACAGGAACCGGGCACGGCCCAGCCCGGCGTTCGACCGAAGGAGTTGACGGAACCCTACGGCATCCTGAAGTATCCCATCGCCGCACTCTCTGACGCCGAACTTGCTGAACGTCTGCCCAAGGCGTCTCCGTACCACAGGTGGTATCAGATGGAGACGGATTTCAGGAAACGAGAAGCAGAAGGCCAAAAAGAGACAAGGACAAAAGCGACTGTCGAGCCGGGGCCGATCACTTCCGAGAAACCGCCGACGCAAGTGCCGCCGGGCGTCGCTGAACAGGCCCAAGGCGATCCGATTCCGGGCATATCGTCCCGCCAGGCGGACTTGAGGGAGTTCAGGCGCATGATGGGCCTGGACGGTATCCCATCCAAGGAGAAGGCGACGAAAGCCGGCTGGCTCCAGGAGGCTATCGAGGCCGGCCTGCACCAGCAGGCCGAAGACATTGCCACTCGCGTTCTGGCCAATCCCTACAGCATCACGCCCCAGGAGCGCATGGGGATGACCTATCGGGTGTGGCTACTGGATAAAGAGGCCAGGACACTTCGCCAGCAGATCAAGACGGGCACGGTCGCCGAACAACAGGACGCTGCGGCCATGCTTGAGCAGATCCAGAGACAAAGCGATCTTATCACTCGGGCATTACACGGGGCGGGGTCTGCATGGGGATCAAGCGGTGCGAGCATTCAGAATACCCTCGATGACGAAGGCAATCTGGACAACAACTTGACGCGCGCCCGGATCAATAACGGCGATAAACCTATCCCGAAGAACATTCAGGACAAACTCACGGAGTTGACTACCCAACTGGTTGATGTGACGGACAAGTTGCGGAAGGTCGAGAATGAGCTTCAGGCGAAGAAAGCACGGACGCTAATGAATGAATCGGCAAGCCGCAAGTACTCCAAGATGAGCGCCGAGCAAAAGGACGCCGAGTTGACTCAACTGAAACAGACGGTGACGGCATTGTTGGAGGCTGGCTGCTGATGGCAAAGGCCGACTGTACGAAACTGCAACTTGCAATCCTCGATATGTTCTTGAATATCGCCAGCCGTGATGACGTCGCGAATGTCGATGATGTCATCGCGGAGATCCGAAAGGACTTTCCCGTCTTCGATCGCGCGACGATCCTTGACGCTGTGGTCGAGGCCACGACTCGTGGAGAACATGAGGCAGACGAACTGGCGGACAAGCTCAATCGGATCAAGAGGGAGGCTCGCACCGAGGATGCGCTGAAGGACAAGATTGAGAAGGTGATGGAGTTGCTCGCACGGGGAACCTTGCCTGAAGAACCAGACCACAGAAAGGTTGCGTCAAACACCATAGAGCAACTGCGTAAGACGACAGTCAACTTACAGAAATGGCTCAAAACGAGCGACCCGGCGATGCAGAAGGCATTGCAGGCAAAATTAGATGGCCTGAACGCCCAGATTGAGCGCGGCGAACTCATTATGAGTGAACAGCAAGAGGGCAAACTACACGAATCGTTGCAGGCAATCGAGGCTCAGATCAAAGAGGCGCAGAGGCAGATCACTGATACTAAGACCATTGAACGGATTGAGGCGCAGATTGAGGCGTTGCGGACCCATTTAGAAGCAGGCACCTTGCCGTCTTCTGCCCCAAGACCTGAGCGTGGCACCGGACCCGCCGATCTTTTGAGGGATGTCCGCGACGACTTGAAGGAGCAATTGGCCCAGAGTGAACCTGCCCGCAAGGCGGCACTGGAGCGGACGATAGAACTCCTGCAGGCGAGGATCGACGCCAAGGATTTTGCCCCACGCACGAGAGTCAAGCCGCCATCGACTCCGGAACTGGATCAACTGAGGTATCAAGCCGATCTGCTCAGGTACGAGGTCAGGGAGAAGAGAAATGCCTTGAAACCCAGAACAATGTCTCAGCACGCCAGGACCGTTATCAACTTCATCATTCCCTGGAAGGCCGGATTCGATTTCAGCATGGTCCTCAATCAGTCGGTTCGCCGAACGCTGGGTCATCCGGTCAAGAGCACGGAGGCCATGATCGAGACCGTCAAGGCGTGGGCCGATCCGGTTTACGCCGCTAAGATCAATCGGGAATTGCTGAATCGTCCGAATATGCCGTTGCAGGTGGAAGCGGGATACAAGTTGTCCGCCCTTACGGGAGCCAACGAAGAGAACTATAAGGGCAGTGTGATCGAGCGGCTTCCCGTTCTTAGGAATTTCGCACGGGCATTCCCGACCTACCTGAACATCGTTCGGTGCCAGGCGTTCGACGAATTCGCGGCCGGATGCACCTTGACGGGAACGCCGACGCTCGAAGAGGCCAAATCCATCGTCAAGGGTGTCTATCAGTGGACCGGCCGGGGGACTTTGGGCTCGACGGATACGGCTATGCAGGGCGCCGACTTCATCTTCTGGGCACCGAGGCTTGTGATGGCCAACGTCCAGAGTATGTTTGGTGTACCGATCCTCTTCGGAAAGGGTCGAGCGCGCGGCTACTTCGCCAAGGAATATCTGAGGCATGCAGGCGGCTTGGCTGCGTTCTACCTGCTGGCATTGCTCGGGGGATGGGAGATCGAAGACGATCCAAGGTCCTCCAATGTCGGGGGAATCCGCAAGGGAAACGTCACAGTGAACCCCCTCAATGGCATGTCTACACTGATTGCCCTCATAGGAAGACTCATCACGGGCCAGAAAACCAATGCGCAGGGCCGCGTGATTGCCCTTCGCAATCCATCGTGGGTCAACAGGATGATCTCGGATGCGCAGGAATCCATTACAGGGGAAAGACCGTTCAATCCACGGCCGGCCTTTGGCGGTCCGGATATCGAAGATGTGGAATTCGACTTCGCAAAGTGGAAGGTACACCCAACGTGGCAAGTCGCCCACGAACTGATTACCCAGAAGAAATTCGGGCACAAGAAGAACGAGCCGGTAACGGTCCAGGAGGAGTTGGTGGGGATGGTCGGGAATATCACATGGGGAGATGTGTGGAACATTCATACCCAAGGCGATGTCGATCTGCCCGATGCCTTACTGGCATCGACACTCGCATTTCTGGGTATGAAGACGCAGGTATATACGGGGACGAAGCGATGAAACACACATGGCTGGCATGGGTGCTGCTGGGCTTTGGAACGGCGTGTGCCGTGGTTATCGAGCAGTACGGTCCCGTAGCCTACACCGGAAATGGATCGAATGTCAATTTCGCTTTCGGTTTCTCGATCGATACGGTGTCGGAATTGATTGTGACCCTCGTCGATTCCATCGGTGGAGAGGACGAGCAGGTCCTGAATTCAGACTATACCGTATCGGCTACGAGTAATGATTATCGTAGTGGACCCGGCGGAACCGTAACGTTCATAACGGCACCTGTGGCCGGCTATACAGTCGTGATCTCTCGCGAGATGCCCCAAACGCAGGATCGCAGCGCTTCCGCATTGGCGCGGCCCGTGAACATCTACGACGGCATGGACAAATTGACTATGATCACTCAGGACCTTCAGGAGCAGATCAGGCATTGCTTCCGGGGACCTGTGAGCACCTTCGGCGCGGACATGAACCTTCCGGACGGCTTCGATGCCGATACCGGCTATCTCTACTGGAATGGTACGAGTCCGACCTTGTCAAGCAGCATCGGCGTCGGCGCGGCGGCGACTGCTTGGGGCCAGACCTGGATTCAACAGAATGATTCCGATGACGCTCGTACCATACTCGGGGCCGAGAAGAAGTCTGTGACCAACGTCAAGGACGCCCCGTACAACGCTACCGGGGATGGAACCACCGATGATACAACGGCGATCCAGGCGGCCTTGACTGCTGCGGCAACTGATACGGGGGTCTGCTTCTTCCCTGCTGGCGTCTTCCGCATCACGGACGGGCTGACCCTGCCGCCGGGCGTTTCCTGTTACGGTGTCCACGTCGGCAATCAAAACAGGATCGGCAAAACCTACTTCGAGCGGCAGGGCGCCACGATCTACTTCGATGCGAACGACGCCGGCACGTCGCCGTTTCTGACGTTGACCTCGACGGCGAATCAGCACGGCGAGGCACTGACCATCCGGGACATCGATTTCGTCGGAACCGCCGACGCCAATCAGCCGGGCCGGCATGGGATACGGATCACGGCCGTCAGTAGTGGTCTGGGCGACTGGATCATCGAACGGTGCCGATTCGCATCCATCAGCGGCTACCCCATCTACGCCAGCGGCAATGCCTACTGGGGCCATCCGGGCCGGATTTCCGACTGCATCTTCAATGACACCGGCGGGGCTGTCAAGGTCATGGACGCCAGCAAGGGTTACACCATGTGGGGCTTGGTCATCGAGAACTGCCACTGGGAAGGCGCGCCCACGATGTCGCCCCTCGATCCGATCTGGGACCTGCGGTCGGTCCATCCACTGACCATGCGGAACATCGTAACCGAGGGCTACATGCCGTCCGCCAATGTTACGGCGATAATGAAGATCACAGCAGACCGGGATGTCTTGATCGACGGCTGGCACGATGAATGGACCGGGGCGGCAGGTTATACGGACCCGAACTATTGGGTCATCA
>Ga0315289_10012569_pt1 | contig 11917 bp, 14 predicted proteins | sample YL17G11_40_MG_FD_203452 | JGI IMG/M metagenome (GOLD analysis project Ga0315289, IMG submission 203452) | Sediment microbial communities from Yellowstone Lake, YNP, Wyoming, USA - YL17G11_40 | ecosystem: Environmental > Aquatic > Freshwater > Lake > Sediment | place: USA: Wyoming | collected...
CGATGCCCTCCGGGAAGCCGGGATAGTTGTCGATCCGGTCGGTCGTGCCGGCCTGGCCGCCGAGGGCGCCCCGCTCGATCACGAGCGCGTCCATCCCTTCCCGGGCCGCGTAGATCGCCGCCGACAGGCCGGCCGGTCCACCGCCGAGGATCAGGACGTCGTAGACGGTCCGCTCCGCGTGGAGCTGGAGACCGAGCTTCCCGGCCAGCTCCGCGTTGGACGGCTCGAGCAGGTGGCTGCCGTCGGGGAAGACGATCGTGGGCGATCCGTTCAGGTGGGCTCTTCGCGGCGGACCGTCGCGACGCGGTCGATCGCGCGATCGAACGACGCGATGACACCGATCCCGGTTCGCTCCGCGCTGGCGACCAGGTAGGCGTCGGCGAAGTCGAGCCGGTGGACCTCGTAGACCTCGACGGCCCGCTGGAGCAGATCGGCGTCGAGCACCCGGATGGCGGGATAGGCCAGCACGGCCCGGAGCGTGGTCGCTACCTGGGCCCGAGGGGCCTCGTAGAACGACTCGAGGACGTAGGCGACCTCAGCGAGAATGAGATCCGGGAGCAACAGCTCCTCGGCGGCCCCGAGGTAGCGGGTCGCCCGCGCCGCCAGGTCGGGTGGATCGCCGGTCAGGTGCCGAACCAGGACGTTGGTATCGACGAATGCCGTCACCGGCGCTCGGCGGCCCGGGACCGCCGCGTCTGGCGCAGGACCTCCGCCCAGGGCGTGCCCCGCTTGGCCGCGGGCACGCTCACCGATCCAGCCAACGCCAGGAGGTCCGGGGTTCGCGCGAGCACTGCGTGATCGCCCTCCACGCGGAACACGAGCCGGTCGCCTTCTTCCAGGGACAACGCCTCGCGGACTGCGCGCGGCACCGTGACCTGGCCCTTCGAGCTGAGTCGCGCCGAGACTTCCATCATCTGCTCCTTACATCCTGATCCGAGTAAGGATATCACCGGCGCGGCCACGGTCGGGAGGGCGGGCCGTTTCTGTTCTATCGGATACTCGGAGAAGGGTCGTAGCGACGATGGCCATTGACATTCGCCGGAGCCGACACTCGGGTCTTGACCGCACGCGACAAGCGCCTGGTAAGTCCGGGATACGTGAGCCGGTCTAGTCTCGCCGCGTGATTCGGATTGCCGCGCCGACTGAGCCCACCGTCGAGAGGCGGGTCTTCGAGGCGTGGTCGATCGAGGTTCCAGCGGCGTTCACGGAGACCTTCGTCGACGCGGATGGCTACTGGCACGGGCACGACGAGCGTCGCTCGGTGTCGCTCTCCAGCTTCGTCGTCAGCGAGGAGCGAGACCCAGTCAGGGCAAGCCGGATCCTGCGGCAGGCCCCGCCCCTGGATGGATCACCGGTCGACCAGGTGCCGCCAGGCCTCCTTGGGCGAGCCGCGACGTGCGCAGCGCCCGAGCCCGCAAGGGCGTCGCAGCTTCTCTCGGGCCTGCTCGCAACGGACGGCCACCTGTTGCTCGTGACGGTCACCAGCGACGACCTCGAATGGGCCCGGCGGGTCTGGTTGTCGATCCGAAGCCACGCGGTGCCGTTCCAGTCGCCCCGCGGGCGGCGGAAGGGCAGGGCCCGGCAGCGCCGGGGGCACTACAGTTGATGGCGGGGCGTCAGACGCGCTGGAGCCCATCAGGCTGCGGGCTGATTCAGACTCGCGCCACCCGTTGCTCATACGCCTCGATGAGGTCGAACAACTCATCGGCAGCGTATTGCCGGTCGTAGTCGCCTTCGCTGATCTGGCGCAGGACGCCGGCGTCGGCCAGGACCTTCAGGCCTTCCAGCGCTCGCTGGTGTCGAGCGCCGATCGCGGCGCGCATCGTCGCGGCCGACGTGATCGGCTGGGCCGGGAGCACCGGGATGATGCGGGCCGCCGCGGAGTCGCGGCGTGGGCGTCCGGCCCGCTGGAACCACTCCGCCTCGAGCGAGGCGACGCGCGCGGCCAGGTCGACCGATAGCGCGGCGGCCCTGCCGCACGCCCATGCGAAGGAGGCACACCAGGCGTCGATCCGCCCATCGCGGAAGCCCACCAGACCGTCGACATAGATGTTCAGCCTGGCGGCGAGCACGATCGAAATCGGTGGGACGAACACCGGGGCAACGCCGCGCCGGCGCAGGACCACGTGGATCAGGCACCGCCCGACGCGGCCATTGCCGTCGATGAACGGGTGGATCGTCTCGAACTGGGCGTGGGCGATCGCCGCCTGGGCCACGGCCGGGAGGTCGTCCCGGTTCATGAACTCGACGAGATCGGCGATCAGCGGCTCGACCTGGTCCTCCGGCGGCGGCACGAAGCGCGCATCGGACGGGTTCTGCAGCCGGCCGCCGATCCAGTTCTGCTCGCGGCGGAAGGCCCCGGGCATGACTCGCGCGGGCTCGTTTGCCATCAGGGTTCGATGGATTGTCAGGATGTCGGCGACGGTAAGCTTCCGATCCTCGTCCCCGATGGCAACGGCCCGCTCCATCGCCACGACGTTGGCGGCCACGGCCTTGGCGGTTCCCTTGGCCGCTCGCGGGTCGATGAGGGCGCGCGCCAAGTTCCGCTGGCTGAGCTCGATCCCTTCGATGCGGCTCGACGCGATGGCCTCCGACCGCAGGAGCAGCGCGCCGATGGCCTCGAGGCCGCGGACCCGTTCGTCCGAGTTCAGCTGGCCGACCGCGGTCTCGGCCTCGCTGATCAGCCTGGCCGTCTCGAAGCTGACGGCGGGCTGGATGGCCGCGATCGGGTCGGGGACGAAGGCGCGGTAGGTGAAGGACTGGCGCGCCTTGCGGCCGCCCATCGCTCCGGGATCACCTTCCCAGCGGCGCTCGATCCACGTCACAACCCGTCAATCACCCTCGTTGCTTTGACGCTTTAGTGAACCGTAGCGATGTAATCCGTCACAGTCAACGGGTCGATTGACGCCTTGGCGAGCTTGGCGGACATGGAACGAGGCGGGCCCGGAAGCCCGCCTCGCATCGATGATCGCTGGAGCCGACACTCGGATTTGAACCGAGGACCTGCTGTTTACGAAACAGCGTCCGGCCCGACATGCCTCACGCTCAGACCGTGCTTGGGGGTTACCCGTTTGGGGGGTGGATCGGGGGCGATCACTCTTCGGGCCCGTAGACAGGGACCACCGCGCCGACATCGACGGCGGCGCCTGACGAACTGGGGTAGCCCTTCCTGCCGATCGGGTGGGCGTCATCCCGGGAGCGCGCTACGCCAGGACAGCCTGGCACCGAGCTGCCCGTTCGGCGACCCGCTCGACAAGGCGCTGCACGACCGGACTCTCCAATCCAGCGATGCCTGCGTCCGCGGCTGCAGCCTCGAACGCGGTCGGTGTGGCCGAGGCCAACGAACCCACACGGGCGATCAACGCGTCGACGGGCAGGCCGAGATCGGCCCCGGCGCGCGGCCAGGTGTTCCGCGGCGGCGCGAGGTCGGCCTCGCCCCCGACCTTCATCGCCATCCGCATCCGGCGCTCGTTGAGCACGACGCCCTCGGGATCGCGCTCGCCGAGGTACGGCAGGATCGAGCTGATGTCGTAGAGCGGCGCGAGGCGCACGTCCCGACGGTTGAGAAGGAGCGCGTAGTTCTTGGCGTGGGCATCGGTTCCGCCGACGAGCCAGTTCCAGGCCAGGGCGTCCGCGAACCGCCATACCGCATCGTCCGCATCACGGGCGGGCATCGTCCGGCGCAGCAGGCTCGCCACCGTCTTCGCCGAGGGACCGCCGTTGGACTCGTACTTGTCGGCCGGGTGGATGCCCATCGCCTGGCACACGTCCTCCTGGTGGACCCGGACAGCGTCGCCGCGGATGCGGAGGCGGTCGTACCGCTCGATGATGATGGCCGTCTCGTCACCGATGCGCGCGACTCGCGATCTCGCGGTGACGAGGCCAGAGCGCCGTGCCGCCTCGAGGCACAGGTGCTCATTGATGTCCTGGTCCGCCCATCCTGCGCTGGCTGGCTTCACGATGTGGGTCGTCGCGCGCGCGCCGGTCGGGCGGCCCCAGCGTCCGTCCTCGAAGACCAGCGCCGTCTTGGCCTGTGCGCCCGCAAGGCTGAACTGCCCTGCAAAATCGCGCCCGAGCCAGGTCGTTCGGTCGCGCCGAAGGTCGCTGAGGAGAGTGGCTACATCATCGTCGGTCAGCCATTCGACGCCACCCCCGCGGTCCAGGTGGGCCTGGACATCGTCGGACCCGCAGAAGGACACGGCGCCCGCGCAGTCCTCCCCGACCGGTGTGCCGAGCAGAAAGAAGGGTGACGTGGCCCGCACCTGGTAGTGGCGCGCCCATCGGTCGAGCACCAGCTCGTTGTCGGGCAGCAGGCCCCAGAGGACGTTCAACACGGTGCGGCGGGCCGTCGTGTCCGCGTGGACCCGAACCGCGAGTGGCATCGAAAGCGAGATTGGTGTCGCGTCGGCGGCGGCGGTGTAGGCGGGGTCGTACTCGAATCGCAGGAGGTTGTTCGCCGTCCGCTCCAGCGTGCCGGCGACCGTCGTCCCCATCAGGACGGCGAGGGTCTCATCCACGGCGGAGGTCGTCGAGGAGCACGTCGAGGTTCACGCCGCCGGGTGCCGGCTCGCTGTCGTCCGTCCACCCAGGGGCGGCCTCGACCTTGAGATCGAGGCCCAGTGCGTCGAGGACGCGCAGGATGGTCCCGACCTCGGCCGTGGTCCGGCCGCCCGCCTCGAACTGGTTGACCCACCTGCGGGACACGCCGGCTCGCTCCGCCAGGTCGCCCTGCGAGAGGCCGAGGTCCATGCGGCGGCCCCGGACGGCGGCGGCGATGTCGGCGATCGAGGTCAGGCGCACGGGCGATTCTCCTGTACCTGATCGCTCACAGATCAAGGACTGTAACCGATCGATTACAATCATCTACGTGTAACCGATCGGTGTCAAGTGGCCCTCCTCGGCCGGCGGGGCCGCGATTGCCGGGGACGCGATTGCCGGGGACGCGTGGACCGTGTTGTCTCGGCAAGGACGCCGAGGAGCTCGCGACGGCGAGCGTTCTCGTCACGCAGGGCCTCGACCTCGCGCAGCAGCTCGGCGCGCGAAGGGCCCGGTCCGTTCGAGGCGTGGTCAGTCGCGTCTACCTGCCGGTGGGGTCATTTGTCCCGGTCGTCAGCCTCCAGTAGCCGTGGGGATCGCGCGCGCTCTTGCTTTCGTGCTGCAGGTAGCCCGCGCCCGCGAGAGCGGTGAGGTACCGACGGGCCGTATTGACCGAGACGCCGAGGAGTTCCTTCGCCTGTGCGGTCGTCACGCGTTCCGTGCCGAGCACGAACTCCACAAACCGCTCGGAGCCCTGCGGCAGGAGCCGGCGCATCCGGGCGCCGATCGGATCCATCAGCAGCGCGACGGTCACCGAAGCCGGCCCCTGGCGATAGACCGGGTCAGGGAGACCTGCTTGTTCCATCTCCTCGAACATCCGGTCGACGCCCTCACCGAGTTCGCGCCCGAACCCGAATTCGAGGACCGCCCTCGCCACTCGGGGGTTGCGAGCGAACCGCGTCGACCGGATCGTCTCGATTCGGACGAGACCTGGTAGGCGTCCGGGCGATTCGACCTCCAGCCGATCGGCGAAGAGCGATACCCGGATGTGGTCGCCCCCGATCGAGTACGACCGGTGAACCACGGCGTTGACGATTGCCTCGAGCCAGACCTTCTCTGGAATGAGCGTCGTCCGTCGGAAGCGACCGCTCGGCCCGAGGCGGATAGCCGCCCCGAGCCACCGCCGCAGGGTCCGCCGGGCGAACAGGATCTGATCGCGCAGTGCGCCGTCGCCTTGGACGTCGGACACCACGTTCGAGCGCTCCCCGGTCTCGCGGACGCTCCCTTGGTAACGAAGCAGCCTGACTCGCGCCTCGGGCAGGAACCGTTGCGGATCAGAACCGAGCGTCAAGGTTCCCGCCACCGTCGGCAAGAGCTGGCCTCGACTCCGCACGAGAAGACCGCGCGCCAGGAGTGCGTCGTCGGGTCGCTGACGGCCTCCGACCGAGCGAAGGAACTGGTCGATGAGGTTCGGGTCGAGATCGTCACGGGCCGCACCGGCGGCCGGGGTCCCGTCGAAGAACGTTCCACCCTTGTCGTAGTGGAGCTCCTGGACCTCCGTCGGCCCGAGGCGCCTGTTCTCGTCACCGATGCGCAGCAGGACCTCACCCCGAACGTTCTCGTGAACGTGCTCGCTCGCTTCGATTTCGATGATCAGGAGACGATCGGCGCCGCCGCGTTCGTTAACGCATGGCACGACCTCGAAGTGCGCGGGCACCGGCGGGCGAGCGAAGTCGCGGCCAGCCTGCCGCCACCCGTTGTGCACGCGCTCGTCAGGGCCCGTGCCCTCGATGGCGCTGCCCCAGATCCCGACGGCGATCAGTCCACCCTCGGCGTTGGCGAACGCGACCATCGCGTCGGCGAGCTCGCGGGGCTTCACGCGGGCACTCTTGCGATCGAACCACTGGCTCTCGGGCCGCTTCCGCAGCGCAGGCACGCGCTGGTCCTCTGGGAGGAGCTGGAGCTGCTGGATCGTCGTGAACCTTAGGTCGCCTGCCATGGCCCAACCTTAGTCGCTACTTGTCAAGTTGACAAGTACGAAACAAGGTCCCCAAACTCGTCCAAAGACCTGCTATGCGGACGACAGCAGGTCTACGTGGTCAAGGGCGAAGATCACCCTTGGCGCGGTTGATCTCGCGGCGGAGTCAGACACCGGCGACCCGGACGCTATCGGCGTCCAGTTGGCAGGTCTTCGCTGGTCAGCAGGTCTGCGCGGGAGGACCGGGGCTCGGAGACCGCGCGGGTCGCCGCACAGCAGGTCTTCATGAGCACGAACCGGGGGAGTGGAGCCGACACTCGGATTTGAACCGAGGACCTGCTGTTTACGAAACAGCTGCTCTACCGCTGAGCTATGTCGGCGCGGTGGCCAATCTACCACGCCCTCGGCCGTTCGGCCGCGGAGGGAGCCGGCGCCTACGAGGGGATCTGCTCGACGGTGTCGAGTGCGAACCGCCCGATCACGTACGCGAGCTCGAGCGCGATCGCGCCGGCCGCGATGATGAAGGCGACCGACGCCACGATGCGCGGATCCGCCAGTCGGCGATGCTGGTTCACGGTGGCATCACGACCTTCTATCCACGGTGGTCGGCGCGGTGGGTGCCGCGCCGGGTCCCACCGGAGGATCGCCCGCCGCGGGGGTCCGCCGATACCCTCCGGTTGTACTACGCCCGGACCTCGCCAGTTGTCGAGCAAGGGCCACGATCGAGTCGGGTCGGATCGCGCACAGCGGACTCGGGCCGCCGGGTTCCAGCCACCGTGAGGCTCCCCACGGATGCCCTGTCGTCGAATCAGCCGGCTCGTTCGCCGTCTTCGCCGGCCCCGCTGGAGGGGACCGAGTGGCGGCTGGCCGACTACCCAGGGCGCGAGGGCGCCCTCGTCCGGGTCCCCGAGGACGTCATTGCGACGGCGCGCTGCTCGGGACTGTCGCCCTGCTCGTCGGCCTGACCGGCCTCAGCGCATTCCAGGCCCGCACGCACCCTACCCTCGTCTGGGCGGCATTCGCCCTGCCGGCCTTTGGCGGCGCGCTCGCGACCATCGGCCTGATCCTCATGGCAGTGGTAGGCGACCGGCCCGTCGCCGGAATCTACGGCTGGGGCCTGCTCATCATCGGGGTGATCGCGACGTTCGCCGGGTCGGTCCTGTTCGCCATCGCGACGTATCGGACGGCCGCCCTGCCGCGCTCGGGCGCGGTGATTCTTGGGATCACCGCGGCGATCTCGCTTGTCTCGTTCGTCGTAGCGTCGGGCATGGACGGGCCGGCCCAGCCGATCGTCGTGGCGGGGCTGGCCGCTTTCGCTCTGGGCTGGGTTGTCCTCGGCCTGCAGGCGATCCGACTCCATCGACCGGCCGTCCAGCTCGGAGCCGCCTGACGGCCTCGCCGAACGTCCGGCCGGGTGGGCGCGCTCACGCGCTCGCCCGCAGGCTATCGCCTCCCGGGACGACGGAGCCCGGATGGCCAGCATGCGGTCAAGGAGCGTCCCCATGAACCTCACCAGACGGCTCGTCGCGGTTGCCTCCGCGCTCGCCCTGGTCGGCGCACTCGCCGGCTCCACCCTCGCCGGCGGCGCCCGGCACGCCTCGGCCACGTTCATCGATGCCGCGGGCGCCCCGATCGGCTGGGCTCGCCTCGTCGAGGATGCGACCGGTATCGTCCACGTGAGCATCCACGTCAAGGGCCTCGCGCCGGGTCGCCACGGCGTCCACATCCACGGGGTCGGCGCGTGCAGCCCGACCTTTGCCGCGGCCGGCGGCCACTACAACCCGCTCGGGCACCAGCACGGGCCGGACAACCCGAACGGGCCCCACGCCGGCGATCTCCCGAACCTCGTCGTCAACGGCGCCGGCGCCGGCCACCTCGACGCGACCACGGACCGCGTGACACTGTCCGCGGGACCGACGACGCTGTTTGACACGACGGCCCTCGCGGTCGGCAGCGCCTTCATCATCCACGCCAACCCGGACGACCAGCTGATGGATGCAACCAACGGCGGCAGCGGAGCCCGGATCGCCTGTGCGGTGATCGAGGGCGACTGAACGAGGGCACGGGATCGGCGAGCTCGACCGCTCAGCCCGCTCTGGGCGGAGGGCGCCACCGGTGAACGTGTCGCCACCGGTGAACGTTGACATCAGATGCGTGATGTGAGAGCATCACGCATCATGTCACGCACCACGATCGATATCGACCCGACCGTCCTGCGCGCGCTGAAGGCGCGCCAGCGCCGCGAGGGGAAGACGCTGGGCCGGCTCGTCTCCGAGCTGCTGAGCACCGCGATGGAGGCAGCCGGCGACGAACCGCGACCCCCCGCCCCGCTGGCCTGGTCGTCGCGACCGATGCGGGCGCTCGTCGACCTCGACGACCCTGAGGCGCTCCGCCGCGCACTCGACGCTTCATGAGCTTCACCATCGACGCGAACGTCCTCCTGTACGCGTCGGACGAGTCGAGCCCGGTCCACGGACGGGCCCGCGCCTTCATCCAGCGCCTCGCCGACGGCCCGGAAATCGCCTATCTCTTCTGGCCGACCGTGATGGCCTACCTGCGGATCGCGACGCATCCCGCCGTCTTCGCCCGCCCGCTGACCGCCGCCGAGGCGATCGGCAACATGGAGCAACTCCTCGTTCGCTCCCACGTCCGGACCACGGGCGAGCAGGAGCGCTTCTGGGATCGCTTCCGCGAGGTCGCCGACGACGCGGTGCCGGCCGGGAACCTGGTCCCCGATGCCCACCTGGTCGCCCTGATGCTGGAGAACGACGTGCGGACGATCTGGACGCGCGACCGCGACTACCGCCGCTTCCCCCGCATCGAGGTCCGCGACCCCTTCGCGTAGCGTGGGGCGGTCGGGCGCCGTCTGCCGGCCAGCGGGCCGTCCGTCCCGGCGAAATCGTCCGTCCGCCACTGGCCGTGGCGCCCGGCGCTCGCGACCATCCACCTCCAGGCTTCCGCCCGAGGATCGCGTGTGCTCGTTCGACTCCTGGTCGCCGGCTTCCTCCTGGCCCACGCCGCCATCCACGCCGGCTTCGTCTCACCGCACCCGCCGGCGAAGCCCGGCGCTCCGCCCTGGCCGTTCGACCTCGGGCGATCCTGGCTCCTGGTACGCCTGGGCGTGCCCGGCGGCGCCGTGCGCGTCCTTGGCCTCGCCCTCGTGGTCGCGACGATCGGCGGCTACGCGCTCGCGGCGCTCGCCACCCTCGGGATCCTCCCGGCCGGTGCCTGGGGGACGACCGTGGCCGTCGGGTCGATCGCCTCGCTCGCCCTCCTGGTGGTCGGCTTCCACCCCTGGCTGGTGGTCGGCATCGCCATCGACGTCCTGCTTCTCTGGGTCGTCCTCGTGGCGGCCTGGACCCCCGACCTGCTCGCCTGATCCACCGCTCCATCGGAGGCTTCGCCATGCGCGCCCTGGTCGTCTTCGAATCGATGTTCGGCAACACCGAGGTGATCGCCCGCGCGATCGCGAAGGGGCTCGACGCCGACGACACCGCCTGCGCGACCGTGGAGGTGGTCGAGGTGGGCGCCGCTCCCGCGACCATCCCCTTGGGCGTCGACCTCCTCGTGGTCGGTGGCCCGACGCACGCTCACGGGATGTCGAAGCCGGAGTCGCGGGCAGATTCCGCGCGACGCGCCGGGGACCGCCTGGTGTCCAGGGGGATCGGCATTCGCGAGTGGCTGGAGACGCTGGGGGGCGGACCCGCGACGGTGGCGGCCGCGGCCTTCGACACGCGGATCAAGGGACCAGGCCTGTTGTGGGGGTCCGCCGCAAAGGGCGCCGACAAGCACCTCCGCGGCATCGGCTTGCGCCTGGTCGCCGGGCCCGAGAGCTTCCTCGTCGAGGGGCCGACCGGCCCGCTCTTCGACCGCCTGGTGCCAGGCGAGCTCGAGCGCGCCCGCCGCTGGGGCGAGATGCTGGCGACCGAGCTTCGCGGCCGAGGGCCGGCCGGGCGCTGATCCGCGCTACGCGGCGCCGCGGCGCGTGCGGAGCACGACCCGGGTGAACGGGATCCGGATCTCGCGGAAGATCTCGATCGAGACGAGGAAGCCGGCAAAGAGGAAGACGACGCCCAGGAGCTCGCCCAGGAAGAACGCCTCGGTCATCCCGAAGCGCGCCAGGCTGCCGGTCAGCGACGGGAAGAACCCCCCGAGCGCGATGAGGATCGTCGCCGGTACGCGCGTGTGCAGCTCGCCCCGCAGGAGGGCGGCGATCGCGCCGGGGATCGACGCAACGAGGTTGACGCTGATGGCGACGGGCGCGCTGGCCAGGTTGACGAGGAAACGCCCGAGGCCCTGGTCGCGCCGCAGGTCGTAGCGGATCAGCCGCCGCTTGGGGATGAAGACGTAGGTGGAGTAGAGGGCGCCCAGGACAAGGGCGAACCCGCCCGTGATGTTGAAGAACGGGGTGAGCAGGCGGACGTAGCCGGGGAAGAGCTCGCCGCTGGGGATGCCGGTAGCGACGTCCAGGGCGTAGCCCGGTGCGGCCAGCGGCGCGAGCGCCACCATCGGGATGGAGGCTAGCGTCCCGGCAAGGATCAGCCCGCCCGCGAGGTGCGCCCAGCCGCCCTTCGCCCGGTACGTCTCCACGCCGATCGCCACCGCCGCGACGACCGCGATCAGCAGGTAGAGATACGGGGAGACGCCGCTGTCGGGGTAGTCGTTCTTCCGCCAGGAGAGGAACGTGAAGAGGCCGGCCAGCACGAGGGAGATGGCCGCGCCGTAGCCAAAGCGCGTCTTCGCGAGCAGGTACATCGTGCCCAGGCCCAGCCAGCCGGCCACCCAGACCGCGCCGGTCAGGTACCAGGCGCGGTAGAGCGGCTCGCTCCAGCCCAGCGCCCCGCCCAGGAACTCCGTTCCCGCGGAGACGCCGTACATGAGCATCCCGATTGTCCAGATCAGCTGGTACGGCTTCCGGCGCTCTCGCCACTGGTCCAGGAGGAAGAGCGCGAAGACGAAGCTCAGCAGGGACGACGCGAGCGGGAGGAAGACGTTCGGCTCCATGGCCCTCTTCTCCGCCGGGCGACCCCTCGCACGCGGGGGACGCGGAACGCTGGTGGATCGCCCGGCTCTTGTGCGGGCTCCGACACCTCAGGAGCCCGACTGGATCGAACGGTAGGTTCAGCGCCGGGGCGCCTCAATGTGCCCGACGATCCCATTCTGGGCCGCCACCGGGCCGTTCGGGGGGTATCGACCGATAGGGTGACGTTCCGCGCCCGCCGGGCCGGCGTTCCGCGCCCGCCGGGCCTGCGTTCCGCGCCCGCCGGGCCTGCGTTCCGCGCCGCCGACGGCGGTCCGACCCGACAGCGCCGCCGCCGCCACGCCTGATCGGCCTGTGACGCGACGACGCGGGCGCCGTCAGGCTCACGAATCGGGGCTCGAGCTGCCCGGCGTCCCCGCGTC
>Ga0315289_10012570_pt1 | contig 11917 bp, 11 predicted proteins | sample YL17G11_40_MG_FD_203452 | JGI IMG/M metagenome (GOLD analysis project Ga0315289, IMG submission 203452) | Sediment microbial communities from Yellowstone Lake, YNP, Wyoming, USA - YL17G11_40 | ecosystem: Environmental > Aquatic > Freshwater > Lake > Sediment | place: USA: Wyoming | collected...
GCGGTGATTAAAGACTTAGACAAGTTATAAGTACATAATTATTATATTTTCTGATAAGGAATACTATTGCCGAGCGCACTGCATAGTTTGATGCAAATTGGCGAGTGAGGAATTGTATGAGTGCTTCTGCGAAAGCAAAAGTGGACCATGAGAAACTTCGCGAGAAAATGGCAATGCAGATGCGGGAAAAGTATGACCGCATGCTTCCATTAGATGAAATGTTGTTAGACAGGTGGAAGAAGGCAGAGTTTCTCGGTTTTGGAGAACAAACTAGTGTTTACGAGAACGCGTACATTTACGGTAAGCCGAAAGTTGGAAAAAACGTTTGGGTTGGACCATTCGTAGTCTTAGATGGAACAGGCGGGCTTACAATAGGCGACGGCTGCGATATCAGCTGCGGAGCCATGATTTTCACTCATTCCACACATTTACGATGCATTTCAAAAGGAAATATGAACATTCTAAAAAAGCCGGTAAGAATAGGAAAATATGTCTACGTTGGAAGTGGTGCGATAGTCTTACCGGGGGTGACAATTGGGGATCATAGCGTAATAAGTGCGGGCGCCGTGGTAACAAAAGATGTGCCGGTTTTCAGCGTGGTGATGGGGGTTCCAGCAAGAATAGTTGGCAAGGTTATATTAAAAGGGAAAAGTGCAAGAATTGAACTCGGTAATATTTTGGATGAGTAATGACATCATTCGCTATTTCTTCCAGGCCTTCTTCTAAATTAAATTTCGGTTCAAACTTAAGCAAACGTTTCATTTTTGGATGTTTCCGCCTGCCGCCTGCGAACTATGTACTCACATCTTTCTGGTAAACAGGTTTTCAAGTTCTTGTTGAAGAATCTGATTATTGTCTCTGCCAGTTCTTTAACTTGAAGTTAATGTCCTATTTCCCACATTAGTAACTTCCCCCAAACATCACTTTCGCAGCCAGAACATTAGCCTTATACCGCACGAACATTCGCTAAATCCATAGATTAACTTTCATCACCGCAAATTATAGGAACACTACCTGCTTGCACTTTTTCCATGATTATGATCGTTGATATGTTACAAACTTCCCTGCTTTGCTCGCATTATTAAGAAGCGCTTTCCGTTAATGAAAAAACTGAGCAAAATTCCTCAACCAATGGGAGATCACAGATGACAAATCAAGACCCGAAATAATTTGAACGTCAGCTCGAAACCACGTTGTTGCAACACCGCTTGGAAAATAATGAATAAACAATTACGTAAAAACATAATAATCGCCTAGTGAACATAACTAAATGAGGAACAAAATAAGGTAAGTCACCATGAAGTTAAGCAAAAAAAAGGTTTTTATTACTGGTGGTCTGGGTTTTATAGGTAAACACCTCGTTAAAAAAATCAAGAGAGATAACGAGGTTATAGTTTACGATAATTTTCTACGCGGTTTCATTGATGAAAAGGAGCTTCCTGAAAATGGTAACTTGAAAATTGTCAAAGGAGACGTCTTGGATTCGAACCTGTTGAGAAAGCACATGGTTGGGTGTGATATAGTGTTCCATCTGGCTGCGATTTGTGGTATTCAATCCGTAACACAAAAACCGGTAGAAACTATTGAAGTTAATTTCTTGGGTACACACAATGTTTTGAAAGTAGCTAAAGACTTGCAGGTGGAACGAGTTTTAGTTGCGTCAACAAGTGAAGTTTATGGTCAGTTAGCTTTTCAAGTAGACGAGGATACTAGCACAACTCAGGGCCCTATCAGTGAAGCTAGATGGGGCTATGCAGTCAGCAAACTAGCAACGGAATATCTTTCACTAGCATTCCATAATCAACATGGATTGAAAGTGACGACTGTGAGACCTTTCAACATTTATGGCCCAGGTCAAATAGGCGAAGGCGCTATTCATAATTTCGTTGTCAATGCGTTACGCGATGAGTCCATCCGGATTTATGGAGATGGTAACCAGATACGTGCTTGGTGCTATATTGATGACTTAATACGCGGATTATTACTTGCATGTTCTAACCCTAAGGCAATAGGTAAATCGTTCAACCTTGGAAATCCTCAGGAAACTATCACTGTATTTCGACTTGCCAAATTAATAAAGCGACTTACTAATTCCAAATCACGTATAGAATTTGTCCAACGAAGGAAACCTGTAATTGACGTCTATGCCAGAGTTCCAGATATAACACGAGCGAAAGAACTATTGGAATTTAACCCCAAGGTTTCGCTCGAAGATGGTCTTCAAAAAACCATTGAATACTATAGTTCTCTATCCAAGAAATCAATTTAAATGGAAACCAATACGGGCGTCTAAAGGTGTATCATCTGTGACAACTGAAAAAAAGAGAATAAAGCTGCTAGAACCTGTCATAGGTGAAGAAGAAATCAATGAAGTCGTTGCGGTTTTGCGTTCTGGTTGGCTGACTGAAGGGCAAAAAACAAAAGAGTTCGAAGAAGAGATCAAAAAGTATGTTGGTGTTGATTATGCCTTTGCCACCACATCATGCACCACAGCCCTAGAAATTGCCCTAAGAGCGTTGGGAGTAGGGTCTGGCGACGAAGTAGTTGTGCCCGATTTTACCCATCCTTCAACAGGAAACATAGTCAGTTGGGTTGGTGCCACACCCATCTTGGTGGATGTGGACTTGTTCTCTTATAACGTGGATCCAGCCGAGATAGAGAAAGCCATCACCAAAAAGACCAAGTGCATAATACCCGTTTCTTGGGGTGGAAACCCATTAAATATGGATCCACTGACTGAAATTAAGCAGAAACATGGCTTATCCATCATTGAAGATGCTGCGTGCAGTCTCGGCGCGGAATATAGGGGAACAAAGACGGGAAAATTAGCTGATATAACCTGCTTCAGTTTTCATCCGAGAAAAGTAATAACCACCGGGGAAGGGGGCATGGCTGTAACTGATCAAACTCGCTTAGCAGAGAAACTTGGCAGTCTAAAAAAATATGGCATGAAAATAAAGGATGGAGAAATTAAATTTGAGGTTTTAGGAAGCAACTACAAGCTCAGCGACGTGTTAGGCGCCATTGGACTGGCGCAAATTAGAAAAATAAATTCAATAACTAACAGGAGAATCGAGTTAGCCAGCTACTACGACAAGTTACTTGCTGAGACAGAGTTTATTAGACCGCCGGAAAAATCAGCCTATTCTAAGCATATTTACCAAACTTACGCGGTTTACATTGAAAAAGAGGGCGCTAGAGACAAAATAATTGAAGACATGCGGAAAGAAAACATTGAAACACAAATTGGAACGTATGCACTGCACATGCAACCCAGCTATGAAAGAGTAAAGAAAATTGGCAAATTGCAAAGGGCAGAAAAACTATACAGAAACTTGTTGGCGCTGCCAATGTGTCATTCAATGACAAAGGAAGACCAAGAACGAGTGATATTCAATATTAAAAAAAGTTTAAGAGCGAACTAACTCTTAACGCAGTGAATTTGCTTTGTTAACTCTTTCTCTAAGGTTTCTGCTCTTTTCTTGATTTTTTCAACCTCGTCTCTAACGCTTTGGTCCTTAATTTCTTCTTTCCGCTTTTCATTAGACTTTAGAATCAAATGCAGAAACTCTGAGTCGTAACCTTTCATGAGAAGTTCAAGGTTTGGAATTATGCAGTGTTTGCCGATTACGCCTGGAAACATCACTGGTCTATCTAATCTAACGCGGTGCGTGTCCTCCAAGAAATCTACAACTTCGTCAAAGTCAGCCTTGAAATGTTTCGATACGCGATGCATTTCCTGGAAAAAGGCAATCATCCAACCCCTGTACGTGGTTTCAAAAAGTTTAGCCAGCTCGGTTTCTTGGCAGCTTTTCAAGACTTTGGTTTTTAAGCCTAATTTTTCAAAATGCTTACGAGCTGCCTCTGCCGCCTTGAAATCAGCGCCACCAACGTATTTTGTCCATCGTTTCAGTTCCCACTTCATGTGTTCGGGGCTTTCATGAACCCCGCGAATAGGCGAATGCGCAACAAGGCACTGGCAATGCTTATGCACGTTCATCGTTGTGCCTGGTGAAACTGTACTATTTATGATTGTGAGCTTTGGCTTGAAGCGGTTCACATAGTTTGCAACTGTGTTCTCGAATTTCTCTTGGTCAACGCATGGGATACAAACATGCATAGTGTCTACTTCATCTGGCAGCGCTTTCTGCCCAGCTTCTCGCATCTTTTCGTTTTTAGTGTCAAAAACATAGACTGCGAAATGTTCATTTTCCTTCAATAATTCGAAAAGTGCTTGTCCAACTTCGCCCAAACCAACGATTAAGACTTTTTCCTTAGGCAAGAGTGCTCGACCTCTAACGGAAACAACAAATAAACTAACAAACTATTTAAACTTCGCACATCCTAACGGAAATAAACGTGACGGGAAGAATTCATGTCAAAACCAAAAATGGGTGAAGGCGTAGTAATCGGTAAGCATGTTCAATTCGGCAAAGGCGTGGTTATTTGGAATTACGTGGTTATATGTGACAACACGAAAATCGGCGATGGAACACGAATAGGAAGCTTCTGCGACATCGGCAAAGACGTCGTAATAGGTAAGAATTGTAACATACAAACTCACGTTACCGTATCAAATGGTTGCGAAATAGGTAATAATGTCTTCATTGCTCCGAACAGTACGCTTCTCAATGATAAATTTCCACAAAGTGGATGCTTAACACCCCCAATTTTAAAGGACAACGTCATAGTCGGAGGATGTTGCGTCATACTTCCAAACGTAACAATAAACGAAAACGTAGTAATTGCGGCAGGAAGCGTTGTCACCAAGGATGCTGCCAAAGGCCAAGTTGTGCAAGGGTTTCCTGCGGAAGCGATTATGACGAGAGATCAATACGAAACTAAAAAGAAAGCTTTCGTCCAAAAGGATTGATGGTGAAAACATGAAAATCTGGTACGATGCGTGCACAGGCAAGCATGTTCGTTATGGAACGGCAATCGCAAAAGCCCTCAGGCAACAAGGTCATCAAGTAATACTAACTACAAGAGAGCATCCTGATACGTTGGCATTGGCAAGAACTCTAAACGAAGAGTTTATTCCTGTTGGAAAATACCGGCCAGCAACGCTTTTTACACGATTGGATGCAAGCATGAGGCGGATTCTCAAATTATCCGAAATGTTCAAGAGCAGCATTCCTGATGTGGCAATTTCGCATCAGTCTGTAGAACTGTGTCGTGTCGCCTTTGGATTAAACATCCCAATAATCTTGACAGCTGATACGCCTCACGCCACGGCTGTTAACCGACTAACGCTGCCTTTCGCATCTACGCTTGTTGTTTCAGAAGCTATTCCTAGGCAATTTCTTAAAAATTACTGCGCCCAAGACGTTGTTCCGTTTAAAGGTGTAGACGAGGTTGCTTGGATCAAAAACCTCAAGCCGACAAAAATTAGTGACCTTCGAAAACCTTTGATAGTTGTTAGGCAAATGGAAACCAAAGCCGCTTATGCCCTGGGCGAAGCTGATTTCACAGCAGATATTGCGAAGAAAATTGAGGTTCTTGGAAACGTTCTCTTTATCCAACGATACTACGCGCTTGGAAAAGAAGGGCTGCCTGTTAAAAAAGAGATTGTGGACTCCGCCAGCTTAGTGGCGCATGCAGACTTGGTTGTGACCGTGGGTGGGACAATCGCCCGAGAAGCCGCTCTTCAAGGCGTCCCCAGCCTCGTAATCTCTAAGCTGGGTCGAACGCCTGTAAACACTTATCTTGCGCGGAAGGGCTTTCCCCTCTTCATGATAAACCCGCGAGAAGTACTGAGTTACGCCAAGAAGTACATCGGAAAAAGATTTGATGTCAAAACGAAGCTTGCAATGCTGGAAAATCCCGTTGACGTCATCCAGAGAGTTGTCGCAGAATCACAAAATACTTCACAAACCCTACAAAAATAGGTTCTAGTAAACGAAAAATTAAAGATTAGCGTGGCAAGTTTTAATCATAAGGATAAGAGGGCCGGTCGTCTAGCTTGGTTAGGACATTGGCTTTACGAGCCAAAGGTCGCCGGTTCAAGTCCGGCTCGGCCCACCACAATGAGACCCGGGACATTTCAGCCCCTCATTACCGCTTGAGCTTATGGACAAAATGAAAAAGAGGGATAGGTGTTGTGTGTTTTCGTTGGGAGGCTAAGGTCGTTTCCTAAGCAGTAGTATTCCAACTATAGCGATTGCGATTATCATGGCGATTGTTGCGTATAGTATGTACATGTCAAGTGGAGGCTGGGCTACCGCTGGTTCAGGTGCTGCTGGTGCTGGTGGTGCTTCTGAGACGCCTATGGCTGTTTCCGCGTATGAGCTATAGTAGGATTCGGAACCTGCAAACGTGGCTATAATAGTGTACTCGCCTGGAACTTCTGGAGTCCACATCTTCTTGAACATACCGCTCATGTCGCTTTTGACTGTGCCAATGTGGACAAAGTTGTTGTTTGGATCAATGGTATCCAATGTTACTTCAACGCCAGTTGCGTTTGTGGGGATTGGTTTCTGCATGTACAGGTATTCCATCCACTGGCCCATGCTTGCATCCGATATGGCTGGAGTGCCCTTCGCCTTCGAGCCTGGAGACTGATCAGTCACCGTGCCCTTTATCAGTACGCTGTTTCCGTGCGTTATTACGTCATTTTGGATTGAGACTGTGGTGGCGCTTGGTCCCTTGCCGAAGCAGTATATTTGCATGTCGATTAAGTTGAGGTATACAAAGTAGCCGTCTGCAATAGCCCAAGAGATGCCGGCACCACCGCTAGACCATCCCATTACAGTCCATATTTCATCGCCAGTTGTAGCGTTAACGCAGCGTATCCTTACACCCTTGTAGGGCGGTGCGTTGGGAGAGTGCTCACTGGTGTACACGTAGATTTTTCCGTCGGCAACAGCAGCTATGCTGAGGGGATAATTGCCATAGGCTGTTGCAAAACCGCTGTTGGTGTTGTTGTAAATCCATGATAGGCTTCCGTTCTTAAGATCGTAGCAGCGAAGTTCTCCAGAATAGCCGGCCACGTAAAGACGGCCGTTAGCGTTAGTGATGAATTCGCCAAGGGCAGCGGAGGAATAAAAGTTCCAGTAAGGTTCAGACGCAGTTGGACCCCACAACAGTGTTCCATTGTCGATGCTGTAGCCCAACCACTGCATAGTCTCTTTATAATACATGGTGAAGACGCGTGCCTGTTGATCCACTGGTCCCTGGAGAATGGTGATGTTGCCTGCTGGCGCCTCATAGTTCTTAATCCACAATAGTTGGCCTCTTGAGGTTGGTTTCAGACTTATCGCCCACATCGTGTAGGGATTCCAATTACCAGTATTCCCAGGTAAAGAGCCGTTTCTGCCAAGTAGTAAGTCATCAGGGATAACTTTAACGACGGTCGCCCCCGTCATTAACGATGGTATTGTTACGTTCCATGAGTACGCCGTGCTCATGTTAACCGTCTTCCCTATAGGTCTCCACTGATAAGCACTGGTGCCGGTTCCTAACGCCCCATGCAATCCTTGTTGCTCCGCAGTATTGTTCCATAAAGCCAGCCATTTGCCCGCCGCGTTAAGCACGTATCGTAGTATCTCCCCGTTTGGACCGTACACTTCTGTGCCAGAAGGAACGCTGGTCATGCTAAATAGCCAGTTTCCGTTGAATGGGTCATACGCATTAGCAAAGTTGGATGCCCATAAGTAGCCGTTCGGGATGACTCCGTGCTGGTTCATTGACTCGTAATCAAAGAGTTGACCGAATGATGGGTTGGTGGTGTAGTTCTGCCACCATAGCTGTTCTCCAGTGCGCAAATCTACGCAGACGTATCCCCCACCCGCGGCGTTATTACCTAGTGGTAGATTGTAATAGAGTCTTCCGTACATGATTATTGGATTGGCGAATTTGACTTCGTATGAAAGCCCTGAATAGAAGGTCGTACCAAGGACACTGGTTTGGCTTCCTCCGACGACGCCTCCGAACGAAATCGGCTTTGTCCACATTATGTGGGGGCTGTTAGGCGCTATGCCGTCCGGTTGGACCCTTCCAACAATGTGGCTTCCACCCAGCCAGTTTGATGCAACCCTGTACCACTCTGTGTTCTGTCCTTCTATTGGACGCGTCCAGTACTCGGTTGGAAGCGGATAGGTTGGGGGTTGAGGTATGGGTTCTTGCTGCACAGTAAGCGTCGTCGTTGCGCTACTGGCTAGAAAAGTATCGTTGATGTAGTCATTAGCGCTGCCAGGAATACCCGTGGGACCAGTCAGGGATGCTACTTGTCCAAGAAAGCTGAACACAAAAGAGTATGTGCCGACTTGATCAGGTGTGTATGTCGTCCACCCACCGCCCACTGGATCAGACGTAAACGGACCCAGCGTTTCTTTGGTTCCGTCAGGCTTTGTAACCTCTACTTTTAAGTTGCGCCATCTGTCACCGCCAATACCCGCTGCTCCCGGCGGAATCCTATCAAGCCAAAATACAACAGTCGCGGTTTGATCGACACCTACAGGGTTTGGTGCAACAGCAATGTAGGCCCATGTCGGAACATTCCATGTAGGAGCGTGCGCATTAGCGGCTGGCAAAGTTATGAGCGTAGCAGTAATAGTTAACACCAGAAATAAAGCAATCGCAATAGCCTTTGTATTGTTTCTTGAAGTTTTCATTTTCTTTTCTCCTTTATTTTCATTCTTACGTGATTCACGCAAGAACGTAATTTACGTTATAAAACGGCAGTTCTTATAAGCTTTGAGGAACCATAAGGTGGCAACAACCGTCCCTATAAATTTTTCGCGGGTTCTCCACTGAAGTTCAAGCTATATATAAGGGGGCTATAGAAAAAAATCGCAGGCCAGAACTGCGAAAAACCAATAAGCCTTAATCAGCGCGCATAATTTTGCATCGTGTTAACAGTACAGTCTAATTCTAAATCTCTCAGTTTAGATTTCTAAAAACTGCCTCAGCCTTTTTGGGTTAAACACAGTGAACTTGGCGTTTCTAAGGCTTCTGCCGAGTTGCCTAATCAATCCTGTTGCGTCTGTTCCAAGTTTGCAAATTAATGCGTGTTCAAACATTCCCAAAGGTTCTACGCTTATGACATCCCTGTCTAACATCGCGTGCTCCAAAGCCATTTTAACCTCGTAAAGGGATGACCCCACAACTAATAGTCTATCCAGAAGAGATTCTCGCCAAACCTCATACCTTTCAACCTGACTCGTTGACAGTTCAGCTTCTATGCGGCTTTCCTCTTTATTCACAGTGGCAACCTTGACGCTTATGGGCAAGTTTTCGCAGAAACCGAAGAGTTCAGACATTTTTTTCAGAACAATTTTTCGCCCATCTGTAAGTTGAGCTTGTAAATGACGCAAAGGCATAATTGCATGGACAATTTTCGGCTGGAAAACTCCCACATCTATCGATAACTCTTCTGTGCTTTTTTCAAGATTTGTAACATAGCCGTTTAACGTCGAAAATTTTTTTACGTTTTCCAAACTGACTGGGCAAAATCCTATCTTCTCAGCTACATAATTTGCGGCAATGGCTTCGTCTTGTCCTGAAAGGGCTATCTGAACCCATCTGTTAGCCGCCATTCCCAAAATTTCTGTTTCCACATCCAAACCTTCGAATGAACGCTTTAAGTCTTTGTCGATTTGCTTCAACTGGCTAGCATTGTAAATCTTCGTTAGCAACGTCACCGTAGTCATACGCAGTCGCCGACAAGACCAGTTATTTCTTCATGAAGCTTCCTAACTCTCTCAGCAGCGTCGCCTTTCAATTCTCTAGAAAGTTTCTTAATGGTTATTTCTATTGGCACTCGCTTCGAGCCTTCGATCAGCTTGTCGGCATAAGAAACTATTTTTTCTTCAAGAGTTATCGGAACGTAAACATCTTTTGGCCAACCTAATTTTTCAGCGTCGCTAACTGTTATTCCGCCTCCGACATGCGTCTTTATTATTGAAATCACAGGCTCTGGCAAACCCGCTGACTTCGCAATTTCGACTCCAACAACTGCGTGGTTGACGGTGTGAGTTTTTGAGCGGCCAACATCGTGTAAAAGTGCTCCTATCTCCACAAGTTCTAAATCAATGTTTAGACCTTTTTCTCTACAGGCTTCCGCTATTTCCAACGCCAGTTTTGTCACAGCTCTGCAATGTTTAATGACCTTTACGGAGCACTTGCTTTCATGAAGTAATTTTAATGCTTGCTCCCTGGATGGAAGCTTTTCACTCACCCAGTTCCTTCCTCAGCTGGTCAACTTTCACTGCTAATCTTTGAACAATTTTTTCATTCTCGTAATGCGCCAAAGCTTTGCCGCAGGCAGAACAATGAAAAACAAGCTCTACGGCTTCTTCAAAAGGGATACGCTTGCACCCTGGCGTACTACAATAATAGAAGTCATGGTTCTTTTCGTATTCCAGACGAACGTTAAGTTTCTCAAGAACCCTGCGTTTTTGGCTTAAAATGAACCCTTCAAGCTGATCAGGCTGGAGTTTCCAGTGGAATATGAACCATCCAGTTTTGGGGTCACGGGTTCTTCTTAAACTTACGAGGGAATGATCATACAGCTTGTAGAGGATCTTGCGGACTGAATTCAACCGAATGCCCGTTTTGTTCGCTATTTCATCGTCTGTTGTTTCGTCCAGGTTTTTGAGGTTTTCAATTAGTTTTACTGCTTCTTCTTCGCCCAGTGCCGCTGCCACTTTCATTAATGTTGCATCATCAACGGTTGATAACATAATCTGCTTCCTTTAATCACATAATTATTATAATGCTGTAATAAAACTCTTCTTCAAGTTTTAAGCCAAAATCAACAATCTGACGTCGTTTTCTTCCCTCTTTTCTGAGGAACTATCTTTATTCTCGCGTTTCCAAACGTTTTCCCCAGTGCTTTTCCCTCAAAAAACCTGTCCAGAAACACAGCGAGGGCAGCGCACTCTGAATGCGGTTGATTTCCAACGGCCACATTAAAGTCAGAAACATTGCTTGAAAAGAATTCACTCGGGACTTTTTGGCTTCCAACGATGACTAAAACATCCTTTTTCAAGTTTCTTATCTTTTCCAGAACGTTGCTCGTTTGTATGTTCTCTCCGTATGCTGTTAAATGGACGACAACGCCGCCTTTGGTTTTCCAGTCTTTCACGGCTTTTTTCCATGATGTCCCCATTTCAAAAGAGAATTTTCCTCCCCAGCTTTCAGTAACCTTTTCGATTGTCTCTTTGATTTTCTCATCTACCGTATCCGAAAGCAGGAAGCCTGACGCGCCTAGGGCTCGAGCTGTTAAGGCAACGTGAGTTGTAAGTCTCACGTCTCGTTGTGGCCTGTGACCCCACCTTAAGACGACAATTTTCTGCATGCGTGCTTCTGTTGTTTCTTCATTGGGGCTTGGTGCTTGTTTCGAATTTTCCATCGAGTTCTTCCACGCGATTTTTCACTTTTTCCGCAAACTCCGGGCTCGCTTCAAAAACCATTCGCACCGAGTTTTCTGTATAATCGGTCTTCTTCACGTCTGCTCCCTTGTGAACCCAAGAAACCAATGACATGGTCGCATTGGTCAATGGAACGGAGAATGACGCCTGAATGTACCCTTCAAGTTTCCTGAGTATCTCGTGCCTCACCAGGTCAAGGTTCGTTCGCGCCTTAGCAGATATGAGGATGGGATTTTTGGTTTCCTCTTTGAGCTCTTCAAACTTTTGGTTTGCTTCTGCCTCTGTTAGCCGATCTATTTTGTTGAGAGCAGTTATTACTGACACGCCTGATGCTCCTATGCGGTCTATCGTTTCCTGGCACGTCTTGTTCTTCTTCTTAATAGTCTCTATCGGCTCATTTATGTCCAAGACCAAGATTATGAGATCTGAGAAAATCGTCTCTTCTAATGTAGAATGGAACGCTTCTATAAGCGTAAGGGGCAATCGGTCTATGAAGCCGACTGTGTCTGTTAAGAGGAATTTTCTGTTTGAGAATTCAATAAGCC
>Ga0315289_10012571_pt1 | contig 11917 bp, 6 predicted proteins | sample YL17G11_40_MG_FD_203452 | JGI IMG/M metagenome (GOLD analysis project Ga0315289, IMG submission 203452) | Sediment microbial communities from Yellowstone Lake, YNP, Wyoming, USA - YL17G11_40 | ecosystem: Environmental > Aquatic > Freshwater > Lake > Sediment | place: USA: Wyoming | collected...
TTATGCTTGAGTTTGCTCTCTTTAAAAGCCGTAACGCCCTTGAAAAAGATCTGCTTGACCTCTACCTTGCTTCCCTCTTTGATTTTAAACTTGGCGAGCACCATGCCCGGCACCTTGGTGCGCATGGTATCCAGCTTGATGTCCGCGAGAAGAAATCCCTTGTCTGCGTACAGTTTCTTAAGCGCGGCGATATTTTCGAATACCGCGGCGTCCGATAATGCCTGCCCTTTTTTAAGCGTCACCGCTTTTTCAATGTCTTCCTTGCCGATTTTTTTAAATCCCGAATACTCGATGGCTTCGATGACAGGGAACTCAACCACTTTTATCATGAGCGAAACCGCGGAGTCGGTTTCCTTCGTGGCATACATATCGATCGATTTAAACAAACCAAGGTAATAGAGCCGCTTGACAGCCTCCTGAATGGATGCAGAATTGAATTCATCGCCGGCATGGATGCCGGCGTGCGCGCGGACCATGGGGACCTGGGCCGTGGTCGAGAGTCCTTCCACGGCAACCGTGTCGACGGTCTTGGCATTGCCCGAATGCACCAGCGCAGAGCCGATGATCGAGGCGAAAAACGCAGTTCTGTTTAAAAATTGGCGCATGAGATTTCCATCTAGAAATCGAGCCATTTCCGTACGTTGGTTATAGGCAGCTGCAATTGCAGCTGAACGCGGGGATCAGGCTGCAGATTGTTTTCCTTCATCGAAAAGCCGTAATTGACGTCCATCATCAGAAACTGGGTGGGCATGAACTCCAGACCCACGCTGTATTCGGGCCGCAGCAGCGTATCGCCGGGGACAAGCCCCCCCCGCGCTTTTACAAAAAAATAATCGTTGAAAAAATAACGTCCCACGGTGACTCCCATGTTGGCAAGCAGGTTCCATTGGCTCCACAACTCGTTGTAATGCCTGTTTTGGAGGTAGTAAAAATAATTTGACGCGATAGAAGTTTCAACGCTGATGACATCAAGCCCGAGCGCCTTGGCCAAACGCCGCTCAAACCGCTGGAGAAAATACCGGTGCAGGTATTGCTCGCCGAAGTTGGAAACGAACCCGCTGGCCCCTTCCAGGGTCGTAAATTGCAGCCCTGCCTCACGCAGGAGTTCGCGCTCCGACTCCCCTGCGATTTCTTCAAAATTAGATGACACCTGAAAGCTGATATTAAGCACGGAATCGGCGCCGGCCCCATTCTGCAGTTTCCCGGCGCTGCCGGCCGGTACCAGGGCAATTCTCCCTTTTTCGGAAATCGCGCCGGTAACAGGATCAGCGACCTTGAGCGTGAGCGAGATCCGATTGAACCGGCTGCTGTCGGAAAAGGTTTCGGCTTTGCCATGCATAATCGGCATATTATCATATCCCTGACCGGCCGGCAGAGGTTGGGGTGCGAATTCAAGACCAACATCAAGATTACGGTCGAACACCTTGGTAAAGTAAACGGCGCCGCGGGCGGATTTAATGCCCCCGTACAGACGAAAGGTCTGATCAATCAGACAGCCGCGGACCAGCACATTCGACGACTGGTCCACCGTGGCGTCAAAAAAGCGGATCAGTTTACGCCGCTTGCCCCGAAGATCATAGTAATAGCCCACTTTGCGGTCTCCCGGCTTTATGTCAAGTTCCCAATTGACATAAGGCGTCGGGTCTTCGGGCATGGGCGGCGGCTCTTCGGTGAGCAGCGGAAAGGTAAAATCAACGCTGCGCACGACCATGGTCCCGGTGATGCGCGGACGATTGGCGGGCCCGGAAATCGAAAGCGCCGGATAGGGCGCCTTCGCGGTGAATTCAATGGTGCCGATATCGCCGATTGCCATGAATCCGGGGAAGTGCAGCTCAACCCCCTGTTCCGGCGTTCGCACCTGGATAACGCCCAGATCCAGAAGTCCAATGCGTATCGGCTCATATCCCTGCGGCACCGAATGTGATGTGGAGATGGTCATCAGTCTGCGCTTGATCATGCCTCTGGCGACCGCATCGATCTGGCCGGAGTCGTTCATGGTCATGGAGAGCGAAAAATTCTCTACATTGCCCGCCACAAACGGTTTGACCGTGAGCGTCCCCTGCGGGATCGACGCCAGAGCGCGGGCGATATGCCACTCGCCAGCGCTGCCGATCAGCGCCAGTACGATTTCTCCTTTGCCTTTGCCGCCCACCGGAGTTTGCAGGTTGGCGCCGGCGGTTGCCAGCAGATCGCCCTTGACGGAAATAGAAACCGACGCAGTATCGGTGCTGTCGGCGCGGTCGTCCAGCGATGTCCAGGGAATAATGCCGCTGCCGGAAATGGCGCTGCGCCGGCCGTCGGCCGCGTGGAACCCGGTAATGGCGATTTCCTGCGTATCCACGTCCGCCGCAAGGCTTACGGAATCGAGTTTCCAATTGTCTATTTTGATTTCCGGCGAATACGCCGTTATATGCACGGGAAAATTGCCGGACGCCGTGGCAAAAGTGCCCCGGACCGAACCGGCGACCTCGTTCTCTTCCAATACCGCGGCGCCCAGCAGCATGCGCGCATCGATCCGGTCAAAAGAGCCCGAAAGCCACAGCCGGCCGCGGCCGGTGCGAAGCGTATCAACGGTGATAATGGCCTTGTCATCCTTTCGGACCACTGCCGGAAGCACGTTCAAGGTGTCCCCATGCCCGGTTATGACCACATCGGTGGAGAGCGCTGTAAATCCGCCGATATTGCAGCGCCGGAAGTGGAGCTGGGCGGAAAGCGCGGGCATATCCATGGTCCCGGTGATGCGGCAGTTCCCGGAAACAAAGCCTTCATGGAAGGGCCCCTTGCCTCCCGTAAACCAGGCGTTGCAGGCGGAAAGCGAAACGCTGTCGATACGGCATTGTATATCGGTCCCCGCACCGCCGGCAAATGTCAACAGACCGGCGGCGCGCAGGCCGTTCAGCGCAATGAGAGAATCGAGGTGCAGCGAATCGTTGCGCCAGGCGCCGGCAGCGACTAAAGGAAAGGCGTTGCCCGATACCGAAAGCCGGTCGTCGCGCATCTGCCAGAATACCGGCTTCGTGACGATATCAGGGGAATGCGCGGTCAGACTCAGCAACCCGCCGGCCAGGCCGCCGCGCAATCGTATCGAAGCCTGCGCCGAAAGCTCCGGAAGCGGACCCGACAACGTGCCGTTCACTGCGGCCGCACGCATTTCATCCCGCATGAAAGCAGGTGCGAGATCGGCAATCTGAGTGCTCAGATACCCCCCCGCGGAAACCGAGCAGGAAAAGCGGGGATGCCGGTTTCCCATGCTGTCGCACGAACCGCCGACAACCAGGGAGATTTTATCCTCCGAGGAACCTTCGAAGGTGCATCGATTATCAGCGCTCATTATCGAAGCCCGCAGTGTCCCCAGAACAACAGACCCGATCGATACGCCTCGCGCCGAAGCTGCCGCAGTGCAGCGCAGAGGGCGGCCGGCAATGCCGCCAACCGTTCCGGAGCACTCGAAGCGGCCTCGAAGATCGGGCAAACCGGGAAAAGAGTCCATGCGCGCTGCAAAATTGCATGCATATGAGATAGAATCTCCATAGCCAATAGACCCGTTCGCCGATATTTGCAGACGATTGCAGTTGATTCGCAGCGAATCGATCGACATTCCCGTTGCCGCAATCCTGCTTTGGGCTTCGGCAGCGGCCAGGGGCAGGCCCCACAGTGTGAATCCGCCGGAATGTACCGTGGCCTGAATTTCGGGCGAACCGGGGGCATAAGCCGCATTCCCGCTGATCCAGCCGGCGCCTAGAATATTGCGTGTGATGAAGGATGGCAAGGCCGGCGCCAGAGAGTCCAGCTGAATTCCCTGGCAGGAAAAAGCGAGTTTGCTGGTATCGCCACCGGCAAAATGCCAGACCCCGTCGGCTGCAAGAAGCATGCCGCCGTACCCGCACCGCAGCGAATCGAGCTGCCACGAAAACCCCGCGAGCGTCAAGGAGGCTGAGATCGGTTTGATCGGCCCGGCAATCCCCTGCACACGGCATATTCCCTCGGTAATATGCACCCATCCGCGCGATTCGATGTTTTCAGGCCTCACGGTGTCCGAAAAAAAGATTTCGCATGCGCCGTCAAGAATGCCATCGGTCACCGCCACTGATTTCACCCGGAGCGTGCGATCGATTCTGGCCCGGTCGATGCGCAATGAAAGCCGGTGCCGCTCTCCGGCCGTCGATAAGAAACCCGACAGGGACAGGTTGCGCTTTTTCGAGGCCATCTTGCCCTTCATGTCAAAGGTGACGCCTCCGGGCTGCTCAAAGATGCGGCCGTCAAGCTGGTCGCCGATAACGATACGCTCGCCGCCCGCATCCACAACAGCCACCTCCCCTTTCTGGACCAGCAGTTGTTCCACGGGAAAATCGCGGATAAAAAAACGGATGCTGGGCAGGGGCGCCATGGTCTGCGAGTCGGGCGCTGTGCCGGCATGAAGGGAAATGTCGACCCGCGGCCGTATCAGGATGAATTTGCCGATGCTGCGCGCCGGATCTCCCCGCGAGCGGAGGAATTTCCACAGGGAAAATCCGATTTTGATATCGCCGACGGTCAGCGTGACTCCGCGAAGCGGCAGCGAGACCTGCACCTTAGAAAGGTATATTGACAGAAAACCGATGCGGATCGATTCGACATTGAACGTTCCTCCGATGAGCGGCGAAATGTGTTCCGTAAGAAAGCGCTCTACCTTTTTTCCATGCTCCAGTGCGCGAACGCCAAAGTAGAGCGTACCGGCGCCGGCCAGCAGCAGGAGAAAAAAAACTATGACCCAACGTCGCGGCTTCATGTCGTTGAGCGACCGGGGAGCGGGAAATGCGCTCGGTTCCTCATTTGTCCGTTACGATGCGCAGGCGCAGCCGGACCTTATGGCGCCGGTTCCGCTTCGGCCGGGGCGGCGGCCTGCTGCGTATCAGAGTCTGCCGCGGATTTCCCGTCGGTTTTGGCAAAAGTCAGGGCATCGTCCATGGTGTCGATCCTGATCATGTCGCCGTCGGCGAATTTACCGTTCAGGAACTCCTCGGCCAGCTGGTCTTCGATGTAGCGCTGGATGGCGCGGCGCAGCGGCCGCGCGCCCAGGATGGGATCATATCCCTTGTCAACCAGAAATTTCTTGGCGCTTTTCGTGACATCGAACCTCATGCTGCGGTCGACCAGCCGTTTTTCCACATCGCGCAACTGGATCTCCACGATCTGGGCGATCTCCTTCTTGCCCAGCTGCTTGAACACGATGGTTTCGTCGACGCGATTAAGGAATTCGGGGTTGAAAATCCGCTTGAGTTCGTCCATGACCTTGTTTTTCATGCCTTCATACTCCGACATCTCGGTGGGCTTGCCGAACCCGACCGTGCCCTGTTTCTTGACATCGCGCGTGCCGGCATTGGAGGTCATGATGATGATGGCGTTTTTGAAATTGACGTGCCGGCCGTACGAGTCGGTGAGTACGCCGTCGTCGAGGATCTGCAGCAGGATATTGAACACGTCCGGGTGCGCTTTTTCTATTTCGTCAAGCAATATCACCGAATAGGGCTTTTTGCGGATTTTCTCGGTGAGCTGGCCGCCCTCCTCGTAACCCACGTATCCCGGCGGCGCGCCGATAAGACGCGATACGGCGAATTTTTCCATGTATTCCGACATATCAATCCGCACCAGCGCATCATCGGAATCGAACAGGTTGGCCGCCAGCGCCTTGGCCAGTTCCGTTTTTCCAACGCCGGTGGGGCCCAGGAAGATAAAGGAGGCGATCGGCCGCCGGGAATTGTGCAATCCCGCCCGCGACCGGCGGATGCTCTTGGCCGCCACCAGAAGCGCTTCGTCCTGACCGATGACGCGCTTGCGCAACTCATCCTCGAGATGCAGGAGCTTTTTGCTCTCCTCTTCTTCCAGACGCGACAGCGGGATGCCCGTCATGGTGGCGATCACGGAAACGATCGTGTTTTCGTCCACGACAAGCCGTTCATCGGTCTTGGATTTGCGCCACAGCGCCTTCTTTTCGAGCAATGTCCCTTTCAACATTTCCTGCTGATCGCGCAGCTTGCCGGCTTTTTCGAACTCCTGGCGCTCCACCGCCTTTTCCTTCTCGCGGATGGTATCGTTGATCTGCTTTTCCATCTCACGGATCTCGGGAGGGATTTCCATGCTCGAAAGCCGTTTGCGCGCGCCCGCTTCATCGATCACGTCGATCGCCTTGTCGGGCAGGAAACGGTCCGAGATATAGCGTTCCGAAAGCTTGACGGCCATTTCGATGGCCTTGCCCGTATAGTTCACCTTGTGATGGTCTTCATACTTGTGCCGCAGACCCGACAGGATCTGCACGGCTTCATCGCTGTTCGGGGGATTGACCATGATGGTCTGGAACCGCCGCGCCAGGGCGCCGTCCTTTTCAATGTATTTCCGGTATTCATCAAGCGTGGTGGCGCCGATGCACTGGATCTCGCCGCGCGAAAGCGCCGGTTTGAAAATATTGCTGGCGTCAAGACTGCCTTCCGATCCGCCCGCGCCCACGATCGTATGCAATTCGTCAATAAAGATTACGATATTTTCATTTTTCTGCAATTCGGTCATCAGCGCCTTGAGGCGTTCTTCAAACTGTCCGCGATACTTGGTGCCGGCCACCATCGATGCCATGTCCAGGTTGATGACCCGTTTGCCTTCAAGCACCTGGGGGATGTTTTTTTCGATTATTTTCTGCGATAATCCTTCCACAATCGCGGTTTTGCCGATGCCCGGTTCGCCGATGAGCACCGGGTTGTTTTTCTTGCGCCGGCTGAGTATCTGCACCACGCGTTCGATCTCTTTTTCGCGGCCTATGACCGGATCGAGTTTTCCCTCTGTTGCAAGCTGGGTCAGATCGCGGCCGAAGTGGTCCAGAAACGGCGTTTTGCTTTTTTCCTTGCTTCCCTGCTGCCCGGGCGATTCGCCGCCGCGGAGCACGCGATTGATTTCTTCCTTGACCTTTTCATATTCCAACCCGGCGGCGGCCAGTGCATTTGCCGCGGCCGACTCGGTGTCTTTCATGAGCGCCAGCAGCAGATGTTCGGTGCCGATATATTTATGCGACATGGCACGCGCTTCATTGGCGGCTATTTCGAGGACCTTCTTTGCGCGCGGTGTAAATGGAAGCATCTGGCCGATGGTCATCATGCCGCCGGTTGAGGTGACGGCCTTTTCAATGTTTTGCGCAAGCTCGTCCAGGTCAACGCCAAGGCTGCGCAGAACGGCAACGGCGACGCCATCGCCTTCCTTGATCAGTCCGAGCAGCAGATGTTCGGTGCCGACATAATCATTTCCCAGGCGCACCGATTCTTCTCTGGCGATCTGCAGCACTTTTTTTACCCGGTCGGTAAACATTCCATTCATACAATGTTCCTATTCCTTAAAAAGCGTCCGAACCAGATCGGCCCGTTCGCGGTTGATGTCGTCATCATTCATGGTCCGGCCTACGTAGGCCTGCATATGAGCAGGCAACACGAGAAGCATGATGCGGTTCAGGCGCCGGACCGTTAACTTTTCAAAAATCCCGACTTCGATGCCCAGCCGCAGCGCCGACGAAAGATTAAGGAACTCCCCCACGCTCAGCGTTGTGGCATAGGCTATGATGCCATAGGCGCGCCATACTTTGTCTTCAAGCTCGGTTTTTGCATTATGCATGATTTTTTCGCGTGATTCTCGCTCGCACCCCGCAATAGTACGTATCGCCGACCGTGTTTGTTTAATGAACTCCTTTTCGCCTATCCCCAAGGCCGCCTGATTTGACAATTGGAAAAACGCCCCGACGATCCCCGCATGCTCGCCGAAAAAGCCGCGCGTGCATACGCCCATCTGGGCGGCCGCCTGCAGCACCTGGTCTGCGGTTTTGGTAAGTACCAGGCCGGGCAGATGCACCAGATACGAAACGCGCATGCCGGTCCCCGCGTTGGTGGGGCAACTGGTCAGAAATCCGCGTCTTGTATCATAGGCAAACGACAGCTTTTCGCCCATGGTGGTGTCAATCGCATCAAGCAGATCGAACATGGATTCAGGGCCGCAACCGGAGTCGATGCACTGCATGCGCAAATGGTCCTCTTCATTAATCATGATATTAATGCGATGCGCACTGTCCGAAACCACGCCCCGCTCGCCTTCAATGCCTAATAAGTCCGGGCTTGCCACCCGTTCTTCAACCAGCAACTGCTGATCGAGTCGCGGCAGGCGCCGGAAATTATAGCTGGTGAAATTATGAAAACTTTCGATACGTTTGAGCGCGCCGAGGACCTCTTCGAAGACATCTTTGCGTTCATGCTGCGAAGCAGCGACCGGAAAACGATGGTTCGAAAGATTGCGCGCCAGCCGCAGCCGCGTGGACACCACAACATCACCGTCCGGGCCTTTGGCGCCGAGCCAGGCAGGCACTTCCCCGATTTTTATTGCCGAAACGCTCATAATGGCAGGTACTGGCACAATCAGCTACAGATGGGCTGCAGGACGGCTGAAACCGTTCAGGATTTCGTGCTTAGGATTTCGGATTTCCCGGCTGCGCTGCCGCGGCCTGCAATGCGGCTGATTGTATCGCGCAATTCGGCGGCCAATTCGAATTCTTCATTGCGTACGGCCGCATCGAGCTTTTTGCGCAATTCACCTATATCCATCTCCGCATCACGCGGCAGAACTTTTTCGCAGCCTTTATATTGTTTTCCTTTGTGCTCCCGCGCGCCATGGACCTGTACCAGCACGGCATCGATTTCCTTTTCAAATGCGGCATAGCAGGAAGCGCACCCGAGCCGGCCTTTGGCGCGGAAATCGGATAATTTCAGTTCACATTCCGGGCATTGCGTGTCCGCCGCCGGCGGCCCCTCGGCCGGCCGGTCGATTTTCAGGGGCGCATCGACATTAATGGATATGGTAATCCCCTTTTTCTGGGCGCACTCTTCACACAGGTGAAGCACGGTGGTTTCGCCATTGACAATATGCGTTACATGGATGTTTGCCGGCTGCACGCCGCACTGGTCGCACTTCTTCATAGACCGTTTTCTCCGAAAAACAGGACCCCGACCGCGCGTATCCTGCTCATCTGGGCGGCTGCGCAAAGCATTTTACGCATTACTTTTCCCTCCATCCGCCGAACGCACCGTACCTTCTTCAATATACATTATCCTGTGCATACCTTCGGCCAGGCGCTCATTGTGCGTGGCCACTAAAAAGGTCTGTCCAAGCTCCCGGTTTGCCGCACGAAACATCGTAAGAAGCTGCCGGCTGTGTTCCCGGTCGAGATTGCCGGTCGGCTCGTCAGCCAGCACCAAAGAAGGCTTGTTAAAAAGAGCCCGCGCCAAGGCCACCCGCTGTCGCTCCCCTCCCGATAATTCCGACGGATAATGGGTCAGGCGTTGAGACAGACCGAAAATATCGAGCAGTTCACGCGCGCGCGGCCAGCACTCTTCCCGTCGCCTTCCGCCGATCATGCCGGGAATAATCACATTTTCCAGGGCGGTGAAATCAGGAAGAAGATGATGGAATTGGAACACGAAACCCAGCTGAGTATTGCGGAAAACCGACAGTTCTCCGGCGGAAAGCTTGGAAAGCTCGCGCTCGGAAATACGGATGCTGCCTGATGTGGGTCTGTCCAGCCCGCCCAGCATCTGCAGCAGCGTCGTTTTGCCGGAGCCGGATACGCCGACCAGGGCGACCATCTCTCCCTTGGCAATGGAAAACGACGCATTGCGGATCACCGGCAGCTCTCCTGCATCGTCAATATAGCTTTTCGATACGTTTGTGACCGTCAACATACTGCCGTTGCCCTATTCATAGCGCAATGAATCGGCGGGAAGGATCCCGGCCGCAATCCTCGATGGAAAAATGGTCGCCAGAAAACAGATGACATTGGCGGACACGTAAATCGCGAGAATATCAAACGGGTCAATCAGGATCGGGACCTTGTCGATGAAATAGATGTCCCCGGGAAGGGAAATCAGACCCCAATGATATTGGGCATAGCAGATGGCCGTTCCCAACGCCACGCCCAGCGTGGAGCCGACCAGGCCGATAATGACCCCGTTCAGCAGGAATATCCGCATGATTGACGATGCGGAAGCGCCCATGCCCACCAGTATCCCGATCTCACGCCTTTTTTCAAGGATAATCATGATAAGCGAGCAGATAATATTAAACGCCGCGACCACGATTATCATCGACACGACGATAAAGATGATCAATTTTTCAAGTTTCATCCACTTGAACAGCGATTTATTCTGGTTTTTCCAATCCACGACACGGAAGGGATACCCGCCCAGCGCTGTTTTGGCCCGGTCCACGGTCTTGTCGGCTGAAAAAAGATCGGCGGTCCGGACCTGCAACCCTTCAACGCCGCGGACCTGGAATAATTCCTGGGCCGACCGCAGCGAAATATAGACCAGGCTCAGATCATATTCATACATGCCTGTTTCAAAAATACCGGCCACGGTATATTTGCCCGCTCGTATGCGCGACAACGGATCAGCCTCGTCGCCCCCCTGGGCCGAGAGCGTGCCCAGGATAAGTTCGCCGCCTTCGCGAATACCAAGCTTATCGGACAACCCGCTGCCGATGAGTACGCCGGGATAGCGCTTGCGATTTATTGACAATGCGGAATCAAGCGCCAGTTTTCCATGCGTGATGGTGCGCGCGAGATCGGTGACCGTCCGTTCCAGGGAATCGTCGATACCCATGATCAGCACGCCCTCCTGAGTGCCGTCGTATTCCACCGACCCTTTGCCGCTCAGATAGGGCGCTGCGCCGGTGATCCCCGGGGTTTTCAGGATGATCTGGCGCAGGGAGTCGGCGTTTTCCATAGGACGGCCGAAGTACTGCATGATGCGCGCATGCGCGAACATGCCAACGATGCGGTCGCGAACCTCTTTTTCGAACCCGTTGGCCACCGAAAGCGCCACTACCAGCACCAGACTGCCTAATAAGACGCCCGCGGCCGAAATATAGGCGATAATATTGACGAATTGAAATTTCCGTTTGCCCTTGAGATACCGCAGGGCGATGAACCATTCCATACTACATCCAGAAGTCAGAGGTCAGAGCGGCAGCGGTCAGATCCCCGGAAGCCGGAAAAAATGCAAAGGCAGAGGTCTGATCGCTGACCTCTGTCTTCTGCGGCTCTTTCCTGGGCTATTCCGGCCTTATGAGCGGGAACAGCACCACGTCCCGCAGTGTAGTTGCATCGGTCAAAAGGGCCACCATGCGGTCCACGCCCATGCCCCAGCCCGATATGGGCGGCATGCCGTATTCCATGCAATAAACAAAATCGGCATCGACCTCCATGGCCTGGTCGTCTCCGGCGGCGCGCGCTTTTGCCTGTTCGTCAAACCGCTGCGCCTGGTCCACCGGGTCAACCAGCTCCGAGTAGGCGTTCACCACCTCCCACCCGTTGACCACCAGCTGGAACCGGTCCACCACCAGGGGATCGGCGTCGTTTTTCCGCGCAAGCGGCGAAAGATCAAGCGGATGATGGATGATGAAAACCGGGTCGATCATTTTGGGCCGCGACACCTTTTTATACAGCAAATCGATCAGCGTGCCGCGCCCGGCTTTTTTAATGTCAACATCGTCGCTGAATGAGATCTGCTTCGCTTGAATGGCCGAAAGCAGGCTTTCGCGCGTCGCATACTCGTTGATATCGATCCCGCTGTCGCGTAGAATCACTTCGCGAAACGACACGCGCGGCCAGGCGCCGTCGAAATTGATTTTCTGCCCTTGATAGGTGATCTCCAGTCCGCCGTTGACTTCGGCAAGCAGGCGTTTGAACAGCCGCTCGGTAAAATCCATATTGTCCTGATAGTTCCAGTATGCAACGTAATATTCCAGCAAAGTAAAATCGGGCAGGTGCGATGCATCCATTCCTTCGTTGCGGAACGAACGCGCGAATTCATAGACCCGCTCGAATCCTCCCGCAATGGCGCGTTTCAAATACGTCTCC
>Ga0315289_10012573_pt1 | contig 11916 bp, 6 predicted proteins | sample YL17G11_40_MG_FD_203452 | JGI IMG/M metagenome (GOLD analysis project Ga0315289, IMG submission 203452) | Sediment microbial communities from Yellowstone Lake, YNP, Wyoming, USA - YL17G11_40 | ecosystem: Environmental > Aquatic > Freshwater > Lake > Sediment | place: USA: Wyoming | collected...
TAACGATTGTCTCGGCGCTGGCCAACGCCGCCAGAAACGGCGTCCTCATAAAGGGCGGCATTTTCCTCGAAAATGCACATCGAATGGCAGCCGTGGCTTTCGATAAGACAGGAACAATTACGAAAGGTAAATCGGCTATAAGTGAGGTCTACCCTTTCAACGGGTACAACGCCAACGAGATAATCGCCCTGGCGGCCGGACTTGAATCGCACAGCCAGCATCCAGTGGCCAGAGCCATAGTCCGTCATGCGGAAAGAAACAATATTAGCTTTCTGTCCCCCCAGAATTTCAAAGCTATTCCGGGAAAAGGGGCCTCCGGGGCGTTGGACGGAATTGAAGTATACATAGGGAATATTGCTCTATTCGACGATTTCGGGCTCCCCAGCGATGAGGTTGCCGAATGCCTGGCGCGAGTAGAAAATAGCAGCCAGACAGCTGTGCTGATTGGCACGAAGTCAATGGTCATTGGTATGTTGACACTGGTCGATGAGATCAGGCCTGATTCCGGCGAAGCCGTCGGGGAACTCAAAAGACAGGGTGTCGGCAGAACGGCGCTGCTCAGCGGCGACAACCGGCTGACCTCTGAGGCCGTAGGCAAAGCCGCCGGAATAGATGAGATCTACTCTGAGCTTTTACCGGCGCAAAAGGTTCACGTCGTCCGCGAGTTGAAGGCAAAATATGGCGATATGGCAATGGTTGGAGACGGGGTCAACGACGCCCCGGCGCTGGCTGCCGCCAGTATCGGGATTGCCATGGGGACCTCCGGCTCGGATGCGGCCTTGGAAACCGCCGATATTGTGCTCATGTCCGATGATCTCATGAAAATTCCCTGGCTCATGAGGCTATCCCTTAAAACCCACAGGATAATAGTGCAGAATGTCTTACTCTCGATCATGATTAAATTCACATTCGTTGTCCTGGCATCAATTGGTTTGGCCACACTTTGGATGGCGGTATTCGCCGACATGGGAGTCTCCCTAATAGTCATCTTCAACGGAATGCGCGCCCTGCGGTCCTCCTGATCACCATTAGAAATTACCGCCGTTTTCAGTTACGTTGCTTGTCAGGAATTCTTCCCAGTTCAATCGCTATTTCCCAATCGGGGGGTCTGAAAACACAAGAATCGACTTGACTCCAATGGCGACCCAGATATATTATGTTGTCAACGAGGCTTCTCATATCTGGGCATCTTTAGGAAACGATAAGAGCTCGAGCAATTGACAAGGGACTCGCAATAAACGTTGAGATACCGGCATTCCATAGAATTATCAAAGGAGGCAGGCTTTCAGGAGATACTGTGATTTGGGCCAAAGCACCCAAGTCCTGAGAACAAATCTATCTTTTTCCTGATTTTAAAGAAACTTTTTGGTGGAGGTTTTTCAGCATGAGAAAAATTCTAATGTTCGCCTTTGTCCTGGTTTTCCTGGCGGTCGTTGCTTGGGCCGATGAAAGCGACAAAGATCTGAACCGGAAAAGAGCTGATGATTCCGATACGCCCTCATATACGGGGAGTTCCGGCAATTCAGGAGGCATGCTCCTCGGCGGTGGCCCGGATGCATTTGGCTATATGTGGAAAGACAGCAACGATCCCGGCGGCCCGACTTTCAATTGGGTTGACATTTCTGCTATCGGGACCGAGATTTCTCCTTGGCCCCACGGCACGGTCGATGACGGCTACACGGATCTGATCCCCATGGGCATCACTTTCAACTATTACGGCATTGACTACACATCGGTAGTGGTCAGCACCAACGGCTGGGTTTCATTCCTGACCCAAACCAACGCATACCTCGGCAATGTCGCCATTCCCAGTATAGCGAACCCCAATGCTCTGTTAGCAGTCGATTGGGACGACCTTGACGGCGGCTCGGTAGGCCATTGCTACTACTATTACGATTCCGCGGAAAACCAGTTTATTGTGTCCTGGGTAAACTGGCCGTATTTTCCGGATCCCACAGATCCCCATGATTTCCAGGTAATTATAGATTCGGACGACAGTTCCGTCGTCTTTCAGTATGGGGCCGGGGCATTTTCGCAGACTGATATTTCAGTCGGAATCGAAAACGAGACGGGAACTATCGGCTTGCAATTAGCCTACAATACGGCTTATCCCACAAATAGCCTGGCCACCAGATTCTGGCGTCCCCCACTCCTGGCTCACGATACCGGGGTTAATGCCATTCTTTCTCCCGGGCCGAACACGTATAAAGATTCGACCTACTCAGTCTCCTGTCGCGTCAGAAACTTCGGGTCGAATTCCGAATCAAACGTGCCGGTCCGCTTTTTGATAGCGGATTCGACAGGGGCGACAGTCTACAACAACCTGCATACCATTCCCAGCATCCCCTCGCAGGTTGAGTCGGTGGTGACATATCCGGATTGGACCGTCAACGAAGCCAATTTGCACAGAATGACAGCATATACCAACCTGGCGGGAGATCTGGATCGCACCAACGATACTCTCCACGCCAATACGTTCACGCAAACGCATCGCGGCAACGGTGGCCCGGTTGAGTATTGGTCGTTCGCAGACAACATAACCGGCGGCGGGCGCCCCTTTGACTGGATCGATATTTCGTCGGTAGGGGATTCGATACACTTCTCGAGCCCCGATGACGGCAATTCGGGGTTCATACCAATGGGGATGAGCTTCTTTTACCTCGGGACGTTTTACAATCAAATCGCCGTTTGCACCAACGGCTGGTTGTCGTTCACAGACGGGACTTCGACAGTTTACAACAACACCACGATTCCGAATGCAAGTGCGCCCAATGGGATGGTGGCGCTGCTCTGGGACGATATGCACATAAGGACCGCGGGCAAAGTATGGCATTATTATGACTCCGTAGAGAACCAGTTCATTGTCCAGTACGACAGCCTCGAGTTCTACGACTCCACAGGTCATGACCTCGGCATGGAAATCATCTTTGACGGCGACGACAACTCCATCAAGATGCAGTACGGCTTCTTCGTTCTGGGTTGCGAGACTGATATCACTATCGGGATTGAGAACGAGACGGGCACAATCGGGTTAGCCTACGATAACAGCGGAGAAGTCCTGCAGACCCCTTATGCCGGAGTTGCCATCACATGGACCTATGTGCCACCGGGGCACGACGTTGCCGTTTCGGGTATAACGCAGCCGAGTGGCCTGATTTACGGCGGCCAGACCTACAATGTCGTGGCTACAGTCTTCAATAATGGGTCCAACCAGGAAAGCTTCACTGTCACGGCCACTGACAACCATGGGTACAATAACACTCAAAACGTGACGGCTCTGGACCCGCTGGCACAGGTCGATGTAACGTTTCCGAACTGGACACCGACGTTTGCTTGTTCGACCTACGTAGTCACGGTGACATCAAATCTCGGCGGCGACATGGACCCGTCGAATAACTCCAGCTCGAGAAACTACATCGTCATTCCGGTCAGCAATTTTGCGGTCCAATATGACGACGGGATACCCAGTAACGCCTGGCGATTCTACAGCCCGAGCAACTACATTGCCAACCAGTTCGAAGCGCCTTATTTGGGCGCCACGCTGCAAGCAGTCGCCTTCAAATTCACTAACCAGGACGATTTCCCGACCTGGCCCGATTCGTTTTCGCAAGACGTGCGCGTTATGATCTTCACCGATGAAGACTTAGATGGTTTTCCCGACGCCGCGCCTGTCTATGAAGATACGCTCACGCCTCCTCGCACGGGTGTGACGGTTTGGCCGATTGGATGCCAAACCACGCTGACGTTGAACTGCGAGAAATTCTGGGCAGCCTGGACCACGGTCGATTCGCTGGGGCCGGAAGGAATAGTCATAGATGCCTTGACAGATCACCCCGACATGAAATGGGCTTACCTGACCGGAGTTTGGCAGCTGTACGATCCATATGCCGGCGACAATATGATCCGCGCTTATATCAACGGGGATCTCAACCAGAGCGCCGATATCAACGTGGCCTCGACATCGGTTGTCGGTTCGGCGCAACCGGGGGCTGCCGATACAGTCGGCAACGCAATTGATAACGCCGCCGGGGAATGCGAGCTGAGCTATTCTGTGGAGGTTTCACAGGATATATTCAGGCAGGCATCATTCAGGCCGCAGCCTCGGAGTGCAGACTTCAGCGGTATGACCGAGGTGGCGAATCCAGATGCATTCTCGACCGCAAACAATACAGCTCCGATCAAAGTTGTCACGGTAACCAACGAAAAAGGCATATACACGGAGCCCCTTTATCCACTTGTAATTCTATCTCAGGGCGGCCCGGACGCATTCGGCTATATCTGGATTGATTCCGATGAACCGGGCGGACCAGCTTACAATTGGGTTGACATTACCACGCTTGGGGATTCAATTACGTGGGACACCTGCAGCTCTACTTTTGGATGCGAGGACGAAGGCATCAGCGTGCCTATGCCACTCGGTTTTACCTTCAACTATTACGGCGTCAGTTACACCGAGGTGACCGCTTCGTCAAACGGATTCATCTCATTCCTTCCGCTAAATACGTGGTATACCACTAATGCAAGTATTCCTTCTGGAACAGATCCGAACGCAATAATTTCGGTCATGTGGGATGATCTTGACGGTTTGGCAGGGCCTCTACCCGGTACCATCTACTACTACCACGATGTCACCTTAAGCAGATTCATTATCTCGTGGGTCAACTGGGGCTTCTGGCTTGGCACCAATAATTTTAGCATGCAAGTCATTCTCGATGCCAACGACAATTCCATCAAGACGCAGTACAATGGCATCTTCGATCAAACCGACTATACTGTCGGAATCGAAAACCATGATGGTACTGATGGATTACAGGTTGCTTACAATGCCGCCTATGTTCATGACCAGCTTGCGTTACTTTTCTATGCGCCAACGCTATGGCTATCGACCGATCTGGTCGATGGAGTATTGCCCGCAGGGGCTCCGCCGCAGGATTTCGACATCTTCATGGATGCGGCTGAGCTTGATCCGGGAACGTACACGGGAGCCATTAATATCATATCCAACGATCCCGATGAAGCGGTGACGACGATAGACGTCCTCTTTGTAGTGGGAGGCGGGCCCGGATGCCAATACATACCCGGCGATATCAACAACAACGGTGATGTCAACGGTGTTGACGTGGGTTACGGCGTCAACTACTTCAAGGGGTTTGGTCCTCCGCCACCCGTTGACTGCGGCACACCTGTCGGGCCATGCCCTGAGGCATCTCCATTCTATGCGGCTGGAGATGTTAACGCCAACTGCACCTTCAACGGCGTCGACATTACTTACTTCGTCAACTACTTGAAGGGTATAGGGCCGCCTCTTAGCTTCTGCGCAGACTGTCCGCCGGCCGCATTGGCTGCACCCGGACAGGTTACGCCGAGTCTCCAGCCGTCCAAGGCAAGGGTGATTCAGTCCCAGCAGTAGCAATACTGAATGAGCCTTCGCGACGATAGCTAAGAAAAATCGGGCCCCATTAACAGGGGTCCGATTTGTTATCTATGTTATCTTGTGGATTCAAGTTTTTAGAGCTTGCATGAAATTTCCAGCCCGCATTTGCTCACACGAAAATACCGTCTCTTCAATTTCTTTTTGACGTTTCCCAGATAAGAGTTTCGATGACAAAGCGTTGAATTTCGCCTCCAGATCCTCCATCGTCATCGGCTCGCGCGGATCGCCCTTGGGGTACTCGAGATATTCTGAGAATTCTCTGCCATCGGTGGTCTTAATCACTACTTTCGATGGCTGCTTGGCGGGGAACATCTTCTCAAATTCATTCGATGCTTCCCCCCTGATTTTATCGATAACCTGCCAGATACGGGGATCTTTGAGCTTTTCCTCGGAAAACGATTGGGTGGTGATTTTGCCATCGACGATGACCGCGGCGATACAATACGGGAGCGAGTGGTCTGCGGTCTCACGAGATTCGGGTCGATATTTATGGGGATCGAATAAGATATCACAGGCCCGGGCTATCGTCGTGACAATTACCCCCTTCACCCGATCATAAGTCAGCTTATTATTCTTCATGACCTTCAGGGTGGCGGTGATGTGCGTATGGGTTAGCGCCTCTGTCGGAAATGCTTTCATGCTGCATTCGAGAATCTTGAATTTCTCCCCCAGCCCTCCGAGGAGCCGCTCCTTGTCCCAGTCGGGCCCGAATACATCCATCAGACCTTCTTTCCCCTCGAAAACCTCCTCCGTCCCGGTAAATCCTTTCTGCGCCATGAGTGCCGCGAAGACACCGCTCTGCACCGCAAATGGGTCAACCGTATTCTTCATCATGGTCAACTTGCCTGCGGTGGGACAACCAATAGTATGGTTGTGAGCGCCGCTGATTCCAATGGCGTTGACCATCTGGTCAACAGTCAGCCCCAGTAGCTTTCCGGCAACGATTGGGGACACGAACTGTGTCAGCGTTGCATGATGCCATTTCCGCTCACGAATACCGGGCACCGCAAACTCGCACAGCCGCTGCTCGAACTCATAGGCCAGCACAATACCAACTATGACATCCTTCATTGAAGCGTCGACCTTCTCCCCCACCGCCAGGGCCGCCGGAATAATATCCGACGGGTGCGAAGGGTCCTGCTTCCAATAGATGTCGTTGAAATCAAGGGCCCGGATCATGAGGGAGTTGACCAGGGTGGCGTTGACAGCCGGCATTTTGTCGCCAAAGCCGATTAGCGTCGCTTCCGGAGCGCCACCCATATCGACGTAGATGCCGCGCAAGATGTTGACATCCTTGGTCTGATACCCTCCATAAGCACACCCAATGGAGTCATACAGGTAGCGCTTGACCTCGTGGATGACGTTTTCGGGAAGGTCGTCGTATTTGAGGTTCACAGCGAATTCGGCGATTTGGCGAGAGATTGATTTTTGCATTATGGTTCGTCTTCACATAGGGGCACGGCAAGCCGTGCCCCTACGTCTGTTGCAATTTCCCTTTCACCCAATTTTCCAAACCTCCAGTCACCACCAATTCCTGCGCCGCAGCGCCGATTGGGTCCATTGAATACATCCTGCCATCGGCCTCGATTTTCGAGTGGCGAAAATCGACCTTGGCCGTTATGGCGGTCTTGACAGTCAGCTTCGTGGCGCCAAATATAGTTTTCAAATCGCGAACCAAGTCCGGCGCATCGATAACAAGGAAGCCATTATTGATTGCATTGCGCTTATATGTCTCGGAAAACGACCCCGCTAACACCAGACGAATACCGCGATACTTGAGCGCTGTCGCCGCCTGTTCCCGAGACGAGCCGGTTCCGAAATTGAACCCGCCCACTAATATATCACCCGCCTTGACGATTTCGCCAAATTCGGGATCATAATTCTCCATCACAACCTGCGCCTGCTGCTCCGGTGTGAAATCATCCCGATAAGTATATTTCCCGGGGAATATGCCGTCGGTGTTTAGATTGTCTTGATGGCAGAATATGATCTCCCCTTCGACTGACTCGGGGAATCCGTCGATGATGCTCACCTGCGAAGCCGCGGCCGGCTCTTCTTGCCTGACGCTGGCTGTCCCCCGGGGAATATCGGAGGCGAACTCGCCGGGAAGGTCTATAAAACCTGAGATGGCGGATGCCGCCACCACCGCCGGCGACGCCAGATACGCCTGGGCATTGGGCGAGCCCATGCGCCCCTTGAAATTGCGATTGGTGGCAGAAATACCAACATCGCCGTCCTGCAACAGCCCCTTGCCGAGGCCGATACAGGGACCACATCCTGGAGGCAGCGGTATGGCCCCGGCTTGCATAAGTTTCTGCCAGTCGCCGCGACGTTCACTCCCTTTCTGCACCTCGCTCGAGGCGGCGGCAACGTAGAATTCAACACCGGCGGCGACCTTTTTGCCCCGGACGACGGCCGCGGCATCGGCCAGGTCCTGGACACGGCTGTTGACGCAGGAAACCAGGTAAGCCTTCTGAATCTTGATGCGCTTCTGACGTATCTCCGAAATGGCCGACATGACCTTGACGGTGTTCGGCCCGGAAACGTAAGGCTGAACGGAGCCCAGCTGCAGAATGAGTTCCCTGGCATAATTAGCGTCATCATCAGCCCTAAGGAGATTGTCTCGGAGTTCTGCGATTCTCGTCTTGTTCAAACGGGGATGGATGCCGCTGCCGTCAGAATCCGATGGCACTTCAGCCGGGCCACGCCGGGCGATATAATCGGCGCGCATCTCGAGCCAGGTGATCGTGACATCGTCTATCGGGAAAATGCCTACCAGGGCTCCCCATTCGGTTGTCATATTGGCAATCGTCAGCCGCTGATCGATGTTCAGGCTGGAAATGCCATCACCGACGAATTCCACGGCGTGATTAAGGACCTCATCCTTGTTGAAAAGCCCGCAGAGAGTAACGATAACATCTTTGCCGGCAACCCCGGGGATAAGCTTCCCATTCAGTTCCACTCTGGCGACTGGTGGAACCTGCCACCAGGTGCGCCCTGTGGCCCATATGGCGGCGGCATCGGTGCGCACAACCGGTGTGCCGAGGCATCCGAGCCCGCCATACATGTTGGAATGGCTGTCGGAGGCGACAACCAGAGTTCCGGGCCAGGCGTATCCCTCCTCGCACATGATTTGATGCCCGATGCCACGCCCAGCTGGATAAAAATCTATGCCATGCTCTCTGGCAAAATTCTCGATCTTACGATACTTCTCCAAATTCTTTTCGCCGGTGTCCTGAATGTCGTGGTCCAACGTGAATACCGGCTGACGTGGATTGGCGATTCTCGTGGCCCCAATGCTTTTGAATTTCGGTATGACGGCCCCCGTGTTATCATGTGTCATTACATATGCCGGCCTGATGGAGAGGTAGTCTCCCGCCCTGACCAAATGCCCAGGCTCAAGTCCCACGGCGAATCGTTGGGCGATTTTTTCGACTGAATTCTGTTCAAACATACCGAGCACCTTGCACAATTCGAATTTTCAATCGTCTATACGCGCATTAATATATTCATTTCAGCATTGAAAACAAAGGGAGATGTGAGGGTGAAATGGAAAGAGTATTGTGCCACAATCTGCCTGCTTCGATAAAGCAGCACCGGGAATTCGATTAATGCCTCAAGAATCAGATTGACTTCACCACAAATTGGCGTATACTTTAGGTGCCGCATTCTTTAAGAAGCGACGAAAGTATTGCACCAGGGTTAAGTTTGCAGGCTGCATCTGGGATCTGAAAACTCCGCCGTGTTGGCCGAGAATGGCTGGGGTTTCAATCGTTGCTCGAGATGAAGAATCCACTAAAACCGCCTCGAATCCAAGAAATCGAAAGAAGGTCGACGTGCAACGATTTGACGGTTGACTGCAGGCCGGCGGATGATATGAATCTGGGAAAGATGACATGGCGAAATGGCAGGTGTTTTCGAGGAATTGAACTAACATAAAGAAGGAGAAGATCATGAGATCAGATGCCAAGTTGACTTTGCTGTTAGCGGTTGCCGTCAGCATTTGCCTGATTTTTGGCTGCGGCAAGGATGACAAGAGCACAAGCCCGGACAATACCGTACCCAGCGTGAGCGTCACCGTAGGCCCCCATCAACCCGCATTTCCCGCCCTTGCGGCCGCCTACGATCCGGATCTCAAGTGGCTTCTTATCGGCTTCGACCAGGGGCAAATCGGCCAATATCCGATAGCGTTCATAAGCGTTACCGACGCCGACTCGGTCGTTGTCGGCACCCCCAAGGAATGCAGCAGCCTGAACATCTATATCGATAGCACCATGCAGTTCATTTGCGGCAGCATGGCCCAGAACGATTCGGCGGTTTCAGAAGTAATATTCAGCCGCCTGGAACTCAGGCAATACGGCAGGGTTTCGGGAGACGTCACCGGCATGGCCGAAAAGCAGGATCATCCGGAGGAAGGCCTCTTCCCCCTGCAAATACAATTCAGGAATATACCGGTGATTATGTAGTCGGCCAGGTTTTCCGTTGATTGCCGGCATCTTTTCCGTAAGAAACGTTGGGGGCCTTTGCACTAACGCGCCTGGATGGTGCGCCAAACGCCGGGCCGGAAACTAAGACATTCAGCGCCTGGGAGCACCTTAGGCGCTGGCTGCTTGCTCAATGAGAATTTGCGACCTTGCCGCCTCTTACGATGACCGACGCGGAAAGCCTACGATCAGAAGTAGAATCTCGCCCCCACAACAAGCGGCATGGCTATAATGGTGTGTTCCTCGCCATCAGCGTAGTGTATTCCCGAGGGGATAAAGACCAGGGTGCCGTGCAATGAAAGTGCGAGCGGGGGTTTCAGCACCAGATTGTAATCCACTCCCGTGACGAAAGTGAAGTCGGCACCTCGCATGAAATCTGTTTCGTAGGTTATCCCCATGTACGACTCGTTGCCGGAGCTGAAGGCCAGGCCCATGCCGGCCAATATCGAGACCAAGTTCCGGTTATCGCGAAAAACAGAATGGCTCAAAGTCAGCGGAGTGACCCAGCATTCGGCATCGGCCCAGAGACCATCCCCTTGCGATCTGACATAGTCTACCCATTCATCCGTATCCAGATTCAGGTAGATAGTCTGGAAACCGATGCTGATATCCCGTGAGACTTTCATGGAAATGTCGAGGGCGAACGAGAAATCGGTATTAAACCGATTGACACCCTCGGCGTACCGGCTCTCTTTCCATCCGCCGGTCGAAAAGGCGTAGCCAGCATAAAATCCTGCAGACCACTTCTTCCCCCACATTTCCGTGCCGTTTGCCGAGGAAACAGACGCGGCCATGATCAGCACCAGCAGCGTCGGCGAAATCTTAACGAAATCAAGTATCTTAATCATCTGCGCATAGCCTCTCTCATTCGGGTTGGACAAGCATTGTATCGGCCGTGATCACCCAGAGCACCGAGCCGCCGCGTTCGGGCGTCTCGGAGCAAGACCAGCCGCCCGAGCTGTTGGAACTGCAGCTGGTCGAGGTGCTATAGAAGGGGACATAAATGGTTCGGGTGATGCTTTCCCTCGCGTCCTGGCCAGGCGAATAGAACACCCGCACGAAGAATTCCTGCTTGGGATCGCTTTCATGGACCACTTCCAAGTCGGGGGCTATGTAGAGGTAAGGCGAGCCGTCGACAATCACATGCAGATAATAGCCGGTCTTGTTGGAAACCGAGAGATACGACTTGTTATCGCTATAAGATACGGCAAGCGGCAAAAGCACAATGAAAAGCACTGCGACTTTCACTCTGAAGAGCGTCTGTCGACGGCGATCGCGATTCACGTCTTTCAATCGTCTGAGTAGATTCATAGTTAAGATCTCCTTGCCCCTCGCACTGCAATACTCCACTACACTTCAGCGTAATCACTGAGCCCTGCTTCTGCACCCAAACGCCTGCGGTAGGCGCCAGGGTTACCCGGCTGACCTACCTGCTACGTCAGGCTTATGTCCGCAGAAGTGCACCCATGGCTTAAAAGCACCAAAATAATCAGACACAGGTGTTAGCCGCCGACATTTTCGCAAAGCCGGCGGCTCCCAAGATGATTTATGCGCTAATCTCTAATAAGCCAGGGCGTTAATTGACATCCTTATGCCGAGCGCGCTCGTGCTCCACTCCTCCGTCGATCCAAAGTAAGACTCAGAGTGTTTCGGATTACCATAAGTGAGGTCGAGCTCGGCGCTATAATGCCTCGAAAACTCGTAACCGCCGCCGACATAGAATCCCAGCCCGGTCTGCGCATCAGGAGCATAATCCTCGAAGGGCATGTCCCATATGCCCAAGCCAATACCCCCAGTTAGAAAGGGTGTAGGCGCACTCAAGTTCAGGCTATAAGTCATGCCTACGCCTCCCACAGCGCTGAGGATGGTCACACTGGTGTTGGTGCGATTGTCGTCGGCCCCGAAAAGCGAGGATTTCTGGGTGTAATAGATTTCAAGCTGATCGCTGGCTCCCCAGCCTATCTTGAAATTCGTCACGAACGCCCCCTTGTTTTCCCG
>Ga0315289_10012574_pt1 | contig 11915 bp, 10 predicted proteins | sample YL17G11_40_MG_FD_203452 | JGI IMG/M metagenome (GOLD analysis project Ga0315289, IMG submission 203452) | Sediment microbial communities from Yellowstone Lake, YNP, Wyoming, USA - YL17G11_40 | ecosystem: Environmental > Aquatic > Freshwater > Lake > Sediment | place: USA: Wyoming | collected...
GTAGTAGATCTGAGCATCGGTTTCGAAGCCCGCAGTCGACAACGCTTTCCATTCCTCGAGCATCCTGGCTTCGCGCACACGTCCCGCGTGAAAACCGCCGGGCAGTGCGGCCGTGCCGGGCGACGACGCGAGATCGGCCAGCATCCAGATGCCGCCAGGCCCGCCTTTCATACCGCGCGCCTCCAGATGCGCGCCGAGATCGACAGGCTGGCAGCCCGGAAAAACAAGCCAGTCAATGGTGTCGCCGTACTGGCTCACCTGGCGAAAGACCTCATCGATACGCCGGCCCGCCGAGTCACCGGAAAGCCGCGCCCGAAGCACGTAGTTGCCCGGCGCCCCTCTGGCGCTGACAAACCAGGTAACGTCTCCTTCGGTCAGGGTCACGCCTGGGAGGCCGGCGAACGTGAGAAAGTAGGCGATCAGGTTTTCCTGGATCTGGCCCGCTTCTCCTGCGCCGGAAGGATCAGCGCGGGGCAATGACATGAGAAAGGCGTCCCTTTCTTCAGCGCTGGATGCGCGCCGAGCCGCCCTTGGCGAACGCCCGCACCTGGTCCACGGTCGCCATGGTGGTATCGCCAGGGAAAGTCGTGAGGAGCGCGCCGTGCGCCCAGCCCAGGTTCACCGCTTCCTGCTCCGGCTCGCCGGACAGCAGGCCGTAGAAGAAGCCCGCCGCGTACCCATCGCCGCCGCCGACGCGATCGAGCACGTCCAGCTCGCATGTGGGCGAGACGTACGTCTTGCCATCGATCCACGCCACGGCGCCCCAGCTATGCCGGTTGGTCGAGTGTACCTCTCGCAGGGTGGTCGCCACGATCTTCACCTGCGGGTACAGTGCCGTCACCCGGCCGATCATGCCGAAGAAAGCCTGCGGGTCGAGCTTGGACTTGGCAGCGACTTCCGGCCCGGAGATGCCGAGGCCCATCTGCAGGTCCTCTTCGTTGCCGACGAGCACATCCACGTGCTCCACGATGCGCTTGATGACCCCCAGCGCCACCTCATGGCCGCCCCACAGGTTCCAGAGCTTGGCGCGGTAGTTCAGGTCAAACGAGGTCACCGCGCCCGCGGCCTTGGCAGCCTTCATGCCCTCGATGATCACTTCGCCCGTCGTCTCAGATAGCGCGGCGAAGATGCCGCCGCTGTGGAACCAGCGCGTGCCGCCGGCGAAGATCGCGTTCCAGTCGAAATCGCCGGGCTTGAGCTGGGCGGCGGCCTCGTTGGCGCGGTTGTAGAATACCACCGGCGCGCGCACGCCCTGCCCGCGGTCGCTGTAGACCGTGGCCATGTTCGGGCCGTTGACCCCATTGTGCTTGAAGCGCTTGTAGAAGGGGATCACGCCCATCGCCCGCACGCGCTCGGCGATCAGGTCGCCGATGGGGTAATCCACCATCGCCGTCGCGATGCCCGTGCGCAGGCCGAAGCAGTCGGCCAGGTTGGCGGCCACGTTGAACTCGCCGCCGCTCACATGGATCTGGCACTCTGTCGCCTTGCGGAACGGGACGATCCCCGGGTCCAGGCGGTGGACCAGCCCACCCAGCGATACCAGGTCGAGTCCTATGGGGGGGCTTTGCAGGGCGCTCTGCCCGCGCAGGTTCAGACCGTATTTCATGGCTTCCTCCGTAGTCTTTGCCAGGATCGCATCAGCGTTACCGGCTCCGTGGAAGGCGCCGGCACGGCTGCCATTGTATCGCCACGGGGGCAGGCTGTCAACGAAAAGCCGCGACAAAGGCGGAGCCCCGGTTTCGCGACAGACCGCTGCCAGTCAGGTCACCTGCAGTTGCCTGGGGGTCGGGTTTGGACGTATAGTGGGCCGCAGAGCCCGAAGGATGCCAGGGCGATGACTTGACCGCCCTGCCGGCGTGGGCCATATCGAGGCAACGATTATACACAGTGTACTTTCCTGCAGGAGGAAGAGGCATGAAAGCAGCCATGTACGCCGGCCAAGGCCGGATCGACGTCCGCGAAGTGGCCCAGCCAGAGCCTGGGCCGGGCGAGGTGCTGATCCGCATGCGTGCGTCAGCCATCTGCGGCAGCGAGCTGCACGACTACCGCGCGCCCCACGGGTCAGGCGCGATCGCCGGGCACGAAGGGGTCGGTGACGTCGTCACGGCGCCCGCCGGCTCGGGGCTCGCGCTGGGACAGATGGTGGCGGTGCAGGTGTTCAGCGGCTGCAGCCAGTGCCGCTACTGCCTCTCCGGCGACTGGGAGCACTGCGCTAGCGTCCGCTTCCACGGCGGCACGCACGCCGAGTACATGGCGGTGCCGGCCTCCTGCTGCCGTCCTGTGCCGGCAGACATCCCGCCCGAGGACGCGGTGCTCCTGGGCGGAGACGTCATCGGTACCCCCTATCACGCCATCCGCAAACTGGGCGTCAGCGCGGCCGACACGGCCGCCGTGTTTGGCTGCGGCCCCATCGGCCTGGGCGCCATCGCGGTGCTGCGGTTCCTGGGCGCGCGCATCCTGGCCGTGGAGTTCGCGCCCTACCGGCGCGCGCTGGCGCTACGGCTGGGTGCGGCCGAGGCCATTGATCCGGCGGCGGGCGACCCGGTGGCGCGGGTCCGCGAGCTCACGGGCGGGCGCGGCGTGGAAGTGGCGCTGGACTGTTCCAACGTGGCGGATACGGCCTGGCAGGCCCTGGAGGCCGCCGCCATCGGGGGACGTATGGCCTTCGTCGGCGAAAAGCCCGAGGCGAAGGTAGGCCCCAGCCCGCAGTTCATCAGCAAAGAGCTGACCGCCGTCGGCTCCTGGTACTTCACCGGCCCCGACTACTTCGACATCCTGGCGCTCTACCGCCGGGGCATGAGCCTGGCCGGCCTGGTGACGCACAGCTTTCCGCTGGCTCAGGCAGACCGCGCGTTCGCCCTCTTCGCGTCCAAAGAGACCGGCAAGGTGCTGCTGGTTCAGGGGGAGTAGGGTTGACGCAGGCAATTGTGTAGGTGCGAGACCAGTACGGCGTCACCCGAGAGTGCATCCGGCAGGTCGAAGGCGAGGAACTCGGTCGGCCTCCCGTGCTGACCGGGGTCGAAAGCTGCGCGATGACTCAGGCTGAGCGTGCGGCAAATCTCGTCGTGGCCACATGTCGCCGCCCGGATTCGGGCGGGCCAGACTGGCAGTTCCGCCCGATTTGACCGCCGGCTTTCCCGCGAATATACTCCATTTCGAGGTGCAATATGATCACGATCCCAGTGCGGTTGTCGAATGAATTGGCCAAACGGGTGCAGCCGTTCCAGGATCGCCTGCCAGAGATCATCGAGTTGGGCTTGCGCCAGATCACGGCAGGCAGGGAAGGACAAGCAGATTATCCGCAAGCCAACCAGCGAGCCCTCGACGCGTTGACCTCCACAGGTATCGTCACCTTGCCGACACCGGCCGCACATCGCAAGGCACGCGCTCGCCGCACGCCGATCCAGGCCGGCGGCCCGCCGGCGAGCGCGCTGATCATTGCCGAACGTCGCGGCGAGCTATGAGCCAGCCGGCCGATCAAGCCGCGACCAGCTACCTGGACAGCAGCGCGCTGGTGAAGCGCTTCCTGCTCGAGATCGGCACGTCCTGGGTGCAGGCATCGTGCGACGACCCGGCCCAGACGGTCGCGGTGGCCGAGATCGGCCTGGTGGAGATCGCCGCAGCGTTTTCGGGTAAACTGCGAGGTGCGCATATCACACCGGCTCAGTACTCCAACGCTCGCGCCGACCTCACCGCCGATGCTAACGATGAATACGTCTTGGTCACGGTCAACCGGGCTGTCGTGGACGAAGCGATCGAGCTGACTGCCCGGCATCGTCTGCGCGGTTACGACGCAATGCACCTCGCGTGCGCGCTCACCCTCAACCGCGCTCTGCTGGCTCACCACCTGGCACCCCTGACCTTTATTTCGGCCGACGATGATCTCCTGGCAGCGGCTGCGGCCGAGGGCCTTCCGTCAGATAACCCCAATCGACACCCGTAGACTCATCTCGCCGAGCAGGTTTGTGGGATTCGCGGCGTCTCCAATCCGCCGAGTCCGCGTCCTGAATCCGCTGACAGCCAGGCGGGAGCGCAGCCCACGGAGTTGAAGCGCAGCTTGTCCGCCGGGCGATCGGCCGTAGGCCCCTACAACAGCACTCGAAGGTTGATGCTGATAAAGATCAGGACGTAGACCATGAAAAACACCGCAAAAACCCTCTGAAACCACTCCCGCTTGGTCACGGCGCAGATCACGTTCAGCGAAAACAAGGTCACCACGGTGATGACGTAGATATGCCCTTGCGCGACGAAATGGGCCCAACCCTTCAACAGCGTGTCCACGACGTCAACGGGCCATACGCATGCCGCAAGGAGGAAGAACATACGATGGTTTTCGTAGAAGTGCTGCTTGAGGTCGGCGTCGTCATCAAGCGGCTCAGGGATCAGGAGCGCCGATTGCAGAAAACCGATAGCAGGGTTGATCAAGACGAACAGGAAGAGGAAGAATGTCCACCGCTCGTGGGTGTGCCACCGGTACAGGATCCACCAGTTGAGGAGTAACCACAAGAAGACATTCGCCATCCAGAGGAGATGGACCCAGTAGATGCGGATGCTGCCCCGGAGCTGCACCATTTTGCCAGCGCCCATGAGGATTCGGACAATACCAAGGGCGAGGACTACGGACGTCAACATGGTGATGTAGTCAAATGAGGCCATGAAGGGTCAACCTCCCGCGTCAGGCGGACTCGCTTCAGCCGCGCGCGCGCGTTTTCCCGCGTGCCCGGCTTGAGGCAGGCGGGTACCTGCCGCCCGTGGGGCCTGCCCGGCTAATTGGTCTTGCCTGCTAGCGCACCGTATCCGAATCAAGCACTCGGCGGGCGAGCGTTCGCTAGCGCCTCGAAATTCTCCCACAATCGGGGATTGCCGGACTTCTTCCTGGCGTCGAGGAAGCAGTTCTTCACCCTATCCCACACCATCGAGACGGCGAGCCAATCGAAGAGCAGGTCTTCGTTGAACAAGCCGTTCTTCCAGAGGGTGCCAAGGGTCTCAAAGAAGTTGCCGATCGTGTAGAGTTTTCGGGCTCCCTCACTGCCCATGGGGTACTTGGCCCAGAAGCCATCGGCGTCAGGGATAAACTGGTCGCTCCACATCCAGTTCGAGGCCTCCAGCAAGCCAATCGCGGCTCCCCACTGGGCAAGCTGGAGCATGACCATGGCGTCTTCATGGGTTGGTTTAGCCATTGCAGTTTCCTCCTAAAGTGTAACACTCAGTATAACACGACAAGCGGTTCGAGAAGTCTCATGTGGCCGATTTGCCACCAGGCTCACCCTCCGGCGCGGCCGGCAAAGCGGGTGGCCCCGAGCACGATCACCATCCAGCCCACCGCCAACACGAGCAGGTTCAGCGCCAGCCAGCCCAGCCCTCGCCAGCCTGACGTCAACTGCCAGAGCGCGTGCCGGTCGAAGAACAGCAGGTCAACGGCATTCCCCGCCGGGCGGGAGCAGATATACAGGCCAAGCACGACGCCGATGCTGCCATCAAGGAGCGGTTTCCCGGTCAGCGTGTGAAAGGCGAATAGCGCGCCGCCATAGAGTGCAGCGAGCGCGACCAACCCCCACAGCAGCCTGGCGTTCCGTCTCGGGCGACTCTGGTCCATGGGAAGGGGTCACCGGCCCCAGACCTCAAGGTACGGCATCACCGAAGTAGACCGGAGGGCTTGAATGAAAGTCATTCATGACGTGAATGATTAGTCAAAAGAGCCAGGCTGTCAAGTGCTCTGACGACTCACGCCAGGCTCTCTGCTAACCGCCTCTCCTTGCCATTGCTCATATCACCCTGATTATACACCCCCGCAGGCCGCGGTCAGAAGGCCCAGCCACGCACGACGGTATGTCCACTGGCGGCAAGCCCTTTCTGGTCAAGGGCACGACCATGCTTGGCCGGCGAGAATGCGTTGCACCTGGTTTGGCACAAGTATATGACACCTGGTCTTGCGTTTGGTCTTGCGTTTTTGGGTCTTGTAATTCGGCGTCGGCTGTGCGATAATCTGAGCGCGACATAACGCCATGGGACCCGTCAGCTCAGAGGTGCGATTCCAAGCATCTGATACCTAAGGCGATGGCCGAACAACCCGGTCAGTGCGCGGGTTGCTCGCACGCGTGACCGCCAATCGCCGTTTCATCGACGATCAGATCGCCGGCCTCACCCCCCAGCGAGACGCCCCAGCTCCTCTTGAACCCGCGAGAGGAGGCCCAAGTTCGACGCTCGAACCCCCCCAAACGAATCCAGGCGCTCCAATGGACGGCGCATCTGACCCAAGGAGGAAGAAGATGAAGCAGCGTTCTACTCGCCCGATCGTTCTTCTCGGTGTTTCGGTCCTTGTATTCCTTATCCTGGGCGTGGCTTTTGTGGCGGTGTCCCTTCCATGCCTGTCGGCCCATGCAGACGGAAACGTCCTCAAGGTCCCCGACGACTACCCCACCATCCAGGCCGCCATCGACGCTGCGGCAGAGGGCAACCAGATCTGGGTGGCCGAGGGCGTCTACGCTGAAAACCTCTCCATAACAAAGGGCATCACCCTGACTGGCGGCTGGGACCCCACCTTCAGCACCCGCCATCCAGGCGACAGCACAATCGACGGCCAGGGGCTGGGCCGGGTCATCAGCATCACCTGCGCCGCCAACGACACCATAGTTGCCATAGACGGCTTTACCATCATGAACGGCGACGCCAGCGGACTTGGCGCGCTCGAATTGCCCGAAGTCCCACCATCTCTTGGCTTGTCCGCTGGGGCTGAAGAGCGGCCGGTGGCGCAGGGCCGTGACCCCGTCAATCCGACCGGGCACGCGGCCGACTTGCGTGCCCACCTGGCCGAACTGGCGGCCCGCGGCCTGTATCCCGGCGGTGCGAGCGCCCTCCAGGCGATGCTGGAGCAGTTGGAATGGCGCACCGCGCAGGCAGAGCAGGCCCGGGCGCGCGCCAACTCGGTGCCGGCCCGGGGGCAAGCTGATCCAGACCAGGGACCGGGCGCGGGCGGCGGCGTTTACAGTTGGAACGCCAGCCTCCACCTGCTGAACTCGACCATCGTTGACAACGTGGCCAGCCAGGACGGCCAAGGTGCTGGTGGGGGCATCTATGTGGGACAGGCCGCGCCCTCTGGCGTGCGCATCGCTGGCAATGTCGTCGTGAGAAACGTGGCCAGCGGTGGCGACGATGGTTGGGGCGGCGGTCTCTACGTCTATCTGGCTCCCGGCGTCATCATCGAAGACAACGGGTTCGTGGACAACGTGGGCAGCGCGGGCGGCTACGACACCATTGGCCTGGGCGGGGGACTGGAGGTGGATGCCAGTCCGAACGCCGTGGTGCGCCGTAACGAAATAGAACGCAACACCGCCAACACGGCCTGGGATGGTCAAAGTGGCGCGGGCGGTGGGATGCACCTTCAGGGTTCCTCTGGCGCGGAGCTACGCGCCAACGTCCTCCGCAGCAACCTGGCGGCGCTGCGCAACCATGGCAATGGCGGTGGTCTATTCCTGTTTGAATCAGACGATGTTCTGCTGGCAGACAACACGATCGCGGGGAATTGGGCCGTCATGTTCGGTGAGGAGCACATCAATGGCGGTGGCGCCCTGCTGGATCGCGCCAACAGGGTCATCTTTACCGGCAACACGGTGGAAGGCAACGCAGCCGGCGTGTACGTGCGAGGATTGACTGGAGATGTTTGCCTCGGTGGCGGTCTCCTGGTGGCATTCTCGAACAATCCGCAGGTGGCCGACAACGCCATTTCCGGGAACGTGGCTTGTCACTTTCACTATGGCGGTGGTCAGGACGGTATCGCCCACGGCGGAGGTGGGGTCCTCCAGCTCACCTATCAGGCAGAGGTGTCTGGTAACACCTTCACTGACAACGTGGGCAGCCTCTCGGATATGACTGGAGACGCCGGCGGGCTGTACGTGGACGGCACGCGCAACAGCCACGTTCGTGGCAACGTCTTCCAGGAGAATCGGGGAGGCACAGATGGGGACGGTGGCGGCGGCGCCCTGGTCCTGATCGGCTGGGAGGGCGTTCACCTGAACACCACGGTAGAGTCCAATCTGTTTTTGCACAACCAGGCGAGCGCCAGCCTGAACCTGGCCAGCGGTTCAAGTGGCGGAGCTTGCGCGGATACCCTCACGACAGGCTCTACCTTCATCAACAACGTGGTGGCCGGCAACGTGGCGGCTCAAGGCGGCGGGATCGTGTTGCAGGCGACGCGCCAGGGTCAGTTGGTCAACAACACGCTGGTCGACAACGCCGGCAGCGGCGTGACGGTGGATAGCCCCCAATCGCCCATCACGCTGGTCAACAACATCGTGGTCAGCCACACCGTGGGCATCAGCGTCACCCAGGGTTCCACCATCACCGTCAGCTACACCTTGTGGCACGGCAACGACGCCGACATCGGCGGCGACGGCACCATCAACCAGACACACCCGGTGATGGGCGACCCGGCCTTCGCCGATCCGGCCGCGGGCGACTACCATCTCACCCTGGCCTCGGCAGCGCGGGATGCCGGCGACCCGGCCGGCGTGCCCCCAGCGCCGGACCAGGACGCCGACGGCGTGGCGCGGCCCCAGGGGCCGGCCGTGGACATTGGCGCGTACGAGTGGCAAGGCCACTGGCAATACCTGCCCCTGGCGTTCAAGTCATTCACCCAACGGGTGGGTTGGGCCATCGGCGACGATGCGGCCGGCACAGCGGTCATCGTGCACACGGCCGATAGCGGGCTGACCTGGGAGGTGCAGGGCGACTCGACGGCGTGGACGGGACTCGAGGGCAACGACATCAGTGCCGTGGATGATCTGACGGCGTGGGCGGCCCTGGGCAGCGGGCCGAGCGAAACGGCCGGCGCTATCCTGCACACCACCGACGGCGGCACCACCTGGGTCACGCAGACCATCCCGGCGGGCCTCGCCGGCGGGATCAAGGGCGTGAAGGGCCTCAGCCGTCATGCAGCCTGGGCCGCCTCACTGGCGGGCACGATCCTGCACACTACCGACGGCGGCAGCACCTGGAATGTCGTGCCCCATCCCACGGCGCCCATCACCCAGGTAAACCGGATGGACGCCCTGGGCACGAACGTCTGGGTTGCCGATGCGTCCGCTGCGGGCGCCCTCGTCCACTCGTCGGATGGTGGCCTCACATGGCAGGCAATATACTTGCCGGGCGACAGTCCGCTGACCGTGCATGCCTTCAGCCCGCTAGCCGTCTGGGTTTCCGGCAGCGATATCGATCTGAATCCAAGCTTCTACCGGACAGTGGACGGGGGCGATCAGTGGGTCAGGGTCGATAAACTGGGTGCACTCGATCACTTGGATGATGTCTGCGCTGCCAGCCCAGACGACGCTTGGGGCGTGGCGAACGGCGATGGCGTAAGCGGCAGGATCTGGCGCGCTCACGTGGCCGCCGATGGGACGCCGGATGCGAAAAACATCACCCCGCCTGAGCTAGGGGGCTATACGCCGGGCGGCGTCACATGTCTGGACACGAGCGTGGCCTGGGTTGTCGCCCAAAAGGGGGTACCCCCTGACCCGACCAAACCGCTGGGCATCATCCTGCACACAGTGGATGGCGAGCACTGGGTGCAGGGGTCTGCGCCCACGAACATCAGGTATTGGAAGGTGTCTTTCGCGAGCGCGCGGCGGTAGCATAGGTGAGTGACCGGTGGCCGACATGACGACCCAAGCTCTGGCGTTTGCGGCTCGCCATCGCTCGCAGCGATGGATTACCAGCACAGCGCCATCAACAAAACCTTGAGGGAGGCATTCAAATGAAGCGAGTTACGGTGTTCACGTTGATCCTGGCGGCGCTGGTCATCGCCGCCTGTGTTCCCTTGCGCGCGCCCGCGCCTACGCCGCCGGCGAAGATCGCCAACCCGGCATCCAAGTTTTGCGTGGATCAGGGCTACAAGTGGGAGGCTCGCGACGAGGCCGGCGGGCAGGTGGGCTACTGCCTCTTCCCCGACGGCTCCGAGTGCGAGGAGTGGGCCTTCTATCGCAACCAGTGCGCCCCTGGAGGCGCGAAAGTGATCGGAGGGTTGCCCAATCCGGCGTCCAAGTACTGCGTGGACAAGGGAGGCAAGCTGGAGATCCGCGACGAGAAGGGCGGTCAGGCCGGCTACTGTATCTTCCCCGACGGCAGTGAGTGCGATGAATGGGCCTACTTCCGGAGCCAGTGTGCCCCTGGGGGCAAGTAGGAGGGGACCGCCCCGCCGGCCGCGGGATCGGCAGAGGGATTGATCACGGCACGGATGCTCGTGCAGCCCGGCGCGTTGATGGGCTCCGGCCCGACCAGTCTGGGCCGGAGCCCAAAGGGGGCTGCACTGAGCTATGTACTGCCTAAGGAAGGTCGTATGCCAGAATGGAAAACGGAAAACACACAGAACAAGGCGATCCACCTGACCGCCGGCTTGCTCATCGCGTTTGCGCTGGCCTTCTTTTTCTACTACGGATTGAATGCGATCAACGACCCGGTATTCAGCATTGACTTCTTGCCGTACCACATGGCAGGACGCCTGCTGGCAATGGGCAATGTCGGGCCGTTAACCGATTATGCCCGGACGGGGAGTTTCGCCGCTACCTCCGGACCGTTCCTCGATTATTTCCACCAGTACTTCTTCCCTGACAGCCCGTCCGCGACGCACTGGATTTACCTGCCGGGATATGCCTGGATTTTTCGTCCTCTCGCCGGTCTCGAATTTCCATTAGCGGCACGAGTCTGGCTGACGGTCAATGCCGTTTTGTCGCTAGGATCTATCGCGCTGCTGTGGAGCGCGCGTCCGTGGACTGGCGACAAGAATCTTGCCACCTGGCGCACGGCTTGGATCGTTTTCTTGGGGCTGACATTTCAACCGATCCTGGACAATATGTGGCACGGGAATATCTCGGCGCTGATCTTTTTCGTCTTCTGTTTGAGCTACTGGTTGCTCCGGCGTAATCACTACTGGCTGGCAGGATTGGTGCTGGGGCTCATCGTGCCGTTGAAATTCTACCCCGCGCTTTTCGTTCTCTATTTTGCGTGGCGGCGAAACTGGTCGCTCGTGGCCGGCGCGGTGGTAGGTTGCCTCGCGATTCTTGCAGTCAGTTTGCTGACGGTGGGTTGGGCAGGCAATCTTGCCTATTTTCAAATGGTCTGGGCGGAACTACGCAGCGGAGGAATTCCGGCGTTCAACAATCAATCCATCTCGGGATTTCTGCTTCACGCGTTCACGCGAGGCAATGTCAATGCCTGGGGGGATATCGAGACGCCGCTCCTGTTTTCCATCCTGCGATTGGCGCTCGTCGCCGCGTTGATCGGCGTGGTCGCGTGGGCCTTGCGTCGTCGTCCGGAAGACACAACTGATCCGGTGATGGCTCAGGATCTCGACCTCGCATTGGTCATCGGGGTAATGCTTCTCGCTTCGCCGATTACATGGTATCACTATTACGTCTGGCTTCTCTTTCCGCTCATTGTTTTGTTCGATCATCTGTTGGTGTCCCCGACGACAAACACCCGGCAGATCCTTCTGCTCGCGATCGGGTACGGTTTCATCGTAGTCCAGGGCATCGTGGTGATCCGCCCGTTCGCCGCGCAGGCAATCCAGGATGTCTGGTTATTGCGCGTGCTGCTCTCTCAGAGTTTCTTTGGCGCGGTCGCGCTGATGTACTTGCTCTGGCGTTCGCGACTCGCGATCGCTCGAATCGAATGTGGTAACCGGAGGAGTGGCACACCCTCCGGATAAGGTTGCGCAATCCGCGAGGAGGGAAAAGATGTTTGTACGAAAGCTGGTGTACGCGGTGGCCGCATTGGCGCTGCTGGCCTTTGCGGTAGTAGGGGTCTCCGCTTCTAGCTCGCTGCAACCCGCGGCCCGCGCGGAGGAGATCCAGACCAGCCCCGATGGCAAGGGCTATCGCTTCGACCGCGATGGGTGGATCTACATCCACATCGAGGGGGAGCCC
>Ga0315289_10012575_pt1 | contig 11914 bp, 9 predicted proteins | sample YL17G11_40_MG_FD_203452 | JGI IMG/M metagenome (GOLD analysis project Ga0315289, IMG submission 203452) | Sediment microbial communities from Yellowstone Lake, YNP, Wyoming, USA - YL17G11_40 | ecosystem: Environmental > Aquatic > Freshwater > Lake > Sediment | place: USA: Wyoming | collected...
GTATGCGATATTCTATAGTCATATCTCTGCCATCTTCGCTGGTTTGCTGCTTTTCCATTATTATGGGTTTGCCTGTTGTTTTTGCTAGGGCGCATGCGATGGCGCTACTAAGCGGAGAGCCTAATGTGGAGTAGATGCTTGATGGTTGTTCGGTTTCTATGTTTAGAGCGTTGTATGCGGAGTTTTCTATTTTGACGCGGATTTTGTTGTTTTCGGTTTCCATTTCGAAGTTTTGGGCGATTTCCAAGTCTTCGATGAAGAGTTTTGGCATGTTCTGTTGGAGATGTTGCAAGTCTACTCTAGTAAAATTGGTTTTGAAGGTTTTTTCAAAGAGTCTTGCCAACCCAGCTCCTGGGGGTGTTAATAGTATAGCTAGCGGGTTTTCGATGAAGAAACGGGTTTCTTGCTTCTGGATTTGTTCAGGTGCTGGCAGGCTTGTTTCTTTTTGCTTTGATATGTAGGCTTTGTTGGCTTCTGGATCTTTGAGGTACTTTGGTGGCAAGTATATTGCGTTGCCTTTGTATTCTAGTTCTTGTATTATTTGGTTTAGTGTTGCCATTTGGGGGGAAGCGGTTGCGTCTAACAGAACTTTCTTTGTGTATTCTTCGGTGCGAATGTAAGTTAGTATTATCCCCCAGAAGAGTAGGCCTAAGCCTATGAGGGCGAGGATTGATGAAGTGGAAATTATTGAAGTGAATAGGGCGATGGCTCCTGTTGTGATTATAGTTGAATAGGTTAGTTTTGCAGGGCTTATTTTGACCACTTTTTGTGTGCTAAGAAAGATCAGCGTAGTAGATGTGAGTGTTGTTGCGCTTGCAAGTCCGATTAACGCGAGCATCAGTCTAGCGTATGTCCAGTAAATTGAAGCCCAGTTGTAGCTGAACTGAAGACCAAACAAGGGAAGGTCATACTGGACGATATAGTCTATACCGTAGAAAAGGTAGACGGAAAAGAGCGCTAATCCTGTTCCCACAATATGAAGCACATGGCAAGCGACTATGGAAACGGTTTTGTGTTTTCTGATGTAGAATGAGAAGGACGCTATTGAGATGGCGGTTAATATTATGGCGATTGCTAGAGAGCTTAGGAGCAGCTGGGAGTAAGCCGAGTATTGTCCGGCCCATGCATAGTTAAATTGAAGGCCGTATCTGTAGAGGTCGCCCTGGATTGTGGCGTCTATACGGTAGAAGAAGAGTATGGAAAACGCTTCCATTATGACTACTGCAAGTAACAGTGCCAGAATGATTTTGGGCTTGAAGGGAACTTGTATTTTCATGAGCATTCCCTGTTAGGGAGAGTTTTAAATTCTAGCGAGAAGGATTCAATGTTCTAGTGCCTTTATTAATTGGACTATGTGTCTTCCTAACGATTTGGCTCCTTCCATGGCGCGCTTGTCTTTTTTGACTTCTCCTTTGTCGGTTCCGTAACCTGAAATTCCAAGTCCGGTTGTTATCATGTCGTGGCCTAAGAAGAAGTTGTTGATGATTGAGAGAGTGGTTACGCTGCCTCTGCGTCCGGTTGCCACTATGGCGCCGCCGACTTTGTTGTTGAGTCTGTGGTGTGGATATCTTAGGGCGTAGGTGCGATCCATGAGTGTTTTGGTTTGGCCGCTGACTGACCAGAAGTAGACTGGACTGCCTAAGATTATTCCATCAGCAGCGAGCAACTTCTTGTAGACTTTTTGCATGTCGTCTTTGATTTTGCATTCGCCTGATTGGTGGCAGGTCATGCAGCCGTCGCAGGGTTTTATTTGCATTTCAGAGATTCTTAGTAGCTCTGTTTCTGCTCCACTTTCTTTTGCTGCAGTTAATGCTTCTTGCACTAGAATTTCGGTGTTTCCGCCCTTTCTAGGGCTGCCAACAATTCCGAGAACTTTCAGTTTTAAGGTCTCCTTCACCGAGGGTATGTGTGAAGATTTACTTTGTCTTTGATCTGACTTTTTTGGCTATTATGATTGCAGCTATTATAGAGATGACAAGTACAGAGACGACGATTATTACTAGAAATTCTGGTGTTATGACCGCTTGGGTGGTTATGTGTGCGTACGTGAAATAGAGGTACACGTGTGTATTGTTTGACGCTGGCAATTCTTTTTCTGTGATGGGTGGTGAGCCATTTACGAGGATTGCAGGGTCGCCATCGAACAAGGCACGTGGAAGGGTAATTCTGCAGAAGCCCACTGTGCCCTCTGGTCCTGTGACGTCGAGGCTTATTGAGTTTCCATAGTTTAAGTCTGTGATTGTAGAGTTACTGATTGTTGTGACGTAATAATTTTCTCCCTTCCATTTGACAAGAAATTGGGAAAACACTCCCATTAGGGGATAATTGTCCTGGTTATTTCCATCTATTAGATAAGGAGTGTCTCCTATACCGTCTTGATTCGCATCAATGCCTTTATAGTCACTCCAGTAGTTGCCATCGACGTTATTGTTCCAAATGTTGCTGAAGGATGCAATGATTTCCGTTTGGTTTTGATTGTTGATGAAGTCGTTGTGATAGATCAGGTTGCCAGTGCCTGAAAAAGCAATACCCTTAGAATTATCTTGCACTGTATTTCGTAAAACAATGTTTTCACTTGAGTGACCGCATAAGACTATTCCCGTATAGCTGTTCGAAATAAGATTGTCGGAAATTATGTTGCTGTCAGAACCGAATAGCCATATTCCTTTATCGGAACAGGTTATCTTGTTCTCCTTAATTGTGCTTCCAGTGCACGTTTGAAGCACGATACCGTTGGTTCCATTCATTATCGTGAATCCGCTAATGTTAACGGTGGTGAAGTTTACTTGTATGACTGTATTTCCAGACCCAACTATGAATGTGTTAGTCTTGCTTTCTCCTACAAGCGTCAAGTTTTTGTTTATGGCGAGGTTTTCGTTGTAGGTTCCAGACGATACGTGGATGGTGTCGCCTGGACTTGCGTGGCTTATAGCGCCTTGTATTGTTGGATAGTTCTCTGGAACGTTTATTGTAACGGGTCCTGCCTTTACATCAAACTGCACCGTAATTGATAAAAACAATAATAGTAAACAGCTTGTGAGCAAGACTTTTCTGTAGACCATCTTTTGCGCCTCTATGTTAGCAATTAGCATCTTATTTATTAAGATATATTCCCTTAAGGTATTATTTTAGTTACTAAAAGAAACTGTGAACAGCACTATCCTTTTGTTATTGATTTAAGGTACCAGTTAACAAGCTCGGGTAAACCTGATTGGATTGAAAAACTCGGATTGTAACCAAGTATTTCCTTGGCTTTGCTTATGTCAGCATAACCATGTTTTACTTCCGCAGCCCTTGGAGGAGAATAGACATTTTTCAGTCGCTTTTTGTTTAGTGCATCTTTAAGAACCTTTGCCACTTGATTTACACTAATATTTGTGCCTGTCCCTATGTTGAAAACTTGGCCAGCAGCATCTGTACTGTTCAATGCTAGCATGTTCGCCTTGATGATGTCTTTGATGTAAATGAAATCTCTTGTTTGTTCTCCATCTCCATAAATTACTGGGGGCATATTTTTCAGAAGTCTGTTTATGAATATGGTTATTGCGCCGCCGTAAGCGCAATTGATGTCGAAACGTTGTCTTGGACCGTAAACATTGAAGTAACGTAGAGAGACTGTTTCAAGACCGTAAACTTTGTAATAAGTTTTTACATAGTTTTCGGCAGCAAGTTTTGAAATGCCATATGGTGACGTTGGGTTTGAAGACATATCTTCTCTTTTTTTAGGGGATGGTGTATCTCCATAGACTGCGGCTGAAGAAGCATATATGAAACGTTTTACACCGAGATCAGCGGAAACCTTCAGAAGATTCAGCGTTCCAGTGACATTTACGTCGTTTGTGGCTATTGGATTTTGTACCGAAAGAGTTACACTCGCTAACGCAGCTTCATGGAAAACTACATCCACATCTTTTAATGTCTTCTTAATTAGATCTAAGTCTCGAATGTCTCCTTTTATGAAGTGGAACCCTTTTTTGCCTCTATGAGACGCGATGTTCTCTATGTGTCCTGTATCAAGGTTATCGAAAACTGTTACTTCGAAACCTTTTTCCGTGAGTTTATCTACGATGTGGCTTCCTATGAAGCCAGCTCCGCCAGTCACAAGAATCTTCTGATACTTTTTGGGAGACGACATTAGAGACACCTGGATTTTAAGTGCCGATAGACATAGATTTTGCTTTGTTCTCCTACATAAGGAATGCTGCAACAGCGTTTGCTACTCCTTTAGCTCGTTAGGCTCAGATGTTATGTTTGTTGAGAAACTTTTTGATTCATAGGGTATACCGAGGCTTTTGGCTTGGAGTAACATATTTTCAAGTCTCATGAAGTCTGGAGTTTCGGGTGGGTTTGGCTACGAACATGGTTTCTATTTGCCATCTGGGAAGGTATGTGTTGATGAATATTTTCCATCTCTTCTTCTTTTGATCAGAATCCATTCTTATTGTCGGGAAGCTTATTTTAGTGAATTTGACTTCTATGAAACCCGCTTTTCGCAGCAGTCGACGAACTCTGTCATCTGGCAACTGCCATTTGTGGCCGCCGTAATTGATTTTCTGTTCTCCAGTGAGCTTAGTTCTCCATTTGAAAGCAGATGACCAGTGTAGGTTGAGCAGGTTGTGAATAGTTTTTTTTGTTAGCTTGGTGTCGGTGGGGTATATGCATTCTAGGGTTCCGCCGTTTTTCAGAATTCTTTTAGCCTCTTTGAAGAATTGTAGGGGACTTTCCAGGTGTTCCAAACAGTGTTTGGAATAGACTTTTTCAAAGACGCCAGTTTTGAAGGGTAAATGGTGTGCCTCTCCGATTATGAAGTTTTCGCCTCTAACGTAAAAGAACAAGTCTATATTTACGTCGCCCTTAGGGTTATCACCGCAGCCTACATCGAGAATTCTCAAATGAAATCACTGGTTCGAGTAAACTGTGAAAGTATGTGCCAGAAATTATTTAAGTTCGGATTGCAAGAGCATTAAGGATTGTTTGAAGTGGTGGAGAAAGGGTTGTTGTATACAGGCTCCGTTTCAGTTGTTAAGAGGGTTAAAGGAAAGATGCGTCCTTACTATTTGATTGAAGGCTGTGGAAATGATGCTGTAACGCCGGACCACTCGGACTTGGAGCGTTACGGAAGAGGACAACTTACGTCGAAAGGTTTCATGCTCAACTACCGAGCGAAACTCTTAATGCCTGAAGCCGACGATTGGATGAGAAATGTAGCTAGCGAAGCAGCAAGCGAAGATGTCGTGCTGGTAAGCAAGGAAGAAACTGGCGAACTTTTCTACCGTGTCTTATTAGCGGAACTAATGCTTAATATGCATAGCGGACAGATGAACCTGCGTTACATGGGTGAACTTAAAGAGTCTGAAGGTTGAGACACCTTTCCTATAGGACATAGATTCGCGCATTTAGAGTTACATGGGCCGTATGTCCACTTAAGATTTACGGGATTCATTATCAAATCATAGACACGACATTTGCCAGCAACCCATTTGTATCTCTTACCGACTTCACGAAAGGCTCCGTATTTACAGGCTTTTATGCATATTCTGCAATCCTTGCACACGTCCACTCTTAGAGGAGTGTCATAGCGCAAAGATGCGTCAGTTACGATGCACGCTAGGACATTAAGAGGACCGAGATTAGGATGGACAATGAAGTTTCCTTTTCCAAAAACGCCTAGCCCGGCTAAGTGAGCAGCTCTTTTGTATGAAAGAATACCAGACCAACCGTGTAATTCTACTGCCGTGTTAAATTGTCTTTTTGTCAAGAACTTCTTGACTTCTTGAATACATTTTCTGGCTTCTACCCTGCGTTGCCTGACCTCTTCCTTTAATTTGATAAAAGTCAAACTGAAATTTGGACCCCATTTGTAGGAGTAATCCCGATCTTCATTTAGCTTTCTGCCGCATGCCAGTATTATTATACTTTTGGCGTTAGGCATCAAATCTGAAGGCCTGTGATCCTCTGGACTACCCCTTTCCAATTTCTCCGCAGATATAAAGCCAACCAGATCTGCCCCCGTATTCAAACCTAGAGTCCTTATCTCATCGGCCAGTTTCTCGTTTCTATACTTCAATTTTGAATCGCCAGTCTGAGTGGGTTCCAACGATTTCACAAATGATTATTCCTTTGAGGTAAGCTTTTTAGAGTGAGCAAATACATAAACCTATTTCTCTAAGCCGTATTTTTTAGCGCACACTCAATGACCAGCGCTAATCGCCTCTAAGTATTGCTGCGCCATCTCTTTCTGAACAAGAGCGCGCGTGCTTAGCTTTTCTATTTTCTAAGTTTTGTGAATTCAATCCTTATGCAACAGAAAGCATCCACAATAAGAGAAAAAAATGACATTGCATTATTGCTATTAATTAAACTCTGCTCTAATTTTAAGTTTCCTTTTCAGAATGACCATGCTCACGCTTACTACTGCAATCAAGCCCAGAACTGCGAACACTGAGGGGAATTCTGGAATTGCAGGCTTTGGCGTTGGAGTAGGAGTAAGAATAACATGCCCAACCGGCAGGATGTAAAGTGGAACAATTGAAGAGGCTATTCCGAGGGTGTTCCTGAGGGTTTGAGCTGAGGTCCCATTCCAAGATTCAAAACCTTTAGCCACTACGCTTGCGCTTAGGCTCATTGCAGAGCTCTCAAGGAGAATTTGCTGAACCACGCATCCAGCGTCCACTTCAACCCAATAGTTGTACCAGTCACCGTAATGGCCAATATTGCCATTTGAGTTATAAGCCACGAGGAAAATTGCCGGTGCATTGGCTGCCCACACCTGGTTGCCGCAGGCAGTTGCTATGACGCCTCTTTTGTCACCTGCTTGGATTTGCGTTATCGAATGGTTTTCTGCTGAGTAACGAAAGGTTCCTGTGGCGTTTGACGTGTATACAATCAGCGGATACCATCCCTCAGCGCTTGGGGTCGTTCGGTGACCGGTGGATGAGTAACCATATGCGACCCACAGCAGTTGCGAAAGCTCTTGCAGAGACAAACCCTGTGTAGACCATGTCTGGACGTACTTCAAGTTGTTCAGCGCATCTGTAAACGACTTTTCGCTATTTTGCACGCGCGGAAGGTTTCCGGTCATTCGACTGTAGTCTGGAGTTGCCGTAGGATATGGAGAGGTGGGGAAACCCGTGGGCATGATAATCAAGGGGACCATGGTGCTTGGCAGTTTGAAATCACTCCGTAATCCGTCAGAGTCGAAGCTCGCGGCGCAGCATGTCCCAATATTAAGGTTTGCAGCTGCTAGATAGATATTCTGAACAAGACAACCTGCTTCGGCATGGGCAAAGTATTGATTGTTCATTTTGGTTTGGTCCCACACGACAACCAAAACTACGTTTGCGTCATTTTGCCAACTTTGAGAGAGATGGGGACTGATGGTTTCCTTGTTCACGGCAGTATCCCAGACATACAGTGAATTTGTTTCAGGCGTGTATCTGTAGCTGCCACTGGCGTTAACTGAAAAAATGGCCAATGAATAGGCATCCCCTATTTTCGGCAAAACCCTGTTAGCGCCCGAATAACCGTAAGCAGCCCACAAAACGGTCAAGAGTTGCTGTGACGTGATAGGTTGAGTGGTGAAGCTGCGCACGGAGTATCGCTGGCTAATGGTCATTTCGAGGGGAGTAGCCATTGCCAGTCCAAGCTCAAACAATAGGAGAAGCGTGAAGACAACAACTATGCTATAGCGTCGCATTTTGACTCCTTCAAGTGTAATTCTGGCTATATAATTGCGCGCATGCTTGTTCCGAAATTGGTATAAAATGGTTTTTACTCTTTAGGCAAGGCTAAAATACGCTCATCAAACAAATTCATAATGGGCCTGCATCCGCAAAACGGACTTAAAACCATTTTTAACCATTTTAGGAACACCCATGCGCGATATTTATTATGGTGTTTATTGAAAATATCACGTTTTGTCAGACAGCTATTTCCGGATCGACTTGAGGACAATAATTCTTGTCAAAGAAAGATTCAAGCCAAAGCTCTACGTTTAAGATTCGCCATAATATTTCAGCGCAAACTTTTCGCTGCAAACGGTTAAGTCTCTTTTCGTGATATCGATGGTATAAGTCCAATAGAGCACCGTGGTTGAAATACGCTCTCCTGAAAGTTCTTTGAGTTGAAAGCGCCTTAATGATGAATGGGCTCCGTCAGAAATCTATCTAGCGGGCGTTTTAAACCACTACAGATCATTGAGGGGCAAAATGTTGGCACCCTTCTCTTTATACTTCATTCTAGCGTATTGACTGAGGATGCAGTTCAGGGGTCTGACATGACATTTGATAAATAGGTATGATTTCTCAATTCTGCATCCTCGCGATAGCTTCGCTTCGAGCGAGGCAGACCTATAATGTATTTTCTCAAAACCCCCTTCAATCGCGTTCCTTATTGGTGCATAGAAAACTGTGTTGAAATAGGTAAAATCCGTCTTCGTCAGCCTTTCATAGTCGAACCCCGCAAGATAAACGTCTAAAACGCCTTTATGTAGTAGGCACAAAGTGAACCCGATGACGCTACCGTTTTTCCTAGCGATGAACAGCCTAGTTATGCATTTTGCGTGTTCGCCTATAGCAGTAAAGAACAACGGATGGAGAGGGCTCCTCCGACCCCTGTATTTCATAAAGAGATTCGAGTACAAATCAGAGAGGATTCCTGAAAGTTTATGAAAATCGTTCTCTTGCTCTATGATTATTTCATGGCTTCTGTTTTTTTTAAGTTCTCTACGAATGTTTGTTCTTGTCTTGCGACCCAGATGTGTCAAATAATCTTCAAAACTAGTCCATTTGATTTCCATATACGCTGTCTCGACAAACGGGACTTTCGCGTAACCGCGGTCCGCAAGACCCATCATTAGGGTTTCGTCAAACTCAGAAACAAAAGGAAAAGAACTGAATAATATTCTGTCTTTCTTACAGGACTCATCAATCTCTTTACATAAAAGATCCAGGATTGTCTTTTTGCTGTAACCTTTTTGGATCAGAATTTTGCTGTGAAAAGAGCACGGAGAATGACAGACTAAAGGTGGATTCAAAGAGAAACCTAGACTGTTGCCAGCCTTCCTGAGTCGTCCCAACCAAGGACTTAGTTCCTCTATTGTAGGATATTGAGAATCATGCTCAATGAAGCAAGGTGCAATAGCGACTGCTTCGCCCGAGTCGTAAGCAACAAAATATCTGGGCTCGATTTTGAACGGTTTGGATACTTCGAGAACTTTAAACCATTCGTGAGTGAAGAAACCATCATCACTAAGATCATTGATAGTTGCCTTATCAACATCACTTATTGTTCTTAAGACTTTAACTTTGAACAACTACCTTGTTCCTCACAAATCATAGTATTGTTAGGCGCAACGAGTAGTAGAGTTCCACGTTAGAGGTGTCTTATCGAGTAAAATCATGCATGCTAAATTGATGCTAACGCCCGCTCGTGCGCTACTAACACGCACGCCTCCGTTAAATTGCACACTCTGAGTCAAAAAAAGCTTTGAACCATAGTTCTAAATTGAGAATTCGCCAAAACACTTCAGCGTACCATCTTGTGGTATATCGGTCCATTTTTCCTTCACAGAAGTGGTCGTAGGCTTTTAAAATCGCGGGTTGATTGAAGCAGCCTCTTTCATGGAATTTGTTCGATTCAAAGAGTTTCCTTATGTTTGGGCGTAGTTGTCTCATCCAACGTTCAAGGGGTATAGGTGTGCCAAAGTGTCTTCTTTCCTTTATAACCGCGTCTGGAATTACTCCTTTCATAGCATTCCTAAGGATGTACTTAGTCCTTCCCTTCCTGACCTTTTGGGTTGGTGGAAGTGACACGGCAAATTCGACAATTCTGTGGTCAAGGAAAGGGAACCTAGGTTCGAGGGAAAATGCCGATGAGACTAGGTCAGAACCACGAAGGCAGTCAACCAGATTACCAGCGATCCAATGGAGATATTCACTACGTGATGAGACATCTTCAATTTGCGCTTCTTCATTGAAAAGGGCCACGAAATGTGAATCAAGGAGCGATTGGATTCCTAATTTGCTCTTTCGAGTCCAATTGGCGACTAAAGTCTTGATCGCCGGAATGGTCACCCGTGGTACTGCTGCGATCAGCTCGATTAGTAATCCCGCAATTTGTTTCCTTTTCCAAAGATCCCTGAAGTATCGCATAGCTTCTTCAACGCTGTCAATTTCTCCGAGAATTCCCGTGCCGTGACCGTAGAAGACTACGCTTACCTTCTTGCTCGCTTCTCTCGAAAGACACCAGAATGCGTAGTAGTTGAAGACAGCGAGAGGTTCATCCACATAATAGATGAACTGGTTAATATCCTTCCATCTCCCAACAACTGATGGAAAGACATAGTTAATCTTGGTTTGCAGGGTTTTTGCAGTCTCTTCAATGTACGGTCTTTCATCCCCCTCGTCCACTTGCTCTTGATAGATGGCGGAAAATAGTTCTTGATCCCCTTCGCCGCTTGAAGAGCTCAAATTGCGAAAATCTTTCACAAGATAGGCGATAGATGTTGAGTCGGGTCCGCCGCTGAGAAAAGTACCGACGGGAAGATTTGCCGGAAGCCTGATCCTAATCGAATCTCTAAGTAGCTCGCGAAATTCAGAAGCGTAGGTTTGGTCTTCCTTTGCTAATCGGTTAGTTTTCAATGATTCTACCGGGTTCCAGTATCTCCGAATCCTGATCCCATTCGGGTCTATAAGCATATAGTGAGCCGGCAGCAGTCTCTTAATTCCCATGAAGAACGTATCTTCAGTGTGGTCATTATGAGCGGTCATTAGATAGTCATATACAATGGGGTTGTTTGGTTTCTTAGGTACTAAGGGAAACTTGAGCAACGCCTTTATTTCAGATGCTTGAACGAATAGGGTCGGGCATGCATAGTAGTAAAACGGCTTCATGCCAAATCTGTCTCTGGCACAGAATAGCATTCCCTTTGCGGAATCCCAAAGACAGAAGGCAAACATACCGTTAAATGAGTTTACACAGTTTGGACCGTTCTCCTCATAGGAGTGAACTACGACTTCTGCACTGGAGTTGGTGTTAATTGTGTGGTTTTTCTCGAGTTGCTGTATGATCGAGGCTTTGTTGTATATTTCACCATCGAACGTGATCCAGACAGTACCATCTTCGTTGGCAAGTGGCTGATGAATAATTGGAGCATTGCCTATTTTCAGGGCTCTGTGTCCCAGAGAGACGTTTCTGTCGGAGTAGTATCCCGCATCGTCTGGACCACGATGCCGCATACCTTCACAGATTGTTTTTATATGCCTGTTTACGTCAGGACCCAATATGGCGCAGATGCCGGCCGTGACTATTCACCCCCTAGTTTTTGCTGTAAACTCGGTTTCTGTTGCCCTTGGGGCAAATAATTGTTTATAAATGTTTCCCATGTTCTGGCTCTGTCTCCAATTCGTCTCTAAACTGTTGTTTCTATTTAACGCGCGCGATTATTGGCTGATAGCGTATTACAAACTCAGATAGTCGCAGTGCAATTATTAAGTGAAGGTTTTCAATTTACTGCGTCAGTTCATGCTAATGTATTTTTTAGCCATTTCAGATAATGTCGCAAATGTAACATCGATTCCGCCAAATGATGCTATTTTTTCGATAATTCTTGAGAGATACTGCTCGAAAACAGTGTTTCTGTCTCCAGTTGTTGGGTTAATAATATCGCACGCGTGAAACCATCCCACAAGAAAAGCAACTCCGTCTTTAACAGCCTTCTTGTAGTATGCCTCTATTATTTTGTTGTAGGTTGAAATAGACCACCAAGGCGAGACATAGAAATCATTATGCGGGGTTAGATTAAGTCTTCGCGCGAGAGGAAGTAGCTTGGTTAACCTTTGCATTCCAGAAAGTTTATTCACCAAATTCGCAAACGTGTTCGATTTGTTTGTCTCTAGAGTGGATATTGGCATTT
>Ga0315289_10012576_pt1 | contig 11913 bp, 2 predicted proteins | sample YL17G11_40_MG_FD_203452 | JGI IMG/M metagenome (GOLD analysis project Ga0315289, IMG submission 203452) | Sediment microbial communities from Yellowstone Lake, YNP, Wyoming, USA - YL17G11_40 | ecosystem: Environmental > Aquatic > Freshwater > Lake > Sediment | place: USA: Wyoming | collected...
CCCGGCCAATACCGCTACTTCCCTCGGGTCTAGGCATTCCTGCATTTCGCTGATCTCTGGTCAACAGGCCGACATCGACCTCTTCGTCACCGACGTCTCCGACCTCCTCGGCTGGGCCAGCCGCTTCAGCTATGACCCATCCCTCATCTCTATCACCAAGATCAACGTCAAGATGTTCCAGGCCGCCGACGGCCGATCCAACATCTTCAACGCCTCCGACCCTATCCCAGACTCCGACGGCTCCTTCTACGCCTCCGCCATCGACCTCAACGCTCCCCCGCGCCAGGACTCCGGCTCCGGCGTCCTGGCCCGCATCACCATCTCCGCCCTCGCGCCGGGCGTCTCGCCCTTCACCATCTCCAGTCCCACCCTCACCGATGTCAACGGCAACTACATTGGCGACTACACCGGCGACTCCGTCTTCGATGGACCGATCTACAATGCACAGATTGTCGTGGACGGGCTTTGCCCTGGCCTGCCGCCAACCACGGTGGGCATCGACGCCAACCCCACGCAGTCGCCCGCCAACACCGCCACCTCCCTCGGCTCCATCGAGGCCTGCTTCTCCGCCACCTCCGGCTCCTCCACCACCGTAGACCTGTTCATCGCCAGCGTCTCCAACCTCCTCGGCTGGGCCAGCTATATCAACTACAACCCTTCCCTCATCTCTATCACCAACATCAACGTCAAGATGTTCCAGGCCGCCGATGGCCATTCCAGCATCTTCAACGCGTCCAACCCTACCCCAGACTCCGACGGCTCCTTCTACGCCTCCGCTGTCGATCTCAACGCTCCGCCGTATCAGGACTCCGGCTCCGGCGTCCTCGCCCGTATGACTATCTCCGCCCTCGCACCAGGCATCTCTCCTCTCGTCATTTCGGAGACCCATTTGACTGACGTCAACAATAATCCCATTGGCGACATCAACAACGACGACGTGTTTGACGGTCTTGCGTTTGACGGCAAGATCTACATCGACCAGCCATGCCCAGGTGGCGACAGCGACGCCGACACCATCCTGGACATCGTCGACAACTGTCCCCTCATACCCAACCCCACCCAGACAGACACAGACAGCGACGGCCAAGGCGACGCCTGCGATCCAGACGATGACGGCGACACCATACCCGACGCCTCTGACAACTGCCCCCTGGTCGCCAACCCCGACCAGGCCAACACCGACGGCGACGGCCTCGGCGATGCCTGTGATCCAGACGATGATGGCGACACCATACCCGACGCCAGCGACAACTGCCCCCTGGTCGCCAACAGCGCCCAGACCGACACAGACGGCGACGGCCAAGGCGACGCCTGTGATTCAGACGATGATGGCGACACCATCCCCGACACCAGCGACAACTGCCCCCTCATCGCCAACCCCGCCCAGACAGACACCGACGGCGACGGCCCCGGCGATGCCTGCGACCCTGACGATGATGGCGACACCATCCCCGACGCCACCGACAACTGCCCCCTGGTCGCCAACACCGACCAGGCCGACACCGACAGCGATGGCATCGGCGACGCCTGCGACAACTGCCCTCTGGTTGCCAACCCAGGCCAGGAGGACAAAGATGGGGACGGCATCGGTGACGCCTGCGATTCGGACGTTGATGGCGACACCGTCCCCGACGCCACCGACAACTGCCCCCTGGTGGCTAACACCGACCAGGCCGACACCGACGGCGACGGTATCGGCGACGCCTGCGATGACAGCGATAGCGACGGGTTCACTGACAAGTTGGAGATCTACCTAGGCACCGACCCTCTGGACGCCTGCCCCGATGACCCATCCGATGCCGCCTGGCCCCTGGACATCAACAACGACAAGCGCATCATGGTTGTCGGCGATGTGACCGCCTTCTTCGGGCTGATCGGCACTGCAGACGGCGACGGCAAGTTCCGCAAGCGCTTGGACTTCAATGGTGACGGCCGCATGATGGTTGTCGGCGACGTCACCAAGTATTCGGGGCAGGTCGGCCAGGCGTGCAGCTGAGCCTCTGACACCCCGCTCTGATCCTATAGTGCCCAGGCCTAGATTCGCCTCGTGCCGGCTTGGCCTCAGCGGGTTGCAGCCACGCTCATCGTGGCGACGACGGCAGCCCAGGAAGCTCCCCCCCAGCCAAGGCGAGGCCACGACCGCTGGTAGCGAGCTCTTCGCACCCAAATGGGGGTCCGCCTGCCGCCCCTGGCAGCGCCTGAGAGCTAAAGGCCCGTGCATCGGTCGCAGGCCACAAGGCTCTCTGGATGGCCCAAAAAACTCCAGAATCACTGTAGCCAGGTCTCCAAAGGGTTGACAGCCTCTGGAAAACGCGTATCATAATTATGTTATTCGGGCGTAGGCTAACATAACGGCGAAAGCCGTGGGGGGTACTATTGCACCGCCGGCCTGCAATGGTAGGTCATCCCCAGAAAGGAGCCTGCCATGAGCAGGAAGCAGATCGGCTCACTAGTTGGTGCAGTACTTCTGGCGGCGATAGCCCCCCTCCTCGTTCTCGCCCTGCTGCACGGCGTTGGCGGCACCGCGCGGGCAGGCGCGCCGCCGGCGACCTACTGGAAGGTCTCCATGCCCGACCTCGGCCAGCACTCGGACCGCTGGTGCTGGGTAGGAGCGGCCGCCAACTCCATGTGGTGGTACGCGTACCACGGCCAGCCCGGGTTGTTGGGTGGTGCGCCTGGTGGAATCACCCCCTATCCCTGGGAGGCCATCGACGCTGCTAGCCTGAACTCCGGAAGCCTCTGCTGGTTCGATTCGCGCGACGCGCCGGTCCAGCCGCCGCCCGCGCCGCCCAGCGACGGCGCGCTCATCCCTGGCTACGCGACCGTCCTGAAGAAGATCGCCGAGAGCACGTTCCATGATGCCAACCAGGACGGCAAAAAGCAGCTCGGCGAGAACAACTACTGCTATGGCGAGGGCGTTGAGAAGTGGGACTACCTCATCGGCCTTAGGGACTACGTGAACAACTACAGCAACGGCCTGGTGGTCCACGACATCATCAACCCGCTGAAGTGCGGGACCCTTACGGGGTGGATAGTCAACAGGACTAACCCCACCCAGAACCTTCTCAACCCCTGCGGCCCGGGCCGGGTCGTACCCGGCGGCGTGCCCGGCGTCAACCAGATAGCGGGGGGGCCCGCCTTCATGGACTACATGACCGAGCTGAGCCGCGGTCAGGACGTTCTGCTGTGGATAGAGAGGTACGAGCCCGAGACCGCCCACGTGGTCACCGGCGTGGGCTACAACAACGCTGGGGGTGTTTTTAATAAGGGGACCATCACCATCTCCGACCCCTGGACCCACGCCACCAACCCCCCCGTGCCAGGTGTGGCCAGCGCATCTCACACTGACGGCCTCCTGCCACCCTGGCAGAGCAAGGCCGACCACAACATTTCGCCGAACCACGGTGTATACCCGGCGGCAACTGAACCGTACAACCTGTGCGATGTCAAGCAAGTCAGCCCGCTCATCATCCAGTGCTACGACGAAGACCTACCCGGCACCCCCCAGCTCTGGTCGGTCGTGGACATGATCTTCGTGTCGCCCTACGTGGTCGGCGGCATTGCCGAGCTGCCCGACATAGCGCAAGGCTCCGCCAACGCGGCCAGCTTGCCCGCCGATAGTTCCAGCCCATCGACCCTCTCCTACATCGCTCTGGCCGGAGTCGCGGCCGCAGCGCTCTTCACCCTCACGGTCGGCGCCTGGTACGCGAGGAGGCGGTGGCAAAGGTAGGACTTTCGGGCACAGGCCGAGCGGGGGTCGGCGCTGCTCTAGAGAACAGGATGAACGGGTGGCCGTTCGTCCCGGCTCTGGTCAACCTCGCCGACCCCCGGGGTCAGACGGGAGGAACCGTCACTCCTGCTTTCCCGGCCAGCGGGGGCCTCAGTCGCCGCTCAGGCAATGTAGCGCTGGCGCCCACGGGCTGCCCGCCAGCGGCGCCGTCCAGGCGTCCTGACCCCCTCGGCCGGCCAGGCGGTGATAGTTCCCTTGAGCAGCGTCAATAGCGATGCAATTCAAGATTTATGAGTTCACTGATTTGTTACCACTTTTCGCCTGACAAGTCGTCATAAGGTCTTGACAAGCCGACCGAGCGGGTGTTTAATTAGTAGGGTTTCCATAAACAGAGGACATAAGCCCTGCCTTCCGCCGGCCGGAGGCAGGCGGGGCGGGTGGTGCAGGAAAGCACCCGCACCCGAATATAGGCTCCTGAGCTGACAGTCGAAGGGCGGTGGCAGCCGCTCTATTGTCTGCTTATATGGAGGGGAAGCGGGCGTCGGACAACGACAACCGCCGTTCAGAATGGGAGGAGCCACATGGTCGGCAAGCGCATCGTCGCACTTAGCCTCTTTGCCCTAGCAGTATTAACCATCGGGTTATTCGCCTCGAGTGGTGCCGAGGCGGTGGGTACCTATAAGCCCGTGGGTATCTACTCGCTACTCACCGACATGCCTGGTGTCGCCTCGAGCACCGTCACGAATGTGACCATCCCCAGCCCCGACTACAACTACGAGGACTCCTCGATGTACAACTTGTCCCCCATCGCCGGCTGGGTGGCACCGGGCGAGCTGTTCCCCATCGGGGCGTGGATGGGCCACCTTTCTAGCGTTACTAGTCTCGGCGTGACCAATAAGGCATGCAACCTGCCTGTATACCCGTTTTTCAAGCTGTTCAACGCCAGCCTCGACACCAGCCAACAGCTCACCGTGGCCGAGATGGCCTGGACGAATACGTCAACCCCCCCTCCCAACGCCTACCTTCCAGCCAACGGCCTGCCGGACTACCTCGAGAAGTACCCCCACTTCTTGAATCTGATGCTCGACCCGGATGGCCCCCACGGCCCCAAGCCCCCCCTGGAGCCGCGGGCGCGCTACGCCGGACACACCAACGTGGTCGGCAGCTACATGCTCATCCAGATTGTTGTCCTCAGCCCCGGCCAGATCGCGCAGCTCCCCAGTATCAAGACCCAGATGGCCGCTGGCATGGGCTACGCTGTCCTCACTGTTCTGAATAACCCGGTCGACCAGTTGGAGAAGCCGGGGAGCGTCAGCGACTTCTGCACGAGCCTCCAGAGCGTCAGCACCCTCTACGGGACGACGCAGCCTGGCGGCCCAGTCGCTGGCGGGCCCTACGGCGTCGGTGCTGGCCTCGTCTCCCAGATAAACCCGGCGAACAACAGCGGCATTATGGCCACGAACACGCACCTGAACCGCACCTACAGCCAGAGCGAGCGCGACGTCGACAGTGACGGCTGGGAGAACGACATGGACCCCTGCTTCTACCAAGCCAACACGGGCTGGGACCCGCGGGACTCGGGTACGTGCCTTACTGGAGGTACCAAGGCGGGCGACATCGACTGCGACGGCCTGCCGGACATCTGCGACCCCGACCCGCAAGGGGACCCTAACTACAACCCAGACCCAATACCCAACATAGATTGTGTGGACCCTGCCGACCAGGCCGACTGCGACAAGGACCAGTACAACAACCAGCAGGACATCTGCCCGCTGGTGGCCGACGGCCCGCAGACGGCCCTGCTCCCCGGCCAGAACCAGATCGATAGCGACGGGTTGGTCGACAACGCCGACAAGGGGCCCCAGCCGGACTCCATTGGCAACGCCTGCGACGACAGCGACGACGACGGCAACGAGGACGGCGCCGGCGTCGGCACCTGCAACGACGGCCTCGACAACGGCGGCGACTTCGTCATCGACGGCAACGACCCCGACTGCATACCCAAGATGGACAAGGGAGAGATGGGGTTCTGCCGCAACGACATCGACGACGACCCGGTCGATGACGGCACGGCCACCGGCACCTGGATCAACGACGGCTGCCCCATCAAGGGCACCGCGGTAGAGACAGACTGCGGGCCCAACGAGACGCTGCCGCTCGACGACGACGCCGACACCAGGGTCAACGACGGCTGCGTCATCAAGGGCGCCGCGGTAGAGCCAATGGGGGTCGCTGACGGCGCCGAGGCCACTATCTGGGGCACGAACCCGGGCAGCGGCCTCTACTTCCACGCCATGCCCTGGGCTCCGGTGTGCGTCGGCGGTGCCGAGACCGGCGCGCAGTGCGACGGCAACGCGGACGACGACGTCGACGGCAAGGTCAACGACGGCTGCCCGCCTGTCGGCCTCCCCGAGGGAGATCTCGACTCAACTGAGTGCGACGACGCTCTTGATGAGAACACCCTGGCGCCGAATGACGAGGGAGATGCGGCTGCGGACAAGGTCAACGACGGCTGCCCGACGGTGAACCCGGACGTTGACGCTGACGGCGACACCTACTGCAACGCCACGGAGTGCGTCGGCACCTACCCTGGCGGCTGCACGTCGGGCCTGGTCAGCGACCCGGCCGTGGCCGGCAGCAAGCCCGAGAGCTATGTGATAGACGCCTCGATCATCGCGGGCCTAGGCCCGCCCAATGGTGCCAACCCGGCGGCCAAGGTCCCCCAGAGCTGCAGCGACGGCATCGACAACGACGCCGACACCCTGACTGATACTGACCCCGGCTGCGTCTGCCCGGTCGCCGACGACACCGACTGCGACGGCATTTGCGACCCCGGGGACAGCAACGCGCTGTGCATTGGCAGCGACAACTGCCCCACCGTCTGGAACCCCGATCAGACGAACCTCGACGGCGAGGGCGAGGGCAACGCCTGCGACCCCGATGACGACAACGACCTCTTCAGCGACGTCATCGAGTATTGGATGGGCACCGACCCGCTGGACAACTGTCGCAACACCTATGGCACCCTCACGAGCGACGCCTGGCCGCTGGACCAGGACAGGGACGGGAAAATCAAGGTCGTCCCAGACGTCACCTCGTACACAGGCAAGATCGGCTTTACGGTATACGGCAGCCCGCCGGCCAGTTGGGTCTACAGGCGGCTGGACATGGACATGGACGGGAAAATCAAGGTCGTCCCAGACGTCACCTCGTACACAGGCAAGATCGGCTTGAGCTGCACGTAGAGTCTTGACAATACAACCAACCTGTCATGAGGGGGTGAGAATACGCGGACGCTAAGGACAATCAACGGCAAGAAATGAATCAAGGGGGTGCGGTCCATTATGAATAAGCTTTTACTAGGTGCGGTAGGCATGGCGCTACTGGTAGCGCTGCTGCTTACTGGCACCTCCTACAAGGGCGGGGATATCGCCCATGCCGCCGCGGGGACGGTCAACTTCGACATTGACCCCGACACCACGGGCAACACAGCCAACAACATCGGCCAGGGCGGCTGGCCATCTGGTGTCCAGAAGTGTGTCCGGATCGATGGCACCTTCACCAAAAACGGTGTCAGCGACTACGACATCGACGTTGTTGTGGCCGGCGACGTCGTCGCCTCGGCGCCCGTGGGCTACGACGCCGAGGTGATCATGGACAACGACGCCAACGTCGATGTCACGGCCTCCGGCACGCTCCCTCTCATCAAGCTGCCGGCTGCTACCGACTACAGTGATGGGCTGCCGAACACCGACGTCATCTACCACGCCGGCGCGGCCTACTCCACGGGCTCGGGCACGGCCGGCATCGGCACCGTCGCCCGGATCGGCCTGGACATCGCCTCGAGCCCCGGGTCGCCTATTCTGATCACCTTCACCATGGACTCGGGTTGGAGCGGCTACGGCACGGTGGCGTATCCGCTGGGTCACCCGATCACGGTGGACGGGGCCCAGCTGGCGGTCAACCGGGATTGCCCTAAGCCGGAGATTGACATCGGCGTCGTCTCCACGGCTACGGACTGGCCCGCCGACGACGGTAGGGGCGACCCGACCAAGGGCGACATCAACGTCACCGTCGCCGACACGATCACCGTGGACACGACGGCCACCAACTACGGGCCGACCGCAGACGCGGTGCCCGTGCTGATCAAGGTGAATGCGCCTACGGTGACCGACTGCGCGGTCGCGATCGCCAATGTTGCCACCGATTGCTCGGTCGCTCCGTCGGCCAACTGTGGCGCCATTACCGCTGAGGCGAACGGGGCCAAAGTGACGTGCAACCAGACGTTCGGCGCCGTGGCAGTTAACACGCTGACCTGCACCTACAGCGTGAGTTGCTCGAAGCCCAGCGATCACACGTTCGTGTTCAACAACACGGCTGCCAACACCGATACAACAAACTACTCCGAGCCGACCCCTGACCCGCACGCGAACGCGGACAGCGAGTCCGTGACGCTGGAGGTCTGGGCCGTGGCTGATGTGGACTTCGACAGCTTCGCCCAGATCTACGGCTACGAGATAGGCACTCAGTGCGACGGCGCCGCTGACGAGGACGCCGACGGCAAGGTCAACGACGGCTGCGCCAAAATAGGCGGCTACGCCGATTGCGACGCCAACTGCGACGGCGACTGTGGCGAAATCGGCGAGAATCTCTTGTGCAGCAACACCGCCGACGACGACACCTGCGACACCGCCGAAAACGGCAACCGGAAGGTCAACGACGGCTGCCCGGCCCTCGTGCGCAAGAACGTCTATGGGACTGCCACGTTGATCACCATGGGGGTGGCCACAAACGTCAGCGTGCGCAAGATCCTCCACAACAACGGCCCCTACGGCCCTGTTAACGTTACGCTGACCAAGACCGCGTCGGTCACCGTAACCAATTCTGTAAACGGCGGGGCCGAACTGAACTGCGCCGACTCCTTCGATGACGACTTCGACGGCCTGGTCAACGACGGCTGTCCCGCTTCGGGTGTCGCCGACTGTGACCAGAACGGAGACGGCGACTGTCTCGACATGCTGGCGTTCCCGTGGACCTTCGTGCCGGAGATGGCCCGGTGCACTAACGCCCGTGACGACGACTCTCCCGCCGACGGCCTCGTCAACGACGGGTGCCTGGCGCGTCTGACTGCGGCTACGGTGAGCGCTATTGCCCCCCACGACGTCGCGCTGGCGACGAGCGTGGACGTCGCCGCGGACGAGACGTTCGTCGTGACCTGCACCCAGCTGGGTGTCTTCACAGTCGACTTCAACAACACGGTAACCCAACCGGACCCGCACGTGACAGACACCACTCCCCCTGCCATGAAGACCGCCAGCCTGACGCTCCGGTGTGTGCGGCCCTTCTCGCCAACCTTCTCGGCCTGGATGGGCCAGGACCTCGGCGGTTTGGCCGATCCGGCGGGCAAGAGCTGCATCCTGAACCTGGCCTGCAAGACCCTGACCAAGGTCGACATTGCGTCGGGCCCGCTTGGTGACGTCGCGTCCGTCTTCCCGAGCAAGATGACGATCGCGTGCAGTTCGCCTATGGGCATCAGCTGCCCTACGGGTGTCCCCAACGGCAACACGGTCGGCAAGATCGACTTCGCCGTGACAGCCGACAGTCCCGGCGTCACTCCGGCCTGCGTGTACCCCGTCGGGGGTATTGCCACCATGACCGACGCCTGCATGCCGAACGCCATCGAGGCGGCGTGTCCTAACACAATCGCGCCGCAGGCCCTCTGGCCGGGCTTCGGCACCTGCGCCGACGATACCCAGAGGTGCGGCAACGTTGCGTGGCCCAACCACTTGAACTCAGTGGTCCTCTACGTCGCTTCCGCCTACCCGGGCGCGCCGTTGTGGGCCCGCTACGTGGGCACCACTGGTGGGGACCTGGACATCCCCATCAACGTGCTGGTGTTCAACCTCGGCGCCAGCGGCTGGCTGCAAATTGGCGTCACCAAGAACCCGGACAACGACATGGACGGGCTGTGGGACACGTTCGTTGACTACGACGACGACAACGACGGCTATCCCGACGGCTCGCAGCCCTTCTTCGGGCCGGACACTGACGATGACACCGGCTCCTGCACCGACACGGTAGACAACGACGGCGACACCCTCATCGACGCGCTCGACCCCGATTGCGCCTCGCTATTCGTCGAGGGCGACGGCATCCTGAACAACATGGAGAAGGATCAGTGCACGCCGTACCACTCCTACTCGCTCTCCTTGGGCCAGAGCCAGGGGGCCGGGAATGTGAAGACCCGCTGGTGCAATGCCTACGGCCTGCACCTGCCAGTAGTGGGCAGCGCCGCCCGCCTCGACACCGGTGAGAAGGTCACCATGTACGACTTCGTCGACTGCACGAGCGCCGAGACCGACCTGAAGGTGACCCTCACGAAGGACGAGGACATCGGTGACCAGCACTTCACGCCGCCCGCGCTGCCGACTCCTTCTGATGACGTGGTACCGGTGGGCGTTACTGTCACCCGCACGGTGACGATCGCTGTCAACAACCAGGGCCCTGCCCCTGACGCGGTCACTGTCGCGCTCACTCAGGTGTCCACCGACAAGAACAAGTGCGTATCGCACCTGGTGCCTAAGACCGGTGACACCCTCTACGAGTTCACCGTCGGCAACCAGGTCTACAGCAAGCTGACGTTTGTCACGCCGAACATCCCCGCGCCCTCGGTCTACACCACCACCCGCGACTACAACATCGTCTGCAGCGTGGCCGGCAGCTTCACCCACATCGAGCAGTTCGTGGTGAACGTCACGCCGGTCACCATGGCCGAAATGAACGGCGCCGACAACATCGGCGAGAACCACGTGTCCGTCATCGCTGGCTGGCCCGATGTTGACGCCGACACCGTCGCCAACGTCGTCGATAACTGCCCCTGGGTCAAGAACCCACTGCAGGAGAACAACGACGGCGACGCCTTGGGCGACGTCTGCGACCCCGACGACGACAACGACGGCATCCTCGACGGCGCGGATGTTTGCCCATTCCGGGCCGAGGACATGGACACTGTCGCCGACACGGACGGCTGTCCGGAGACCGACGTCGTCCTGCAGGTGGCTGCGCAGGGTCCCCTTCCCCTCCAGGTGGACGTGAGCACGACCAAGCGCTTCACCGTCACGGCCACCGCCGCCAACCAGATCCCGCCCAAGGGGTACCAGGCTGACATGGAGTTCAGCCTGCTGCTGAAGTCCGACGTCAGCGTCCCGGGCAACAAGTGCGAGGCCCGCTGGGTTCCGCTGCCCGGTGACAAGTACGTCGAGGACGTCATCGCTGGCGAGCTCTACAGCCAGCTGGAGGCGGTGATTCCGGGCGTGAAGGTAGCCAACTCGGCCACCCTGGTACGGCAGTACGAGGTCCACTGCAACCACTCGTGCGACCACTCCATCGAGCTCCTAGAGGTGGGCGTGGCGCCGGTCTACCCGGTGCTCGACCCCAACGTCCAGAACAACGTCCACAAGGAGTACCCCACCATCGAGGCCTGGGACAACGCCGACGTCAAGAAGATCAAGTTCGAGGTCCTTAACCCGCCGGACCACCTGCACGCTGGCATGCCCACGGACGTGACCTTGCGCGCAGTGATCCACAACAACGGCCCCTTCGGCCCGGTGAACGTGACCGACGAGATAAACGCCACCGGTCCCCAGGACTGCACGTTCACTCCCGACAGCCACTTTGAGGCCGACCTCGTGCTGCCGGTGAGCGTGGACCTCCTCATCGACCACGACTTCACCATCAACTGCACGCAGCCCAGCACGCACACGTTCGGCTTCGTCGACGAGGTGCTGTTGTGGACGAATGGGCACACGAAGGACCCCAACCTGACCAACAACACCGCCTCGGCGAGCCTCACCGTGCCCGTCATCGCACAAGCCAGCCCCAGCGTGGTCGTGACGGTCAACGCGCCAACCACGGCGGCGGTCAGCCAGACCGAGTTCTTCACGGTCAGCAAGGCCTTCGCCTCCGACTTCGCCATCACACCGGACGTCAAGGAGACGATGAACCCGGTCGGCACCAACAAGGCCGACTGCAAAATGTCCTTCCACGTCACCAACGACCTCCTCACCAAGATCCTGAACCGCAACTTGGTGATCAAGAGGGACGGCGTGGTCGTGACGCCACCGACTCCCGCCGGCTGGGAGGCGAGCGACGTCGTCTACGGCAACTACGGTGGGAACCTGAGC
>Ga0315289_10012577_pt1 | contig 11913 bp, 29 predicted proteins | sample YL17G11_40_MG_FD_203452 | JGI IMG/M metagenome (GOLD analysis project Ga0315289, IMG submission 203452) | Sediment microbial communities from Yellowstone Lake, YNP, Wyoming, USA - YL17G11_40 | ecosystem: Environmental > Aquatic > Freshwater > Lake > Sediment | place: USA: Wyoming | collected...
TGAAGGTGAAGGGCATATTTTTCAAAGCGAAGAGATTAAAAAGCTAAATGAAGAGTGGGAAAGTTTTGAACCACCGGTTGGTGAAGGATATCAATTGTGGGAAACCACCAGTGAAGGTTCTCCTAGTTCTCCGGTATTTAAAACTCTTGATGAACTATGTGGGTGGTGTGAAAAAAATGCAACTACATTTGGGAGCGCGACTGCGACAAAAGAAGAATGGAAAAATATGCTCAACGATGATAACGTTCATCATCAAGATGGGAATAAAATATTTATTTAACATTGGAAGGCCCTCAAGAAATAATAATACCGGCACAAAAGGAACGAAGATATATGTCTTGCGGGAGGTGTATGCATTATTCTTATCAAATGTTACAATCTGGACAGAATCCAGTTTATAAAGTTACTTGCGAACATCCTGAAATAATGTATAACTTTAAAGATAAGCACCTTGAAGGAACAACACCAGATTGGTGTCCATATTATGGCTCTAATACGCGTAAAATTCTAATTGAGAAAAGGATATTTAAAAATGGATTTATTGTCATATCGAATAAAAAATAACATATAAGTTATGATAAAAAACTTGGTAATAGAACTTGAAAAAGATGGTAAGCGTACTGCTTACATATCAGTTCAGCGCAGGCCGGAATTGCTCGCACCACTGCATCATAAACTTAGAGTGAAGTGTGTAATTTATGGTTGTGTAATTTCCACTTATAATCCGGAGATGAATTTTGACCACTCAATTAAATGTGGATGGAAAATAATTTACGATAAAAGAGAAGAGTATGTTGATAATATCAAAGTGGTGCCAGCGTATTCAAAATCATCAAAGAAAAAATCATCTGGCGTGCCAAAATGTAATTTTTGTGGACAAACAATAAAGAAAGATGAGAGATAAACTATTTGAAATACGGTTACAAATACATTACACTAACTCCAGAAGCTACAATGCTGGTTGTGAGACTATATTTGTTGTTGCTCCAGACCAACAAGAAGGAGAGAGAATAACTGACGCGTATTTTAAAGATTATTATAAAAAAAACAATATAGAAAAAAGAGTTGCGCATGTTGTTTTTTGTAAAGAAGTTGATGGATTAATACAAGAGCCAGAAAAACCTTTAACTCGAAAGGTTTATACTGAAAAGGTTTTCAAAACGAGACTTTTATGTTAATCACAAAACAACATACACCACAACTTGGAGATTTAGGCACATACATTGGGTCTGACAATACTGGTTTATATTGTCTTGATATACAAAATCAAGAATTAGCGCTTCGTATTTACGACACATTAATTAATTCAGGATATATAGAACAATCAATATACCATGATGTTTTTATGGATTGGGATGATTCATCAATCCACAATAAACATAAAGCATTTACAGTAGCGCCGAGAACAAAAAAATTCAGAGTAAGAGCTTTAACATCAAAAGACGTTGTTACTAAGTTTAATAATCTTTATTTTCCTTTATATGACGATTCTTTTTTTAACAATTGGGACTTTAAATTTGTTATGGTGGAAAAAAGTAGATATATTTGCAAATAATTGGGCGTACAACATCAAATATTAACTAGGAAAGTAAGGATTGAAAAGACAAATCGTTTCACAAAATCTTCTCCTCTATTTTTAACATCTACAGTTCTTAATACATTGGGTTTTATATACGATATAGAAGATGATATGTGGTATGATGAACATCCGGAGAGAGAATTATATAGATTTAGAGTGTTTAGAAAAGGTAATGCATTTATTTTATGTTTTGATGGTTCTGGAAAAGAGTTGGGTTATTATTCTAACTCAGAAGAATTTTGTAAAGCTGCATTCGATTTTAATGGTACAATTTTTTAAACAACAAAATGGCCAACAATATAAATACATTAACAGGAGAAACTTTAGATACTGAAATTGTGTCAAAGTTGGTTTTTGTTGAAAAGGCTCCTTTTTATGTTGACAGAATAAGTTCACCATTTGAAGGTGGTCCTCTTCTCGTAAGATTGTGTTCAAATTTAAAAGAAGTCATAGATGGTGCTATATGTAAAAGAACAAGTTATATAAACAACACTGTACTTGACAACATACATAACAATGAAAAATTGCATCCTTCTAAGTTTTATGTTGTTTGTGATGGAAAAAATGAAGGATTGGCTCTAGATAGAAAAAGTTGGAATAAATTAAATAATAAAAAATAAACTATGACCATAAAAACAAACTTAAACCGATTAAATCATTTTCACGATAACGTGAATAATGCACCAATTGAAAAGCAAATTCTTGACCTTATTGTTGATACAAAAATATTTAAAGAAGTAAAATATCAAACCAAGCAAGATTTTAGATGTTTTATTCTTGATGATATCGCTTTGATTAGACTTCGTATTGAACGAGATTGCTTTGTATTATCGTTTAGCGGAGATAAGTTTAAACTCTGTAGTGGACATGGATTTGATTCTACATTTTATGGAATGAATTTTGAAACACAATTCAATAAAGAATTTAAAAAAGAATTTGAAAAATATCTAAAATTAGTTTCTTTTGTTATTGCAAAAACAAAGGAGGCCCAAATAATAGCTGATGAGGTTTTTAAGAACAAAAAAGAATATGAAAAAAACATAGCTGTTGCCTTAGATAAATATTTCTCTAATGATATCATCAAGCCAACCTACGCAATTTTTGAGGAAAATTTAATTCCAGAATTAAGTAATCCATATACTCCTGGGGTTTGGAGTTGGCTTAGTTTTGATATTAAAGGAACAAAACAACCGCACAGCAAACACGAAAAGTGCGTTTCAGTTGAACTTTATATGGATGGAACAATTAAAAACCCGCGTATGGAAGAATTTATCAAAGCCATCCAATGTGATGATTATGAATGCAAACCATCAATAAAAGAAATGCAGAAAAAATTGGCAATTATATCTAAATTTGAAGAGAAAGTTAAAAAATTCAATGGATATAAAATACCTTATTTGAAAGATTTTCTTGATGTCGAGAAAAAAGGATATGAATTTAGAAAAAGTATTAAGTTCTAAATGTTGAAACCGGATATAACCAGATATGTTCTAATTGAGAAAGCTCCTTTTACTATACAAATACTTGCTGGTCGTACCGGTTGGTGGTATGGTGGTCAAGATTTTAGTTATAAACGTTTTATTGTAACAGTTGGTGGACACAATCTATTAAGAAAGAGATATGGAGGTTATACAAACCACATAAAAGATGGTTCATATATTGTATTTTCTGGTAAATATACGGGTATGATAATTGCAAAACGTGATACTAAAAGAATAAAGTAAAATTGTAACAAAAAGCCAAAAATAGCGTTTAAATACTTAAAACACACTCATTATGAGCAAATTTAGCACCGGGAATGTAGTAAAGCTTAAAAGTGGCTCTCTTATTATCATTACTGAAGGCGATAGAGAAGATTCTCAAGGAAATAAATGCGTGTGGTGGATATCTTTTGATAGCCAGAATTGTTCTGGTTTGACTAGAATTGAATCTTTTATGAGAAGCACTACTTGCTTTTGCAATGAACACAACGAAGGAGAATATGATAAAGATTGTGAAGATTGCAAAGGAACTGGTAGTTATGATGTGGAGCACGACGGAATGGAAGGGGCTATCATACTTGGTTCAAGTGTAAAATCCTATATCATAAAAAGCTTAACTAAGAATTTTAAATTTTAAACATTATGAAAAGCAAATATTCAAAATCATTAACTGCTGAGATAAAAAATTTTATCAGTAAATACAAAACCAAAACAAATGGTTATGAAATATGTAAAGATAGACAATCTTTAACTATTGATAATTTTTGTGAAGACGAGAAATTATTCGTAAACATATTGGTCACTATGGATAGTCTTGAATTAACTCCTTCTGTTGAGTTTATAAAGACATTTCATGGAAAATTTTCAATGTCAACAATATTTTGGTATAAACAAAATTCAGAAGTGATTGAATATATTGTTGAAAACCTTGAAAAATTGAGAGTATTAGGAGATAATATAGGAAGTAGATTTCAAAAAAACATTTTTACAGATTCTCAATTAGAAAAAATTGTAAAAGCACTTCAAAAAAAAGATATGCAATGGCTCGGTTTTTTCTCTAGAAATCAAAAATACCCTGATAAATTGTTAACAAAAAATTTTAGTGAAGACGTTGTGTTTTCACGTTTAGGGTTAGATAACATTCCGGATTCTTACTTAAAAAAACATATCGAAAAAGCTTTTTCATATGACAGATTTAAAAGTGGTTGCAATGATGGATTTACCAGTGAGAAAATAGTGAAGTTAATTACAAAAAAAGATTATCAAAAACTTTATATTAAACACCAAGGGAATATTCCATATTGTGAAAAATATATGGACAAACCTTTCTTTAAAAAAATAATACCACTTGCAAGCAATGATAAGTGGAAACCATTCAATTCTAATTATGATTTTAGTATTTACTGGTCAAATCCTTGTTTTGATTTAGAGTTGTTTGAAAGTTTCAAAAAAAGCTTTACTAATTTTCCGAATGTACAAAATTATTTCCATTTTACTAGAAATGCAAACAAAAGCATTTGTGATGCATACAAAAAAGAATTGATTGATTATATAAAAGTAAGCTCGCCTTCTGACAAATTTGAAAAGCAATTAAAAGTTATTAATCCACAGATATACAAATTATATACGTTAGTAACAAACAAAAGAGAGTTACAGTCTTTTGTTGGCAATAAAGGAGAAGGGTTATTGCCACCATCTTTGTTTGCTTGGCCAGAAATTTCAAATACTGATTATGAAAGATACACAAAAACTCCTATGTTGAAAAAGTTTTACAGAGAGAGAAATATTCTTTCTAAGAAATACACATCTGATGCGGTGAAAGAAATCGAAGCTTTAACCAAAAAAATTGATAATTTTAAATAAACAATGATGAAAAAAATAATTGTAATATTCACTTTTTTAATTTTAACATCTTGTCATTCGAAACAACCGGAATACATTGAAGGTTTTTCTCAGACAGGAACTAGTGGAGCAAATGAAATCAGATATTTCAAAGACAAAAGAACCGGTTTGTGCTTTGCAGAAAGAGGCACTCTTGACTCATACGCTTTCACTTGTGTGCCTTGTGATAGTGTAAAAAATCTAATAAAATGATACAAAAACAAGATTATATAAGAGCCAAAAATATTGTTGACCAATATGATGATGAGCAATTACGTTTATCGCGTGTTGTCGGCAAATCCATTTGTCCTTTTTGTAGTGGAACTAAAACTAAACCATTTGTAAGAGTTTTTGCTAATCAAGATTGTAAAGATTGTGATAAGGATGGTATGATTTCAAATAAGAACTTGGTCATAATGGGGCTTGATGATTGTATTAAAAAAAAATAATATGTTAAAACCAATTAAACCTGTTATAGAACCATTTAGTAAAAATATGACTAATTGGATTATTATGTGGGCAAAAGAAGCTCACAAGGAACGTTATGGCTTAGTAAAGCTCGAAAACCAAGCTTACATTCCTCACAGCAAGACATATGACAAAGATGCATTAAAAGAGGATTTAATAAATGTTTTAAATAAAGTTCACGTAATTGTTGGAGAAGAACCTATTAGGCCGGACATAAAAGAAAAAGTTATCAAAGAATTATTTCTTATGGATGCTAGGTATTATTATAATAAAAATCGCAAAGCTCCAAAAAATTATAAAACAGAAAAATTATGGGGTGATTTGGAATTTACTTTGAATCATATAATTTACGATTAAAATAAAATGGAAAAAGAATTTGTAACTTATAAAGATGCTTTAGCTTTAAAAAAATTAGGCTTCGATGAAGAATCTATGATGGTGTATTATGGCACTAGCCGACCAGACAAATGTAATAAATTATACATTCCGTCTGGTTTTGGTAAAATAAAGAACTCTCATCTTATTACAGATGGAGAAAAAGGAATATATTGGGATGGACAAGTAACAGCTCCACTTTATCAACAAGCATTTAAGTGGTTTAGAGAAAAGTATGGCTTACATTCTTGGATTGGAATTGGAGTGCACGAATATTGTTATGAAATTTATAGTTTCGCTGCCCAAAAAAGACTTACTGATGTAAGGAAACAATTTAATGGCACATTTGAAGAGGCAGAACTTGAATGTTTGAAAAAATTAATTAAATTTGCTCCAAAGAAATAATGGAAAAAGAATTTGTACTATTTGATGAAGCCTCTGCTTTAAAAAAAATTGGATTTGATAATCCTTGTTTTGGCTATTATGAAAACCAAGACAAGAATCTTGTTATTAGTTATGACAACACTCCATTAACAGAAGAACAAAATAAAAGACCGGGTCTATATAAAATAGACCATAGAAATTCTGTTTTACCTCAATGGGCAACTGCAGCTCCAACATATTCACAAGCTCTTAAATGGTTCAGAGATAAATATGCAATTTGTTACTATATAAAAACTGAATATCCAGCTGACTATGGTTTGTATATTCATAATAGAAAAGAGGGTGCCGAGGAAGGTTATGATTGTTTTATGTATGACACATACGAAGAAGCAGAACTTGCTTGTATTAAAAAATTAATTGAACTCGCGTCAAAAAACCAATTATGATAGTAAAGGGAAAAGATAAAAAAATTGCTACAGCTTATATAAAGGCAAGATATCCTATTGGCTCTATCATAGAAGACCCACAACGTTCAGGTTGTTTTGAGATTAAAAATAATTCTGTATTTGAAGTTATATCAGATTCAGACCAAGTTGCTGAATTTGACCCTAAACATGAATTTTATACATTTACTGTTAGAAGCCCAGGATGTGATGTTAATTATTACATAAGAGCAACTCCAAAAAATTGGGTATTTGATTATTACGAAACAAAAATATTAAAGTTAAAAAACAATGTCACACAAAAGAAAACCAAAAGTTGATGACGAGGTTATTGTTTTCCACGATGGTGAATTAAAAACTGGAAAAGTTACTGATGTTCGCGATATAGAAAGTGGCTGGCCTGCCGAAGGAATAACATTCATATTCCGAGTGTTAACTAAAAGAAAAACTGTTAGTCCAAATCCTGAATATGTCGATTTTTCTCTTAGAGCAAACTCTTTCACTTTAAATCCAGATGTTAATGCTAACATTAGATGGGCTCCAACCAAAACTAATTGTGATATGGCTTGGGTTTTTTATACTGTAAAAGAATATGAAACGTGGGTTAGGAACGAATATAAATATAAAATGTACGAGGCTCAAAGTAATTTTGAGGGTTGGAAAAAATTATATGAAAGCGAAATTGATATTAAACTAAGCGAATTTAAAATATAATAAAAATGGCAAATTATACCGAAATAGAATTAAATACAATGGACTTCACTTTCTTTTTTAAGAAAGAAAATCAAATAATAGAAATGGCCAGCAATGGTCATGTTCTAGATAAGTTTTTAACTCTTGATAGTGATAATCAAGATAAACTATTTGAATATTTTGAAGAATTAAAAGATACTTCTGATTTTACAATAAGCGAAGAGTCTCCGGATTACCCAGATAACAGCAGTTTTACAGAATGGGCCAAAAAAGGTATTTATTCATATGATGTAGATATGGATTCAGATGATGAAATATTGGTCGCCATTCCAACAAATCCATTAAATGCAAATGAATTACCAGAAGATATTTTAAAATTACTAACTGAATTTTAATATGAATTCGAGATTAGAAATAGAAAAAATACTTATAAGATTTCAAGAAGGTCATATGACTATCCTAGAAGCTGCGCGACAAATCCAAGAGATTAAGTCCGGAGGTATTAAGCCGGTTAAGCCTGAAGGTATTCATATTAAATTAGGTAGTGAAGCAAAAAAATATGCATATATGATGTCTGGCAAAGAATTTGAACGTATAGCTTTTGAAAATGGTGGTATTTTTATTATACAAAAGATATTTGGTGAATGAAAAATAAAGAAGATTTACCAGATGACAAAGTAAATGTAAAAATGAGCATTTGTAATAAGTGCGGAGGTATAGTGAGAACTGCTGTCGAACATATGATGTCAAGAAGTAGTAAAAATGAATTTGCCAAAGAAGTTTTTGATTATGATTTGACTGTAAAAACCATATCTCTTTTGGAATATAGAGAAAAAATTAAAACTGCAGAATGGTGTATGGAAGACCAAACACATTTATTGCAGACAAGAAAAGTATTAATTGAAAAAAATAAATAATGAAAGGTACTCTTAAAAAAATAGATAATAATTGGATGGTAGAGTATGCCGATAAGGATTTCACAGGAATGCCTTGTGTAGGTAATACAATACCACTTCATTCAGATAATGATTGGAATGGTGAAAAAGAGACGATTCTTCAAGAAGGAAGATTGGTTGATTTTGAGATTATTCCTGTGTGCAACAATTGCGGAAGAGACTACTGTAATAATCTTGCTTGTCGTGGACATAATGATGAAAAATTTGCAAAAATTACAGAACCAACTATAACTTGGGAAGAAATATTTGAACAGATGGACCAATTTCATACAGAAGCAGACGTTCAGGAATGGCTTGTTAAAAACTTCAATCCTCCTGCAAAAAAATGATTACTAAGTGGCCTTCTTTGGATAAGCGCAAGTATAAATTAAATCATTTTGAGTTAAAACCTTCGAAAGAGTGGGTCAATATGTTTATTTTGTATTACCACAAAGAACTTGTTGGTTTCATAAGTCAAGATACAATGAACATATTAAGAAGTGGTAATGTAAAAACAATATTTTTTTGGATAAGAGAAGCAGAAATTTGTAATGGACATTTAACTATTTTGAAAGATAACATTGGTAAAATTTTGTTTGTTTTTAATGAAAATAAAAAAGATTGGAAATTAAAACAAATTACTTTTACGCAAGTTCCGGGAAAATTCTTACCTTTGACTCGAGAAATAATAATAGAAAAATTTAAATAACAATGGATTACAAATACACAAAAGAATTTATTGATGAAGTGAAAGGGCTTTATCCAGATTATAAAGAAATACATAAATTGGCTGAGGAAGGTAGTCATTTTCTTGGAAGATACTTGGATGATGGCTCAGGTGGAGGAATAGCATTAGATACAATCTTAACAGCTTTAACTCTTGAAGAGCTTCAAGTAAAAGCTCGATTAGCTAAAAGGAAAATTAATTTGTATAAAAAATGGAAAGAACAGATATGGCCTAAAAGTTTAACAAAACCAGCATAATGAAACTACAAAATTGGCTCGAAAGAAAATTTCCTTTAATTCACGATAAACTAACAAGGTCTTATCCTGAATATCAATTGCAATATTTAAAGACTCACAAATATAATGTTGGTATTTTAAAAGAAGACAATGGCTTAAATAAAAAAGGTGATTTGGTTATTTATAAACGCCATAAAGAAATTTTAGAGGAAAATGAAAATGGATATGAGTATCCAAGTCCAAGTGGATGGACCGGTAACTTTGAATACTATTATCATTTTGCAAAACAATCAACATTGCACTGCAATAGATGTTATACAAAACTTGTAGATGATTTAAAAAAATAAAATGAAAATATTAATAGAAAAATGCAGCAATCCATTTTGTTGGTACGCTGATTTAATAAAAAACAAACCAAAAGAAGAAACTCCTGAGAGTATTTCTTTACGTACATTTGATGTTGAAAAGGTTGACGATACAACTCTTGGATTAACTTATAAAACCACGTCAGATGTAGCTGGACCTAATGTTAAAGGTTTTGTTAAAGAAGGAGATTTTATTATAATTTAATATTATGGCTAAGAAAATTAAAAAAGGCAAATTGCCTACAGATATTGAAATGGATAAACAAATTCTAAAAATAATGGATAAGAATTTGATTGCTGGCACAGCTGCAGATAAAACAGAAGGGATTATTTGCAACAGGTTCGCAACATCAATGAAAATTGTAAAATACATCAAAAAATTACATGGTATACATTCAATCAAAAAATAACAATACTGTAGCACATCATTTCGATTGCTCTTGTGCTTTATATGGCGCTGAAGATTCTGCTATGGATTACCGACTAGTTTCTTTTGAAGATGTTCAATCTGGAAAGATGGATGCACTTATACGTCACAACCTATTTGTTGGCTCAGTTGAATTTATGCGCGAAGTATTTAGTCGTGTTGGTTTAAAAGATGTTCGTCTACCTTTGAATTCAGATAGGCCTCATAAAGTAATTACTTTGGGCGAAGCAAAAGAAATAGCTAAGTCCGGAGAGAAGATTTTTATAAAACCATTTGAAATTAAATTATTCACTGGATTCGTTTTGGACCAAATGCAATACTCTTGTTTAAACGACGTTCCTGATGACACTAAAGTAATGGCATACGAACCATTTAGAGACCGTATTTTAAGTGAGTGGAGAATTTATGTACATAGAGGTAAAATCGTCGATTCAAGGAACTATTCTGGAGATTTCAAATTGAGTCCGGATAATTATTATTCTATTCTCGAAAATAAACTGAAAGAGCTTAAGGGTTTTCCAGTGGCTTACACAGTTGACATTGGTATATTGGATGCATTAGAAAGAAGAAATGAATTTCCAACTGTTAAATATGTAATTGTGGAATATAATCATTTTTTTGCAATAGGAAATTATGGCATACCTAATGATTTATATTTAACATTATTATCAGATGCATATTTTGAAACAATGAGACAATTAAGAAGACTTTAATGGAAAGAAATTATTTAACCATCCTTTATTTTTAGCAACAACAAATCCTCCTCCAAATTTTTTATAAAATTCTTCTTTATTTTTACAAGTCATTGCTGATTCTTTGCATTTATCAAAAGTCCAATATCCATTTGGTCTTCGTTTTATAATCATATGAGAGCAAATTTCATCTAACCATCCATTTCTTACGGCAGCATTGTAGGAATTAGCTGATTTGACACTAAATTCACCTCTATTATTGTATTTTAATGCTTCTTTTTTACATTTATCCATTGTCCATTTATTCAAAGAACTTCCTATTGCACCAGTTTTAACACAATTTAATATTGAATAACCATTATTTTTATATTCTTCAACATAATATTTTTCAGATGCTTGCGCTTCTTTAATACTTAATGTGCCGGTTAAATGTATACATTTTAATGGCTGAAAACCCGTATCTTTAATAAATTTATATATTGTACAATTTTTTCTTGTAATGTGTTGTTTATATCTTCTTGAGACATTATGTGTTAATCCTATATATACAGATTTATCTTCAAATAAGATAGCATATATAATTCTTTTATATCTATTTCCAGTCGGCACCATATGTTCTCTAATATCATATAACCAATTATTTTGACGAGAGATTTCTTGAGCTGTTCTAAATTTTTCATAAAATTCTTTTGGAGATTTACACGTTAAAGCAGCTTCTTTACATCTTTCAAAAGTCCAGTAACCACTTGGTTTTTTAATAAATGTCATATGAGAACATATATCATCAAGCCATTTATTTCTTGCAGATATAGAATAACATGTTCGATTATTTTTTGAAAACTCTCCTCTTGAAGAATATTTCAATGCAACTTTTCTACAATTTTCTTTTGTCCAAAAATATTTCTTTTTCTTTGTTTTCACTTGTTTTATCTTAGTTATTACCTTATTCATTCATATCGTTTTCCATAAGAATTTTCACTCTTTTATTCATAGAATATCCTTTTTTATCACAATGAGCTTTAAATTTCTTTTTAAAATCCTCTCTCATACGTACTGGCCATACGACATCTTTTTCTTTAAATATTTTTGGTCTTCCCATGTTATTTTATTATATTTGTTTTGTTATACATAAATAATAGAAAAAAAATAAAAATTGTTTATTTTAAAAAATAAATGACCAATAAAGAATTAGGACACATAAAAAGAGTTCAGGTAATGAAAACAATA
>Ga0315289_10012579_pt1 | contig 11912 bp, 12 predicted proteins | sample YL17G11_40_MG_FD_203452 | JGI IMG/M metagenome (GOLD analysis project Ga0315289, IMG submission 203452) | Sediment microbial communities from Yellowstone Lake, YNP, Wyoming, USA - YL17G11_40 | ecosystem: Environmental > Aquatic > Freshwater > Lake > Sediment | place: USA: Wyoming | collected...
CAAGCCGGCCCAACAGACGGACCGGCCCAAGCTGGTGCGGTTCATGCTGGCCAACACGCCGAACATGGATCCCGCGACTGGTTCGGATGAGGCCAGCTCCGCGACGTTCTGCAATCTTTACGATACCCTGGTCTTCCCCAATGCCGACGGAACGGTGGCCAATAGCCTCGCCACCGCCCACCGGGTTTCGGCCGATGGTCTGACCTGGGAGTTCGATCTTCGCCAAGGGGTCAAGTTCCACAGTGGCAACGAGGTCACGGCGGAAGACGTGGCCTTCAGCATGACCCGGCTGACCGAAATCGGAGAAGGCTTCGGGTATCTGTTCAAGGGTCGGGTCAATGCCGCTACGGCCCCGAGCCAGTACACGGTTAGGTTCACTCTCAACGAGCCGTTCGGCCCCTTCCGGGCCACTCTTGTCCGGCTCTACGTCGTCGACAAGAAGACGGTCGTCGCCAACCAGGCGACCGGTAACTACGGGACCAACGGTGATTACGGGAAAGCCTGGCTACAGAGCAACGACGCCGGCAGCGGACCTTACACGGTCACTGAGTTTCAGCAGGACCAGTACCTCCTGGCCGGCAAGTTCGCCGACTACTGGGGCGGCTTTGACGAGAACAACCCGGATCAGTTCAAGCTGCTCTCCTCGGCCGACCCGGTGACGGTGAAGACCATGATATCCCGCCGGGAGCTCGAGATCACCAGCACTTACGAGCCCATGGAGAACTACACGGCCATGGACGCCATTGACGGTGTGGATGTCGCCAGGTTCGCCGTTGGCAGCCTGATGAGCCTCACCCTCAACAATCAGAGGCCGCCCACGGATGACGTTCATTTCCGGAAGGCGATTGCCTGGGCCATCGACTACGCCACAATGGTCAGCCAGATCTACCCCGGCAGTCTGAAGGCCAACAGCGTGGTTAGTCGCGTGGTGGCGGGCCACGACCCGACCGCCTCGAGCTTCACTCTGGATATGGACAAGGCTCTGGCCGAACTGAAGCAGTCCAAGTACTACTCGAAGCTCAGCCAGTATCCGCTGGAGGTGGCCTGGATTGCCGAGACCCCCGACCGCGAGAAACTGGCCCTGCTGATTCAGGCCAACCTGACCCAATTGGGCATCACGGTCAACGTGGTCAAGCTGCCCTGGCTGTCCCTGGTGGACGACTCATCGAAGGCCGCCACGACCCCGCTCAGCGCCACCGTCTTGACGGCGCCCGACTACTCCGAAGCCGGTTCCCAGCTAGTGGCCCGGTTCCGGTCGAAGCCGGTGGGCTCCTGGGAGCGGTGCGAGTGGGTGAGCGACCCGGCTATTGACGCGGCCATCGACGAGGCCATCGCTACGACCGACCTCGACGCCCGGCTCCAGAATTACAAGGACATCCAGAAGACCCTCATGGACGACTGCGTCACCGTCCCGCTCTTCGACCAGACCGACTTGATAGCTTACCAGTCGGGCTACATGGTCTGGGCTGCGGCTGACCAGGCCAAGCAAGGCCAGCCTGTGGTCCCGGTCATGGGGTACCTGTGGTACATGCGCGGCATCAAGATCTATCCCGACAGGATGCCGCAGTAGGCCGGACGGATGCCGAAGTAGGCCGGACGACTAGCTGTCCGCTAGGTTTGTCGAAGGAGGACCGGGTGGGGGGCAGTGTGACTCAGGGATACGCCTCCCACCCCGTCCTTCGGAGCGGTCGGCCCGTGAGCGTCGTTTTTGGGGGGTTGGATTGTGACCACCACGAGCTACCTGCTACGAAGACTCGGCTGGTCGATTCTGGTCCTGGTTGGCCTTTCCATGACGATCTTCGTCATCGCCCGCGTCGTGCCCGGCGATCCGGCCCGGATGGCCCTCGGCCCACGGGCCCCGGAGGAGGTCGTGGAGCAGCTCCGGGAAGAGATGCACCTCAATGAACCCCTCTACGTTCAGTACATCTACTGGATAAAGGGCGCCGTCCGCGGTGACTTCGGCTACTCCCTCATGACCAAGAGACCGGTCATGGATGATCTCAAACAGTTCGCGCCCAGCACGATTGAGTTGGTAGTGATGGCCGGGCTTCTCCAATCCGCTCTCGGACTACTGCTGGGCATCATCGGGGCCATGTACGCCAATCGTGCGATTGACACGACCATCCGGGTGATGGGCTATGTCTTCGTGGCCACGCCCTCGTTCGTTGTGGCGGTCTTTCTCCTTTTGGTCTTCGGTTTCTGGTGGCCGATTCTTCCAGCCATCGGAGGACGCCTCAGTCCGTCGATTGCTCTCCAAAGCATCACGGGCTTCGTGACACTGGACGCCCTGTTGCAGGGGAACCTCCGGGCCTTCGGCGACGCCCTGGCCCACCTGATCCTACCGGCCCTGGCTCTCGCCCTCGGCGGCATGGCCCAGGAGGCCAGGATCACCAGGGCCTCCATGCTCGACAACATGGGTAAGGACTACGTGTCGTCGCTCATCTCGCAGGGGGTGCCCCGCCGCGTCGTGATGTCGAAGTACCTACTGCGGCCCTCCGTCATTCCTACGGTGTCCATCATGGGGCTCGATTTCGCGTCCCTTTTCGGCAACGCCTTTCTGGTCGAGCTCGTCTTCACCTGGCCCGGCTTGTCTCGCTACGGGATCATGTCCATGCTCCGCAAGGACCTCAACGGCATCTGCGCCGTGGTCTTGTTCATGGGCCTGGTCTTCGTGATCATGAACCTCGTTGTGGATGTCGTCGTGTCGCTCCTCGATCCGCGCATTAGGCTGGGCGCGAAGTAACCACTTCAGGGGGTGAGACCGCCGATGGAGAAGCGCCATCTGTTCGGCCAAGCTTGGTACAAGTTCTCGCGGAGCAAAGCCTCCGTTGTCGGAGCCGTTCTCGTGCTCATAGTGGTTGGCTTGGCCCTGCTGGCCCCATTCGTATCTCCGCATCCCGAGCAGGCGGGGCCGTACGTCGACTTTGATAGGGCCAACCAGTCGCCCTCCAGCGGCTACCTTCTGGGCACCGACAACATGGGCCGGGACATCCTGAGCCGGCTCATCTTCGCTCTAAGGCCGGGGCTCCTCATGGGTATCCTGGTGCTGGCCATATCCGTGCCAATCGGTTTCGGGTTGGGCCTGATCGCGGGCTACAATCGCGGCTCCCTTCTGGACTCCCTGATCATGAGAGTAACGGATATCTTCCTTTCCGTGCCGCCCCTCATCCTGGCCCTGGCCATCGCCTCGGTGCTGGAGCCGAACCTGACCCACGCTATGATGGCCATCACCGTGATGTGGTGGCCCTGGTACTGTCGCCTCGCCTACAATGTGGCCTCATCCATCAAGAACGAGTACTATGTCCGCTACGCCGAGCTAACCGGGGCCAGCACCTTCCACATCCTGGCCAGGGAGATCTTGCCCAACTGCCTTTCTCCGGTCTTGACCAAGATGACTCTCGACATGGGGTGGGTCATCATGACGGGGGCCTCCCTCAGCTTCGTGGGACTCGGTGAGCAACCGCCGGCCCCCGACCTGGGGAATATGGTCTCGGCCGGAGTGAAGTACCTCCCGGATTACTGGTGGATGACTGTCTTTCCCGCCATTGCCATCGTTGTCATCGTCTTGGGCTTCAACCTTCTGGGCGACGGAATACGCGACCTGTTCACTGTGGAGGAAGCATGATGGCGACCGACACTGTTCTGGAAGTCAATGACCTTCAGGTCTCCTTCCGAGTCTACGGGGGCAAGACGCGGGTCCTTGACGGGGTCAACCTCCGCGTGGCCAAGGGCCAGAGGGTTGGCCTGGTCGGGGAGGCCGGTTGCGGGAAGACAACGACCCTCAAAGCCATCATGGGTATCCTCCCGAGCCAGGCGGTCATCGAGGGGGGTCAGATCCTCTTTAGAGGGCAGGACTTGCTGAAGGCCGGCCCGGCCGCTGTTCAGTCTTTCCGGCAGCGCGGGGCGGCGATGATCTTTCAGGACCCCACCGCGGCGCTTAACCCCGTTTTTACGGTTGGGGACCTGCTTCAGGTGGGATTGAGATACGCGACCGAGTCCCGCGGGAAGACGGATAAGGCCCACCTGATCAAGCGGTGCGCGGAGACTCTCACCGAGGTCTCCCTGCCCGACCCCGATCGGATCATGAAGACCTATCCCTTCCAGTTGAGCGGGGGAATGAGGCAGCGGGTCTGCATCGCCGCGGCCATGACCGCCACAAGAGAAGTTCTCTTGGCCGACGAGCCCGGGACGTCACTGGACGTGACCATTCAGGACCAGATACTTCGCCTGATCACCGGTCTGTCCGAGACCAAGGATCTGGCGGTCGTGCTGGTGACCCACTCCCTGGGCGTGGTGCGCGAAGTGACGGAGTATGTCTACGTTATGTACGCGGGCGTCATCGTCGAGGGAGGGCCTACGGCGGAGGTCTTTGCTAGGCCCCTCCATCCCTACACCGCCGCCCTCATGGAGTGCATCCCCCGCCTCACCGGCCAGGGCTTCGCGGAAGGCATTCCGGGGAGGCTTCCCGACTACCGCAATCCGCCAAGAGGCTGCCGTTTCTCGCCGCGCTGTCCGCAGTCTCTGAAGACCTGTGGGGAGGCCAAGCCTTCCCTCCTGGACGCCGGTGGCCGTCACATGGTCGCCTGCTATCTACGGGCGAGGTGAACGATGAAGATGGATGATGTGCTGAAGGTCACTGGCCTCAAGAAGTACTTCACCGTGGGAAAGAACGTGATCCTCCGGGCGGTGGACGGCGTTGACCTTTCGGTGTGCCGGGGGGAGACCTTGGGACTGGTCGGGGAATCCGGCTCCGGTAAGAGCACGGTGGCCTACACCATCGTCGGGATGTACCAACCAACGGCCGGGACGATTGCCCTGAACGGGAAGAACGTAGCCGGCGCCGCGGTTAGGAGAACCTTGGCCCAGAAGGGGGCCATCCAGATTGTCTTCCAGGATCCCGGCTCATCCCTGAATCCCCGGCGAACGATCGCGCAGAGTCTCGGCCTTCCGTTGCGGCTGCACCGGAGAGTGTCCGCCCGCGATCTTCCGGAGAAGGTGGCCGAGCTTCTGACCTTGGTCGGCCTGCCCCCGGAGTACAGCGACCGAAACCCTCACTCCATCGGCGGGGGAGAGCGCCAGCTTGTGGCTGTGGCCAGGGCCCTCGCGACCGACCCGATAGTCATGATCCTGGACGAACCCACTTCGGCTCTCGACGTTTCGATTCAGGCCAAGGTCATCGCTCGCTTGGCTGACCTACAGTCGCGGTTGGGTCTGTCCTACCTGTTCATTACTCACGACCTCAGCCTCATGCGCAATGTCGCCAGCCGAGTGGCCATCATGTACCTGGGCAAGGTCTCGGAGCTGGCGCCTACGGCCGCTTTCTTCCGCGACCCTCTTCACCCCTACACCAGGATGCTCCTGTCGGCCATCCCTGTCGTCACGGCGGCCGAGGAGGAGTTGAAACCAAGGAAAATCCTTTCAAAAGGGGAAATCCCCAGTCCGGTCAACGTCCCGCCGGGCTGCGGTTTCAGCCCTAGGTGCCCAGAGGCCACGCCGGTCTGCTCCAAGGTTGACCCGGCGATGGTCCAGACGTCCGACACCCACTGGGTACGGTGCCATGTCTATGGAGCGACCGGTGGCCCGGCGGGGTAGACGGAGGCCAAGAGGAGGATCTGCCAACTTGCGGGAGTCGCAGAAGGGAACCTCGCCTAGGGGTCAGATGGACTGGGGTGAGATTGACGCGGTCCTTCCCCAGAAGACGTTCCAGGAACAAGCCTACAACATTATTAAGACGGCGATTGTGACCGGCCGTCTGGAACCGGGTGAAGTGCTTTCGGCCAAGTTCGTGGCCAAGGAGCTCGGCATCTCGGGGACGCCGGTCAGGGAGGCTCTCATCCGGCTGTCGCACAAGGGTCTGGTCGAGCCGGTGCGCAACAGAGGCTTTCGTGTTTCGCAGGTCACGGATCAGGAGTTGGACGAGATCTTTCAGGTTCGAAGTTTACTGGAGCCGTGGGCTGTGGGAAAGGCAGCGGGGTCGGTCTCCATGGAGACCCTGCGCCAGGCGAACGCGTTGGTGGACCGGATGTGCGCCGCGGCCACGGACTCTGATCTGCCCGAGTTTCTGAGGCTGGACACGGAGTTCCATCTTCTGCTGGTGGGCGCGTCCGGCAACACGACTCTAGTTGGGATTGTCGCGGAGCTCCGCGAGCGGATGCATCTCCACGGCCTGGAGCGTATCGCCCGCGAGGGTGGGCTAACGGCCGTGGCCGAGATCCACCGCCAACTACTCGATGCTGTCGCCAATGGTCAGAGCGAGGAAGCTTCGAGATTGACCTTGGAGCATCTCCAGTACACCCGGACCACCTGGGCCGATTCAAAAGCGGAGGCGCGTTGAGATACCTAACAGGAAGTGACCTGGCTGCCATCATCTCAATGAAGGAAGCCATCGCGGCCGTGCGCTCGGGTTTCTCGGCCCTCTCGGCGGGTGAAGCGATCTCCCCGCTCCGCACGGCCATAGTCCTACCGGGTCTCGGCGATGTCCTGATCATGCCGGTCTACCTGCCGGCCGAGAAGACGACCACGGTCAAGGTTGTGTCCATCTGCCCCGGCAATAGGGAGCGAGGCCTTCCCTTGCTGCAGGCCCTGGTCCAGGTTTTCGACGCCGAGACCGGGACGCCGCTGGCGGTGATCGACGGGATCGGACTTACCCGGCTGCGGACGGCGGCCGCCTCCGGTCTGGCCACGGATCTTCTGGCCCGGCCGGACAGCCGAACCGTCGCCGTCATCGGCGCCGGCGTGCAGGGGGGTTCGCAGCTTGCGGCCGTGTGCGCGGTTAGGGCCATCGAGAAGGCCTGGGCGTTCGACGTGGACAAGGATAGGCTCACCGCCTTTTGCGAGCGGATGACCCGCGAGCTTGGTCTGCCCGTGGCGCCGGCCGCTTCCGCCGCCGAGGCCGTGCGGGCCGCCGACGTGATCTGCACCGCCACAACGGCGCCCGACCCGATCATTCCCGACGATGCGGTGAGGCCCGGCACCCACGTCAACGCCATCGGCGCCTACAGGCCCCACACGCGTGAGCTACCCGGGGAGCTGGTCCGGAGAAGCAGGCTCTTTGTCGACTCCGTCGAGGCCTGTCTTGAAGAGGCCGGGGACATCATCATTCCCATCCAAGCGGGCCTCTTCAGCCGCCGGCACATAGTGGGCGAGATAGGGCAACTGATCAATAGACAGATACCAGGGCGGCTCTCCGACCAGGAGATCACCCTGTTCAAGTCGGTCGGAGTGGCGGTTCAAGACGGAGCGGTGGCCACCGCCATCGCCCGCAAAGCCGAACTCCTCGGCGGAGGACTTCATCTACCTGGCTGAGACCACCATCTACGTGGCTGAGACTACCATCTACGTGGCTGAGACTACCACGATCCGAGGAGGCGCGAGTGATGGACGGGCAGTGGGATTGGGAATTGACCAAGGCGGCGCGCACGCTGGTGCGCGAGTTGTTCAAGCTCAGACCCGGGGAGACCCTGGCCATTACAGCCGACACGGAGACCGATGAGCGGGTCGTCGACGCCACGGCCAGGGAGGCATTCGCGGCGGGGGCCAAGCCGCTGGTCGTCTGGACATCCACGCCCGCCGGGGTGAGCAAGGCGGCCGATGCCAGCTTGCCGGTCCAGGCCCTCGGGAAGCTCCTCGCGGGCGCCGACGCCTGGGCGGAGTTCAACCGAAAGTGGATCCTCTACTCGACACCCTATGAGATAGCCATGAAGGGCAATCCCAAGCTGCGCCACTACTGCCTCACGGGAGTGGCCACCGCCAGCATGGTTCGCTGCCTGGGCCGGGTTGACTACCGGTCCCTCAAGGGCTTCGGCGAGACGCTGGCCGAACTCGTCCGGGGGGCGACCCACGTGCGCATGACCTCCAAGGCCGGCGAGGATGTCTCCTTCGACAATGTTCCGGGCCGTCCGATCCTGCTCGTGGACGGGTACGCCGACGCCCCGGGGACGCACATGATGGCCGGACAGGTGGCCTGGACTCCATCGCTTGAAAGCGTCAACGGCACAATTGTGTTGGACGGTTCGGTCTCCCCGGGTATCGGGGTAGTGCGGACCCCCGTGACCGTGCGAGTCGAGAAGGGCCGCGTTGTCGCGGTCGAAGGCGGCCAGGAGGCCGCGACCTACGAAGCGTGGCTGAGGGGTTTTGGTCACCCGCAAATGCTTTCCGTGGCCCACACGGGAATTGGCTTTCTTCCCGGCGCCGGACTCGTTGGCGACATCCTCGAAGACCAGAGAGTCTGGGGTTCGACGACCTGGGGCTTTGGCAGCATCGGCGCGTCTCTCCTCCCACCCTCGGGTGTCCCTGGGCCGTCCCATTCGGATTCTGTCTCCCTCGACACGACGGTCGAGCTGGATGGCCGGGTCGTGTTCGAGAAGGGGAAAGTGGTGGAGGAGAGCCTGAGAGAAACGGCTGTTTCGCTCGGCAAGGCATCGTAGGGTTGGGGGGTCGGTGCGCCTTGCGCATCGTGGACCATCCGATCCTGGAGTTCGAGAAGGGTCGGCCGGTCAAGTTTACCTTCGAAAATCAGGAACTCCCTGGCTATGAAGGGGAGCCAATCGCCGCGGCCCTGCTCGCGGCGGGAATCCGGGTCCTCAGAGAGAGTCCGCGGCGCCATCGCCCCCGGGGGTTCTTCTGCGCTATCGGAAACTGCTCTTCCTGCCTCATGGTCGTGGACGGCGTGCCCAACGTGCGCGTCTGTGTGGAGCCCCTGCGCGCGGGGATGCGCGTCGAGCGCCAGAGAGGACACGGTGACATCCGGTGAAGTCCGTCGAAGTAGCCGTGGTCGGCGCCGGCCCCGCCGGGTTGTCGGCGGCCCTGGCCGCGGCCGGGCAGGGGGCCAGCGTTGCTCTGATCGAGAGAGATGAGCGGCTCGGCGGGCAGTTGGTCAAGCAGACCCACAAGTTCTTCGGCTCCGAGCGCCAGGAAGCGGGCGTCCGGGGCTTCGTTATCGCTCGCGGATTGGCCGAGGCCGTCGCGGCCGAGCCGGCCATCGAGGTCAGGCTATCCTCGACGGCCCTCGGCTACTACACAGACAAGGTCGTCTACCTAGAGGAACCGGACGGCCTGGTGAAGCTCAGGGCCGAACGCACGATCATCACCACGGGGGCGGCCGAACGAATGCTCGCCTTTCCGGGGAACGACCTGCCCGGGGTCTACGGGGCCGGGGCCGTCCAGACCCTGATGAACGTGCATGCGGTGCGCCCGGGGTCAAGGGTCCTGATGGTCGGCGCCGGCAACATCGGCCTCATCGTCAGCTACCAGTTGCTCCAGGCCCGGGTGGAAGTGGCCGCCGTGCTGGAGGCCGCCCCCCACGTTGGGGGCTACCTTGTCCACGCGGCCAAGATCAGGCGAGCCGGGGTCCCCATCCTGGTAAGCCACTCGGTCAAGGAAGCCCTCGGGGAACGCGAGGTCCGGGGGGTCGTTGTCCAGCGGCTCGACAGCGCGTGGAAGCCTGTTCCGGAGACCGAGGCGACCATCGTCTGTGACGTGATCTGCCTGGCCACCGGCCTGACCCCGCTAACCGAGTTGGCCTGGCAGGTGGGCTGCAAGATGGGCTACGTGCCCGAGCTTGGCGGCCACGTGCCCTGGCACGACGAGGACATGCGGACGACGATCGAGGACATCTACGTGGCCGGGGACTGCTCGGGTGTCGAGGAGGCCTCCGCGGCCATGGTCGGAGGGCGCCTGGCCGGGCTCTCGGCGGCGGCCAGCCTCGGTCACGACCGGCGGGTGGCCGAAATGAAGGAGGTTGCCCGCGAGGAGCTGGCTGCCTTGCGGGCGGGGCCGACGGGCGACAAGATCCGGAAGGGACTGGCGAGGTTGCGCGGGGCAGGTGGCTCGGGATGAGCGAAAGCCGACTCGGGCCGAGCGAGACGCTGCGCCGAACCGGAGTTCCCGCCGAGGCCGACCTCGACGGGCTCAAGTCCGCTCTCGCCCGGCCGGCCGGAATGGTGGCCGGCCCGATGGCCGTGCTCGAGTGCTTCCAGAGGATTCCCTGCGATCCATGTGCCTCATCGTGCAAGCGAGGGGCGATTGCCCCGTTCGCGGACATCAACGACCTTCCGGCCTTCGACCCGGAGAAGTGCAACGGCTGCGGGCTATGCGTGGCCCGTTGTCCTGGTCTGGCCATCTTCGTCGTCGACGAGACCTTCGGACCGGACGAGGCCTTGATCAAGCTGGCCTACGAGTTTCTCCCCCTGCCGGAGAGGGACGGCGTGGTCGCGGCCCTGGACAGAGAGGGCCGGCCGACTGGCCAGGCCCGCGTGGTCAGGGTTCAGCGGCCGAAGAGCAAGGACGAATCGACGGTTGTCTGGGTGGCCGTCCCGAAGAGTCTGGCCTGGGTGGTCCGGAGTATCAGGGTGGAGGAGGGTCGCCTTGCCCAAGAAGCGTCGCGAGAGTCCTGAGACAATCATCTGCCGCTGTGAGGACATTACGGTGGAGGAAGTCAGGGAGCTCATCGCTCGTGGCTACGACACGCCGGACGAGATCAAGCGGTTCTCCCGCTGCGGCATGGGGCAGTGCCAGGGGCGAACCTGCCGGCTGCTCCTCCTTGGTGAGATCGCCGCGGCCACGGGCAAGAGCATCGAGGACATCCCGATGTCCACGTTCCGGCCGCCGACCAAGCCGGTGAAGCTCGGCCTCCTGGCCGAGGCCCGGATGCGGCGAGAGGGGGGCGAGGGCGAGTGAGGTCCACGGCCGATGTGGTCGTCATCGGTGGGGGCGTCAACGGGACCGCGGTGGCCTACAATCTGGCCGTCCGGGGTTGCCGCAAGGTCGTCCTCCTTGAGAAAGGTACCCTGGCCTGCGGCTCGACCGGGCGGTGCGGGGCGGGCGTGCGGATGCAGTGGGGCACCGAGATGAACTGCCGCCTGGCCAGGGAGAGCATCGCCCGCTTCGAAACCCTTGGCCAGGAACTCGGCTTTGACGGGGACATCGAGTTCAAGCAAGGCGGCTATCTGATGCTGGCCTACCACGAGCGACAGTGGGAGCAGTTCGGCAAGAACGTTGCCCTCCAGAACCGGCTCGGCATCCCCAGCCGGCTGGTGGCCCCGGACGAGGCCCGGCGGATTGTCCCGCATCTCAGCCTGGAGGGGCTTCTAGGGGCGACCTTCTGCCCCAAGGACGGCCACGTCAACCCCTTCAAGACGGTTCAGGCCTACGCCGAGGCCGGCGCCCGGCTGGGAGTGGCCATCAGAAAGTTCGCCGAGGTCACCGGTATCACCCGGACGACCGTCCGGCTGAAAAGGGTGGCCCTAGCCAACGGTGACGAGATCGAAACCCCGGTTGTCGTCAACACGGCCGGACCATATTCGCGGCAGGTCGGACGCCTAGCCGGAGTCGAGTTGCCGGTCCATTCGGAACGCCACCAGATCCTGGTCACCGAACCCGTTGCCCCCCTGCAGGGGCCGATGGTGATGTCCTTCGCCCACGGGCTATACTGCCAGCAAACCCCCCACGGCAGCTTCGTCATGGGCCTTGGGGATCCGCACGAGCCGAAGGGGTTTGACATCGGCCATTCTTGGTCTTTCCTCGAGGACGTGGCCGCCAAGGTGACCCAAGTCATGCCCATCCTCAAGGAGGTCCGCGTCGTCCGGCAGTGGTCGGGTCTCTACAACATGACCGAGGACGCCCAGCCGATTCTGGGCCAGGTTCCGGAGTTTCCCGGGTTCTTCCAGGCCATCGGCTTCTCCGGACACGGCTTCATGCTCGCCCCGATTACGGGCATCCTGCTGGCCGAGATGATTCTTGGTCTGGGGACCAGCCTCGACGTCTCGATGCTGAACCTGGAGAGGTTCTCCCGAGGTGAACTGATCCGCGAGCCCTCGGTGGTGTGAGGTGTCGCCGGAGGACCGTTGGTCGGGACCCTCGACAGCCCTGGAGGTGAACGAGAGTGCTCTTGCGGGAAGCGATCCTGGCCCGGC
>Ga0315289_10012580_pt1 | contig 11911 bp, 7 predicted proteins | sample YL17G11_40_MG_FD_203452 | JGI IMG/M metagenome (GOLD analysis project Ga0315289, IMG submission 203452) | Sediment microbial communities from Yellowstone Lake, YNP, Wyoming, USA - YL17G11_40 | ecosystem: Environmental > Aquatic > Freshwater > Lake > Sediment | place: USA: Wyoming | collected...
GACCGAAGTGCCCACGCGTCGCCTGCTGTCAACTGTGGACTGTCGACTGTCGACTTGAGATCCCTGCCAGGCGCCGCATCATCCGCAAGTTCCGCTGGTCGTCGCCCGGCCGGTCGATGGGCGTCTCGCAGATAAACGGCATGACCCTGAGCTGGGGGTGGCGCACAATGCGGCGGAACGCTGCCGTGCCGATCTCTCCCCTGCCAATATGCTGGTGGCGGTCGGCGTGCGAGCCGCAAGGCGTCTTCGAATCGTTGGCGTGAATCACCCGGACGTTGGCGAGGCCTACGGTGGACTCCAACTGCCGCAACGTCTCGCGCAGCCCGCGCGGCGTGTGCAATGGATAGCCCGCTTCAAAACAGTGCGCCGTATCGATGCAGGCGCCGACCGGCAAATCCCGCGCCGCCCCGGCAATGATTTCCGCCACTTCTTCAAACGTCCGGCCGATGGCGGAGCCCTGGCCGGCCGTGTTCTCCACCAGAACCATCAGCCCATCCAGAGAGATTCCATTCGCCGCCCGTCGCAGCGAGTCAACACAGGTCTTAATGGCTTCCGAAGGGCTTGCACCTTTTGCGCTTCCGGGATGCGTTACCAAGTAGTCCGCCCCGAGCGCCACGGCCCGCTGGATTTCCCGCCGGAAGGCCGCAACGGATTTCTCGCGCATCATCGGGTCCGCCGAGGCCAGGTTAATCAAGTAGTTGTCGTGCACCACGACCGGAGAAAGCCCATACTGACGCCGGGCCGCCTGGAACCGCGCGCACTCCTCCGCCGTTGGCTCTAACGTCCTCCAGCCGCGAGGGTTAGCGGAAAACATCTGGAACGTGTCGCAGCCGAGCTTCTTGGCGCGGTGCGCCGCGTTCTCCAGCGCCCCGGCAATCGAAGTGTGGACGCCCACCCTCACAGAAATTTCTCCGCCAAGTTAAATTCCCATGGTAACAGAACGGTTTAAAAGGCGTCAACAAACGCGCTTGTGAAGACACCCGCCCCATGCAACAGCGCTGCGGAGGTTTTCGCGACGAATCGTTATGCGGCCTGGCGAGCTTTAACCCGTCTGTACTCCCAGGAGAAGCCGAGCAAGAAAACGAGGACAGCCAGCATCCAGATCAGGGGTGAAGACTTTGCGATCGAAACCGGATCGAAGGAAATGGCTGTTCCAGGCTCGGGAGCGAGGACCGCCGTGAAGTAAACGATTGTGCCGAGGAGCAAAAGGATGGCAGCCCCCACTAGGAAGACCAGGCCGGCAAGGATGCTTTTCAGGAGAACCATGCTCGAATGATAACATGCTACACATGCCTTTTGCATCTCTTCGGACGTCCCAGCGCCCTTCCAGCTTGGCGCCTCCTCCGTACGGCGCACGCACTGACCTGCTATACTGGACGCCGCTTCATTACCCTTGGTGCGGCTTTCCCTCACCATCAGGAGGCCATGGATGCGACGCTTCATCTGGGTCGTTGCCCTGCTCGTCGCCTGCAGCAGCCTACCCGCGCTTGCCCAGCAGAGCCCGTTCCTTCCCGAAGAGACTTACAACAAACTGGTGAACGAGATTTCCGGCGACATCGCCTACGACAGCTTGCGCTCGCTCGTGATGTATCACGCCAGCAGCGGCGGCGCCGAGGACTTCCAGAAGGAAGCCGATTGGGTCCGCGAACGCGCGCAGAGCTACGGCCTGGAAGATGTCAAGTCCATCGCCCAGCCCGCCTGGCGCCCGTCACCCAAGGGCGTGGATCAAAACTGGACGCTCAAGGGCGGCGAGTTGTGGCTGCTCGAGCCCAAGCCGATGAAGTTGGGTGACGTGCGTGAAACGCCCCTCTCGGTCGCCGACAACAGCCCCTCGGCCGACATCACCGCGGAGTTGATTGACGTCGGCGAAGGCATCCTGGAAAGCGAGTACGCAGGCAAAGACGTGGCGGGCAAGGTCGTGCTGGCGTACGGCTCCCCCGACAAGGTGAAGGAGCTTGCTTGTTGGGCACGGGGCGCGGTGGGTATTGTCTCCTACTATTCCCAGCGCGTTAATCCGTGGACCGACTATCCCGATCAGGTGGCCTGGACGCGCGTCAGCCCGGACGAGGAAGGCAAGAAACCCACGCCGCCCGTCTTTGTGATTTCGCCGCGCACCGGGTTGATGCTCAGCCGCTGGATGGCGGGCCGCGCCCCGAGCCACATCTTCGCGGGCCAGCCTGAAAAGCCCGCCACGCCGCCCGTCTTTCGCGTCCACCTGAAGGTTCAGTCGGAAGTCACGCGGCCGGGCCGCCAGGGTTTCGTTGAAGGCATCATCCGCGGCACTCGGTACCACGACCAAGCCATCGTGCTCACGGCGCACCTCCAGGAAGAAAAGACCTCGGCCAACGACGACCGCAGCGGCTGCGCCAGCCTGCTGGAAATAGCTCGCGCCCTCACCACCATGATTGCCGACGGGCGCCTGCCCCGCCCCCAGCGCGACATCCGCTTTTGGTGGGTCGACGAAGTCACGTCGGAGTACCAGTATTTCGCCGACCACCCCGAGGAGCGCGAGCGCATCCTGGCCAACATCAATCAGGACATGGTGGGGGCCCGGCAATCGCTGGGCGGGCGAGTCCAGCACATCAGCCGCACGCCCTACTCGCGTTGGAGTTACCTGAATGACGTGGTGGAGAGCATCGTCACAAGCCTCGCGCGCGGCAACAATGCCTACCTCGCCTCCTGGCAGAACAAGAATCCCGTCCCTTACTCGCGGCCCATCTTCGCGCGTCTGGGCAGCCATGAACCGTACGCCGCGCAGGTGGTGCCCTACTTTGACTCCACCGACCATATGGTCTTCAACGAAGCCGCCATCGGCATCCCGGGCGTGGATTTCACCAACTGGCCGGACCATTACATCCATTCCACCGGCGACGATCTCTGGCAGATCGATACGACGCAGCTCCAGCGCAACGCTGTGGCGGTGGCGGCCACCGCGCTCTACTTAGCCAACCTGAGCGACGCCGACGTGCCCACCCTCATGGCCGTCATAGCCGGCGAGGCCCGGGAACGCGTGGCGCACGACCTGGCCACCGGCCTCTCCCGCATGGCGCAGGCACCCGCTACCGGAAAGCGCGCCGCCTACGACGACGGCTTGAACCTACTCGTTCAGGCCGTCGCCCGCGAAAGCGCCGAGCTTGAGTCCTTGCGGCGGTTTGCCGATGCGGGTAGCCGGAAGCTGCTCGACAGCCTCATCGCCGACCTCCACCTCACCGAGGTGAACCACCGCCAACGTATCGAGGAGTGGCATCAGGCGCTGGGCGGCAAGAAGACACCACCCACGATGAGCGAGCGCGAAAAGGCTCTGGCGGCTAAAGTCCCCCGCAGCCTCGGCGCGCTCGGCGAATACCTGCGCAGCAAAGACCGGATTGAAGGGCCTAAAGGGCTCCACGGACTGATGCAGTGGGAGGCGCTGAATTACGTGGACGGCCAGCGGTCCATCCTCGACATCTACCACGCCGTGCGCGCCGAAAGCCTCTCCGTGGGCGAATGGTACTACGGCACGGTCAAGCTGGAAGATATCGAAGCCCTGTTCACGGCGGCGGAGAAAGAGAAGGCCGTGGAGATTGTCACGAAGCCTATGTAGCCGTATCCGACCAATCCTGCGGCGGGTCGAGCGGTGCGTGCCCAGTTGCGTGTTCGAGGTCCAGGAATACAGGCGTGAAGGCCAAGCACCGGAGCGAGCGCAAATCCGGGATTGTTTGAGGTCAATGGTTCAATTAGACTTCCACCTCAGGCCCCTGGTCGCAGCCTCAGCTTAGAAGGCGAAACCCATGCTGATCGTCATGAAGCCGCAGGCGACGGAGGAAAACATCCGCCGCGTGTGCGAGAAGATCGAGGCAATGGGCTTCCGCACCCATCCTATCCCCGGGGCGCAGCGCACGGCCATCGGCATCACCGGCAACCAGGGCCCGCTGGAGCCGGCAGAATTTGAATGCCTGCCGGGCGTGGCCGAAGCCATCCCGGTCTCGAAGCCCTACAAGCTGGTCAGCCGCGAGGTGAAGAGCGAGAGCTCGCTCATCCGCGTGGGCTCAGGCGATAACCTGGTCACCATCGGTGGCCGAGAGCTGGCCATCATCGCCGGACCCTGCGCCATCGAGAGCCGTGAGCAGGCTTTCATTGCCGCCGGGCAGGTGCGCAAGGCGGGCGCCCGCCTGTTTCGCGGCGGCGCGTTCAAGCCCCGCACCTCACCTTACAGTTTCCAGGGATTGGGGAAAGAAGCGCTGGAAATCCTGGCCGAAGTGCGCCGCCAGTTCTGCCTGGCGATCGTGACGGAAACCATTGACCCGGAAAATTGTGCCCTGGTGGAAGAATACGCCGACGTGCTGCAAATCGGCGCGCGCAACATGCAGAACTTCTCGCTGCTGAAGCGGGCCGGACGCTCGCCGCGGCCGGTGCTGCTGAAACGCGGCCTCTCGGCCACGCTGGAGGAATTCCTCATGGCCGCCGAGTACATCCTCTCCGAGGGCAACTACAACGTCATCCTGTGCGAGCGCGGTGTGCGCACCTTCGCCGACCACACGCGCAACACCCTGGACTTGAGCGTCATCCCGGCCGTGAAGCGCCTCTCGCACCTGCCCATCATCGTCGATCCCAGTCACGGCACCGGAACCCGCGACAAGGTGACGCCCCTGGCACGCGCCGCGGTGGCCGTGGGTGCCGACGGGCTGATTATCGAGGTCCATCCGGAGCCCGAGCGGGCGCTCTCCGATGGTTACCAGTCGCTCTACCCCGATCAGTTCGATGCGCTGATGGAGCAGATCACCGCCATTGCCGCGATCCTGGGCCGTACCACGGCCCGAGATTGACGATTGATAGTTGCCGATTGAACGGAGGCGGGTTGTCTGACTTGCCCGAGCCACATCATCCTGGACGGGAAACCGGGCAGGGCTTGTCCAGCCCCGGTCGTCCCTGGTCCCTCCTCCCGGCCGCGCCTAGCCCGCGCTCGCTGGGGCTAGTTCTCTTGCTTAGCTGTCTAGCCCTGGCGCTCCCTGCCTGTGCGCGCCGGTCTTATCCGCCCCAACCCTACCTGGCTTTTGTGGCGAGTGCCGGCAGCCATTCCGTGGCGGCGGTTAACCTGGAGAGCTTTCGGGTGGTGGCTTCCATCCCCGTGGCCCCCCAGCCCGAGCAGCTCGCCGTGCGGCCCGGCAGCCGCGAGGTCTACGTTACCGCCGCTTCAGGGCACTTGGAGGTTATCGGCTTCCCTGACTTGCGCGTTATCCGGACGCTGCGCGTGGGGCGCGGCGCGCGCGACCTCAGGTTCAGCCGCGACGGTCGCCAGGCCTACGTACTCGACCCCGGCGAAGGGCAAATCGTGTTCCTCGATGGCGAGGCCTCGAAGGTGCTGGCGCGCGTTTCGGTTGGCGCGCCGCTCTCGAGCCTTGCCCTCACCCCGGACGGCAAGACTCTGGTCGCGGCCTCGAGCCACACCAGCCGAATCTTCTTCGTAAGCGTGGAGGCCCGGAAAGTGCTCGGCGCGGTCGAGGTGGGCAAGGAGCCGGGCCCCATGGTGATTACGGCGGACGGCTCCAAGGTCTTGGTAGCGGACACGGGGGAAGAGAAAATCTCCTCGGCGGACATTGCCACGCGCCGCATCCTCTCGCACATCGAGATCGGGGCCAAACCCACGGCGCTCATCCTCAAGCCGGATGGCGGCGAGCTTTTCGTGCTTTGCGCCCAGGCATCCACGTTGGTCATCGTGGACCCCTACCGCGACAACGTCTCGCAAACCATCACCACGGGGCGCGAGCCCGGGGCCGCCGTCAGCCGACGGGACTCGAGTGTCCTTTACATCGCCAACTCCGGGGACGGTTCTATCACCACGTTCGACGTCCAGAACCGCCTGGTCGTGGCCTCTACGCACACCGGGGCGCAACCCCGTGCCCTGGCCCTGACCCCTGATGAACGCTTCCTGGTGGCAGTGGACAGTGCCGCCTCCAGCCTTGCTGTCCTGCGCACGGACCGCCCCGCGCTGGTTACTACGATTCCTGTCGGCACCCGTCCCGTGGATGTCGTCGTCCCTGATTGGCTCAAGTAGTGCAAGGGTCGTTCCCCCGCCCCTGGCAGCTTCTCGATTCGCCGGGCCCGGCCTGTCAGTTGACTGTGCCGTCCTCCCATACGCAAGGACGCACCGCCGCAGATAACCAGAGCCAACCAGGCCGCCGTTGCCAGCCCCATGCTGGCCGAACCCTGCCCAACTTAAAGTAAAACTTTAACTTCAGCGCCCTAGCCAAGCCCCTGCTGGGAATCCACGGCTTTGGCATTTGATTGGTATTGGAGAGGAATGGAAGGCTCACGCAAGATGTCGGCGCGCCGACGTGAAGTGCAGTGACGGGTGACCAGGGGGGAGTGACAGGCATGTCGGCCTTCCTCGTCACTTGTCACTCGTCACTTGTCACTGTTCTTCAGCTACCAGCTCGCCAGATCCTCGGCGAGTTCGAGCGTCAGCCAGCCTTCCGGAGGGATGACTTGCAGGGGTAATTCTTCGGCCCAGACAGAGATTTGCAGGCGGGTTTGCTCGCCCGCGGCAAGGCCGGCGAGGGTGTAATCGATGCCCAGCTCGAAGATACGGTCAAAGGCCACATGTAGCTGCTCGCCTGTCCCCAGTGGCACCAGGACTTGCTCATCATGCTTCCAGAACTGGACCAAGGTCAGGCGGCCCTCCTCTATCGTGGCATGACAGCGGGCCCGACCTTCGCTCTCGACGTTAAGCCGAATCTCAAACTGTCGCTGCTGTTCAAGAAAAGTAACGCTCAGGTCCAGGCGCACATAGATGGCCTTCTCATTGTAACCGTAATAGAGCGCCTCGACGCACTGGGCGCCGCCGTGCATGGAGCCGGAACGATAATCCGGGGAGTAGACGCCCGCGCCCAGCCACTCGAAGTAATTGCTGACCTGGCCATCCACCCGGGGCTCAATCCGTCCCGTGGGTGGCACCACGACCGCCCGCGCCCTGGGCCGCTTGATGGGCACAGCCAACTCATCGGGCGGAGACCCGCCCAGCAGGCGGTAGATGTTGCTCAGGTGCTTGCGGAAGAGCAGATCAAATTCCTCGTCGTGGGCGCTGGTATGTTCGGGGCCGTACCACCAGCACCAGTCGCTTCCTTCCGCAATCCAGAGTTCCTCCTGGGCTTTTTTCACCTCTTCTGGGTCCAGTTCCGAGTCTGCGGACTGGCGCGCGAAGAAGTCGCGGGCGTCGGCCAGCAAATCCCAAGCCCGATTGTCCTCTTCGGCGCCAATCCAGACATCGAAATTGGCATTGATCCAGGAGCCCGGCACGACGTGGGTGAGCCTGCCGGGCGTAGTCACCTCCAGGGCTTCGCTGGCGGTTACGGCGTGCAGTTCCGGATCTGAGGCCACGCGGCCGTAGAAGCTCCGGAGGAATTCCCGGCCGTTGCCGGGGAAGAACTCCCAGGCGTTTTCGCCGTCCAGAATGATGGAAATGACGGCGGGGCGCTCTCCGGTGCTCCTGGCGGCAGCGCGAATTCGCAGGTGGAGGTCTGCCGCGGCGGCGTGAGGATCCATACGCGAGTAGACAAAGCCGATGAGGTCAGAGAGTTGGTGGTCACGGAAGAACAGGCCCACCGTCCGCTCGCCCGCCACGAAGCGGTGGGGACGGTACAACTCGTTTCCGCCGGAGACGGTCCCGTCGCTCTGGCGATAGAAGCCCATTTGCAGCGAGCGGCCCAAGACGCCTTCGTCAGTTGCCGCCCACTGGAAACCCTCCTCGGCAGCCAGGCGCAGCACTTCGTCCGAGACACTTCCCTCGCTGGGCCACAGACCCCGCGGCCGCTGGCCAAAGACCCGCTCATACTGCGCGACCGCAGCGCGCAACTGGGCCCGGGCATCTTCCGGGTGCCGGAAGGGCTTGCCGGGCAACCTGACTCCGGGATGAGATTCCGCCGCCACGGCCGTATCGCAGAGTAGCGGCAGGATGGGATGGTAGAAGGGAGAGGTGGATACTTCGATCTGTCCGCGCCGGCTGGCTTCTCGATATTCTTCAAGTGTTGCTTTAAATATCTCAATTCCCTTATTCCTCAGGATAGACTTATCCTCTTCCGAATAGCCACGACCCTGGCGCACCAGCCCGTTTATTTGCGGGTCATTCTCCAAGTAGCTTTCTTCATACCAAGCCAACTGCGACAGGACCTGGAGGTCCAGCAAGTCCTGCGCGCTGAAAAGCCGCCCCGCTCCCTCCTGGCGGCGAGTAGCCTGGGCTTTGTCAAACAACTCGCCGAAACGCGGATAACGATTCAGGAGGTTCTCCCGGTTCAACTGGAAACCGAACACCAGGAGCTTCTCGCGTTCCTCCGCGGTCAAGTCCCCAACCGGCTTGAAGGCAATCTGGTAAGGTTCCTCGTGGGCCGTATCCTGGATGTAGTCCTCCAGTTGCGCCACCAGCGAAGGGACCAGGTTGAAGGTTACGTGGACGGAGGGGAACTCCCTCAACAGGGCCACCATCCCGTAGTAGTCTTTCAGGGCGTGGAGGCGCACCCAGGGCATGGCGTACACGTCCTCGGCCAAGTCCCTGTAAAAGGGCTGGTGCATGTGCCAGAGGAGCATGAGGTAGGTCTGCGCCATGAGGCTCGAGGGCTGTTGCTTTACGGCATGAGAACCGGTGTGTTAGCATGAGGGTTTGCCGGTAGCGCGGCCCGGCGAGAAGCAGAGCCGCAGCTCGACGCCCAACGCCCCCCATGCGGATTCTTACCCGCTACATCCTGAAAGAAATCCTCTCGCATTCGTTGCTGGGCCTGCTCGTTTTCACCTTCGTGATCTTCGTCCCCTATATCGCGCACTTGCTGGAACAAGTAGTTCGCCATAGCCTGCCGGCCACGAGCATTGCCACGCTCTTCCTGCTGCCTCTGCCCGGGATCCTGGTGCGCACCATTCCGATGGCCGTCCTGGTGGGCATCCTGATCGGGCTCACGCGCATGTCCGCGGACGGCGAGGTGATCGCGACACGCGCCTCAGGCCTCGGCCTGGGGCAGTTCGCGCGACCGGTCATGATCATCGCCCTGTGCGGCTGGGGGCTGGCGCTCTGGATGAGTTTATTCCTGGCCCCACAGTCGGCGCGGAAACTGCACCGCATGGAGCAGGAGATTACCACCAGTGAGGTGCCTTATGAAATCCAGCCGCGGGTCTTTCTGGAACAGTTTCCCAACCGATTAGTTTACTTGCAAGACGTGATCAGTTCCCGCTCGCGGTGGCGCGGCGTCTTCATCGCTGACACCACCCAGCGCGACGCGCCGAAAGTTACGTTAGCGGAAAGCGGCATGCTTGTCAACGACCCGGACAGCCGTCGCCTGACGCTTCACCTGGAGCGGGGCAGCACGCATGAGATTGATCCGAAGCACCCGGAAACGTATTCGGTCGCTTCTTTCACCGACACCGACATCCCTATCCCGCTGGACCGGGGCAATGGAACCATCTCCGATTGGCGGGTGCCGCCTGCCCTCTCGCTGGAGAAGCTCCTGGCGGCGACGGCGGACCCACGCCAGCAGCAGGAAGCCTGGGTGGAGCTGCACTACCGCCTGGCTTTGCCCGTCGCTTCTCTGGTTCTGGCCCTGGTGGGCATTCCGCTGGGACTTTCCACCCGCAAAGGAGGCAAGGGCGTCGGGGTAATGCTGACCGTGCTGCTGGTTTTTCTCTACTACATCATCATGGCCTTCGGCTGGAGCTTTTCCAAGCAAGGGCGCCTCAGCCCGGCCGTGGGGTTGTGGCTGGCGAACGCGGCCTTCGGTGTCGCCGGCGCCCTGATGCTGCTCCAATGGCGCCGCCTGCGGCTCCGGCTGCAATTCATCCGGGATTGGCTGGAGGACCTCTGGCGCCAGTGGCAGCAGCGGCGTTCGCGCCCACCACGGCAGGAGGGAACCCGGGAGGTGACCGGGGCGCCTAAGCCTCGGCCGGCTGGCCAGCATCTGTTTCAGATCCTCGATTATTACATCCTCCGTAGCTGGCTTTTCTACTTGGTGCTGCTGGTTCTGACCTTCACAGGCATTTACCTGATCTTCGACTTCTACCAGATCCTGGGCGACGTCCTCCGCAACCACATCGCGGCACGCGTGGTGGTGAACTACTATTGGTTTCTCCTCCCCCAAGCCATTTATTACCCCGCGCTGCCCCTGAGTATCCTGGTCGCCACCCTGGTGAGCTTCGGCCTGCTTACCAAGACAAACCAGATCACCGCCATCAAGTCGGCAGGCATCAGCATCTATCGCGCTGCCCTCCCCATCCTGGCCGCCTCGGCTATCCTGAGCGTAGGGATGTTTCTCTTCGGCGACCGGTACCTTCCCGAAGCCAATCAGCGCAGGGACGCCCTGCGCAACCAAATCAAGGGGAAGCGGCCGCAGACCTACTACCGGCCCGACCGGCAGTGGATCTTCGGGCAGGCGAACCGTATCTACAACCACCGGTTCTTTGACCCTGACCGGAACGTCTTTGCCGACCTCTCGGTGTTTGAGTTCGATCCGCAAACCTTCCGCCTGACCCGGCGCATTTACGCCAGCCGCGCCCTCTGGGAACCAGCCATCCGCGGCTGGATACTGGAGAACGGTTGGGTGCGGGACCTGGATGGTGACCGGGTCACCTCCTACATGCCCTTCGCCATCGCCAAGTTCGATGAGCTCACGGAAGGCCCTTCCTACTTCAAGAAAGAAGTCAAGCCCTCGGATCAAATGAGCGCCCTGGAACTGCGGCGCTACATCAATGGGCTGGCCCAGAGCGGCTTTGACGTGGTTCGCCTTTCCGTGCAGTTCTACCGCAAGTTCTCCTTTCCGCTGATTGCCTTCGTGGTGACGCTGATCGGGATTCCCTTCTCCCTCACGGTGGGCCGCAAAGGAGCGATTTCCGGCGTCGCCCTGAGCATCGCCATCGCCATCGTCTACTGGTCGGTCTCCAGCCTGTTCGAGGCCATGGGGAACTTGAACCAGCTTCCACCCCTCGTCGCCGCCTGGTCTCCAGACTTGCTGTTTGGCTTGGGCGGCGTCTATTTGCTCCTGCGCGTCCGAACCTGAAGAACAGTGACAAGTGACGGGTGAAGAGTGACGAGCCAAAGACACCAATCGAGGCCCTTGCTCGTCACTCGTCACTTTTCACTCGTCACTGCTCTTACATGTCGACGCGTCGACGTTTAGGAGCAGAGGCCAGTGACGAGTGACCAGTCAAGATTCCCGGAGCACTTCCTACACGACAGGAGCTATTACCCCCGTTCGAAAACAAAAGCGCCGCAAGCCTCATGGAAACTTGCGGCGCAAATCAGAACTTAAAGTAATACTTTAATTATTCAAACTGTCAAGCAAGGCGCTTGCTGTTACATACGCTTGCTCGTCACTCGTCACTTGTCACTAGGCTGTGGTGTAGGCCTTCGCCGCGGCTTTCTTCACTGCCGCCTGCGCCGCCGCCAGCCGGGCAATCGGCACCCGGTAGGGCGAGCAACTGACGTAGTTCAAGCCGGCCTCGGCGCACAGCTCGATAGACGAGGGGTCGCCGCCATGCTCACCGCAAATACCTACTTTCAGGTCGGCACGGGTGGACCTGCCCTCCGCCGTGCCAAGCTTCATCAGTCTTCCCACGCGCCTGGGATCAAGCTGCGCGAACGGATCGGATGGCCAGATCTTCAGCTTCGTGTACGCATTGATGATCTTGCCGCAGTCGTCGCGCGACAGGCCGAAGGTCGTCTGGGTGAGGTCGTTCGTCCCAAAGCTGAAGAAGTCCGCCTCCTGGGCAATCTCCGCCGCCGACAGCGCCGCTGCCGGCAACTCGATCATCGTCCCCACCAGGTAATCTACTTTCACTCCCTTCTTTTTGAAGACCTCCGCGGCAACGCGGTTGACGATCTCCTTCTGTAGCGCCAGTTCCTTCACGTCGCCCACCAGCGGAATCATGACCTCGGGTTTGGCCTCAATGCCCCGCTTCT
>Ga0315289_10012582_pt1 | contig 11911 bp, 13 predicted proteins | sample YL17G11_40_MG_FD_203452 | JGI IMG/M metagenome (GOLD analysis project Ga0315289, IMG submission 203452) | Sediment microbial communities from Yellowstone Lake, YNP, Wyoming, USA - YL17G11_40 | ecosystem: Environmental > Aquatic > Freshwater > Lake > Sediment | place: USA: Wyoming | collected...
GGAGAAGAAACTAAAATAATTTTTGGATGGCGAACTGATACTATCCCGCTGAACCTTCCCCTCTTCCGTCCCTATATGTGAGACCTGCTCCGCCGTCGGGCGTTCCTCAGCGTCGGGGAGCTCCGGCGCCGCCGTCTCCCCTGGCCTCAAATGCTGTAGCCTTAAGTGTGCTTAGATCAATTAGGACGATGTATCCTTTTGACCTTTTGTTACATTCAAAATGACCTGCAGAGCGTCGGCGTCAAAAGGTGGGGGAAATCGGTTACGGGGAAAGCGCGGATGGCCAGTCAGCCGCGTAAAGCGTCGGCCCAGGCGGTCAGGATAGCCCTTCAGGAATTATTTTTTGGCCGGCTCCCACGCTACCTTGCCGCCCTCAATGAAACGCGCAGCCCCGTAGCGAAGGACTAGGTCCGGTCCGGGGGGCGGGCCGTCCAAGGTAACTCGGTATTTACTCACAACGGAGTGGGGATACATCGTGTTCCTAATTATTAAAATCGTATCAGTCGCGAAGTTCTCAAGATATGTAGCCGACCGTGGATTAGACAACTCAAATGTTGCGACAAGCCAGCCAGATTCATTAATTTCTAAGGACTTCGGACCCGGATAGCCTTTGCTTCGTAGGGCAGTTTGAATTTCGGATTCATTCTGTGTTGATAACTGCTGTGCTGAGGACTGCTGTTTCTGCTTAGCGCCTTTCTCCGGCGGTAAAAGACTTAAGACAGCAAATATTGCCACGCCCACCAGCATGACTACTAAGCAACCTCTACCTAAATTCTTGTTATCTTTCTGCTTTTTTGCCTTGGCTAATGTTTCTTTCGCTTCAAGGCGAGTTTTTTCTTCCTCGTAGATTTTCTGTTTTTCATCGGGCGTTAATTCTGGCATAACCCCCTCCTGAAATTATTTACTGCGTTTATCCATACCACCGCCGTTGGATTAAAGTCAAGGCGGTTTGGCCTTAATCTTTCAGTCGCTTCTGGATGGCGGCGGCGATGTCTTCTTCCGTCCCGAAGCCCGAAAGGTCCAGCCCGGCGGCTTCCTGGTATTTAATTATGGCCATGAGAATTATTCCTGCCTTGAGGAGGCCTCAGCTATTTTATGGCGCTCCAGATAACCTTGCCGTCCGGCCCGAATAGAATCAGAGAAGATTCAGGGTATTCGATTGTCTTCCCATCCGGCGATACTGTCGTTGTCTTTCCTGCCGCGAAACGGTCCTTGCCGTTTTCATCCCTCAGCAACAACGTCGGGCCATCTTGGCCTACGCCCAACACAACCCGGTAGTTGGCATTAGCGTCACACAGCGTCAGAGCCGGGACATCTTTTATTATGCCCAGCATAGCGCGAATTTTGCCGGTATCGCCCCATAGCGACAAGGCTGGGCCATCTTTGGATGTGCTCAGCATGACGCAGGACTGGTCTTTTTCGTCAGACAACGATAGCATTGGGCCATCTTTACCTATGTGCAACCAGACACGATTCTTGCCTTTTTCGTCATACAGGCCCAGGCATGGGCCTTCTTTGGCCACGGCTAACCAGGCACGGTTCTTGCCATTTTTGTCAGATAATGCCAGGAATGGGCCATCTTCAAATATGCCCAACTCGGCGCGGCGCTTGCCATTCCCATCTTCCAGCACGAATTTATTGGCTCGGATTTCCTTGGCCGTTCCCGCCCCTTGTGCCTGCGCCGTAGTCACAGTTGTCTTAAACACTCCAGCAACGACCAACCCCCCTAGTAATACTAGAATCGCGCCCAGCAGGCAGCGGTTACGCCGCTTCTGGCATCCCAGCTCTCGCTCCATGTTCTCCAAGCGTTCTTCAATGGTCATGTTTTCTCCCCCTTTTTTAAGCATATGATCGACGCGACTGCGATAATGATGGTAGCTATGTTTGCAGCTGACCAAATCGCCCGTGTCAGGTGAACAGGAAAGATCGGATTATAGACTAAAGCCGTGACGCCAAGTACCCAAGCCCAACCTTGCATAGCTCGACCGACTGCCTGAAATGCGAGAAAGCCGAAGACGCCGCAGCAGACCCATCGTAGAAGGGTGTAGTATCCGTAGGGATTGGCGGGATTGAGCGCCCACAGAAGCATCCCGCAAACGATAACTTGGGGTATCCAGATTCGTTTCATCGTCTCTCCTCCCATAAGAATTATTCTCGCCTTCCTTCGCCCTTCATCATGAGGCTATATTTCGCCGTCATGGCGTCCCTTCAATCGGGAAGGCTGGCGATGACCCGGCCTCCACCCGCCTCAATTCTTGGATATAAGGAAAACGAAAGGCCATTGCCTCAAGCGCTCACCTATCAAATAAGCAAAGGCCTGATTTGAATCCGTTAGCCTTGTTTTGCTGACAAGCGACGAACCAGAGATTGTATAAGAATCGCCATCTGTAATTATTAAGAAATTTCCATTCGCGATTTCGCCTTTTCCCGGAGGCGGCGCGGCAGCCCCTGATTCTGTCTGATAAATATAACTGTTTATGGCCACTAATCTTGAAACGGTCCCAGAATTGGGATGGCCATAGGTATTGCCGTTTCCAACTGCGATCACAGAGACTTCGGGTTTCAAACAGTCACAAAGTTGTTGGGTCGAACTCGTCGCGCTTCCATGATGACTCACTTTATAAACATCGACATCGCCGGCATAGGGAACAAGAGAAGGTTCAATTGCCGAATTGCTATCTCCACCGAGGTACATATCGAAAGTGCGATACCTTAATAAAAGAACAACCGAAAGCGCATTCTCATCCGTACCAGAATAAACCTTTCCGCTCGGGATCTCCCCATTAGAGGCGATGCATTCCATTTTGACGTCATCGCCCAAATCAATTGTTTGGCCTGGAGAGATCATCTTTCTTTTGTCTCCGATGGATTTGAGATAGTCTCTAAAAGCCCCGGAGTCATAGCCCCCGCCCCTGTCAAAGGTAGCGCTCAAGATATGCGTGCTCCCGCCTAGACCGTTTACCACTTCGTCAAGACCGCCAATATGATCTGAATGAAAATGAGTAGCAACGATATAATCTAATGAAGAAATGTTCTGGCTTTGAAGATAAGGAAGGACAAATCCCGCGCCCCGGCCAGTATTTCCGGCGTCAATAAGGACTTTTTTCCCAGACGGCGAGACGATTAGAAAGCTGTCTCCTTGACCAACGTTAATAACATGAATCTCTAGGGTCTTTGTCTTTTCCGGACTTGCAGCGACCTTGACAGGTTGCTGAGTTGAAGAAGCGCAAGCAATTAGAAAAAAGAAAGTCAGGATAACAGCCCAATAGCCTATTTTTTTCATCTTCGTCTTGATAAGCCGAATTGGCGTTTGGGCTTATTAATCCAACAGCCGAGACGAAATATAATTAGCAACGGTTTTCAGCTGATCTAACGACAAAAATAATCTAAGTCCTTCCTTGGGGAATGTCGAAATCTCTACGCAATGTTTCCCTTTTATAAAAATCAATTCGATCGGCAACTGCAACGTGCCGACAAGAGCCGCTTCCCCGATTCCGCTAATTGGGCTAAATTTGTTGTCGTTTTTAAAATTACCGAAATATTCTTTCGTCCAGAACTTCACCTGAAGGATTTCCTTGCTGTCGCTGCGAAGAAAATGGAGAGCAGAGGGCTCAAGGTTTTGCTGAATGCCGCTGAGACCCGCTATTGTTTCTACATCAGCAACAGTGAGATATTGGGCATATGGATTTGCGTACGCTGATGTATTAGCAGGAGTCGTCTTTTTAGCCGGTGCAGTTCTTACTGTTCCAGTCGTACCTGACCGATGGGAGGAATGCGAACGGTGGGAGCTATGCGATCGATGAGAAACATGACTTACGAACTCATCATTGTAAGTAGTATCCGGCTGTTCTAATATTAGGCTTTCAGGAGCTCTTGAGTCATTCTTCTGGATTTTTAATACTTTCTCTTTTATCGAATTGAATATTCTGCTTTTTGGAAACCCGTTTGACACGGTATAGAAAAAGAGAGTAACTAAAGATAAAAGTCCATAGCCAACTTTTTTTATGGTTTTCATTTCTATCCCCCTTGGGAGAACGATACGACAGTCAGTTTGGAAAGTCAACTAATTTTTTATTGGCACAAGGGCTTAGGCTTATCGTCGTTGCCTTCAAATGTGATGAATCAGCGCCTTGTGGTCTTCATAGGGAGCGGCAAAAAAGCCGCCACATCTGCTCTTCTCACTGCATTCTAAGCACTGCTCTAGGTATATGTTTTTCCATTCCGATATCGATTTACACGTAAAGTCCCATAGCCTTTTCGGTAGCAAGCACAGCTGTTCGTTATAAATAGACACGTCCATATCTCTTTGAGAAAGATAAAAAACAGCTTCTCTTAAATATGGCGAATATTCCTTTGGATTTACCCACAGCCTTTCTACATTTTTTCTTGCCACTCCCTCAACTTCCATTCCCATAAAAGCAACATGGATGGCAAAAGGAAGATTGTGGTAGATGAATTCTGCGATCTGAGTGAGCCTCTTGAAGTTAAGAGACATGACAACAATGCGAATCTCAACAAGCTGTCTGTTTGTCGCTAAATTATATAACCCCTGGATCGTGTCATCGAAAGCGCCTTTCCGCTGCATAATGAAATCGTGTTCTGTGTTTGTATCGGCGTAAAGCGGAACGCAAAAGATCAGATTTTTTATCCTGAGCCGGGCTATGCTTCTGACGTATTCGTTATCTTTCAATAATATCCCGTTCGTCAGTATCTGAATTTGAGTCTCCGGCAATTGCTTCCTGCATTCTTTAAGGAGCTTTATTAGCCCATCTCCCAGAAGCGTAGGTTCTCCGCCCGTAATTCCCAAAGCCGTGGTTCTCTTATCTATCAATCGAATGATTTCAAGATTATTCTTAAGGTTCTCTGTCGAATCCTCGACCAAGGCTTGAGGACACATGATACAGCGGCAATTACAATCAGTTGAAGCAAGGATTGAATTGTGGACGGAGTTCTTTTCGTAAACGACAATAATGTCTCCGGTCATCATATCAAGGGAGACAATATCGCCCTCACTTAAGGCTTCGATATTCTCAACGCTATGAATAATCGGGATTTTGAGCCGATTAGCTTTTACGTCTTCGATTGCGGCTGAGCATAAGACGGCCTTAAATCCTCTATGCTTCTTTTCAATTGATGCAGTCGCAAGAATACAGTTCTTCGTTTCCTTTGTTTGAGCGGGGTTCTTGGATATTTTCCCCTTAATTCTATTTCTATAATTCAGAGGAATTCCTCTTAGCTGTCGCAAGTCATTATCCTCTTTTTGATCTCCTAATCTCTTCGATCGACCGGTTTGTAATCCATGACCAAAAGATGTTCATTATGTCTGCGTCGTTTTGTTTAATAAGTTCCATTAGATGACGGATGATCAGATAATTGATTTGATGGAATTCGGAAGTGGGCCGGTGTCCTATGAGATCACCCCGGACGCTGTAGTTCCGTACGGGATCAGCGCCGCAATACATCTGAAAAGCGCATTCGGAACAGAGGGGCATGTTCTCAACACACGAATTATCTATCGTTTCCCGAATGACTTTTCCATTAAATATTTCTTGATATTTGTTTTTATGGACATTTCCCATTAAAAACCGGTTGTCGCCCATTTTAGAGAGCATTCTAGCTTCATCAGAGACAAAAACATCTCCATTATACCCATAAACCGCGCAGCTGATTCCGGTTCCGGCCGGAGATTGAAGATCAACGAACCCGGTTGCGAACGGAGTTAATATCTTCTTTAGAATGATCGTGGCATATTGCTCAGAAAATGACACTCCATCAAGGTTAAGTCTGATTATATAATCCAAGGTATTTTTGTAGTTCTTGACAAAGGTTTCCACGTCATAGCCGAGTTTTTCTTTTACTGCTCTTCCGAAAGGATGTATGGTTCGGACAAAGATAGAATGGAATCTTTGATTTATGTATTCGGCAACAACATCATTCAGTTTATCGACGTTATCCCTAGTAGTGACCATTAGCGCGGAAACTCGTTCAATCCCGAGCTTGTCTTGGGCTATCTGGATATTTTTTCTTACCATGTCATATGTCCCGGTTCCTTTTCTCGTCATTCTATTGGGATCGTGCAAATTTCTCGGCCCATCCAAAGAAGTTGAAACACATATCTTATGTTCCTCGAGGTAATTCAGGATTTCCTCATTAAGCCCTAACAGATTAGTGCAGATTACGAATTCAAGATTCTTTTGATATGCCCCGTTAAGTTGCTTGGCGTATTGGACAACAAATTTGACGGTTTCAAAATTGAGAAACGACTCGCCGCCTTGAAATTCGATTTTTATATTCGGTGAAGGAGACTTAAAAACCATATCAACGCATTTCTTAGCTGTCTTTATGCTCATATCATAATCAGTTCGCGTTTCGTCTTCACTGCTAGCCTGGCAATACCTGCATTTTTGATTGCAGCGTAAGCTGATGATGAATATATGCAAGGCTGTGAAATCATTTAAATAACTCTTTTTCGTTCTGTACTTGGTAGCCAAAAGATAGATCGGAAGAGTCGGATCTGTATCAGCAACAATATGCTTATTTTTCAGATTCAGAAAGGTTTCGTCTTTGATATCGAGTTGATAAGTCCGTAATTTGACAAAGTCGTTTTCGGACATAAAGATAAATTCTCCGGCCTCGTTCACCAATAGAATATCCTTCCCAAACCGCATAAATCGGTACGGAAGAATCGTATAAGCTCGCCTTTTTATCATCATTTTCTAATCTTGGTTTTCAATTCCGCAAAGCTTATAGGCTTAAAGGCTTGTTCAACAATCATTTTTCTGATGTCGGAAAATAGCTTGTCGTTTTCTACTCTAATTTGTTGATCTATCAGCTCGTCCATGAATTCTTTTTCGATTTCTGGAAGGCTAAGAGATTCCTTTTTAGGAGTCAGGGTTACTTTAAAGATCGATTCCGATTCCGGCTCCAGGCTCGTATGACACTTGTCCTGAAATACATAACATGTTTTCAAAGCGGCGATTCTAGCGTATATGGCCAAATCGATCTTAATGACGATCTTATTTCCGTCTATCATCGTACTTCCCCTTAGCAGCGCATATTGATTCCATTTTCCTTTTTACTCTTTCAATAATTTAAATAATTGATAATTATTACCTGAAATGACATGTTCTTTTCTCTTTGAATCTATATATCGATATTGCTGCTTGTATCGTTCTTCATCAACGCCGCCCCGATCCATGGGCTCAAGATAATATACATTGGCTGAACGAATAAGACTATCGACTTCATCTTCAGGTATCTGGTTATTAATGGAATAGAAATCTATAAGTTTTAAATCAGCCCTTCCGTAGATTTGGAATAGGATATGCTCGGAAGTGATTAATACATCATCCTTGCTTTTTAAATATTCTAAGGTCTTCGCCGCAGGTGCGATTCGGACGTTGTACTCATCTTCGACAAAATAGGCGCGGCACTTTAATGTGAAGATTATAGAAACTCCTAAAATGAGCATTGCTGACGCAATGGAGATTGAGTTCCTGACATGGACGTTTACCCCACTGCGTCCGAGCGCTTTGAGCCATTGCCATAAGCGATAAATCCCTAAGCCAACAATTAATGAATAAACCGAAACAAGACTGGTCATATACCGCAGGGCCTCATCGATAGTAACAGGAACGCCTCTGATAAAATAATAGCTTCGGTAATGGGATGCATGAAGGACAAAGTAAAAGAAAAAAACGATGATTGGAAATATCCCGTCTTTTTTTCTTGGTCCATAAAATACTCCGACAATGAATAAAAGCGAGTAAAACAGATACCATTTGAAATTAAAAAACGATTTTGCGAAAACAGGCGCCAATGCTTTAAAAAACGCAAAGGAGAAGGGATTTACGCCGATGTCTCCTCTGTTTACTTCAACCGCAGTTTGAAATTTCAGTGCAACCGCGCTGAAAATAAAAACGATGATGGCGACTGACAGAAGGGCAAAGAATTTGTTTCTTTGTTTAGTGTTTCTGAGGTCCTTCTGGATGATCAAAGAAATCAATCCCGCCAATGGCAGACAAAAAACCAAGGAAACATTTGTCGTCTTGATCAGGACGGAATAAATCATGGTAAAGGCAATGGCGCAAAGGCCCAATATATTTTCATATATCGATTCTCTTCCATTGTTTTCCTTGCGGCTATAGACAAGATATAGAAGCAAGGCCAGGGCTAAATAAACGTTTGATAAAGGCTCGGTCAAGGAGGTCGAAGCATAGACGTTGAATATGGGAATCGTCAGATAAACAAAACTGCAAATTAGCGCAAACGGAAGGCTGTCTATCATAAGAAGGGCGATTAAGAAGACGAAAACTATTGAAAGCCCAGAAAACGCCAAAGAAACGATATTAGAAATACTTACATGATAACCGAAAACGCGGAATCCCAGGTTTATGAGATATGGGTAACCTAAGAAATTCGTCACGAAGACTGCTGACATCCGGCTGTCTTTGATACTTCCATAGATACTAGATGTCGGATAGTAAGAGTTGATTTTAGAAAACTCGTACTCTCCTTCATAAATTGCTCTGGCTGAAGCTTTATAGATATAGGAGTCTTCGTATTCCAATCCATCAAAGAAGTTTGATTTATAAGGAATCTTCATAGCGATGTTGGCCAAAATCAATACGACGATGATTTTCCAATATCTCTTTAATGCATTTTTTATGAATTTTTTTATGGTCAAATAACTAAAGGCAAGAATCAGGCTTCCGAAAAAGAAAATGCCTGTCACTTCAATTGGATTTAACGTCATTACAGGTTCCTCTTTTGCCTATTCATTGTCCTGCCTTGGCCTTTATTTCATATCTCTTCCTTTTTGGCTCTTCTTGATTCCGATTGGGTGATTTCATGGCAAATTGGCATGGGACTCTCAGATGGCGGGCAACATACAGGTCAGAATCTTAGAATAAGGGATATCCGTGAATACAAAGGAACCGTTTTCTGCACAAGACAAGCCGCGACATAACTATGCCTCGAGCTGTAAAGTAGCGGACCCTTTACAATTCAATCTCTGGGGGGAATGCCTCCTCTCGTCGAAAGGAGCCATTCGAGTTTGCTAGGAGCGGACGGTGATCCGCCTCTATGCCATGCTCTTCCGCCCTGACCGTCGCCGGTGTATTTCCCGTTCTGCAAAGTTGGTTCGGTTGATGAGGTCTCGTTTGTTATACCATTCTCCCAATAGCCGATCCACCAGGTGGTCCTTCCGTCTCTGTTCCCCCAAGCGGCTTGTGCGCTCTTGGGTTCAGGCATAATATAGATCCATCCTTGCGCTTTCATATCTAGCGCTTTTTGGATGGTAGCGGAATCGGCCTGAATCCCTCCACGCAGTTCCGGGGGAATTTGCGAAAAGCCAATCGAAAAAAGCGCAAAGAAAACGAGGATTCCGAAAGCACGACTCCTTTTGAAGACCGAGTTAATTGCACTTTTCATCATTCCCTCCTTAATATATTGATCTATTTAGATCGATGTCTATCCGAGATATTTTCTGCGGTGCGGTGAATTTCCGCTCTGGGCGATGAATCCCCCCTCCTAACCATGCTGGAAGTATATGGCCGGCCGCGCGGCGATGTCAATAACTGCTAAAAACGATAAGTCGGGACACCGGATGCGGGCAAACCCACACTAAATGGAAGAGACCCTATTTTTTTAATTCGGATTTTTGGTGAGTTCCCCGACCTTCTGCCAACTGGGATCTGCCTTCATAGTGACGGCAATCAGCATTATATCTTTCCCATTAATGATGCTTGCGTCCTGTTGTCTTAACTCGGCCTGAATTTGTTCTGGTTTGAGAACATAAAGCGCGCCTGTGATTACATCAATAATAAGTCCGGGAATCCCGCCAAAAATGATGTTACCGAAAACCCATCCGCTGGCTTTTCTCACTAATGCCACTTCATAGGGCAGGTAACCTTCAAGCTCGATTTTAATTTTATGGCTTGCCTTTCTTTTCAGGTCGACAACTAACGGTGTTTTGCCAAGTTGAAGTCCATTGTTGGAAACCATGGCGCCAGCCGGATTGCTCGAGATACCAACTTCCTGCTCTGTGGTAAGCATAATAGTCGCACAGCTTGCAGATAAAAGACCGATAGCCAACAGTCCCAGCACGATTCCTTTTCTCATTGATGCCTCCCTGTAAAAAAAATGTGAGGAAAGACTTAGGCGCGACAACGAAATAATTATGCCTCTTGTCTCATCATCTTCCCCATAAGGAATTTACTTCTAAAAAATATGGAAGTCAAGGGACTGAATTGAAAGCATTGTTCCTTGGCTCTGCTCTCCCATTAGCGCATGGAGAGAAACCGCGTAGGAAGCCCCAGGAGCGACGATCTCCGGCAGGCCTTATATGGGGAAGTGTTCAAGCGGGCACTGCCCGTTTTTTGTATCAGGGGAGAAGACAAGCATCAAAATCGCCCTACGGGCCTCCTAGGGCGAAATTCGGGTATCCCGGCAGTTTTCGCAAAACCTCCTAGACCTCTGTGAATAGTACGGGTATTGCAAACTGTTATAACCCTGTGTTGCTTTGTTATGCCCAAAATATATCGCATACGTCCGAGCTGATTATGTGCGCAACAACGACCCAATGGGGATATGGGTGTCTGGGTAATCAGGGCTACCGGCCCAGGACGGCGGCGACATCCCGGACGGATCGTTCTTCCTTGACGTATAGCTTGACCAGGTCCGCCTTCGATGGCGCGGGGCCAGCCGACGGACGTCCCCGCTTCACTTCCAGCCCGGCGGCTTCCTGGTATTTTATCCTTGCCATTTGAGAAATATTAGATCTTCAGCTTATTTTTCAGAATACTGAAGAATCTCTCAATTACTTCTTGCGGATTCTTGATTATTCCGCCCTCGATCTGGCATTTGACAATAACTTTTTCCTTCAGGTCTTTTATCACTATGCCTAGCGAAGGTCCGGGTGCTGAAGGGTAAGGCCAGGCCAATCCATCCGATTGTTGCTCTGCATATATAAAGCCGCCGGCTTTATCCATGTTGGAAATTTTATAATCCATTTCCATGATTGAATCGACCGCGGAAATCCAGATTTGTTCGAAGGCGACATTCTTAAAGTCTTCAGACAAGCTATCGATCAATTTTTCCTCATAATGAGGCAATATCCCACATCCCATAAAAGACAAAATAAAAATACTAATAATTAATTTAATATATTTCATGTCTCCCCCAGGTATGACCAGCGAATCCTTTTCCCGCGATGTCCCGACCGGGGACGTCCTTGTGTTGCATTTAGCCTGACCATTTCTTAATATTTTATTCCAGCTATGAGAATTATTTCCCCCTGACAAGCGTCCTTCATCATGATTTTTTTTAAAAGACTCATCGATCAAGCCATGTGATTTTTACCGTTGTCGCTTGTATCTGATCGTGACTTGTGCAATTGAATGCGACGGCATCAAAGAACGCCCGGGTGCCAACCGGGATGTCGCCGCCATTGGCGGGGAATCCATTGGCCGTGTCAATGATCGTCGTCTTGCCTGTGTCGGAAAAGCAAGTGATTGCGACCATACAGTTATAGGCCGTGTTGTCCCCTATGTTTTTTACGTACCCATCAAACTCCGGCGAATCGTAGCTGGTCATAACCTTGACCAGATCTCCGTCTAGGACTAGGTTTGCCTTTTTTGTTTCAGGCGAAAACGGACTATTGCATGAGGCTACTGCGAGGCAAAGGCAGATTGCCAGAACAATAAAAACGATGCGCTTCATGGTTCCCCCCTTTGTCAGGTTATTATATTCATTCAAGTCCTTCCCCTTGTCCAGGATCAGCTGACGCGGCGCGGGAAGCCCGGCCCGAATGAATCCCCCCTCTTAACCACGCTGGTAATATACTTCCGGCCGCGCGGCGATGTCAATCGACGCAATAAGCGGCGGCGGAAGAGCATGTTGAGGCAAAAAA